>Ga0163153_10006514_pt1 | contig 13109 bp, 10 predicted proteins | sample OliLakLV19MP6IB1_FD_148629 | JGI IMG/M metagenome (GOLD analysis project Ga0163153, IMG submission 148629) | Freshwater microbial mat bacterial communities from Lake Vanda, McMurdo Dry Valleys, Antarctica - Oligotrophic Lake LV.19.MP6.IB-1 | ecosystem: Environmental > Aquatic > Freshwater >... | reverse complement strand
TGGAGGCTGGGGACCCGTCCGTCTCGGTGGACCTCCTGTTGCGCTCCCTCTTGGCCCTCGGTGCCACACCCCGCGATATCGCGTCATCCTTCACCCGGCGTCGACGCACGCGCCAGGCTGTCTAACGTTCATGTTGAGCAGCAATGGGCTCAGAATAGAGGCGGCGCAGCCGCCTTCTATAGTCATCTGCCCATTGTCTGCTCCAACAAGAGTTAGGCGGTCGGCCGGCGGCCACAAGACCACCGACCTCCATTGCCTCGTTGCACCTCAAGCGAACACATCGATCATTACGTCTTCCGTGTTCCATCGACCTGCCGCCGCACCAGTGCTGCGACCTCCGCTGGATGGGTGCTCGGAAGAAAGTGACTACCGCCTTCGATCGTGACTAACTGCGCCCTGGGAATCGCATCGTGCAGCAGCTCGGCGATCCTGAGCATCGCCGGATGGCTGTGTCCTCCGCGCACCACGGTTGTGGGAACGGTGATCGACTGCAACCTCTCCTTGGTAGGCTCGAACGGTGTTCCGGAGGACCAGTCGCGCACGTTCACCGCCGTGGTCGCAACGACATAGCTGCGCACTTTCGCGGGCATCGCATCGAACGTCCCGGCGCCGCCGTAGAAGTCGATGACGTGTCGAGCCGCCTCGGTATCCCCCCGGGCAACGTCAGCAAAGTACGGACCCGTCATCGACTCGAACATCGCGTAGTGTTCGAAGTCTCCTGACGCTCGCAGTAAGCCCAGAGGATTCGCCTCCACGAGCAGCAGGCTCGCGGGACCGTGTCGCCCGGTCAGGGCGTGCACGATGGCGGCAAGTCCGCCATACGAGTGCCCCACGACATGCGGGGACGTGCCAATTCGGTCGATGATGCGGTCGATGAGGTCGACTTGCTGCGTCAAGGTGATATTGCCGTCCGGTCGGATGTCGGGTGTGGCCCCATATCCGAGCAGGCTGGTCGTTACCGTGCGGTAGCCGTCACCGAGATGACCGATGACCGCTTTCCAGCCCGAGCCCGTGCCGAAGCTCCCCGGCAGGAAGAGGAGGGCGGGGCCGGAGCCGGTCTCCATGTAATCAAACGCAACAGCATTCTCGGTCACGACGTCCTCTGGGCCCGGTGCACACGGTAGCGGGTCGGGCGCCGTGTATCCCCGATGCGCCACTCGCTAATCTACTTCCTAGTCGTGGTGCGCGGGCCAGCCAGCGGTTGCCCCTTCGGCCCGATCGCGAACACCTTCAGAGTGGATGCGAGCGTCTGCTCATCGCCGGTCGCGTGCAGCGTACGATGTCGCGAATGCTGCCTTGTATCTCCAATACTGACGTTTGCAGTAACTTTTGGATAGGGTGGTAACCCGTTGCGCCTTTGGGCCTCGAGCCCGTTCGTTAGCCTGGGTGCCACCCGTTGTTCTTCGCCGAGAGCCCGAACAGTTGCCGGGGGAACCACCCCGCATCACGCAAGGTTGGGCCACGCCGATCGTTTCCTGCCTGGAGGCTGCCATGGACCACTTCGTCGGTATTGATGTCTCGAAGGCCACGCTCGACGTCGCGGTGCTGCCCGACGGCGAGAGCTGGACCGTCGCCAATGACGACCACGGTCTGACGGAGCTCCTGCCCCGCCTCGGCGCCCTGGCACCGACCCTGGTCGTCCTCGAGGCGACCGGGGGCTTCGAGCTGCTCGCGGCGCTCACCCTGGCGAACGCAGGCCTGCCCGTCGCCGTGGTGAATCCGCGGCAGGTGCGCGACTTCGCCAAGGCGATGGGCCGCCTCGCCAAGACCGACGCCCTCGACGCCGGCATCCTCGCGCTCTTCGCCCAGCGCATTCGCCCCGAGCCGCGCCCCCTGCCCGACGAGGCCGCGCTGCTGCTGGAGGGCCTGCTGACACGCCGTCGGCAGATCGTCGACATGCTCACGGCCGAGAAGAACCGTCTCGGCTTTGCGCGGGGCCCGATCAAGCGCGACATCACCCGGCACATTCGCTGGCTCGAGAAGCGACTGGCCGAAGTCGATGGCGATCTGCAGGACGCCGTCACCGCCAGTCCGCTCTACCAGGCGAAAGCCGAGCTCCTGCGCAGCGTGCCCGGTGTGGGCCAGGTCACGACGCTCACGCTGCTGGCCACGTTGCCGGAACTGGGGCAGCTCTCTCGCCATCAGATCGCTGCCCTCGTCGGCGTCGCGCCGATGAATCGCGACAGCGGCACGATGCGCGGCAAGCGCATGGTCTGGGGCGGTCGCGCCCCCGTTCGGGCCGTCTTGTACATGGCGGTGCTGGTCGGCATCAAGCACAATCCCATTCTCCGCGCCTTCTACGAGCGGCTGCGCGCGGCGGGCAAGCCCTTCAAGGTGGCCGCCACTGCGTGCATGCGGAAACTGCTCACCATCCTGAATGCGATGCTGCATCAGAACCGGAAATGGGACCCACAACACGCTTGACTTTCAAGACAGTTGCTAACGAATCGAGTTCTGCTGCAAACGCTCCAATAAAACGCGTTCGCGCCAGCGAACGCTACCGAAGCCATCTGCGTTTGGCAGCAGCAACTCGGGGTTAGGTGGCGGGCGGGAACGCAGCGCAGCAAGATGTCACCGCAGGGGCGTTTGGCGTGGAGGCGGGCCAGCGTGCCATTGGCTCATGAACAGGCTATCCCTGAACCGATCCAGCTTGCTGTCGCGGTCTACCGACTCCCAGTGCGCATTGGCGGTGTGTACACCCGCGACGAGATTGCTGATCTGGTTGATAGCGAGGTTGACGTCGCGCGGTGTGGCTCCCGTGACTCGAATGAGCCCTTCGCTGATGTCAAACCCGGGAAGCGCCTTCAGTGGCTCGAGCGTGTTGGGCCAGACGGGTTTGTAGGCTCCGGTAAACGGCGGCACCAGCGCCAATAGCCGTGCGCGATCCCGGCCGCCGACCGCCGCGCGCGCGCCAGCAATCAAGTCGGCGCGCACCGCGTCCGCAGGGCGAAGCGCCGCCGATGACCGACTTGTCGCGCGCTTTACTTCGACGAACGTCACCCATGGCATGCGTTCCTTCAGTTGCGCACCCAGCCGATCGTCGCCCGAGGCAAAAATGATCGGGATGCCCCCACTCCCAGCCATCAGGCCTTGTTGCTCGCCCTCTGACACCGAAACCCCATTGATAATCCGCTCAATACCGAATGACCCTACGTGCTCCAGAAAGCCGTTGTGACCCGGACTTGCATGGGCACCAACCAAGGCGATGGCATCCCATTGGTGCTGCGTGACGCGCGTGAACAGCGCGCCGCTCGTTTCGTCAACGTGGGTCGCGCGGGGGTGCAAGCGGGAGGCTGGAAGGTCAGGCGTGGCATCACACCCGCTGCCGTGGCGATCGATGACATCAATCTTGGCGACGCCAGTGGCCACGAGACCTTCGACGACGGCGTTGACATCCTCCGCCAGCCGGTCTTGGCCTGCCGCGTACGAGGCGAGATCCTTGCACGACGTCATGGCTTGGCGGTCGATCCCGCTTAGTCCTTCCATGTCATAAATGATCAACACGCGGAGAGGATTGAGCACCGGGGCCACAGGTTTCCACGCCCATCCCTGAGGCGGTTCCTGAGCTGGGAGCGAGGAAGCGCAAGCCAGAGCGATCATTAAAGCGACGCTGGCAGTCCCGCGCGGCGTCAGATGCGGAGTCACGTTGTTACGCTCCTTAGTCGTTGTCATGTAGTGCAGGATGGCCACCTAACGGCCTACAAATCAGCGGCGAAGGCGCCGCACCTAGAGTTCGCTCATGCACGGAGAGAATGGCGCCATCGACCGCTGCATTTGTTTGTTAGGTAGCGGTCAAGTGCGAGCGGTTGCGGGCGACGGCGCTCAGGTATTGGTAGGCAAGATATCTAACATCCTCATGGGGATCTCCTTCTTTCGTTGCGCGAATACTACGGACACCACCATGAACCAATTTCGCTCTCAAGCGAGTGAGCTTCTTAAACTTGGCGTTGTCAACTGAGCAAGTCTCGGCACATATCGCCTCGGCAAGCCATTCAAATCGCTGCCGCAACCCCGGATCCGCACCCATCGCGCGTAGCCGGGCTACCAATGGGGAAAGGCCAGGCGCTCGCTCCGCTACGAGAGCCTCAAGTTCAGAATACCGGTTGTCAAGATCTTCGCTAGCGGCCTCAAACAGCCCCGCAAGGATTTCAATGACCTGAAAGAAACCAAGGAACCGCTCGTTGGAACCTGACCGACTTGCGCTGGCGGCAAGGAAGCAATCGGATGCCAACGCGAGCCGGGCAGCCGTCTCAGGATCCTGTGTCAGTCCGCTAGCAAGCGCCTGTCCCAATGGGTCGAGATGATCCGGCTGTACTTCGGTGACAGGTAGTACCTCCACCAGCTCCGTCTTGCACTCATCAATAAACTCTGCCCTGGTGTTGCAATACCTGACAGCCTCGGACCAGGGCTCCCATACCGTGCCCCGATACGCCGCCGCCGCTATTGCACCTGCTGTGCGGACTCGCGCGTCGAGCTCATCCACCGAGGCCTGAGTAGCAACCACCTTGACGGCCGCCAGTGCAGTGCGCATGTCAGAGTCAAACGCAGCCTCCAGGTCAGGCGGCAACGGAATGTGTCGTGAGACGGCTACGGTGACCCATGAACCCTTCGGAAACCCTTGCACAGGCTCGCCCTCTGGCTGCAGCTGGTGCTTCTCTCCAATCACGCCAATCTTTGGCATGACCCACCGTGGCCGTAGTTGGTCCCCGATGGTCACAACCGCGACGTAGTCGAGGCCCTTTGACTCGACCCTTATCGAGATCTTGTGAAGCTGTGCCGTCGTGAGGGCGCGTGCACGGTACTGGACTATCCGCTCCAATTTCATTCGGCCCCGCTCCTCCCCCCTCATGCCTATCGGAATCCAGCTACGTAACGGCCTGCGCTTCTGCTGCGAGGCTAGGTGAGGCCGACGCAGTCCCTCAGTAGAGCATACATCGCGGCGGCCGAACCGGTTGGCGTCGGCGGCAGAAAATGCGTGCTAGGTAGCGTCCGCACGCTGCCACCTCGCTACCCTTCAGAGTTCAGCGGATGAGCCGCATGGAAACAAACCTGAGCCTGGGATAAGAAGCTGGTCGATCATCAGCCCCATTTCGTTGAAGGCCAAGGTAGAGAAGGGCGCTGACACTCGCGCCACTTGGCCCTCCGCCACGAGAATATCCGCAATCAGCTGGCTCAATAGACGGTAAAGGGAACCGCGGTTGTCAAGGCTTCCGCCCGGCCATCGGATTCCAAATTGCGGAAGTTGGGACGTGAACGTCAACGCCGCATCAAAGAGCGGACCGAACAAGGCGTGGAACCCGTTTCGAAGATGATATCCGCCGACGGTTTTCAAGTGGAGCTCAAAGTCCGTCAAGTTCCCCGGGACACCAAAGGGAAAATCACGGAAAACCCGCAGCTCATGCTGGGCACCCGGGTCGCCGCCAGTGTGTACATGATACAGATGCGGAAGGCCGTCGACGTAGCCGGAGATATGGATGCCTCGTCGCTCCCGATTCCACGACACGGCACCGGCAGCTGCCAGGGCGTGGTTCAAGGAGTCCGCGAGTTGGTTGGCCACATCCTCTAGCTGCGCCCCGGCTCCCACATTGGCCTCGATAAAGTCGCGGAGCCACAGGTCCATCGAAGTCGACCCAACGCACGCCCTGCCCCATATCGCGAACCCAATGTTGGCGCGTGCTGCATACTGCACCTTCGCTACGCCCGTGCGGACGGACGGCCCAGCACCCTCGTCGAAGGTAACCGCCGAGTCGCCAACCATGACAACTCCCAGTCCTGTAATCTCGCTCACTACAAGCGTCATAGTTTCGCTACCTAACGAATAGCGTTCAGCTGCAAACGCTAAGAAAAAATGCGTTCGCGCCAGCGAACGCTACCGCATTGATCCGCGTTTGGCTGCTGCAACGCGTGTTAGGCAACAACAAATGCGGTCCGCCGCAGCTAATAGACGTCTAGATCCCGCGCCGACATTACTGCGCCGCGAAACGTTGCCGCTACCTGCCGAACCAAATCAGCAGGAAGCTTGCCCATGAAGAGTTGGTGATAGAGAATCAGCAGACCAGGACGTGCGCGCGCAGCAAGGCCGCCGAGTTCTTGTGTGTTGGTATGGAACCGCGCGAAGTAGGTGAGGTCGCCCCCTGAGAGCGAGTTCTCTCCATCGTAGACCGCGTGCAAGAGGACATCGCAGCCATTGCACGCTTGGACCACCGCATCGGATGGACTGGTATCGCCGGAGATCACGATCACGCGGTCCGGCGCCACAATCCGGTACCCGAAGGCGTGGGGCCACGTACCGTGGGGCACCGCAAAAGCGGTGACGGTGATGTTGGAGTCGGCGTACACAATTCCCGCGGCGATCTCCTGAGCTGTCGCTGCGTTGACAGTGGCGGCCAGCCCCTGGTCAGACGGCATTCCGCTAGCGGAACGGATCTGCCGGTCCTCTGCCCACGCCTCTTGGAGTCGCTTGAGCATGCTCTGGATGCCGGGCGGGCCAAAAAGCTGCAGCGACGGTGCGCCCGGATAGTACAACAGCTCCGGTAACCCAAGGGTGTGATCCGAGTGCAAGTGCGTCACAAACACGGGGCCAAGACGCTGGATGCCCAGTCGAAGGCGTTCCCGCGTCTCCAAGATGCGACGCAGTACCCCCGGCCCGGCATCGAAGACGTAGAGCGTGCCACGCACGACGACGCCAATGCTGGTGCCGGAGCGATCGGCGCTGAGTAACGGCGTGCCGTCACCCAAGATCACGATTGCGGCATGTGGCTTAGGGGCCGGTTGTTGGGCGGTGACAGGACTCGACGCAGCCGCAACGCACAATAGAATTGCCACACAAATCTTGCGTATCACGAAGTCTCCTCTTGTTGCATAACGATCTGCGCTTCTGCTGCGGGGCCAGCCGAGGCCCGCGCGTGCCTCGATTAAGACTACAGCGCGCGGGTCGAGGTGTGTGGCCCCGACCGCAGCAAGCGCATGTTAGGTGGCTACTTGACGTTGTAACGTCATAACGCTATACTTGGTTATGTCTACCGCCAAGCGCGCCACCGTGTATTTCGACGAAGGCCTTCATAAGGCCCTGCGGCTCAAAGCCGCCGAAACCGAGCAGAGCATTTCTGACCTGGTCAACACCGCCGTCCGCAACACCTTGGCCGAGGATGCCGAGGATCTCCAGGCCTTTCGCGACCGCGTCAAGGAACCCACGCTGGCCTTCGAGGATCTCATCCGCGGCATGAAGCAGCGTGGCAAACTATAGCGTTCGCATCAAGCGGTCGGCGGCCAAAGAGCTGGAGGGCATCCCGCTCAAAGACCGGCGGCGCATCGTTCACCGCATTGACGCCCTCGGCACCGACCCTCGGCCCCCCGGCTGCGAAAAGCTTAGTGGGGAGGAGAAATACCGCCTCCGCCAGGGGGACTATCGGGTCTTGTATGAAATCGTGAACCGAGAGCTGATCGTCATGGTCGTCAAGATAGGCAATCGCCGAGACGTTTACCGCTAATTCAGGGCGGGAGTCTAGCCACCTAACGCCAGCTTCTGCTGCAGCCGAATGAAATCAAGCGCGCGCAGCGCGCCTACGATAGCTCGGCTGTCGGCAGCAAGCAATGTTAGGCGCCGTGGCGGCGCAACCTCTCATGAACGCCGGGCGATCCGATGAGCTGGAGGTCCGAGTATGAGCGAAGCGCGCGTCACCTCCCTTTTACCGGAACGTTCACTCTGCTCATTTGCGGATGACCTCCCGCTTCGTGCGCGGCGTCGCATCGAGCCCTCTGGCAGTCGGCCAGGAGATTCGGGTCAAGGAAAATGGAGGCAGCATCACTCTGCCAGACGCCGTCGACTCCGTCGGACCGACCAGAATGCGCGACAACGAGTTGCGCGCGTCCGGCGACGGGCCGGTCACGGTGACGATGTGCAACGGCGCCGCGACTCGGCTGCCGCTGACGACTAGCTCGACACTCACTGTCTGCTCCCCTTTGTTCGTGACGAGGACGATCGTTTCCGACCCGGCGCCGTACGCCTGAGCATGCACCGCTGGCATTGTTCTGCCGGGTGAGTGAAGTGGTACGTTGCCTCCCCCGGTGACTGCGGTCCGGTAGACAGCGCTTGCCGAGTTGAGCGTACCCGCAGCCACAGAGTACGCTGCGCCCTGTGCGCCCGAATAGAGTCCGTAGTCGAGGGCGTCTGGATCCGGGCGCGTACCTCGCTCGGAGGCCGCAATCAGTCCATCCACGTGATCGTCCGTAAGCCCGATGCCGCCGGCACCGAGTAGCTGATGCACGCCGACGTGCAACACCGTGGGAATGGTGGAGAGCCGCATCGCGTACTCGGCGGCCCAGATGCCGCCATACAACGTGCCGGCCATTCCGCTGCCCGGCGGCATTCCATTACCGCTGCCCGGCGCGACTTCAGTGACGATCACAGGCATCGCGCCGAACAGTCTTCCGATCCGATTGCGCACATAGTCGGTCGTTTCAGTCGCAAGCACTTCATTCAGCGCCGCCATCAAGTCTCGGGACCCGGCACGCAGGCGCGGATACTGATGATATGCCAGCATGTCCCAATAGCGCGGTCGGAACGCCGCAAGGGTCGAGTCCCACCCCGCCTTATCGATCCCCGCGATCGCGAGTGACAACGCAAGCGATGCGGTCGAATCCGCCGCGCGGATCGCCTCAGCGAACGGCTGCATCTTCGCGGCATAGTCGCGTGCATCGGAAAAGAAGCTGGGGAAGAGCGTTGGCTCGTTACCGAGTTCCCAGGCCAGCACCCTGATCCCGTGCGCCTTGGCGTATGCGGCGAGTGCGCCCGCTGACTCCGGCGTGTCGGTGAGCACGTTCACGCAAACGATCAGCCCCTTCGCGCCGATGCTTCGCGCCAGCCGATCTGCGTCACCAATCGTCTCGCCGCCCTTTGCGCCAAGGACGTTGAACGCATCCTGCATTTGCGAAAAGAAGGGAGTCCCCCTGAACCGATCCACCCACTCCTGCCTGCTCTTTCCGCTCCGCCAGTCGAACGCACCGGCGCGCGCACCTGCCGGGTACCGAAGCCAGCCCGCCTGCATTCGTTGCGCGACGGCAGCCAGTCGGGGGTTGCGATACGACATGCCCGAGGTCATCAACGCGACGTTGTAGCCCGCGAAGCCGGGTTGGATCGGGCCCGGCCGCGCCTCCGTGATCGTGATCGTCGCCGAGGATGCGGCATCGGGGGCGCGAAGCAGCGCGCCAAGATCGAGTGCCCAGAGTTCCTTCGTGGACCGCCCCTGCGTGGTAGCGAAGCCACCGATGGCGTCGAACAGCACTTCCACGACATGCCGACCATCGGGGCTGATCGACGGAGTACCACCCAAACTGAGATCCGAGCGGAGATCTACTCGCACCACTGTCCCATCGTTCGCATCCACCCACACGAGAGACGGGAGATCGTGCCGTCCGGGAAACACGTTGGTGGTTCTTGCCAGGAAGTACGCGTCGTTCTGCGTCCACGTGGGAAACCAGATGCCGCGTATGAATCGACCTGGGGTGCCGTCTACCGGAAATACCCACACGCCGCTTCCATCACGCGGCGCCGAGATCACGTGCCGTCCACCGGCGGATACTCGGAGTTCACCAAGCGGCAACTTGCTCGCGATGACCCGCTCCATTCCGGAAGCGAGTTCTCGTGCCATCAATGCGTACGACTGGCTTCCGGGAGATTCCGGCCGTTGCACGAAGAGCGTTGTCGCGTCAACCGAGAGCACGCGGCGACCCCGAGGTCCGGACTCACCTCGGAACACTACCCTCTCAATGCCAGATTCGACGTCGCGCTCGACCACCGAGACGGAATCGGGGTGTTGCGCGTCGGCTCGGCCGAGGAAGATGCGGCGTCCGTCGGGCGACCATCCAAGCATCTGCTGCGCATCGGGCAAGCGTCCAATTCGGCCAGTAGCGCGATCCAACAGGAACGTGCCGGCCGCGCCGTTCAGGTCGTTGCCGCTGATCGCGATCCGGTGCGCGTCCGGAGCCCACGCAACGCCGGTGACTTCGGACAACCTGAGCCGGATCCTGTTCTCGTCGCCGCTCGCGGGCCTGCGAAGGATCAGCGTCGGACCGTTGTCGTCGATCACGTAGGCGAGTTGATCGCCGTCGTGCGACCACGTGGGGTTGACTTGCGACCACGCAAACGGACGGTCGTCAGCGCTGATCGGATGAAGTGTTACCCCGGTCGCGCCAATCTCGAGCGTATCGATCCGAATCATGCCCTGCGGCGGGAATCGTACCTGGTGGAAGAGCATGCCTGCGGCTGTCACTCCGACTTGGCCGGAGTGGCCGAATCCGGGTTTCAGCATTCGCGCGGTGCCAGGTCGGCCGTTCACGATCGGAATGATCCAGAGGTCGGCGGAACCGCTGCGCCGCGACGTGAACAGCAGGCCGTCACCAGACGGCGCCCACCCCACCAGCATGTCATCTCCCGGGCGGGCGACGGCCAGCACCTCGCGACCGTCCCGCGTGTCGAGCAACAGGATATCGCTATCGATGCTATCGTCCTCGCGCACCATCGCAGCGAGATAGCGTCCATCGGACGATAGGGCCAGCGACCCGTTCAGCCTGTCGGCCGGCAGCGTCTTGAGCACGCGCGGAATGCCCGTTTCCGAGGAGACCAACGCAATCCGCGCCGTTGCCGTCGGCCGGTCAAATATCTGGGCGGCAATCCAGCGCCCATCCGGAGTCCAATCGGAGGGCTCGATCCATGTGTTCTCGTCGCCAGGGAACGCCACCCGCGGCGGCTCAAGTGCGGGCCGATCGAGGCGGAGGATTCGAAGCTCGGCGCGCCAGCTGCTTCCCCGCTGGCCGCGCGGTGCATACGTCCACCAGACATATGCCAGCTGCCGAGCGTCACGTGAGAAGGCGCAGACGCACCAATCATCGCCGGGGGCAGCCTCGTTCGTTGCGCCGCGGTCACCAGCTGAAGTGGTCAAGCGCCTGATCGCTCCGCTCTGGCCATCGCGAACGAACAGCTCTCGTCCATCGAGCAACTGGCCCCGCTCATCGTTGTTGGAGAGGAACGGTATATACCGGCCGTCGAAGGATACGCGACCGAGCGATGCATCGCTCCGAACTTCCCATATCAGGTGATCGCTGCTCGGTGCGCGGCCGAGGGCTGGAGTGCTAGGGCGCTGGGGAGGTCCCTGGGCGCCAGCGCTCGCGAGCGTTCCACCCACAATCATCACGACCGCGACCAATGCTAGACGTCGGAACAGCATCCGCACCTCAAGGTTGTATGGCGCCTAACGCCACGGTTCAGCTGCAGCGGAATGAAATAAAGCGAGCGAAGCGAGCACACAATAGCTCCGCTGTCTGCTGCAACCGGTTTGTTAGCCAGCCGCTTCTCTCCGCGGCCGAACCTGATGGTTGCACGTGTGCTTAGACAACTACTGTTCCCACACGGCGCGCATTGACACGTGGTAGAGTCCGCGGTTCGCCGCGTTCTTCTCCTCACGAGAGGAATCGAATAACCGACCGACGCTGCCAGGAGGAAGGGTTACGACCCAGCTGGTGGCGCTTCGCCTTGAGATCAGCGCCGCCGTGGTTCCGCCACCGTGGAGTGCATCGGCGCCAAACGTCCCACAGATCCCCTCCTTGCCCGGAGGTGCCATGGACAAGACGTGAAGCAAACCATTGACGTAGAAGTTGATGAAGACGCTGCCGCGGACTGTTGTGCCCACCGGGATGTCGCCCGTGAACGCTGTAGTGTCGTCGTTGAAATACAGGGCAGCGATTTCGAGCGAATAGCTCGTAGCGGCCGGCACGAACGGTCTCCGCCGTGCCGCGTCGACCGTAATGCGATCAAGGGGAACGCCGACGTCGCCGGGAATCGGTCGACTCAGGTCCACGTTGAATGTGCGCGTGGGTCCCGCAGGTGTTTCCCTGAGGACGAACGCGTTCCCAGGTCCACCGCTTATGACGCCTACGTTCGCTGAACCGCTACGATACGGCCCCTGTCCGTCACTCGTGATGGTGTTGCCGGAGTCGCTGAGGGTGAAAGTGCCTCCAACACGCCCCGGACGCGGCGTCAGGCTCTTGACCTTGTCCTTGCATACTTCGTTCAGCGTAACGGCGTCACGTTCACATGCACCGACCCCTGTTCCACCAGCGCAGGTCTCCGGCGCGCCTGGCACCCGTGCCGCCTGCCCTTCAGCCGTGCCGATTGCCGCAAGATTACCCTCCCAGCCCTCCGCCAGGAGATCCATGACGCCTTCGGCGTTGCGGTAGGCGATGAGTCGGCGGGTCACTGGATGCAGCCAGACGGCAGCCATCTGTGCGACGGAATCCGAGCTGAGTACATACAGCGTCGCGGGTTCACTGCGATCCCGTATCGGGAAGTTGACCGTCGTGAGCTCGCGGGCACGGAGAATGCCACCATCCGCCGAGCGGACAGACTGCTCGCCTCGACCAAGCGCACACTGCAGGAGGAGCGTGCGGAGCAGTACTGCGCGTCCAACCGGAAGGCGGATGACACCGGCCCGCGGGCTCTCCGTCGTGCGGCGACCGTCACGAATCATCACCACGGAATCACTCAGGTGCTCAACACGTTCGGCTGCAAGTTGGACTCCATTGCGCTTTCTCGTGGTGACGATCAAACGCGGCAGGCCGGTTGCGCCGAATTCGACATTCCCGCTCAGTGCGAAGGTGACCGTGTCCTGTCGCCAGGATTCCTCGTACTGCAGCCGGCCTTGTGAATCGGTCCAGATTCGCGCACTGCCCGCCGGGTGAGGGTCAGAGGCAAACCACCAACCCTGTGGGACCATAACGCCAGTGAACCGCGCCGTGTCGCCTAGGCCAACTCCCGTGTTACATGCTGCACTCTGCGCTCGAGTTGCCGACTCCGGTCGATGAAGATCTCGCCCCAACACGAGTGGCGACGCCACCACCGCAGCAAGTAGCGCAATTCTCAGTTTCATAGCGAGGCCTCGTGGCTGCTGGCTAACGACTTACAAATCACCTGCGGCCGCTGCTAGGGCGGTTGCAGATCGCTTGTCTCAATAAGGTACGACCCCGCTAGACCAGCGCCAGATGCCAGCGGCCGGCTGGTGCATTTGTTTGTTAGACGGCAGCTTGACAATATGTCATATATGACATATACTTGG
>Ga0163153_10006513_pt1 | contig 13110 bp, 11 predicted proteins | sample OliLakLV19MP6IB1_FD_148629 | JGI IMG/M metagenome (GOLD analysis project Ga0163153, IMG submission 148629) | Freshwater microbial mat bacterial communities from Lake Vanda, McMurdo Dry Valleys, Antarctica - Oligotrophic Lake LV.19.MP6.IB-1 | ecosystem: Environmental > Aquatic > Freshwater >... | reverse complement strand
GGGCTATTGATGATGCGTATAACTTGTGTCAGATTTTTTTAAAGTATTTTGACGAATGGAATTTGCACAAAATAAATTAATTTGTTATTTTCAACAGTAAAATTATTTAATTAACCCTTTAAATCAATGCTATGAAACATTTCCTTTCAATTGTATTCATATTAATCCTTTTCCGAATTTATGGACAAACGATTAATAAATTAATAATTCCAGAAGTTGCCCAATACGATTTTCCTCCAGACTCAACTCAAGCACGCTCAATTACAGGTACGTTTGGATTAAGCACGTTATATATTTTTGATAGTGACAAAAATAGCTCGAATGAGAAGCATGCGAGCAACTTCCGTAAAGCTATTCCACGAAATAAACCATGTCAAATTTGGGCTATTACGAAATTGCAGAATTTTGAAATTTTAACCAATTCAATAAATTATATTTTTGGAATTGAAGGTGGTCTGGATAAAAGCAATAATAGATTTGATGCTGCGAAAATAAATATTTCCTATGCAAACCCACCAGCCGCAGCGCCTATCCCTCTGTTCCCAAATACAATCTGAGTTAATCTTAGTATAAAATCAAAAGAAATATTTGAAACTAACCTCTGGCACCCAAATCCCATACATTGATGGAAAAAGTTTTTTAGAAGTTGTTGGTTCTAGGGATCAAAGGGCTCAGATTTCCGTACAAGGTTATAATGAAAGAGTACAAATCTTCATCTATATATTCCATAAAAATGGGAATCTTGTCGGAATATTGAATCCATTGAATAATGAAGCAATTGCCAATCCTTTTTTAAGGTATTCGATGTTTTTTAACGTATCCCCTTTATCCTCAAAAAGGGCCGCAAGATTCATAAATAATTTTGGCAATAAATCAGTCAGGTTATTCTTTTCGGCAATGCCCAGGCTTTTCTCATAAAATTCGTTGGCTTTATCCGGATTAGCCTGTTCCTTATATATGATCCCAATATTGTTATAGGTAGCAGCTATTCCCCACTGGTGATTATCCTTTTCGTAGTAAGTTAATGCCTTAAAATAATGCTCGGTGGCACTATCATATATGCCCATAGCGAGATTTAATTCGCCTAAATTGATATGGGCGTTGGCCATTTTATCATTGCTGCTTCCCAGTTGTTCACGGAAAAGAAGGCTGCGTTCAAAATATTCTTTGGACTCTTTAAACTTGCCTATTTCCCGGTAAAGCACACCCAGATTGTTAGAAGTATATGTCAAGCCATCCGTATCATTTATCTTTTTCCTCTGCTGGCTACTGTTCGTGTATGAAATAATGGCATCATCGGTTTTTCCCAGATTCTTATTGACAATGCCTTCAAAATTATATGCCCAGCCCAGTTCCTTATGGTTATTAGAGGAATCGATATGGATAAAATATTGTTTTACCCAATAGAGCGAAGAGTCCAATGAAGATTGAACATTGTAAATCCTGGCGAGTGTTTTGAGCGCATTGGTATACGTGGTATCCTGACTGTTGTCCTTCGAAATATTAAGCCGCTCAAAACAATACTGTTTGGCTTTTTCGTAATCTTTTAGATCATAAGCTACCCTGAATAGTTCATTTAAAATCAACTTCTTTTGTTGACCATTGGCTATTGATAATTCCTTTTCTAACTTAATAAGGTGTGCTGTTTTATCCTCCTGGGCCACTACTATTTTAATGGACAGGAAACCGATTAGCAGTAATACACAAGTTTTAGGGCGGTGCATCAATGGGCAAATTTTTGGAACAAACTTTAAAATAATACTATTAAATCAAAATTCAAAATATTCCCTTCTGTCGGTTAACAGATTTCATCTGGTTTAATAATGCTGGGAATTTTAAAAAATGCCGGAACTTGCTAAACTATTTTGGAATCTGCACAAACCAAACGGATTCAAAAAAGGAAATCTAAAATTCATTATTCCATTGCTGGAGTCCGGTCACAACAAAGCCTTGAAAGATCAAATGGTAAAATGGGTAGGGGATCGGCAGGATAAATTTGACGTATTGTTTAACCCTGACATAATTTGGAAAACCAAATTATCGTCGGCACGGAGTGCACATTTTTCCTACTGAAAAATGTAGGTTTAATATCCTTTTTACACGCGAATATCGCCTGGTTCAACGAGCGGCCTGGCCTATCAGTTTTATCATTGAAAACCATCCGGGATTGATCAAAAAACATTTGGCGGCGGTCACAGGGGCTTTAGCAGATAAAAATCTCCCGGACGCAGTCAAACGTAATTTGTTGAGACTGCTCCAGAATCTGATTATACCAAAAAAATATTGCGGCAAGATCGCGGATGCTTGTTTTAAATTTATCAGTAACACGGAAGAAAAAGCGGCTATAAAAGTTTTTTCCATTTCAATACTGGAAAAAATTTCTCTTTCATTTCCGGAGTTGAAAGCGGAATTGAAACTAATTCTGGAAACTGCTTATGACCATGAATCACCGGCTTTTATATCGAGGGTAAGGAAGATCCTGAAGAGCAACCTAACGTAAGCAGCTTGATTTGATCTTTTCTACTTAACATAATATTAATTATGGGAAATAATATAAGGTAAGATTTACAATTCATTTACAATACCTATTTGATTATCAACGTTATATAAAAATAGAATTATCCTTAATTTTGAAGTTGTGCGTAAAATATTAAAAGTCCTTCTTTTCCTTTTTCTGGGTTTGCTGCTACTAGTTGCTTTGGTGCCCATATTCTTTAAGGGAAAGATTATATCCATAGTCAAAGAACAAATAAATAATCAGATTCATGGGCAATTGGAATTCAGTCGTTCCGGGTTATCCTTGTTCCGTTCCTTCCCAAACCTGACAGTTTCATTCTATGATTTAAAATTGTCCGGCGCTGACTCGTTTGCCAATATAGATTTATTCCGATGTGAAGCTTGTCGTGTTACGGTAGATCTTGGACGACTCCTGAAATACCAGCGCAAAGGCATTCAGTTAAACAAAATAATTCTCGACCGTCCATATCTGCATTTATGGACACTGCCTTCGGGCTTGTCAAACCTCGAAAATATCTATAAAGTAAAAGACCTCAATCAGCCTCCGGATACCAGTGCTTCTGATATTCGATTTTTATTGAGTTCGGTTAATATCCGCGACGGTGCGATGGATTATCTGGACCAGGCGAGCCAGATGCAATTTTCATTTAATCATCTGGATCACCAGAGCGAGGGAGAATATGAAGGGGCACGATTGATTTTAGATCACCGGAATACTTTTGATTCCCTTACCTATAGAACCGGTAACCTGGAATTGTTGTCCAATATCAAAGGTCGATGGGAAGGTTCCCTTTTGGCTAATCTGGATTCCAGCACCTACAGACTATCAGACGACCACGTCCAGATCAATGAATTTAAAATGCGGCTACAGCTTTTTATTCAATTACTGGAAGACCGGACAAAAATTAAACTCGATTTTGACACTCCTCAAAACGATTTGAAACAATTGATCTCGTTGGTGCCTGGGGCCTATCAATCGCATTTCGAAAAATTAACCACCTCGGGCCAATTTAATTTAAAAGGCACGGTGGATGGCGATTATTCCGATTCCGGCAGCAGGCCATTATTTTTAATCGAGGCCAAAGTCGATCAGGGTGAACTAAAATATGCCCATCTCCCCTATCCTGTTGAAAATATCCAGTTTGATCTTAAAGTCCAATCCCTCGATACCCTGATGAATGATTTAGATATCAGTATCCCTCAGTTTAGTCTAAACATCCAGGCAGATCGGTTGGAAGGCAATTTGTTGGTTATTCAACGTGGTGAATTAAAAAAAATCAGTGGCCACAATATAGCCAACTTAACGCTGGAAAATATTTCGAAGGCATTCCCACTTGAATCTATAAATCTCGCCGGCCAGGTCAACCTCGATGTAAATTATGAATTTGATGACCGCGATATATTGAACAAACAGTTTGACCGGTTAAAATTATCCGGGAAAGCTATGGGTAAACAGTTAGCAATCAACTACAAACCTTATCCAATGTTCAAAATGGAATCCCTGGAGGCCAAAATGAGTCCTAAAATGGTTCAGCTGGAGTTACAAAACGGGCAATATGGACAAAGTGACCTTGCGGGTACGGTGGATATCATTCATCCTTTAGCCTGGTTTTCACGACATCAATCACTGGTGTCTGTTAACGCAAAAACATCGAGCCGTTTGTTGAACCTGGATGAAATTTCCAATTCAGGAACTGAACGTTGTGATACCTGTATTCAAGCGGCTTCGGCTCCGTTCTTTATTCCAGCCATTTCATTTCAGTCTGGTGCAAACAAAGTCATTTACAGTGATTACGATTTACAAAACCTCAATATCCACGGGACTTACGCCAGGGATACCCTGAAACTGCAGTCGCTAAAGGGGATATTTAATCAGTCGGAACTGGCCATAAACGGCCGGCTGGACCGACCCTATAACTGGTCATCCAACCTGGGACAACTTACCGGTTGGTTGACTATCCGCACTAAACGCTTTGTGGTTGATCCCTGGATGGAGGATGATCAAACGGTTGCCTCCGTAATCAAGGATTCTTCTTATCAAAAAAAGATTCCACCGCGAACCGATCTGACCATCTATCCGGAAATAGATGAATTGATCTATGACCAATACTATCTTAAAAACATCAAAGGGACGATCGGGTTGAATCAACAAACATTGGAGATTCACGATGGTTCCGCCAGTTTGTTTAATGGCAAAATCATGCTTGATGGATTATACAATGAATCCGGACTGCTTCCGCTGTTTGATTTTAAACTGGATCTGAACCGGCTTGGTTTTGGTGAGATGTTTAAAACCTCTCCTACTTTCGCCAAACTGGTACCTATTGCCGAATTTCTGGAAGGGGTGTTTTCATCGTCCCTGGTGATGAGTGGCAGTTTGGATAAAGAACAAATGCCCGTCTGGAAGGATCTTAGTGCAGCTGGTATTATAGAAACCGTAACGGGGTTATTAAAGAAATTCGAGCCCCTGGAGCGCGCCTCAAAATATATTCAATTGCCATTCCTGGATCTTATCAAATGGGAAAAATCAAGAAATTGGTTTGAAATCGTAAATGGAAGTGTGTTGGTCAAACCCTTCACAATAAAATACCAGAATGTCCCGATCACCATCAGTGGATCCCACAAACTGGATAAAAACATGGATTATGACATCTTGTGGCAGATACCAAGGGCTGAATTTGATAAATATAAAATCGGTTTAAGTACCAATGCGGGCTTAAACTGGCTGCGCAATGAAGTAAAAAACAGGGGCTTCGACGTGGGCACCCTGGACACCGTTTTTATCAATATGAATCTGACGGGATCCATCCGCAATCCAATAGTCCAGTTTAAATGGATATTGGACCCAGGCCTATCTTTACAGGAAAGCTTGAAAAAACAGATCCTGTCTTCCCTGGAACAAAAGGCAGATTCGATGAAGCAGGAGGCTATCGAGAAGATCGAAGCAAAAAAAGATAGTTTATTGGCTGATATCAATGAGAAAATAAACGACCAGAAAGAAAAACTGGACAGCTTAAAACAATCCTCTCTGGACACCCTAAGCGCTGCCGTAACCGAACGTGCCCAAAAGATTTTAGACTCGATCACCCGGTCTAAAACGGGTGCGCTACTCGACAGTGCCCTTCAGTCCAAACTGGATACGATATTGGGAAAAAGATCCAAAGAAGAAATTGAAAAAATCAATGACAAACTAAAGAACTGGAACCCTTTTAAGAAAAAACCAGCCGAAGCCAACAAACAAGAACAATAAATCCAGAACCGTGTTGCCAAAATTCCCTTTCCTGTTATTTAAATTGTCTGCGTTTTCCATATTACTCTTGAGCTGTTATCCTCCCCGGACCCCTATACAGAAACTCGCTAGAAAATATCAGTCCGGAAAACTGACTGAGGATACCAGCGTGGTCTATCAACTTCCTTACACCGAAGGCACCAAATCCACGATGTTTCAGGGGTATTATAGCCGATTTACTCACAAACACCGGGCAGCCGTCGATTTTAAAATGAAACCCGGGAGCGAAATACGGGCAGCCCGCTCCGGTGTGGTATTGCGTACCAAAGAAGATTCGGATGTGGGAGGATGGAATAAAAAATACCGGGGTGATGCCAATTTCATTATCATCGAACACGATGACAGTACACGGGCTGCTTATCGTCACCTGCAATTTGAAGGAGCCCTTATTGAAACCGGAGATACTGTTAAAACAGGGGAACTGATCGGATATAGTGGGAAAACCGGTTACCGGGCTTTGCCTCATCTTCATTTCATGGTATCGGCTTTTATTAATAACCAATGGACACAAATCCCCACGCGGTTTGCGACCCGGAAGAAGGACCGATATTTAAAATCCTGGGTAAAATACGAGTCTATCAATAAGGAACCTTTTACGCTGCAATTTACACAACAATGAGTTATTTGTTTTTTAGGTAAGCCACTACATGTGCAATGTCGACATCCCTTAAATTCAGGGTCTGAGGAGCCGGCATCAGGCTGGATGTATTTAATTTCATTTTCCGGATTGAGGTCGAAGGCAGTTCATGAATCTGGCCCAGGATATCTTTGATCCGGACTACCGGGCCTTCATTCAATAAAAAACCATTCAATGATTTTCCGTCTTTGGTCTCAATGGAATACGTCTCAAAACCAAAAGCAACGCCGGCTCCGGGATTTACAATCGCATCCAGTAAGGTGGCCATATCCATCTTTTGTCCAATATCTGTCAGGTCTGGTCCGACCAGTCCCCCTCGCTGTCCTACGCGATGGCAACTGATACAAGCCTTATTAAAAACGACGAGGCCACTATCTTTATTCATATCCATCCGTTTAATGACATCGATGGAGTATTGTTTGTTTTTTCTCCAAAACATATCACCTGCCATAGCTCTCACCAAAGGGTTAGGGTTGCTAAATAAGGTATCCTGAACCGGGCGGCGGATCGCCGGGTCAAGTTTATCATTCGTCAACAATTGTAATAAGGCCAGGCCCCCTGCAGGATCTGCCGCCATCTCAAGGGCAATTTTTAGCTGGTGCTTACCTTTTGTTTTGGTAATCGCATCCATCCAGTGATTCATTTTTCTTACTTCGGGACTGGTGATTAAAGAATCGTATTGGCTAAAATCCACCAGATCCTGCCAATCATTGGTACGCCTGAAACCTAACCACCATAAAGCCATGGGTGCCAGGATAGAATCTTCAGACTGACTCAGGTTAAACATCGCATGCACCGCCTGGGTATCCCGTATAAAAGCCAGTGTATTCAATAAGCCAAAGGAAACCTCCGATGAACCTGATGAATTTATTTGATAGATGATATCACTTACGGCCGAAAGAGGATGTAAAGCATGTACCAGGCCAGCCTGTTTTTTATTCCATGGTCCATTATCCAATTGGTTTTTAAGTAATCCGAGGTACACCGAATCTTCTTTGTGTTTGCAGGCTGAGGCAAACGCTGCCAGAAAATAAGGATCCTCACCATCGAATCGATTGATCAGAGTATCGAGTAACATGCTGCACTGGCTGTAAGGAACCGGCTTTAAGGCGATCAAAATTTCGCGGTACAGACTATGATTATTTGTAGTTAATCCAGATCTGCAATAATCCAGTACACGCTCCGGGTCGGCATGTTTCAATGCCCGGAATGCCACTACCCTGGCAGAAGGTTTTCCTTCCTCTAAAATTTTAACGGTCTTTTGAATACCGGCCTGACCTGACTGTGCCAGCAGCCAGATAGTCCTCATCCGGATATATTCATTATCGTCCTTAAGTAATGGTAGTATCCTGGGGATAATAATTTCCCCCGAATCTTTTAATCTTTCCAAAGCATGATACCTGATATTGACTGCAGGGCTCTTGAAGGCTTCAATCAAACCTTCCAGGGTATTAAATTCAATTTTCGGCTGTAGTGGTTTTATAGATTTGGAACTGATTTTATAAATCCTACCATACCCTTTGAGTTCCCGCATCATATGTCCGCCAACTATAGGATCATACCAGTCCGCCACATAAAGTGCACCATCCACACCAATACAAACATCGCTCGGCCTGAACGACATTCGTTTATCGAGGGTATCCTCACTCCATTTGTAATTGGTATTGGCATTTCCGATCGAACTGATCAGGTTGTGTCTCTCAAAAAGGTATCCAGCTTTATACGGCTGGGGTTTATACCCATAGATTACATTTTTACCAGCCTCTGCACTCCACAAAACACCGCGGTATTTTTTGCCCAGTCCATCCCCTTCATTGACTACTATACCCGTCGGTGAACCCGCTCCGGTATTGTCCCCTGCAGGCATCACCCCGGGATCCTCCTGATGCCAGTGTGCCGTAAATATATCCTGACCGGGTCGCCTATCTCCCTGCCAACTCCGGGTACCATCTTCGCTGAAATATCCCGCATTCCCGTATTCCATGACGTAGGACGTACGGCAAGCCATCATCTGATCGTCATTGTCATTCTGCCACATGGTGCCATAGGAATCCATGGCAATTTCATAACAATTGCGAAAATTATGGGCGTATACGCTGAGTTTTTCCCCTTTATTATTCATACGTAATGCCAGGCCCCCGGTCCAAACTTCCCCATCATCGCTTTTCATCCTACCCTGGTTTTCTTTGTTGTATGGAGATCCTCCCGTATACATGCTGCCTGACCTTAATTCCCAACCCGACTTGTCCCTGACGATATGAGGACCAGCATTGCCAACATTGAAGTACCAATTGCCATCCGGGCCTCCAACCACACTATGTAAACTATGATCGTGATCCAGACCCCCGAATCCTTCGAGTACTATTTCTTTGGTATCCGCCACATCATCACCGGTGGTATCGGTATAAATGATCATACGTGGGGAACACGAAACGATTACCTGGTTGCCGATCACGGCGATACCCAACGGTGAAACCAGATCAGTGTCCTGGACAAATACTTTCGACAAATCAGCCCTGCCGTCATAATTGGTATCCTCCAGGATCATTACCCGATCGCCCTCCGGATGGTGCATTCTCTGGTCTTTTTTGGCATTGTAATCCCGGTAATTAACTGCTTCGGTGATCCAGATCCTTCCACGATGATCGACATCCATATTGGTAGGATTGTAAAACATCGGGCTTTCTGCCCACAATTCTATTTTCAGGTCCCCGGGGAGATACATTGGTATAGAGTCCTTACCCAGATATTGCACCGTTATTGAATCCGGAACAAACTTTTCAAAATTTTCGCCAGGCGATCTGGAGCAATTGAATTGGAAAAAACACGACAGCAGGATTATTCCAATCAGATTCACCGTTATCACACCGAAGGTTAATTTATTCATATTTAAAATCGAAGACTGGAAAATGATCAGGCTAAAATTGACCGGGTAAAAACATTATTCAGTTTATAACTCTCCAGCATTGTTTTTCCTTCAGGGACAGACCCTTCTATTTGGATACAACCCCGGTAATTAATTTTTTCAATACAATCATGTACTTTTTTAAAATCCACCCGGCCCTCTCCAAGTAAAAATCCATTCTCTTTGAAATGAAATTCACAGATCATCTTCTGGCGCCCCAGCCATACAATTTCATCATAGATAGGATAACCCATTTTTTCACTATTGGCTACATCGTAATACACTTTCAGTTGCGGTGAGCCGACCTTGTCTATAATATACATATGCTCTTCCGCGCTCAACCAGCTTTCTATACCCAGCGTGATACCTGCTTTTTCTGCCTTTGGACAGATGACTTTAAGTTTGGAAATCACTGCTTCAGTGCCTTTCTGATCACTTTTTAAATCCCCTTTGGAAAAAAACGCCAGTAGAATTACGTTGACCCCTAATGCCTTGGCCACATCAATGCTATCCGCTACCCATTGATCGGCCCTGGGATCTGATTTTAGAGGATAATTATTGAGTTCCCCGATGGCCAACCCGGTAAATCCGACTTTAAATATTTTTGACAATTGTCGATAAGCCAGCCGGACTTCCTGTTTTCTCAGATGGAAATCATTTTCCAATAGTCCCAGGCTGACCTGCACCCCATCCAGGCCAATCATAGCTGCCATCTCCATGGCTCCAAGATTGGACGTATTTTGAATAGACCAATCACAAGCCCCTATCCGAAAACCGGAGGCAGTAAACAGCTTTAAACTATCCGTACGGGGCATCATACATACTCCTGCACCCGTGGCCAATTGCGAAAGAAAATTCCTGCGAACCATAATAATAGATTAAACCCTTTCCAATTTGACCGGATACGTTTTCTGCGAAGCCCACTGAGGTACATAGATATTATTGTCCGAATCCATACACACATCATGGGGATGCATAAACACCTTAAAGGGATCTTGTTTTCGTTGTTCCTGTAAAACATTGCGCAGGTATTCCGGAGCAGTGCCACCGGGCGTAGACACTACTCGGTCTGCCTTATTCAGAATCTGAATGTAACCGGAATTAGGATATGATTCGGAGGTGGAACGGAATACAGCCCCCATCAACAAATCTCCTTTAATCACCGGGCGGCATATAAAAGAACCCGGTAATGCGATAGTGGAAATATACTGCCCATCGAGGGAAAACTTTTTCCAGCAATTATCGACCCGTGACGTGATGATCAGGGTAACTTTGTTTTTGTTTCGTTGATCGACCAGGATACCATGACAACACCGGAATTGATTGTTTTCCGTGCCCTGTCCACCCCAGTGCCGTATATATTCTCCCTTGGATGAATATTGAATCACATAATTTAAACCATATCCATCTACAACATAAATATCACCGTTAATAGGATTGACAGCCGATTCGGTCGGCAAATATTGGGAAGGATAGTCGTACATACCGGTTTCCTTCGGATAATCCAATTTCATTTTGACATTACCCGATAGGTCAGTTTTAATGACCTGATGCCTGGAGGTATCGCATATAAATAATGATTCTTCAAAACCATCGTTGTACAACGTAAATCCATGTGCACCGGGATATGTAGTACCCCAGGTTTCGAGTAATTTTCCCGATTTGTCGTAAATCAGGACATTGTTTTTTGTCTCGTTGGTCAGCAGCAGCAACCGGCCTTGTTTGTCTTCAACCATTTCATGGCAATCATTTACCGGGTTTTTGCCGGCATCCAGGGTCCCCCAACCGACTTTGACTTTATACTTATATTCATTGTGGCCAATGATGACTTCATCCTTTGGTCCATATTCAACAGTAGACAACAAGCTGACCGACGGAAGAGAAAGCCCACTGTATTTAATAAAGTTTCGACGAGTGAGATACATGGATAATTTTTTATACGGGTGAAGTTACTGTTTTAAGGTAATTTTTGTATGAAATGTGGTTGATTATTGACTTCAAATATTAGCTTATTTCAGATCTGGAATTTAGCCGAGGGATGTGCCAATTGGCTCGGACGGCAAAACCTACTTTTGGGAAATCTCAATGCGGTCTTAATCCTTTTTTTAATGGATGTGCCAATCGGCCTAAAAACAAAATTCAATGATACAAATTTGCAAAAGTTCTGTCTTAATCCTTGTTTTAATGGATGTGCCAATCGGCCGCCCCATCCTCACGAATCAAACGCGAAAATTTAATAGTCTTAATCCTTGTTTTAATGGATGTGCCAATCGGCCCTTTACCATGATTATCACAACCGCAAAAAACGCAAAAGTCTTAATCCTTGTTTTAATGGATGTGCCAATCGGCCCACACTTCAGCCCTAACCTCAATGGCCAATATATTAATGTCTTAATCCTTGTTTTAATGGATGTGCCAATCGGCCGCCGGCATCGTTAACTCAATAACTTCGGAGTTAAAGTCTTAATCCTTGTTTTAATGGATGTGCCAATCGGCCACTACTTCCGTATCTTCCTTTAATTTAAAATATGACCTAGTCTTAATCCTTGTTTTAATGGATGTGCCAATCGGCCAAATCGTAAAAGTTTTAAACGAGCAAAACAAAAGGCTTGTCTTAATCCTTGTTTTAATGGATGTGCCAATCGGCCTTATGAAAAACGTAACAACAGTAACAGTATTACGTCTTAATCCTTGTTTTAATGGATGTGCCAATCGGCCTTAGTTGGTTTTTTAATTTGTAATCTTTTAACAAATCTGTCTTAATCCTTGTTTTAATGGATGTGCCAATCGGCCGCAGACGGGCTAAAACACAAACCAACAGCACCATGAGGTCTTAATCCTTGTTTTAATGGATGTGCCAATCGGCCGCAAATCTTAGTGGCTATATACCTTCACCTTGGGTAGTCTTAATCCTTGTTTTAATGGATGTGCCAATCGGCCCGACGGCATCGCATCTCTTAGGGTGACCTGGCAGGGTCTTAATCCTTGTTTTAATGGATGTGCCAATCGGCCCCATAACCGTAACTGACCGCTTTTTTTGCGGAGTCTTAATCCTTGTTTTAATGGATGTGCCAATCGGCCGGACCGTTTTAAGGACGGCAAGTTTTTTGCAAGCAAGGGTCTTAATCCTTGTTTTAATGGATGTGCCAATCGGCCCCTTGCGCCTTTAATCCCATCACTACTCCTGCATAGTTGTCTTAATCCTTGTTTTAATGGATGTGCCAATCGGCCCCTTAAAACTTCCAGACATTGAGTTCAAAAAAACAGGTCTTAATCCTTGTTTTAATGGATGTGCCAATCGGCCTTATGAAAATCAAAGAATCCGTAAATTTCGCAACCGTCTTAATCCTTGTTTTAATGGATGTGCCAATCGGCCGGTGTATACTTTTTACTAAAAGGTGATGATATAATGTCTTAATCCTTGTTTTAATGGATGTGCCAATCGGCCCATTTATTAAAAGCGTTTATAACGAGAGCGAAGTATTGTCTTAATCCTTGTTTTAATGGATGTGCCAATCGGCCAAGGAATATGCTAAGTATTGTGAGGAGAATGACCCTACTGTCTTAATCCTTGTTTTAATGGATGTGCCAATCGGCCCTCAAACTTTGCCGATGCATTTGAGGCGTATTCAATAGTCTTAATCCTTGTTTTAATGGATGTGCCAATCGGCCAGGTCAACGAAATCATCAACAAGACGATTGAGTCGAGTCTTAATCCTTGTTTTAATGGATGTGCCAATCGGCCCTCCAGCAATAAAAACC
>Ga0163153_10006509_pt1 | contig 13114 bp, 13 predicted proteins | sample OliLakLV19MP6IB1_FD_148629 | JGI IMG/M metagenome (GOLD analysis project Ga0163153, IMG submission 148629) | Freshwater microbial mat bacterial communities from Lake Vanda, McMurdo Dry Valleys, Antarctica - Oligotrophic Lake LV.19.MP6.IB-1 | ecosystem: Environmental > Aquatic > Freshwater >... | reverse complement strand
GCTGTGGCTCCGGCCATGATGCTCCAGATGAGGCCCACGGTCATGTCGCCGGTTAAGTAGGTCGAAATCATCGGGCCGACGGCGTAGACCAACGCATACGTGTACATTTTTCGATAGAGAAACCAGAGGAACGAAATATAGAGAAAGGCCGGCCAATTCCATGTCAGGGCGAACTTCGGTGTTTGTCCCAATCCGAACTTTCTAAAATGTGTGAGATAGCGATCGGCGTATGGACCGATGAATTGGCGCCAGAGATGTTCATCGGGATGGGTTTCGGATTGGATCCTGGGAGCAGCGATCGGCGGTTCCGCTTCGGCGGCCAGCTGGTTCCCGCACTGGTAGCAAAATTTTGAGTCGTCCTGGTTTTGCTGTTGGCACTGCGAACAGGGTTTCATCTGCCCGAGAGTATCATAATGGAGATGTTCCCTGGGTAAAGAAGCGGTGCGACGCAGTCTCTGTGTTTCCGCCGCGCCTTTCAAGTTGCTTCCCTCGACGGGCCTATGCTACCTTCCCTTTTTTTACAAGGGGATACGTCTGTCATGTCGACGGAAGCACTCAAGCGAGATGCTGCACAATATTTGATGCAGACCTATACGCGTCAACCGCTTTCGATTGTGCGAGGGAGCGGAACGAAGGTGTACGACCTCGAAGGGCGAGAGTACCTCGATTTTGTCGGCGGGATTGCGGTGAACGTGCTCGGGCATGGCCACCCGGATCTGGTTCAGGCCATCCAGCGCCAAGCCGCACAACTGATCCATACCTCGAATCTCTATTACACCGAGCCACAAGTGAAGCTGGCGCAGATGCTGGTCGATCACTCGTTCGCCGACAAGGTGTTCTTTTGCAACAGCGGGGCAGAGGCGAATGAAGCGGCGATCAAGCTGGCCCGCCGGTATTCCCATGACAAGTATGGGGCCGGACGGTACGAAATCGTGACGATGAAGAATTCGTTCCATGGTCGGACGTTTGCGACCTTGACGGCCACGGGCCAGGCAAAAGTGCAGAAGGACTATGAGCCGTTGCTCCAGGGTTTCAGCTACGTGGCCTTCAATCATTTTGAAGAGCTGGAACGGGCTGTGACCGACAAGACCGCGGCGGTGTTGCTCGAGCCGATTCAGGGTGAGGGGGGTGTCCACGTCGCGGATCGTGAGTATCTGAAGCAGGTGAGAGATCTGTGCACCAAAAAAGACGTGCTCTTGATGTTCGATGAAATACAAACCGGGATGGGACGCACCGGGACACTGTTCGCCTATGAGCAGTTCGGGGTGCAGCCGGATATCATGACGTTGGCAAAAGGATTGGGAGGCGGTGTACCCATCGGCGCCTGTCTCGCGACGGACTCTGTGGCGAAGGCGTTCTCACCTGGTAGTCACGCGTCGACCTTCGGCGGCAATCCGCTCGCCTGCGCCGCCGGCTTGGCCGTCTGTCGTGCGCTGCTGGAAGGTCACGTGCTCGATCATGGTCGTCAGATGGGAGAGTATTTTGCGAAGGGCTTATCCGACTGTAAAGCGCGACACCGGGTGGTAAAAGAGGTGCGTGGTCTCGGGCTCTTGCAGGGGATGGAAGTCGCGATGGAAGCGAAAACCGTCGTGAGCGAGTGTCTCGCCCGAGGCGTTCTGATCAATGGAGCCGGCGAGCATGTGCTGCGGTTCGTGCCGCCTCTCATTATCACTCAGTTGGACATCGATCGGTTGCTTGATACGCTTGGCGAGATTTTCAGCACACAGGCGGTGTAACAGGTCGGTGAAAACTCAGTTTTTGCACGGCAAGGTCCACTGATAAATAGGTAGGTTGATAGTGCTGGATCGCTGGCAGGATGCTCAAAAAGGCTGTCCAGCAAGGCCGCAGCGAGCGAAGAGGCGAGGAGGTACCAACCGCACTTTGTGTGGCCGTTTGCCCATATAATGACTCTTGGCGAACGGAAAATACCCTCCAGTGCTTCCGAGTCTCTGAGCGATGCGAGAACGAAGCTGGCAGACTTTTTCAGCAGACTGCCAAGGCGTTTCGGTCTGAATGGACAGGATAGGAATGACCACACGAGCGACAGGAATGAAGGCCGGCAAAAAAGACATTCTGGATGTGGCGGCCATCAGCAAGGCGGAGGTGGAGCGTTTGCTGGCGTCGGCGACCCAGTTGAAAGATAAGCAGCGGCGTGGTGTTCCTCATCCACTGCTTCAGGGAAAGACGTTGGGGCTCTTGTTCCAGAAGCCGTCGACGAGGACGCGGGTGTCGTTTGAAGCGGGCATGAACCAATTGGGTGGCCACGCTCTGGTCCTGCCCATGGCCGAGATCCAGCTCTCGCGCGGAGAAAGTGTCGCCGATACGGCGCGCGTGTTGTCGCGCTATCTCGACGCGATCGTCATTCGCACCTACGACCATTCGATCGTGGAGGAATGGGCGAGGGAAGCGACGATGCCGGTGATCAATGGGCTGACCGACCTGAGCCATCCCTGTCAGGCCCTGTCAGACCTGCTGACCATTCGTGAGAAGAAGGGCCGACTGAAGGGGATTAAGATTGCCTATATCGGCGATGGCAACAATGTGGCGAATTCACTCATCGAGGCGGCGGCGAAGATGGGGATGATCATTACCCTCGGGTGCCCAGTGGGGTATCAGCCGGAGCAGCATGTCGTGGACAGGGCGAGAATCGAGGCGGCAAAAACCGGTGCGGTCATCGAGATCGGACACGACCCTCACATTGCGGCGAAGGAAGCGGATGTCATCTACACCGACGTCTGGATCAGTATGGGACGTGAGCGGGAGCATGCGCGACGATTAAAAGTCTTGGCTCCCTACCAAGTGAACAGCCGCCTGGTGCATCGTGCCAAACCGGATGCGATCGTGATGCACTGTTTGCCTGCCCATCGGGGAGAAGAAATTAGCGCCGAAGTGCTGGATGGCCCACAGTCTGTCATCATCGATCAGGCGGAAAATCGGTTGCATATGCAGAAGGCCATCTTAACGAACTTATTAGGCAAGAGGAGTCGTACAAGACCATGAGTCGTGCTATCAAGAAAGTGGTGCTTGCCTATTCAGGCGGGCTCGATACCTCGGTGATCTTGAAGTGGCTACAGGAAACGTATGGCTGCGAGGTCATTGCGTTCTGTGCCGATCTGGGACAAGGCGAAGACTTGCAAGCGATTAAGGCAAAGGCACGACAGCTTGGCGTGAAGAAGGTCTACGTCGAGGACCTGCGCGAGATTTTCGTAAAGGACTATGTGTTTCCGATGTTACGCGGCAATGCCATGTACGAAGGCTGCTACCTGCTTGGCACCTCGATCGCACGGCCCCTCATTGCGCGGCGTCAGGCTGAAATCGCGCTCAAGGAAGGCGCCGAGGCGGTGTCGCATGGCTCCACTGGTAAAGGGAATGATCAGGTGCGGTTCGAGCTGACCTACACGGCGCTGGCGCCGAATCTCAAGATTATTGCGCCCTGGCGTGAATGGACGATGAAGTCGCGGCGTGAATTGATCGAGTATGCCGATCGACACGGCATTCCCATCACCGCGACAAAAGCGAAACCGTACAGCATGGATCTGAATTTGTTTCATGTGAGTTATGAAGGCGGCATCTTGGAAGATCCCTGGGAATCGCCACCGGATGAGATCTTCCAAATGACAGTGTCGCCGGAGCAGGCGCCGAACAAGCCGCTCGAAGTCGAGATCGGCTACGAGGCCGGTAATCCGGTGGCCGTCGACGGCAAGAAAATGAGTCCCGCAACGTTGTTGGCCCACCTTAACAAGTTAGGCGGGGCTCATGGGATCGGGCGTGTCGATCTGGTCGAGAATCGCTACGTTGGAATGAAGTCTCGCGGGGTCTATGAAACACCGGGTGGAACGATCCTCCATGTGGCGCATCGCGGGATCGAGTCGTTGACGATGGATCGCGAGGTGTTGCACTTCAGGGACAGTTTGATCCCACGCTTTGCCGATCTGATTTACAACGGCTATTGGTTTAGTCCTGAACGCGAGATGCTTCAAGCCTCGATCGATGCGGCGCAAAAGGACGTGACCGGCACGGCGCGAGTGAAGCTCTATAAGGGGAGTTGTACGCTGGCTGGGCGCAAGTCGAAGCATTCGCTCTACCGCCTTGACATTGCCACGTTTGAAGAGGACGACGTCTATAACCAGAAAGATGCCGAGGGTTTTATTCGGTTGAACGCCTTGCGACTAAAAATCAGAGCCCAAAGAAAGAAGGCCACTTCTTGATGGCACGAGCAACGAGCCGCGGCTCTGCCGCATCGAAAAGCGGTAAGGCCTGGGGGGGTCGGTTCAGACAGAAAACGAACCGATTGGTGGAATCGTTCACGGTTTCGGTAGCGGTCGATCGCCGACTGTACGCCCACGACATTCAGGGCAGTATTGCTCATTGCAAGACCTTAGGGAAGGCCCGCGTGCTGACCGCCTCTGAAACCAAGACAATCGTGCGTGGTCTGGAATCGGTGAAGATGGAGTTAGATCGGGGGCGGTTTCGATTTTCGCCTCAGGATGAAGATATTCACATGGCGGTTGAGCGCCGTCTGACAGAATTGATCGGCCCCCTGGGCGGAAAGTTGCACACGGGCCGGAGCCGGAACGATCAGGTTTCACTTGATATTCGGCTCTATTTACGAGACGAGCTCGGTCGAATTGTCGCGTATTTGGAAGATTTTCAGCGGGTCTTGGTGGCGAAGGGAAAGGCGAATATCACGGTCGCGATGCCGGGCTATACGCATCTACAGCATGCCCAGCCTGTGCTGTTTGCGCATCATCTGCTGGCCTATGTGGAAATGATCGAGCGGGATAAGGGGCGATTTCGCGATGCATCGGTGCGTGTGAATGTGATGCCGCTAGGCGCCGGCGCGCTTGCAGGGACGAATTACCCGGTCGACCGCCGCTTTACTGCTGGATTATTGGGCTTTCCTTCTGTGACGCAAAACAGCCTCGATACGGTATCAGATCGGGACTTCATGATCGAGGTGGCCTCGGCGCTGTCGATCACCATGATGCACCTATCACGGCTCAGTGAAGAATTAATCCTCTGGTCGTCCCAGGAGTTCCGATTTATCGAGCTTCCCGATGCGTTTTGTACCGGAAGCAGTATGATGCCGCAGAAGAAGAATCCCGATGTGCCCGAACTGGTGCGGGGCAAGACGGGACGGGTCTATGGCCATTTGATCAATCTGTTGACGATGCTCAAGGCTCTTCCCTTGAGTTATAACCGAGATCTTCAGGAAGATAAGCCGGCGCTGTTCGATGCGCTCGATACCGTCACGACCTCGGTGAAAGTCTTGACGGAATTGATGCGCCGGGTCACCGTCAACCGTGACGTCCTCAAGCAGGCTGTTCAGGGTGGAGGGATGTTGGCTACGGAAGTGGCGGACTATCTTGTGACGAGAGGAGTCCCGTTTCGTGAAGCGCACGAGATTACAGGCCGACTGGTGCGGGCTGCATTGGATCAAAACCGTGAACTCACGAACTTCTCGCTCGATGAGCTGCGGACATTTTCCGAACGAATTGAGAAAAGTCTGTTTGATCGGTTGACGATCACTGCCGCCATCGATCGGAAGTCTCAGATAGGTGGAACGGCTCGCGCAAGAGTGGAACAGCGCATCAAAGAGCTCGAGCGAATATTCTCATGAAGATTCGCAGGCCCAATATGACGTCTCTTATGGTCGGGATGATGATAGGAACGTTGGCGGCCTGTGGGGCTGTGGGGGCGCCGATTCCACCTGAAAGTGTCGGTGTGACTCCGACCATTGAGCGGCAAAAGAAACTGGAGGCCCTTCAGGAGAAACAGCGTGAGGCTGCAAAGGCAACCGATGGTATAGAGCCACAGCCGGATCCATTGTTGCAGGGGCAGGATGTCGATCTCCCCACGTTACAACCAGTGGGGACTCGGTAATATTGTGGGCCACGGTCTTCTGGACCTCTATCGCCTGATAACGTTATACTGAGGCCTATTCATTATTGCAGCGCTCCTCCCTCCGTAGCAAGCGCCATGCGAGCGATAACGAAAGACGGTACCGGATAGAGAGTGGCATGACACGTTCGCTGCTCTGTTCGTGGATCTCTCTGGTACCCTCGATCGCCTGAATGCCTTGGAATTGATCAGCCAGATCTTGGAGGGTTTCTCGTTCGCAGGGCTCAAACATCTCAATGAAGATTTGAAGAATGCATAATTTTGAATATCGACATGGCGAACTCTATTGCGAACAGGTACCGGTCAGCCGGATTGCGAAAGAGGTCGGCACGCCATGTTATATCTACAGCCACGCAACCCTCGTTCGTCATTTCCGGGCGTATGATGGGGCCTTTAAGAGCGTCCCTCATGTGATCGCCTTCGCCATGAAGGCGAATTCCAATATCGCGATCCTCCGTCTGATGGCAAAGGAGGGGAGCGGGGTGGATATCGTGTCCGGCGGGGAACTCTTTCGGGCACTCAAGGCGGGGGTTCCTCCCTCAAAGATCGTCTTCGCGGGCGTCGGCAAAAGTGCGGAAGAGATTCGTGAAGCCTTGAAGGCCGACGTCCTCATGTTCAACGTCGAATCTTCGGCTGAGTTGCAAGCGCTGAATGAGGTGGCGGCTTCCGTCGGGACTAAGGCGAGAGTTGCCCTGCGCATCAATCCCGACATCGATCCGAAAACGCACCCCTATATTTCGACCGGTCTCAAGAAGAGCAAGTTCGGGATTGCTGCCGATCGGGCGCTCGAAGAGTTCACGTTGGCTTCCTCGCTTGCCAACATCGATGTCGTCGGCGTTCATAAGCATATCGGGTCGCAGTTGACGGATGTCACGCCGTTTGTCGAGGCCGTGAAAAAGGTGGTGAAGCTGGTCGGAGCCTTGAAGGCTCAGGGAATCAATATTCAGTATGTGAATATCGGCGGCGGTCTCGGCATTACCTACTCGGATGAAACGCCGCCGCTACCACAAGATTTGGCGGATGCTGTGTCGCCGTTGCTGAAGGATTTGAATGTCACCCTCATCATGGAGCCGGGCCGCGTCATCGTCGGCAATGCAGGCATTCTCGTCACGAAAGTACTGTATCGGAAGGACGGCGAAGCAAAGCGGTTTATTATCGTCGATGCAGCGATGAACGACCTGATCAGGCCAAGCCTCTATGGGGCCTATCACGAGATTCGCCCCTTGTCAGAGGCAGTGTTGCAGCGGCCCAAGCATCAGGTTGATGTTGTAGGCCCGGTTTGTGAGTCCGGCGATTTTCTGGCGAAGGACCGGTCGCTCCCGGAGGTCAACCCCGGTGATATGCTGGCGGTAATGAGTGCGGGAGCGTATGGATTTGTGATGGCCTCCAATTATAATTCAAGACCACGGGTGCCGGAAGTTCTGATCAAAGATGGGGAGATTCACGTCATTAAGACTAGAGAGACGTACGATGATTTGGTGAAGGGCGAAACGATTCCGGCATTCCTCGATTGAGGAGTGAGCGCTTGTAACGAGGGAGTGAGCATGTTTACGGGTGCATTGATTGCCATTGTGACTCCGTTCAGGGATGGCAAAGTCGACGAGCGCGCTTTCGGTGACCTGATAGAATGGCAAATCGCCAACGGGACGAGCGGGATTGTGCCCTGCGGGACGACCGGCGAATCCGCCACCCTCACACACCAGGAACATCATCACGTAGTTGAGTTAACCGTCGAGGTAGTTAATCGGCGTGTGCCCGTGATCGCTGGGGCTGGTTCCAATAGCACGGCAGAAGCCGTATCTCTCACAAAGCACGCTAAGCAGGCAGGGGCCGATGGGGCGCTGCTTATTACGCCGTACTATAACAAGCCGACACAAGAGGGATTGTATCGGCATTACAAAACAATCGCCGAGTCTGTGGACCTTCCGCAGATTCTGTATAACATACCTGGGCGGACTGGCGTGAACATGTTGCCATCCACTGTGGCAAGGCTTTGTGGGTTACAGAGTATTGTTGGGATCAAAGAGGGTAGCGGATCGGTCCAGCAGGCTTCAGAGATCGCGAGTACTTGTGGCGATCGGATGACAGTCCTTGCAGGTGATGATGCCCTGACATTGCCCATGATGGCAGTCGGAGGAAAGGGGGTCATCAGTGTCACGTCAAATATCGTTCCATTCCAGATGGCTCAATTGGTCAAGGCCTTTCTAAGCGGCCACATTGAAGAGGCGCGGCGGATTCATTTCGCATTGTCGCCGCTCTTTACCGCGCTTTTCTACGAGACCAATCCGATTCCGGTGAAAACCGCGTTAGGTATGATGGGAAAAATCGATCCAGAGTTGCGGCTGCCGCTCTGTGCCATGGCGACCGAAACCAAAGACCAACTTGCAAAGGCTTTAAAGGACGCAGGCCTCGTATAGAGATTGGAAGGCCGAGCTTTGGTACTCATTCTATGATCAACGTCATTGTTGCAGGGGCTGCCGGTCGCATGGGCTGTCGGCTGGTTGCGCTTATTAGAGAGTCTTCCGTCCTGACGCTTGCCGGTGCGACCGAAGGGAAGGGCCATCAGGCTGTGGGCGACGATGCCGGAGAGACAGCGGGCTGCGGCCGTGCAGGTATTCCGATTACCGACGATCTCGGGGCACTCCTTGACCGAGGTGAAGTGGTCGTCGATTTCTCCGCCCCTGAAGCGACGCTACACCACTTACGCACCGTGGCACAGCACAAACGGGCCATGGTGATCGGCACGACGGGATTTTCTGCTCCCCAGCTTGAAGAAGTGAAATTGCTGGCGTGCCAAGTTCCCTGTGTGCTATCCCCTAACATGAGTGTAGGTATCAACCTTATATGCAAGGTTATCGGTGAGATGGCGAAAACGCTGGGAGAGGACTACGACATTGAAGTGATTGAAGCCCATCATCGTTTAAAAAAAGATGCCCCGAGCGGAACGGCGCTCAAGATTGCCGAAGTTTTGGCAAAAGCTGTGAACCGTGAGTTAGATCAGGTCGGCGTCTATGCCAGAAAAGGTCTTATCGGGGAACGAAAGAAAGGTGAGATTGGAATACAAACCATCCGTGCCGGCGACATTGTCGGCGACCATACGATTCTCTTTGGTGGAATGGGTGAACGCATCGAAGTGACGCACCGGGCGAGTAGTCGAGATACCTTCGCAGGAGGTGCTTTGCGTGCCGCTCGTTGGGTGGTTCACCAACCACCAGGCTTGTATGACATGCTCGATGTGCTGAGCCTTCGATAGTTTTCTGTTCCTATCTAGCGACTACCCATGAACATTCCCATCAACTATCTGCCACCTTGGCGGAGCTTCCGCTCAAACGAAAGCGAAACGAGAAGCTAGCAGGATAGTTTCAATGGCGTGAACAAACTTGTAGGCGATGCAACACTTTGCAGCTAACCGCCGACTTCATCGAGGTTGTGCTTGCTTGTAGCACTTGAGGGCAGAGGTTTGTCGTTTAGGGATTAGAGGATATAACCGGGCGCAACCTTCCCCTCTGGAATCCACCCAATCGCCTTTGGGATGATTTCCTGATGGAGGGCTGCCGTACGCTCGGCGTACGTGAACCGCTTTGGTTTGATTGCCGTTCGGGTTAATGTCTTGCGGTAATGGGGCGAGGTTCTTGGTCCGCTGATTTCCGACGACCACAGTTCAAGCAGGCAAACACTGTGATCGCAAGCCCTGCGTTCAAATCCACTGCCCGTTCCGGTAACATTGCGCCGCGGCATTTATCACAAATTGTCATATCGGTAATGTACCATGATGGAAAATGGAAACATATCCATCTGAAGTACTGGGTCCTCTGAGGAAATAGCCTATCCGCTCACCTCCGGCTAGGCCATCTGAGTCAATTGGTGCAGATGAGAATTCGGTAGAGGATTAACTAGAGGAGAATAGGAGTCCTTGACAGCGATGATCCTGTCCCATAGGATTGTGGCATAAGGAAGCCTACCCCCTATGTATAGAGTTGTTCTCATTCTCGGGCTACTTGTTGTCCTGTACTTTATCCTTCGGCGAGCCCTTCAAGGGTTCAAAGGTCTAGGGCAGCCAGAGCGTCTTGCTCCCAGCAAGGATCAAATGGTTCAAGATCCTGTCTGTCTTGTATTTATTCCCAGGGGAGTTGCAGTAACAGAAGATATTGGAGGGCAGATCTACTATTTCTGCAGCCGATCATGTGCCCATAAATTTCAAGAAAAACTCGCGGGCTAGCATCCTGAGTAGCTAGAGTCGGAAAGTTTTTCTTCTTTGTCGAATTTGAGCGTGATCTGGCACTCATTAGGAGAGAAGTTAAAGAGGGGTGCGCCTGATTTGCCACCCGCGATGCGATAGTAGGTCCAAGTTTCACCGCCAAAAAATCTTGTGGCCTTGCCGCTCGGCCCTCCCCAGTTCTTCTCAAACCAGGCCTTGTCCTTGCCTTGAAGCTCAGCCGGTTTCAGCGACTGTTCGAGATAGGGATTGCTACCACCGCAGCCGGTCAGGGCTAGACTGAACAAGAGCATCAAAGCTGAGCGTTGCATCGCGACTCTCCTCGGTCCTGTCGGTGAGCGTAACGGCTAAGTTTCTGATACATAGTTAAATTCTAACTGGCTGTCCGGGGACTGTCAAACAGGCACATGCCAGCACATGATTGTAAGAAAGTTGAGTTTTACATAGAATAACCGATAATGAATTGATCACTAGGATTTCTTATCTTGATATGAAAGGACACAATCATGAAATTTTTTCTTGATACCGCCAACGTCAAGGAAATCCAGGAGGCAGCCAGCCTTGGACTTCTCGACGGAGTGACCACCAATCCGTCGCTCGTCGCGAAGGAAGGGCGCAGCTTTAAGGAAATGCTCATCGAAATTTGTAACATCGTAGATGGGCCGATCAGTGCAGAAGTCGTCAGCCTCGAGGCCGATGCGATGGTGAAAGAAGGGAAGGGGCTTGCAAAGATTCATAAGAACATTGTCGTCAAGGTGCCCTTGATTGCAGAGGGATTGAAGGCCACTAAGAGACTGGCCGCCGAAGGCATCAAGGTGAACGTGACGTTGTGCTTTTCTCCAACCCAGGCGCTTCTCGCCGCAAAAGCCGGTGCATGGTGCGTCTCCCCCTTCATCGGCCGGCTTGATGACATCAGTTCAAACGGGATGGAACTGATCCGCCAGATTCTGACTATCTACCGCAACTATGATTATAAGACCCAAGTGCTGGTCGCCAGTGTGCGCCATCCTCAGCATGTCGTCGAGGCCGCGCTTGCAGGTGGGCATATCTGTACGATGCCCTTCTCTATTTTTCAGCAGATGGTGAAACACCCGCTGACGGACAGTGGGCTCAAGAAGTTTCTGGCGGATTGGGAAGCTCAGACTAAGAAGTAAATCCTATTGGTCGTCTCGTGCGTCTGGCGGTTCGGTAAGTCGCTTTCGAGCAGCTTCGAAGATGTGGTGAAACATCGGCCTGGTCAATAATCCGGTGAAGGTATTTTGTTGGCTTGGATGGTATGAGCCGATTAGTGTAATGCCCCACGGAAGGGCCCGGACGATTCCATGGGAAAATTTTGGGAGCGGTGAGGGAAGTGGCTGCCCCTCATCGCGGCAGGCTTTCAAGTAATGATCGAACGCAATCTTTCCCAGCGTCACCACCACTCGAATCTTCCGTAACGACCGAATCTCTTCCCGCAGGTAGGGGCGGCAGGCCATGAATTCTTCAGGGGCCGGTTTGTTGTCTGGCGGCGCACAACGGACTGTAGCACCAATGTAACAATCCAATACCTTCAGCCCGTCATCTCGATGATAAGAGTTGGGTTGATTGGCGAAGCCAAATCGATGTAGGGCGTCAAAGAGCCAGTCCCCGCTGCGATCCCCTGTAAATACCCGTCCGGTTCGGTTGCCGCCATGGGCTGCAGGTGCCAGTCCGAGCACATAGAGACGCGCATGCGGATCCCCAAATCCAGGGACCGGGCGCCCCCAATAGGTCCAGTTCTCAAACTGCTTCCGTTTCTCTGCGGCGATTGTCTCCCGATAGGTAACGAGACGTGAACAGGCAGTGCAGTGGGTGATGCGATCGTTCAGAAGGGTTAGCGCACGCATAGTTGCGCAGTCTAGCACGAATCTGAAAGTCGATCATGCTTGCCGGGCCTTCGTCAGACTGTTAGCATACATACTTGATCTCGGATCGTTCACCGTACGCAAGAAATGGGGTTGGCATGACGTCATGGGTTTGGCGAGCATTGGTACTCAGTGGGTTATTGATAATGGTTGTGCTTCCGGTCGCAGCAGGAGCACAGCCGCAAACCGAACATTCCGAGGCGAAAGAGAGTACGCCTCGATCGGGAGCCAATGGCGAACCAGAGCGAGAGGTTACCTTGCCCGATCCTCTTGAGGATCCCATTGAGCCAGAAGACCGTCTTGTTATACTTCCTGAAATTAAACGAGAAGGTGAGCGCTACTTCCTCAGTTCGTTCAAGCTGCCTGACAAATTGACCTTTGCCGGCCAACCAATTCCCCTCGATAACTGGCAGGTCCGTGAACGAATCGAGTATGAGTTTTATCAATTCTTAGAAGACCAGGGCGAAAGTATCATTCTTGCCAAACGGACCGGGCGTTGTTTTCCTCCCGCCGAAAAGCAGCTGGCCGATGCCGGGTTGCCGGACGACCTCAAGTATATGTTGCTGGTGGAGAGCAAGTGCGTGGCCGCCGCCTACTCAAAGGCGAAAGCATCGGGGCCGTGGCAGTTCATTCCCTCCACGGGACGACGCTATCGTCTCAAGAGCGACGCGGTTCGCGACGAGCGCCGCAATCTAGAGATGTCGACGGAAGCCGCGGTCAAGTATTTGCGCTATCTCAAGGAATTCAAGGAAAACGATTGGTTTATGGCCATGGCCTCGTACAATGCGGGAGAAGAGCGAGTTCGTCGATTATTGAAGGATCAGAATATTACAGACTATTGGAAGATGCACGGGCCACGGGAAACGATGCGCTATGTGCCGAGAATCATCGCTGCCAAGGAAATCTACTCACAGCCGGAGAAGTATTTGGGGTTGAGCAAGAAAGATCTATATATGCCGGTAGAAACTGAAACAGTCACCGTCAACGTGAAAGATTCCCAACGAGCCCTCACCTCGATTGCCGAAGAATTTGGGACCTACTTCTTGGAGCTCAAGATACTGAATCCTGAATTCAAAAAAGATGTGCTCCCACGTGGGATCTATCAGATGAAAGT
>Ga0163153_10006508_pt1 | contig 13116 bp, 14 predicted proteins | sample OliLakLV19MP6IB1_FD_148629 | JGI IMG/M metagenome (GOLD analysis project Ga0163153, IMG submission 148629) | Freshwater microbial mat bacterial communities from Lake Vanda, McMurdo Dry Valleys, Antarctica - Oligotrophic Lake LV.19.MP6.IB-1 | ecosystem: Environmental > Aquatic > Freshwater >... | reverse complement strand
GTCTTCCAGAGACTTCAGCTGCTCGCTCGCGCTCCATTCGGGTACTTGGGCCGGCTCGCAGCCAGCCACCGCGCCGACGATCAGGAACGCGGCGCAACGGAGATATCGGTTCATTGGCGAGCGGGCCCGTCTACGCGTGGCGTCCATGCTGTGCGGATGTGGAAGGAGAAAAACGCGTCAGCGTTGGGCGTGCTCCACCGCAGATCGAGTGCCAAGCGAGCGAAATTGTGACCGCGCGCTTCGTTAGGCTCAGGCGAATCGTGGGAACCGCAGGCGCGGTAACGAGTTGGGAACGGAGCAATATGCGACGACCGGCGCGACGGGAAAAATCGTTTGCGGCGCCGCGTGACAATTCCGCACACTTGCTCGTCGCAAAATGTGTCCCCATCTGGCACACTTGAGGTCGGGAACCGGCGGTGGCATGGCCGCCGCATGGTGCGAAATCCTCAACCAGACGCATGGGGATTGCGTAGGTGCGTCCAATTCGCCATGGTTCCTGGTGGTTTGGCTCCAGAGTTGCGATCAGCGTAGAAGATCGAGCCATTTCGATTCGATCTCCATAAAACCGATCTGGCCTATGGCAAACACCGTTGATTCCATGCCGCTCCCGACGAAGATGCACGAGGATTGCGACCGCCCGCCGACGGAACGTGCCGGGGGCACGACGTCGAGCGCCGTCCGAATGTCGCGGACCATGGTCAACTTGCTGCTCGACGCGACATTGCTGATCGTCCTGACGGCCGTTTTAGCTGTCGGCTTGGTGGTGCAATTCGTGTTTCCGCCGGGAACGTCCGCGGATGGTTGGACGTTGTGGGGCTGGTCGTACAATGCCTGGAGCCGGTGGCAATTCGGTCTGATCAGTCTGTTGACGCTGGGCGTGCTGGTGCATGTGATGTTGCACTGGAGTTGGGTCTGTGGCGTGGTCGTCAGCAAATTGTTGCGTCAAAAGCGCCCACCGCAGATGGACGACGGCATCCGCACCTTGTACGGCGTCGCGACGCTGATCGTGCTGTTGGGCGTGATCGGCGTCATCGTGGCGGCCGCGAATCTGGCGGTTCGGTCCGCGCCCTTGCCGGGCGCGGGCTGAGGCAACTGCGCATCAGGGATACGCATCCACCGCACTAACTGAGTCAATGGGCTGGTATGGACGCTGAAAATCACCAAGCGCCGGCGCCGGAGGATGACCATCAAGCGCCACAGGAGATTGTGGGACTTCGCGAACGCCTGGAGTTCCTGGAGTTTGACGAACAAGATCGTGCGCGACTCCAGGAGCTGAACGAGCGACTCCTGGCGTCGCGCGCCCGGTTCGTCGATGAGTTCTACGAGCATCTCTTCAAGTTCGAGGCCACGGCCCGCTTTCTGCGCGACCCGGAGCTCGTGGAGCGCCTGAAAGAATCGCAGATGGAGCATCTGCGGCGGATGTTGGCCGCCGAGTGGAGCGACGAATACATGGACCGTTGCTTTCGCGTCGGCGATGTACACGCCCGCGTGGGGATCAGCCCGCAAATGTTTCTCGGCGCCTACAGCAAGTATCTGCAGTTTTGCGTGGAGCGGCTGGCGGAAGAGTTGGACGAACCGTCACGGCATTTCGCTTCCCTGGTGCGCGCGGTACAGAAAGCGGTGTTCTTCGACATTGGATTGACGCTCGAGGCGTACTTCAGCCGGATGACGGCGAATCTGCGTCGAGCGCTCGATTTGGTCTATCAGGCGAACGCCGAGCTCCGGCAGTTCGCGCAATTAACGTCGCACGACTTGAAGACGCCGCTGGCGACCATGGTCAACTTGTGCGACGAGGCGCTGGACGAGTTCGGCCCCCAGATCCCGGGGGAAGCCGGCAAGTTGATTCAAGCGGCGCGCAATCGCGCCCTGCGAATGAGCGACACGATCGACGACTTGCTGCAGTCGGCGATCTCCCTGCACGAAGAGCAAACGCCGGAATCGCTCTCACCGGAACCGGTGTTGTTGGAGACCGTGGAGCTACTGCGTCCCATGATGGAACAGAAGCACATCACGATCACGCTGCCGGAACGCATCCCCGTCGTGCGCGCGGATCGCGTGCGTCTGCGCGAAGTGTTCTTCAATCTCCTATCGAACGCCATCAAGTACAACGACAAACCGGCGGGGAGAATCACCGTCCGTGCGGACGTCGACGAACGCCATTGCACGATCTCGATTATCGATAACGGACCAGGCATCCCGCCGCACGAGTTGACGCGCGTGTTCGTCCCGTTTCGGCGGCTTGACGTCCATCGCGATACGCCCGGCTCCGGGCTGGGCCTCTATTTCGCCAAGACGCTTGTCGAGCAACAAGGAGGCACGATCTGGGCGGAATCGCAGCCCGGGCAAGGCTGCGCGTTCCACATCCGCCTGCTGCTCGCCACGGCGCAGGAGGAGTGATGTGATCTCGCGTCGCGCGACGCTCAGTCCGTCACCGGCGTTTGCGCCGTCTGCGTTATGCCGTCCGAGGGCTGGTCGCCCTCGTACTTTTCCAGCAGTCGATAGAGGCTCCGGCGGCTGACGCCGAGGACGCGCGCGGCCCGCGACTTGTTCCCGCGTTCGCGTTCCAGCACTTCCTTGATGTGCAAACGCTGGCGTTCGGAGAGGGCGTCGCTGTTGATGGCCGGTATCGAGGAATCGTCGTTGCGCCCGGGGGCGGGAATGATCTCGCCCGGCAAGTCGCGCAAGCGGATGCAGTGGTCATCGGCCATGATCTGCGCGCGTTCCAGCGCGTTGAACAACTGCCGGACGTTGCCGGGCCAAGGGTACGCCTCGATCACCTGCATGGCGTCCGGCTCGATGGTCCAGGCGTTGCCCAGCATCTTTTTGACCAAGAGCGGAATGTCGCCTTGCCGCTCGCGCAGAGGCGGCAGGGTCAACGACATGACGTTGATGCGGTAGTACAAATCCTCGCGGAAGTTTTTCTTGGCCACTTCCTGCTGCATGTCGCGGTTCGTGGCCGCCAGCAGCCGCACGTCGACACGTCGCTCTTTCAGCGAACCGACGCGGCGCATCGAACCGTCCTCCAGCACGCGCAACAACTTCGCCTGCAATGATGGCGCGAGTTCCCCGATCTCATCAATGAACAGCGTACCGCCGTCGGCAACTTCGAAGAGCCCTTGCTTCGTGGCGATCGCGCCGGTGAATGATCCTTTTTCGTGGCCGAACAGTTCGCTCTCCAGGAGATTCTCCGGCAGCGCCGCGCAATTGATCACCACCAGCGGCTTCGCGGCCCGAGGACTGGCCCGATGCAGCGCGTGGGCCACCAACTCCTTGCCCGTGCCGCTTTCGCCTTGAATGAGAATGGATTTGTCGGTCGGTCCGGCGCGGTCAATGAGACGCGCCAGTTCCTGCATGGCGGCCGATTTGCCGATGATCTCCGGCGCATGCTGCGCGCGCCCGAGCGCCGCCTTGAGTTGCGCATTTTCCTTGCGGAGCTGGCGGCGGTCGTACGCCTTTTCGATCAGCAACTCCAGATCGGCCAGCGGAAACGGCTTTTGCAGGAAGTCTGTGGCGCCGAGTTTCATCGCTTCCACCGCAGTTTCGATCGTCCCCTGTCCGGTGAGCAGAATCACTTCGCAGTCGGGATGCGAGATCTTCAATCGCTCCAGCACCTGCAGGCCGGATAGTCCCGGCATCACCATGTCGAGAATCACGACGTCAAATTGCCGTCGCTCGGCCAACTGCAGCGCTTGCTCGCCGTGAATGGCTTCTTGCACCTGATACCCGCGCCGCACGAACCGCCGCGCGACGGTTTCACGAAATTCCCGGTCGTCGTCGACGACGAGCAGGTCGATTTTGGCTGGATCGAATTGCATACGTGGTCCTTGGTGGCTCGTCTCGCTGTCGATTGTACAGCAACGCCCGTGCCGCCGAGTCGCCGGGGCGCGAAGTACCGCTTTTGCCGGGCAAGTGCGTGGACGTGACGAATTGACGAGGTAGGAACGCTGTGCGGAAAGCGCCCACCTGTGCGGAGAGGCTCATGTCGGCCAAATGTGATTTGCCAAGGTCCCTGTCGTGGCACGGTCTCCCGACCGCTGTTGTGCGCGGGTCTCCCGACCCCGCACTCCCGTCGACCGCAGGTCTCCAATGCATCACGCCGGGCCGGGAGACCTTCGGTCGGGGCCAGTGCGGGGTCGGGAGACCCGCGCACAACAGACCCGCGCGCAACAGGGTTTACGATTTCTCGGCCGCATACGCCGGCAGGGCGTTCACGATCGCCACGGTTTCCACGCTGACGCGGATCACCTGGCCCACCAGGCGGACGATGTATTGCTCGTCGTCTTCCCGGTTCGGGTCGGAGGTGATGCCGCTGCGTTTGTCGGTGCTGACCTGGTACTGGTCGATGACCCAATCCAACGCCGAGCGGTTGCCGAGACGGTAGTTGAACGCCTCGGGCGGAATGCCGGCCAGCGTCAGCGACTTGTTGACTGCCAGCCGCTCCTTGTCCTTCGCGAGCCGCATCTTGTCCTCGACGCGGTACGAAAGCGGCACGCCGGGCGTTTCGATGAGCTCCAAGTCCCACGGCTTGAGCTGCTCGTAGTCGAGGTGCAGCTCGGCCAGCTGCTCGAAAGTGAAGCAGCCAGACACTGCCGTATGAAATAGCCCAACGAAACCTAGAAAAAGAAACAGACACGGCCTTTTTGTTCGCCGGGAGTCGGAACAAGGCGGCCGTAAGTAGGCGTCTACTTGAAATCGTTGTAACGGGAACTGTATTGCAACTCGTGACCCACTGGATTTCCCCTGCCGCCGCTGCTGTAGCAGAACTGGGTAAAATAAGGTTCGCCAGTCGGACCTTCGTACTCGATGCGTCCCACAACCCACAAATCTCCGGTCCTGTCGTCCAGCGACTTGATGTCGCCTGCGGAAAGCCCGTGCCCCATGTCCACGTCTTGAATCAGCGGTGCATTCGGTGGAAGAGCGGCATTCTTTAGTGGTCCCGTGATATCAGTCTTTGCTCCATCTACGACTCGATCCACAGAATCGCCGTTCCTCACCACGGATGCCGCATAGCGTGTGGATCGAATTCGGCCGGGGATCTTGCCAGAATTGTTCGTCGTGACCTTGAACTTAAGTGATTCAGTTGCATTACACGCCTCGACGTGAACTTTCATTCCGAAAACCCAAGGCCGGTTTTCAAGCGTCATGATCAGGTTCTGTTTGTCCATGATGCCGTTCTGTCGATCGAAAAGGCAATTCTGGGCATACATTAAGTACACTTGGCAGCCGGCAATGAACACTGCGGCAACGGTTGCCAGTAGTAGGTACCAAGAGTATCTCGTTTGCGCTTCAGCGAATCGCTCGGTGGTCGCTGGTCGGTCCGAAACACACAAGTCACCGTGCCCGCCAGTTGTCGCATCGCGGAGTGGCCCTGGTGGCGTTTCGCTTGAGCCAGAGTCGGTCGCATGTGGGGATTTCGGCGTGGTTGGCGCGGCATCGCGATTGGCGGGCTGCCCCGGTAAGTGTCGAACTTGTTTCTTTTCGAATTGCTGATTCCGTACGTCTGGTAGTTTGCCGCCATCGACACCAATACTGTTAGGTTTGAGGCGTTTGTCCTTACGTTGACCTCGCTTGCCTTTTCCATGCGACATTGCAATTGACCTTTAGAATCGAGTGGACTTAGTCAATTCGTACGTCTCTTCCCAATACCCGCGGACCAGGTTCATTTCGTCCTTGAAGGTGCCGTCCGGGCGGATGGTCTTGCCGTTCACCTTTTTGGACTGCTCGGCGATCAGCGTCCAACCGTGCGGTTTGCCGGCGTCGGCCAGCAGGCGGTGAAAGGCCTGGCGCGTGCCCATCTCGAACAACACGTGCTGCCGCGCGAAGTCGGCGAGGTCGGCGTAATACTTGTCGATCAGCTTGAGCAGCGACTTGTGTTGCTTACTCGGCTGGGGTTTTTTCGCCATGGAGCCGACTTTTTGTTCGAATGGCAATGGAACGGACGCCACCGTTGTGCGCGGGTCTCCCGACCCCGCACCCCTACCGACCGCAGGTCTCCCGGCGCGACAGGCATGAATGTATCGTCTTCCGCGGCCGAGGTCTGGGGCCTCGGCAGGGAGGAACCGCGATTTTCGCCTTCGCGAGCGGCACGCGCTCACGCGCGCGCATTACGCTTCAACGGTCGCTGCCGCGCGCGTCGGCTCTGCGAGATGATCGCCGTCGCTCGACGGCGTTTGGAGGTCGCGGAGAATGGACGCGACCAGCGCCGTCCAGCCGGTTTGATGGCTGGCGCCCACGCCGCGGCCGTCGTCGCCGTGAAAGTATTCATAGTACAGCGGAAAATGGTTCCAATGAGGATCCGTGGCGTAGCGGGGATCGTCGCCATGGCAGGGACGACGCCCTGATGCATCCGGCAGGAACAGCGACGCCATGCGGCGGCGCAGTTCGTGCGACACTTCGAAGAGGTTCATCACGCGGCCGGATCCGGTCGGGCATTCGACTTGCACTTCGTCGCCGTAGAAGTGGTGATAGCGCTCCAGGGCTTCGATGACCAAGTAATTCACCGGGAACCAGATGGGACCGCGCCAGTTGGAGTTGCCGCCGAACAACCCGGTGATGGATTCGCCCGGCGTGTATTCCACGCGGTGCTCTTGTCCGTCGGCCCAGAGCACGAAAGGGTGTTCGTGATGATACCGTGAGAGGGCGCGCACGCCATGCGGCGCCAGAAACTCACTTTCATCGAGCAAGTAGTGGAGCATGCGCTCCAGGCGTTCGTGCGACGGGATGGCGAGCAACCGGCGGCCGCGGCCGCGTTGTTGGTCGTCGCGATCCGCAATGACGCCCGAGCGTTCGCAATACGCGATGTGCCGGGCCAGATCGGGGCGATGCTTGAGGAACCACTCCATGCGTTTGCGGAAGCCCGGCAGGCGATCGATGTCGGCCTGTTCCAGCACCTCGACCGCGAACAGCGGGATGATGCCCACGATGGAGCGGATCCCCAACGGCGCAACGCTCTCGCCCACCTTGATTTGATCGTAGTAGAAGCCGTCCCCTTCATGCCACAGGCCCAGGCCGCCGAGCGTGTTCATGGCGTCGGCAATGTGGATGAAATGTTCGAAGAACTTCGAGGCAATGTCCTCGTAGGTGTCGTCGTGTTGCGCCAACTCCAAGGCCATGGCGAGCATCGTCGAGGCATAGAAGGCCATCCAGGCGGTGCCGTCGGCCTGCTCCAGTCGGCCGCCGTCGGGAAGCGGCTTGGAACGGTCGAACACGCCGATGTTGTCCAGCCCCAGAAATCCGCCCGCGAACAGATGGTTGCCGGTTTCGTCTTTGCGATTGACCCACCAGGTGAAATTCAGCAGCAGTTTCGTGAACACGCGCTTGAGGAAGGCGACGTCGCGCTGTCCCCTGGGCGCGGTCATCTTGTACACGCGCCAACAGGCCCAGGCATGCACCGGCGGATTGACGTCCGACAGCGCCCACTCATAGGCCGGCATCTGCCCGTTGGGGTGGAGATACCACTCGCGCAAGAACAGTTCGAGCTGCCCCTTGGCGAACTCCGGATCGACGGTTGCCATGGGGATCATGTGAAACGCCAAATCCCAGGCCGCGTACCAGGGGTACTCCCACTTGTCCGGCATCGAGATGACGTCGCGATTGAACAGGTGCGGCCAATCGTGATTACGCACCTGCTTGCGTTCTTGCGGCGGCGCCGGTTGATCCGGGTCGCCGGCCAGCCAGTCCTTGACCACGTAGTGATAGAACTGCTTGCTCCACAGGAGTCCGGCATAGGCCTGCCGCGCGACATTCGCCGTCTCGCTGCCTGGCGCAGCGGGAATGCGATCGGCGTAGAAGGCGTCGGCTTCGGCGATGCGTTCGGCAAAGACGTCATCGAAGTTTGAGAATGGCCGGCTCGTCGTTTCATTGGCCTTCGTGAGCCGCATGCGGACCACGGTGTGCGTCCCCGACGGAATCGTCAGACGGTAGATCGCCGCCGCCTTGGTGCCGTGTTTTAGCGAGTGGACTGCTTGAGAGTCGCCCTGAATCACATAGCGGTGGAACGCGTCTTTGACGTAGCGATTGCCGTCCTCAAAATTGAACACGCGGTTGGAATTGCTTTCGTTTTCAGTAAACACCAACTCCGCGGGCTCAGCGCCGGCGGACGGTTCCACATCCAGTCGGAATTCGCCGAGCGAAACATGCCGAGCGACGATGGCCGCCAAACCTGCTGCCTCCAGCCGCGGTTTCACCTCGCAACCATCGTGGGTGCAACCCCAAGACCAAGAATTACGAAACCACAGTGTCGGGAGCAAGTGAATCGCTGCGGACTCCGGTCCCCGATTGGCAATGGTGACGCGAATCAGAATATCGTCCGGCGACGCCTTGGCGTACTCCGCAACCACATCGAAATAACGGTGTTCATCGAACACGCCGGTGTCGACGAGCTCGAACTCGGCATCCTGCTTACCGCGTCGGCGATTCTCTTCCACGAGTCGCGCGTACGGAAATTCGGACTGCGGATACTTGTAGAGCGCCTTCATGTAAGAATGCGTGGGCGTCGAATCGAGGTAGTAGTAACACTCCTTCACATCCTCGCCATGATTCCCCTCGGTGCCGGCGAGGCCGAAGAGGCGTTCCTTGAGGATCGGGTCGCGGCCGTTCCAAAGCGCAAGCGAGAAACAGAGCCGACATTCGCGATCGCAGATTCCCAGCAAGCCATCTTCACCCCAGCGATAGGCGCGGCTGCGCGCTTGGTCGTGCGTGACGTAGTCCCAGGCGTCGCCCTGCGCGGAATAGTCCTCGCGCACGGTGCCCCACTGCCGCTCGGCGACGTACGGTCCCCAGCGTTGCCAATTGTGGGTGCGGTCCGCGGCTTCGCTCAGTCGACGGCGTTCGTCACCAGGTTCGGTTGCAAGCGTCATGAATGGCCCTGTTCGCGGTTCCTAGAAGTATAGAACGGCGTAGGGGGCACGGGAGGCTCGTTCCGCGACAAGCAAGGGGCGGGAACCGCCTGGGAAGCGCGGGCCTCTGGGAAAAAACGGCGGATGCGCCGCCGATGTCGATTCCGCGCGAAACGGCGTGAGGCCTGTTAGCCATCCATGCGGCCGAGCGACGCGGTCGTCGCGGCCTTGCCATCGTCGGGCGTCATGTTACGCGAGCGTCGCTGTAGCCGGCTCGCCGTGGCCACGCCGCGTGCGCCACGATAAAGAGAACCGCGAAATCATCGAATCGCGATCTGCGCTTGATCATGGCGCCTGAATCGCTTGGTCGCACGCCAGACCAGGAAGCCGCCCATCCAAACGACGACGAGACCGAATCCGAAACCAATGAGCACTTCTACGCCTGCGGCGCGCGTGGACTGGAGAATGGACATGCCGAGAATCAGCAGACCCATTGCCGTGGCACTCGCCCCCAGCCCGCCGAGGCCGAACCAGACGATGCGGCTGAACCAGAGTGCGATTTCACCAGGGTGTCCGGCGCCAACGGTCTCCGGCGATCGGTAGGGGTTCTCGTCCATCACGCGATTGTCATCGCAGCGTTCCATGAAGTGTGCTCTGTCCCAGTGTACTTACTTACTGGGACGGGGTTTTCCTCTGAAGTACGCGGCTTTGAAGAGTCCACCAAGCGATGATGGCAAGAACCGCCAACACTGCTTTGGCAACGGAATTGTTGATATTTGGCAAGGTCAAGGAAATGACCATGAGAAATACAAATACGCCAAACCCGGTTAGCCAAAGTAGCGCCCGGTCTTTCAGCCAGGCCACCAACTTCTCCCGCCGATGACGCAAATCTGGCGGGGTCAAATCTGATTGCGGGGATTGGTAGGGATTGTCACTCATTCCCCAGACTTCACCTGATTAGCCCGCCGTTCCAGCACGCGGTATCGCCAGCATGCCAATGTGCCAAAGACTAAGCCGATTGCGGTGGCGATAAGCTGCAAGATATGGGTTTCAAGTTCCGAAATATTGAGAGTAGTGTTGAAGCTCTCCCTCAATGCGTTTGCAGCGTCGTACAACCACCTCTGCCATAGCTTGACGGTGAAAAGGAACGTGATACCACTCCACGTTAGCCCGGCAACAAATCCACGTGCAAATTGGACTTGACCGCTTGCCTGCCCGGTAACAACTGCAAACAACAAGAGTGTTCCGATGGCCCACACGGCGATTGCAACAACGTTCCAAACTTCACTGAGCAGGCCCGCAATCACCAATGCCAAGTAAGCCGTGATGCCCAGCAATGTAAGAATGGAAAACCTGGGTTTCATTCCACCTTCTCCTGGTTGGCCCGCTTTTCTTGCCGGCGGTAGTGCCGGATTGCCATATAGTAGCCCACTCAGCCGAATCCCAAAGCCAGTGCATATTGAAGCACTGACTGCGGTTGAATATACGACGAGGGATTGCGTCCGAAGACGACCGCAGCGATCAGGTATTCAATGCTGTATTGGTTGTTCAGGACCGGAATTACCAAATACAGCAGGATGCAAACGATAGCCGTCCGTCCGCACGCAGCCGTTACCGGATTTGAAGTGTCAGTCGCATGTGTTACGAAGTGGGCGACACATACCAACCACGCGACGATCCAAACTGCCGACCACAGCGGCGATAACATTGCGGCAAAGGTTAGTGCCACGAACGCCGTAATACTCAGCAACGCAAGAATCGAGAACCGCGGTTTCATCGCGCCCGCCGATCGCTGGTCAAATGACGTGTCGCGGCAGTTCACGTCCGAACGCCAACTCATGGCCGCAGAATTTGCAGGCGTAGATTCTCAGTTCCCTCAGTAGCTCATGCGGTTCTGACCGTTTGAATTCCAGGAAATTGGGCCGACCGCACGACGGGCAGGCCCGGAAAAAGTCGGGGCCGACGGGTTGGGGCAGAATGCTGGCGCAGATTGCTTTCATCCCCCCTATTGTCTTGCGGCGCGGCGCGGAGGTCAAACTCATCGAGCTGTTCGACCGAGTTTCCGGGAACGCCCGATCGACTAGCGCGCTTTTGGCCTGAATCGGGGCGGCTGCTCCAAAAACTGGAAACGTCAATCCACTGCCGCGGGACGGCAATGGGGTGGTGGGGAGGAAGCGCGAAGCGCGGCCTAGGGGGGCCTCTTTATCCCCCGTTTTCAACCTGCTGGGCCGGTGTTAGAATCTACGACTTCTCAGACCTCGTCGAACCGCCTATTTGGCGCCGGGGAGGGGCTAGAATGGACCAGCCGCGCCGGCTGGGGCTTGGCTTTCTTCTGATCGCTGTGCCCCAGGGCCGTTGGCTCGGATGGCGCAAGTGTCCAGCTCAGCAACACTTAGATAGCATTCAGGAGAGGTATTCGTGCAGGTCAGCATTTCGGCGCGTCACGGGCAGTTGAGCGAGGCCTCCCGAGAAAAGATCGGGGCCAAGTTCGAGAAGCTGACCCGCATTTTCGAGCGGCTGACGGCGATCACCGTGGCGGTCGACCTGGAGAATAAGGACGCCCTGGTCGTGGAAGTTCTGGTTTCGGCCGAACACAAGCACGATTTCGTGGCCCGGGAAGAGGCCGAGGAATTGATGGTCGCCGTCGACGCGGCCGTCCATAAGTTGGAGCAACAGCTCCGCAAGTACAAAGAGAAAGTTCAGGACCACCATCGCTAGGCCTTCGCAGGCCGAGGATCGTGGCGCCACACCATACGAGCGGCAAACACATTAGCGCGGTTCGCCTGATAACTCAGGCCCGCGCGGGGCGACTCAGAAAGGACATGGCTGCATGAAGTTCTCCGACTTTATTAGTCGCGAGGCGATTCGTGCCAACTTGCGTGCCGAAGATAAGGAAGGGGTGATCCGCGAGATGACCCAGGCCTTGTTGGAAGCCGGCCGAATCGCGACGGATGAGTACGAAAGCATCGTCAAAGCGATTCTCAAGCGCGAAGAGTTGGGCAGCACCGGCATCGGCCGGGGCGTCGCCGTTCCGCATACCAAGCATCCGAGCGTCGATCGGCTGGTCGGCACCGTGGCGGTGAGCGACTCGGGCGTCGACTTTCACAGCCTCGACGGCGAGAAAGTCGAACTGTTGTTTTTGTTGATTTCGCCCCCGGATCGCCCCGGCGATCACTTGCGGGCGTTGGAGAATATTTCGCGCCAGTTGCGGGACGACACGTTTTGCCGGTTCTTGAAGCAAGCCAAAACCGCGGTGGACGTGACGACATTGCTGGACGAGGCGGACGGCAATCAGGTTGGTTCGTAATCACGGCGGCGGCGCGCAGATGGAAGTATCTACCTATCGTCGCGTCGTCACCATTGTGAACCCCAATGGCTTGCACGCGCGTCCCGCCGACCAGATGGTCAAGGTGGCGTCGCAGTACAAGTGCCGAATTGAAATCTGCAAGGGACACGAGAGGGTCGACGGGCGCAGCATCATCTCGTTGCTGACGCTCGCCGCGGAACAAGGTACGGAACTGGTGATCGAAGCCGAGGGCGAAGACGCGCAATCTGCTGTCGAAGCCCTGGCGGAATTGATCGCTCACCAGTTTCACGAAGCGCACGAGGAATAAGCGAAGCAGGTTCGATCGAGGCGAAGCGTCTTCAACTCGCGCAGTAGATAGAGCGAGTTCGGCACGCCCGAGCAACAATCGAATCGTGTGGCGTAGTCAGGCAGTGGTGGTAGAACGCGGTCGCTTGAACGAACCGCGCCTCCGGCGGCTAGTCCGCCCTTGAGCGAGGCTCGGTTCTTTCCAGCGAATTTACCAGCGATCCCGCCCTGATCCGGCGACGACACACCGCATGCAGAAACTTGAAGGTATCGCCGTCTCGCCAGGCATCGCCATCGGCGAGGCCCTGGTCATCGACCGCGAAGGGGGACACATCCCTCGACGGTTTCTGCCGCCCAGCGCGGCGGACGCGGAGTTGCTGCGACTCGACGGCGCCATTCAAGGTCTGGCCGCCGAAATCTCGCGCGATCGCGATGCCGTCGCCAAGGAGTTGGGCGCACGTTATGGCGCGATCTTCGACGCCCACCTGCAGATGCTCCGCGACCCCATTCTGCGCGGCGAACTGGAGCAACTGCTCCGCGAGCGGCACTTTTCGGCCGAATACGCCGTCAACCGCACCTTGCGGCGCTATGCGAAGGTCTTTCAGTCCCTGGAAGGCAGCTTTGTCGCCGAACGCGCCACCGATATCAACGACATCGAAAAACGGTTGATCCGGCAACTCTCCGGAC
>Ga0163153_10006507_pt1 | contig 13116 bp, 7 predicted proteins | sample OliLakLV19MP6IB1_FD_148629 | JGI IMG/M metagenome (GOLD analysis project Ga0163153, IMG submission 148629) | Freshwater microbial mat bacterial communities from Lake Vanda, McMurdo Dry Valleys, Antarctica - Oligotrophic Lake LV.19.MP6.IB-1 | ecosystem: Environmental > Aquatic > Freshwater > Lake... | reverse complement strand
TCCTAAGAGCCAGCCCTGGCCCAAGCGGTCCCTCCCGCCACAACGGCTAACTCCTCCTACGCAACCCGACCCCAACTCGGTTCGCGAATCTGAGAATGCAGTCGTCCTGCCTCGTACTCGAAGAAGTTGGACTGAAAATAACCAACCACGACGGAACCGTTGCCGGAGACGCTAGTGGCTTCGCTCAACTCTTGTTGGCCAATCGAACCCAACCCCACCAATCCCTGGTTGCGCGTCCAGCGAAATGCTTCGTTTCCCATGTCACTGCTGCCATGACCTACGATGACAGCGCCGTTTGCCGAGACCGCATGTGCACGTGACTGCCGCAAAAACCCTCCAGGCAGATCGCCCAATCCTTCGATCCCCTGGTCGGCGCTCCAACGAAACGCTTGAAAGGATGTCGGGGCGGCTTCGCTATAGCCCACGACGACGGAGCCGTTGCTGGAGACACCGTACGCGTACGACGCGCTGTCTCCTGTCGGCGCGCCCAACCCCTGAAATGATGCTGCCCTGGCTGGCAACACAACTGAAACTACGAGGAGCAGCGAAATGCGGACGTGAGCTTTCATGGCAGCGTTCTCGAAATCGCGATGTTGCGGTATTGAGGTGCCGTCCTCACGAAACTTGATTGTAGCAGGATCTTGTCGGCACGCGTGCCAAAGTTTGCCTGATCAGAAATACTGTAAAGCGGTAACGCCCCACCTCGCATGTGCTGACGATGGGCATCTACGCGGCTTGAATCGCTAGCACGCTCGACGGGCGCTGGAAACTGCCATTTACCCCGTAGTCGATCAATCGGCACGCGACGGCCCGAATCGGCCGCACAATTCAAACACACGAAGAGCCGCCCTGGCGCGAAATTGGGATTGCCTGCCTTGGCGCATGGCCGGTGCAGTCAGGCAAGTTCAGCACGGGTTTTTGGCGGGGCGATCGCTGGCTGTGTTGTCGCGATGAGTGGGTTGCCCGTGCCGAGCTTGCCTGACCTGCAGTTTCATCACACAAACGGCGTAATCCCCGGCATCGCCACCGCGGGCGTTTCGAGGGGGCCCCATTCGTAGGCTTTGGGGGAGAGGTCTTCTTTGCTGTTGACCGCTTCTTCCCAGGTGATGACCTGGCCGGTGTAGCTGGCCATGCGGCCGATGACGGCGATCATGGAGCTGTTGGCCATGTAGTGGCCGTTGTTGATGATGTTGCCGGAGCGAATGCCTTGGATCATTTCTTGGTGTTCGATGTCGTACATGTTGCCGGTGGGGCCGCGGTATTTCCACTTCGGCTCGTCTTTGACGCTGATCGTGTTGTTGAGGATGTCGGCCGTGCCCTTGGTGCCGTAGAAGGTGTCCGAGGTTTCCACCGCGCAGCCGTCTTGTTGCCGGCAGTAGGCGAACATCGGGACGCCGTTCGGGAATTCGTAGCAGACGGCGAAGTGATCGAAGATGTGGCCGTACTTGGGGTCGATGCGGGTTTGGCGGCCGCCGAGGCCGAAGCAGCTCGTGGGGCTGATATCGCCGAGCGCCCAGGCGGCTTTGTCGAGACTGTGGACGTGCTGTTCGGCGTTGTGATCGCCGGAGAGCCAAGTGAAGTAGAGCCAGTTGCGCATCTGGTATTCCATGTCGCTCCACTTCGGGTCGTGGCCGTGATGCCAGAGCCCGCGGGCGTTGTACATTTCGCGGATGGCCACGATCTCGCCGATGGCGCCGTCGCGGACGCGCTTCATCGTTTCGCGGACGCCGTAGTCGTACCGCCAGCAGAGGCCGGAGACGATGGAGAGGTTTTTCGATTCGGCCAGCGCCGTGGTTTCCAGGATGGATCGGTAGCCCGGGGCGTCGACGCAGACCGGTTTCTCGGCGAAGACGTGCTTGCCTTGCTCGATGGCGTACTTGAGATGCTGCGGGCGGAAGTGGGGCGACGTGCCCATCAGGACGATGTCGACGCCGGAATCGATGAGGCCCTTGTAAGCGTCGAAGCCGACGAACTGGCGCTCCTTGGGAACGTCGACGCGGTCGCCGTATTGCATCTGGAGATTTTTGATCGCGCCGGCGATGCGATCTTCGAAGACGTCTGCCAGGGCGGTGAGCTTGACGTTGGGATCGCCGTTGAGGCTGTTGGCCGCCGCGCCGCTGCCGCGTCCGCCGCAACCGATGAGGCCGACCTTGAGGATGTCGCTGCCGGCGGCGTGCGCACTCCGCGCAACGGAGAGTTGGCCGAGCATCGTGGCGCCGAGGGCGGCGGCCGTCGAGGTGCGGAGGAACCCGCGCCGGGAGGGATTCGTGTCGGGCGTCGAGGCGGCGGCTGCGGGTTGCGAGACCGTGGTCGGATTGGCGGACATGAAACAACTCCAAGCGACGGGAAGCGTGTGTGGTGGGAAGCGGCGGGGCCGCTCAGGAAAACGGCGGGCATCCGGCGGGGCCGGAAGCGTTGATGATAACACGGAAGGCGGCGCGTTGCGCGTACACTACGTCGTGCGCGTTAATCCCAGGGAAGGCCACCGATGTCGTTGGTGATGGTGACGGCTATTGGGGCCTTCCCTGGGCTTGAGCGGGGCGTCGTTGACTTCGTGTGCGGTTGTCAAAATGGCAGCCGGTGGCGGGGGCGGGATGACTGTGGCGGGGATTTTGAACCACTTCCGTGGCGCAACGTATTGTTTGGCAATGGGTTGCGAAAAGCCGTCCGCCTGTTGAGGGGGCTGGCACGGACTTTGCTTTCCCAGATTGACGTGGCAAAAGTTGACCGTGCCAGGCATTGCCGGGCGGTCGGCGAGCGAATCATCAATACCAAATGGCGGGCTGACTTAAGCCGCGCCGGGTCATAAACGCGGAGGAGTTCACCACTCATGGCACAAGGCGAAAAGATTATCGGGATCGATCTCGGCACCACGAACTCCGTGGTGGCGGTGATGGAAGGCAAAGAGGCCAAGGTGATTCCCAATCAGGAAGGCAATCGCCTGACGCCGAGCGTGGTCGCGTTCAACGACAAAGGCGACGTGTTGGTCGGCGAGCCGGCGAGGCGCCAGGCCGTCACGAACCCGAAGCGGACCGTGTACTCGATCAAGCGGTTCATGGGCCGCCGTCACAACGAAGTGGCGGGCGAAGAGAAGATGGTGCCTTACCAGGTCGTGGGCGGCCCGGAGGATTACGTCAAGGTCGGCGTGGGCGATAAGCAATTCACGCCCTCGGAGATTTCGGCGAAGGTGCTCCGCAAGTTGAAGGAGTCGGCCGAGGCCTACCTGGGGCACAAGGTCAACAAGGCGGTGGTGACCGTCCCGGCGTACTTCAATGACGCGCAACGGCAGGCGACGAAAGACGCCGGACAGTTGGCGGGATTGGAAGTGGCGCGGATCATCAACGAGCCGACGGCGGCGGCGTTGGCGTACGGGTTGGACCGCAAGGAACACGAGAAGATCGTGGTCTTCGACTTGGGGGGCGGTACGTTCGACGTCTCGGCGCTGGAAGTGGCGGACGGCGTGTTCCGCGTGATCAGCACCAACGGCGATACGCATTTGGGCGGCGACGACTTCGACGACGTGTTGATCAATCATGTCGCCGAGGAATTCAAGAAAGAACAGGGGATCGATCTCCGCAAGGACACGATGGCCCTGCAGCGTTTACAAGAAGCGTGCGAGAAGGCCAAGAAGGAGTTGAGCGCCGGGAGCTCGACCGACATCAATCTGCCGTTCATCACGGCGGACGCGAACGGCCCGAAGCACTTGCAGGTGAACATTACGCGGGCGAAGTTCGAGCAGTTGGTCGATCATTTGATCGAGCGCTGCCGCGGCCCGGTGGAGCAGGCGCTCAAGGATGCGAAGCTGAAGCCGAGCGAGATTGACGAAGTGGTGTTGGTCGGCGGCTCGACGCGGATTCCGAAAGTGCAGGAACTCGTCACGAAGATGTTCGGCAAGGAGCCGCATCGCGGCGTGAATCCCGACGAAGTGGTGGCCGTGGGCGCCGCGATTCAGGGCGGCGTGCTGGCCGGTGACGTGCAGGACGTGTTACTCCTGGACGTGACGCCGCTGTCGCTGGGCATCGAGACCGAAGGGGGCGTGATGACGGCGCTCGTCGAGCGCAACACCACGATTCCGGCCGAGAAAGAACAGACATTCAGCACTGCGGCCGACAATCAAACGGCCGTCACGGTGAAGGTCTATCAAGGCGAGCGGCCGATGGCGCGGGACAACCGGCTGTTGGGCGAGTTCAACCTGGAAGGCATCCCGCCGGCGCCGCGCGGCGTGCCGCAGATCAAGGTGAAGTTCGACATCGACGCCAACGGCATCTTGAGCGTCTCGGCGAAGGACGTCGGCACGGGCAAAGAGCACACGGTGCGGATCGAGCAATCGAGCGGCCTGAGCGAAGCGGAAATCAAGTCGAAGCTGGCGGACGCCGAGTCGCACGCGGCCGAGGACAAGAAGAAGCGGCAACTGGCCGAGCTGCACAACCAGGCCGAGACGATGTGCTATCAGTTGGAAAAACTGATCAAGGAGCAAGGCGAGAAGCTGAGCGCCAGCGACAAAGCGCCGCTGGAGGCCGCGATCGCGAAGACCCGCGACGTGGCCAAGAGCGACGACGTGGACAAGATCAAATCGGCGATCAGCGAACTGGAGCAGGTCTCGCACGCGTTTAGCAAGACGCTGTACGAGGCCGGGGCGAAGGGGAGCGCTGGGCCGGCGCCGGAAGCGGCCTCGTCGTCGAACGGCGCGAAGGCTGGTGATGAGGATGTTGTCGACGCGGAGTTCGAGGTGAAGGAATAGGTTTTTGCTTTCTTCACCGCGGAGGCGCGGAGACGCTGAGGGGGACGAGAAGATCGAGGGAGAGAGAGAAGAGGTCGGAACAGGGGCGAGGTAACGGGGCCGGGGTGCACTTGTCGCACGCCGGCCCGTTGCATGAAGAGGCCAAAAGATCGGCTTTGGAAATGTGAGAATCCACAATGGATGATTTCACGATCCTGGGAATAAAAAACCACTTCTTGGCTTCGGAAGAGCAAGACTATCGTCAACGCGTCATTGATGGCTACGTGACATTCGCAAACTTCTTGCAAGATAACGGGCTCTTAGTTCACGAAGTGCTTCGTCCTGGCGAAGCGGTAACGATTGAATCGCGGATCATGAAATCCGATCTCACGGACGAAGGTTTTGAGCTTGTGAAGCGCGCGCTCGACCGATGGTTACGCGCTCGTGACAGAAGTCAGAATCCCAAGAACACAGGAATCCTAGTTCGTGAGTTGAAGAAAATGCGCGGCGGCGACTGAGCCAAGCGGTTTACGATACGTTCGATTTGCGATTTCTCGGAATTGTCACCAAACGACATTTCACAACACAATAGAACAATGGCATTTCGCTTCGAAAAATTGACCACGAAGTCGCAGGAAGCGGTGAAGCGCGCACAGGATATTGCCGCGGAGCGGCAGCATCCGCAGGTGGAGCCGTTGCACTTGCTCGCGGCGCTGGTGGGCGAGCGCGAGGGGATTGTCGGCGCGGTGCTCGATAAGATCGGGGTCAATCGCGGACAGCTCGACAAGATGATCGAGGCGGAGTTGGGGCATTTCCCCAAGGTCAGCGGGGCAGGCGCGCCGAATCCGTCGCAGGCATTCATGCAAGTGTTGGAGGCCGCGCAGAAGACGGCCGACGACATGAAGGATGAGTTCGTCTCGACCGAGCATTTGCTGTTGGCGCTGGTGAAGTCGGAATCGAAGGCCAAGAATCTGTTGAAACTGAACGCCGTCGCCGAGAAAGACGTGCTGGCGGCGCTCAAGGAACTGCGAGGGAGTGCGCGCGTGCAAGATCAAGATCCGGAAGGCAAATTCCAGGCGCTGAATAAATACGGCATCGATCTCGTCGAGCGGGCCAGCAAGGGGAAGCTCGACCCGGTGATCGGGCGCGACGCGGAGATCCGCCGCGTGATCCAGGTGCTGTCGCGGCGTACGAAGAACAATCCGGTGTTGATCGGCGAGCCGGGCGTGGGCAAGACGGCGATCGCGGAAGGGCTGGCGCTGCGCATTTTCCAAGGGGACGTGCCGCTGAGTTTGAAGAACCGGCGCGTGGTGGCGCTCGACATGGGCGCGCTCGTGGCGGGGGCGAAGTTTCGCGGGGACTTCGAAGAGCGGCTTAAGGCCGTGCTGCGCGAAGTGCAAGACGCCGGCGGGAATGTGATCCTGTTCATCGACGAACTGCACACCGTGGTCGGCGCCGGCGCTGCGGAAGGCGCGCAGGACGCCGCGAATCTGCTCAAGCCGGCGCTGGCGCGCGGGGATTTGCGTTGCATCGGCGCGACGACGTTGGACGAGTATCGAAAGTACATCGAAAAGGACGCGGCGCTGGAGCGACGGTTCCAGCCGGTGTTCGTGGGCGAGCCGAGCGTGGAGGACACGATTGCGATTTTGCGCGGGCTCAAGCCGCGTTACGAGGCGCATCACAAGGGGGTGCGGATTAAGGATTCAGCGTTGGTGGCCGCGGCGCAGTTGGCCGATCGCTATATCGCGGACCGGCAGTTGCCTGATAAGGCGATCGACCTGATGGACGAGGCGACCAGCCGGTTGGCGATGGAACTGGAGAGCGTGCCGACTGAGATCGACGAGGTGCAACGGCGGTTGATGCAATTGGAGCTGGCGCAGCGGCAGTTGGCCGAAGAGACCGAAGAGCACGCCAAGGAGCGGCTGGAAGAGATTGAAGCCGAGATGAAGCAATTGCGCTTCAAGCTCGCCAATCTGCGCGAACAATGGGAAAGCGAAAAGGCCGGGCTGGTTGACGTACATCAGATTCGCCGCCGACAAGAGGAACTGCAATTGCAGTTCGACCAACTGAGCGCCGCGATCCGCGAGAAGCAAGCGGCCGGTAACCTGGTCAGCGAAGAGGATTATCAGCGGCTTTACCAGCTCGATCACGAGCGGAAACAACTTGCCGCGCAGGCCGAGAGCGCCGTGCCGGAACAACCGGTCACGTCCGGCAAGCGTTTGCTGCGTCGCGAAGTGGGGCCCGATGAGATTGCCGAAGTGGTGAGCGCGTGGACCGGCATTCCGGTGAGCCGGATGTTGGAGACGGAGCGCGCCAAGCTCCTGGTGCTGGAGGAGCGCTTACACGAGCGCGTCGTGGGGCAGGAAGAAGCGGTCGAGGCGGTCGCCAACGCGGTGCGCCGCAGTCGGTCTGGTTTGCAGGATCCGAATCGGCCGATCGGGTCGTTCATGTTTCTGGGCCCGACGGGCGTCGGCAAGACCGAGCTCTGCAAGGCGCTGGCGGAAGTGCTGTTCGACGACGAGACCGCGATGGTGCGGCTTGACATGAGCGAATTCATGGAACGCCACACGGTGAGCCGACTGATCGGCGCCCCTCCGGGATATGTCGGCTACGACGAAGGGGGCCGGCTGACGGAAGCGGTGCGGCGGCGGCCGTATTGCGTGGTGCTGCTGGATGAAATCGAAAAGGCGCATCCGGACGTGTTCAACGTGCTGTTGCAAGTGCTCGACGACGGGCGGCTCACGGACAGTCATGGGCGCACGGTCAACTTCACCAACACGATCGTGGTGATGACCTCGAACGTCGGCAGCCAGTTGATTCAAGAGATCGCGCAGCAGGGAGGGAGCGAGGACGAGATGCGCTCTGGCGTGCGAGAGATTTTACAAGCTCGGTTCCTGCCGGAGTTTTTGAACCGGATCGACGAGACGATCGTGTTCCATCCGCTGGCGGCGAAGGACCTGCGCAAGATTGTCACGTTACAGGTGAAGCACCTGCAAAAGCAGGTAGAACGCGCCGGCTTCGGGCTGACCGTGACGACGGCGGCGCTGGACGCCATTGCGCAGGAAGGGTACGACCCGATGTACGGCGCGCGTCCGCTGAAGCGCGTGATCCAACAGCGTTTACAAAACCCGTTGGCCACGGAGCTTCTGAAGGGAGAATACCCGGACGGCGCGACGATCAAGATCGACTACGCGGACGGCGAGTTCACGTTCGCGCAGGTCCACGAAACGGTGGAAGTGTAGGAAATGATGAATGCAGAATGATGAATTCAACTTCGATTCATCATTCGGCATTCGTCGTTCTCGGCTACCGCTTTTCCACCAAGCCCCAGCGCTCAATGAGTTCGTTGCAGCCGGACGTGAGGTTGCGCAGTTTCTCGGCGAGGACCGTCTTTTCGGAGACGGTGGCCTTTTTGAGCTTGCGCGCCATCACGACGTATTTCTTCCGGCGGTGCCGGCGGCGCTTGATTTCCTGCTGACGATCGCTGATTCCACTCAAGGCAAGGCTCCTCTTCCCGCACCGGCCAGGGCCGGTTGCCGGCAGTTACCGGAAACGTGACGGTTCAACGTGAACCGAGCATTTTGACGTGTGTCGCCCGTCAGGTCAATCCGGCCGTTCGGTCGGCCAGGACAACTGCAAAGTCATTTGGCACGCATTAGGCTCAGGCCGAGGTTGGGATTCCAGGCGATTTGGTCGGCGCGGCCGCGGATGGGAAGTTAGGGTGGACCGAGATTGCGGAGGGTGAAGATGGCGGCGGAGGTGAGTTGAGTGAACCATTCCGCGACGCCTGGGCGGCGGGACCACTGGCGGTCTTCATCCCACCAGCGATCTTTGCTGAAAAACAGGCTGTTCTCAATCTGCCAAGGGGCGCGCACCGCAGCCAAGAGTTCGCGCGCGGTGACACGATCTGGATCGCGGCGTGGTGCTAAACAACCGCGCGGGGAAGATTCGCGTGAGTGTGCACGCATATAACGATGAGAGGGACGTCGAGCGGCTTGTTGAGGCTCTGACGACAGACTAGTTTAGCACGGTCGCGCAACTAATCGCCTTGGAACTATATGCTGGAGATTCGACATGCACCTGGTTTACTTGGACGAAAGTGGCAACACCGGCACTGATCTTGAGAATGCAAATCAGCCCATTTTTGTCCTTGGTGCATTGATCGTGCCAGAAGGAGTGTGGGGGGCTGTTACCGGCGCTCTTGAAGCGGCCGTTAAGAGGCACTTTCCTGATCTCGCGAGCGATGGCGTCGAGATTCATGGTAGTGAGTTGCGGAGCGGCCGCACACATTTCAAGGGAGTACCTGTGTCAGCGCGACTCGCATTGCGAGATGATTGGTTACGAATAGCCAACGACAGCGGGCTAAAATTCGTTTTTCGTGCGATCGAGAAGGCGCGATTCCAAAAGTGGGCGATTTCAAGCCTTGGCACTGGAATCACGATCAATCCGCACGTCGCGGCATTCGCGCTAGTCGCTCGAGTTGTCGATGCGTACTTGCAAGGATTGTCGGACGCCACACTCGGAATGTTTATTTCCGATGAGAACAAAGAGGTAGTTCATGACGTTGAAAAGTCCATCAGCGCACTTCGGGTTATGGAAGGTCCGTTGCAGCTGGTCCGAATTATCGAAAAGGGATTCTTTATCGACTCATCAAAGAGCCGCGTTCTCCAATTGTGCGATGTTTGTACACTCGCAGCGCGAAAGTTGGAGGAGGTGAAGATTGGTCGGGAAAGCAAAAGCATTGACGAAAGTGCGCGAGAACTCCTTGCCCCGCTAATCCATTTCGGGAACGAATCACTCAATGACGTCATTAAGTGGCTGGTAGAACAGCGCCGAAACTCGCAATAGCGCAAAAAAGGAGCGGCCAGGGACAAAGTCCAGGGTCGACTGTCGCCGGCCACTACTGGTCGCTAATCAAATCTTACATTCGTGTTGAACGAAATGCAAGCCCGAGCGGCCTCACCACCTGTATCGCCGTTGCGATTGCCGCTAATATTCCATGCCATTGTTGTCGCAAGTCGATTTTCTAGGTCGCCATCCCCCCATGTCCAACTCCCCCATGATGCAGCAATATCGCGACGCCAAGCGGGCTTGTCCCGAGGCGTTGTTGCTGTTTCGGATGGGGGATTTTTACGAGTTGTTTTACGAGGACGCGCAAACGGCGGCGCGCGTGCTCAAGCTCACGTTGACCAGTCGCGAGAAGGGGGAGAACGCCATTCCGATGGCGGGCTTTCCTTACCATCAACTCGAAGGTTATCTCGCCAAGCTGATCGCCGCTGGCATTCGTGTGGCGGTTTGCGATCAGGTTGAAGATCCGAAACAAGCCAAGGGGCTGGTGCGGCGCGAGGTGACGCGGATTGTCAGTCCCGGCACGGTGACCGACGATGCGCTGTTGGACCCGCGCGAAAACAACTATTTGGCTGCGATCTTGCCGGGCGAGATCACCGGCGTGGCGTGGATCGAGCTTTCCACGGGACGCTTCCTCGCGGCGCAATTTCCAGCGGCGCGATTGGCTGACGAGTTGGCGCGAATCGCGCCCTCGGAATGCCTCCTCAGCGAAGACTGCGATCCGAACGACCTTGATTTGCCGCGCGAGTTGATGCTCACGCGCCGCGCCGGCTGGGTGTTCACCTGGGGCGCGGCGCAGGAATCGCTTGAAAGGCATTTCGGCCGCGTCGCCTGGGAGGGTTTTGGTTTTGCTTCGGACGACACGTTCGCCCTGCGCGCCGCCGGAGCGATTCTCGATTATCTGCACGAAACGCAGAAGACGTCGCTTTCCCATGTCGATCGGTTGTTGGCGTATCGTGCCTCGGATGCGCTCGAAATCGACGAATCGACCCGCCGCAGTTTGGAAATTACGCGTACGATGCGCGAGGGCAAACGGGAAGGTTCGCTGCTGGCGACGATCGATCGCACGGTGACCGCCATGGGTTCGCGGATGTTGGCCGATTGGCTGGCCAATCCGCTGACCGACCGCGCAGCCATCGACGCGCGGTTGGATGCCGTCGGCGAGTTGCTCGACGAACGGGCCTTGCTCGACGTGCTGCGCGAACAACTCCGCGGCGTATACGACTTACAGCGATTGCTCGCCCGTGTGGCGACCGCTCGGGCTACGCCCCGCGATCTCTGCTTCCTCGGCAAGACGCTATCAAACTTGCCGGCGCTCAAGGCGAAGCTGACGGCGCGGCGAAGTGTGCGGCTCAACGCGTTGGAGGCCGGCATCGATCTCTGTCCCGAGATTCGCGCCCGTCTGGAAGCGGCGTTGGTGGACGATTGCCCATTGAGCGTCCGCGACGGCGGCATCATTCGCGGCGGTTTTCACGAACCGCTCGACGCGTTGCGCGAGCTCGCCGCTGGCGGCAAGCAATGGATCGCCCAGTATCAAGCGCGCGAGGCCGAGCGGATCGGCATTCCCAGTTTGAAGTGCGGCTTCAACAAGGTCTTCGGGTATTACCTGGAGATTACAAACACGCACCAGTTCAAAGCGCCGCCGGAGTACATTCGCAAGCAGACCGTGAAAAACGCCGAGCGATATGTCACGCCGGAGTTGAAGGAGTATGAGGAGAAGGTTCTCACGGCCGACGAACGTGCGAAAGAATTGGAGTCTCAGCTATTCGTTGAGCTGCGCGAACTCGTTTCCACCGCATCGCAGCGACTGCAGTCCACGGCCGCCATCCTGGCCGAACTGGATGTGCTTGCTTCGTTGGCGGAGTTGGCCCGGCAGCGCAATTATTGCCGGCCGACGGTTGTCGACGAACCGGTATTGGAGATCGTCGACGGTCGCCATCCGGTGCTGGACCTCACCGAGCCGGACGGTACGTTCGTTCCCAACGACGTCGCCGCCGCGCCGGACGCCGGCTTTGTGCTGTTGATCACCGGCCCGAACATGGCCGGCAAAAGCACGTACATCCGCCAAGTCGCGTTGATCACGCTCTTGGCGCAGCTCGGCAGTTATGTCCCCGCGCGGAGCGCCACGATCGGCATCGCCGACCGCATCTTCGCCCGCGTCGGCGCGAGCGACGAGCTTTCACGCGGGCGCAGCACATTTATGGTCGAGATGACGGAGACGGCCCGGATTCTCAATACGGCGACCGCGCGGAGCCTGGTGATCTTGGATGAGATTGGCCGCGGCACCAGCACCTACGACGGCTTGTCGATCGCCTGGAGCGTCGTGGAACACTTGCACGACCAGATTGGCTGCCGCACTTTGTTCGCCACGCATTACCACGAGCTAACGCAACTAGCGAAGTCGCTCTCCGGCGTGACGAACCTCAACGTCGCCGTCCGCGAATGGGACGATCAGGTGATCTTCCTGCACAAAATCGTGCCGGGCGCGGCGGACAAGAGTTATGGTATCCACGTCGCGCGGCTGGCCGGCATTCCCCGCGCGGTGAATGAGCGCGCCAAGGAAATCCTCAACCAGTTGGAGTCCGAGCAATTGGACGAGCGCGGTCAGGCGAAGCTGGCGCGGCGCGGCAAGAGGAAACAGGCCGGCGATCTGCAACTACTACTGTTCGAGCCGGCGGAGCATCCGCTGGTGGATCGCCTGCGCAACTTGGACGTGAATCAAACCACGCCGCTCGACGCGTTGCGACTGTTGCAGGACTGGCAATCGTCGCTCAACCAGAACGGGCACGCGTCGAAGCCGTAGAACCGACTCGGGGCTACGGTCGCAGCCACTTGTAGGCCGACCAACACAGCAGCGGAAACAGCACGAACATCGTGCCGTAAGTGAAGAGCGTCGTCCAAACGTGTCGCGGCCATCTTGCCATGATCGAATTCAAACTACCGGCGCTGCGGCGAGCGGTCAAAGGGGCCATCGCACGCGGCTATGTGCTTTACGCCCCGAATCCGTCGCTCCCAAGCTTGAAATAATAATGATTATTGATATACTTCAAGCCATCGGGCCGAAATCGGCGCGACGCCTGCCCGCCAGCAACTCCCCTAGATTTCATCCTTGACGAGGTTTCCCGTATGCGGCTCCGTTTGGCTTCGTCGATCTGTCTGCTCGCCGTGACCATGCCCTGCCTGGGTTGCGAACCCGTCGCGGTGGCTCCGGGGACGGCCCTTGCTGTCGCGGTTGCCGAAAAAGAGCCCGCTGCGGCGATCACTGCCCCGGCTGAGGTCGCAGAGAAGCCGGCGTCAGCGGCGACCGCCGAGACGACTGCTCCTGCCTCCACTGCCAGTGAGCCGGTATTGCTCGGCACGCCGGAGCTCACTGCCGGGATTCCCGGCGACGGTCCGGCTACCACGGCGCAAATCCAGGCTTGGTTGGACGATCCGAAGAATCACGAAGTTCTCCAGATTGAGCTGCCACTCGGCTTGAACGCTGGCATCGATCAGGTGAAGGGCCTAGAGGCCAACCCGCTGACCCGCGCCAAAATCGAGCTGGGCCG
>Ga0163153_10006503_pt1 | contig 13125 bp, 14 predicted proteins | sample OliLakLV19MP6IB1_FD_148629 | JGI IMG/M metagenome (GOLD analysis project Ga0163153, IMG submission 148629) | Freshwater microbial mat bacterial communities from Lake Vanda, McMurdo Dry Valleys, Antarctica - Oligotrophic Lake LV.19.MP6.IB-1 | ecosystem: Environmental > Aquatic > Freshwater >... | reverse complement strand
CACCCTTGTCCCGTAAGACCTGCACCAATTCTGGATACTCTACCGAGTAGGTTCGAATATGAGTCTTATCTTTGAGGATGGCGCTGATGTGGCTGGATTTGATGATGACTCTCTCGACTTCTCCCTTGTCGAGCTTGGTCATGAACTCACTAAAAATCACATCCTCTTCTGGTTCATGATGCGGCACGCTGAATAGGTTGAACAGCAAAATCATGAAGAGGCCGACGACAACCCAGAAAAGTATATTCTTTGTCCTGGAATTCATCCCGATCTCCTTGTGGACGGCACGCTTATGGTCAGAGCAACCATTAACATGCGTGATGTTACCACACGCACCTTCATACTGACAACCGTGTGATCAAAGCCTTACTCTTGATCTCCTTCCATATCCAAGACAGCCAGATAGGGAAGGTTTCGGTATTTCTGCTGATAGTCGAGCCCGTATCCCACCACATATTTATTGGGAATCTTGAAGCCCACATAATCGATGGTGACATTGATCACTCGACGTTCTGGCTTGCTCAGCAAGGTGCACACTTTAATCGACCGCGGCTTTTTTTTCGCCAACGTCTTGACCAAGTATTGGGCCGTGAGCCCGGAGTCGACGATGTCCTCCACCAGCAACACGTCTTTCCCTTTGATGTTCTCGGTCAGCTCGGTCACCATTTTAACCGTTTTCACCTTGCCGGATGATTTTGTCTGAGACCCTTCACTCGTCACCATAAGAAAATCTACCCGAATGGGGATTCTGATTGCGCGAGCCAAATCGGCATAGAACGCATAGGCTCCCTTCAATACTCCCACCAAAACACAATCCATTCCAGCATAATCGGTTGTGATCTGCTTGCCCAACTCACGAATCCGAGCGCGCATTTGTTCTTGCGTCACGATCGGTCGACCGAAGATCCGTTCCATACGCTCTTACTCTCTCTCCCAGTTGTGCACCGAGACAACCAAACACCGTGTCGTCCCGCTACGAACGACAAAGCGCTCGTCCTGCCGCATTCCCACCACCCAGAGGATCCCCTCTGGCGCCACTAAGAGTGGAACTTTCCCCCGTCCATGACGAGCCACTTTCTGATCAGTAAAGAAGTCTTGCAACTTCTTGCTCTTCCCTTTCATCCCATAAGGAAAGAGTCGATCGCCGGCCTGCCATGTACGAATGACCAAGGGCTCAGAAAACCGGTCGGTATCAAACACTGCCAGTTCGTGTGAAGGAGGCCTCCCTAGCTCATCGACAGCACGACGAGTCATACGTTGTACATGAATTTGCTGATTCGTTCCAGACCAAGAAACCATTGAAGGTACCGAGACTGCAAGCACCTCTCTCTTATTTTGGTCCAAATCAATCGGATTACTGCGATCTCTCCCTGCATCTGGGCTAAATCGCACCACTCCCTGATCCAGCGTCACCACGACCTGCTTCAATGCCAACCGAGCCCCACTCCCCTCCTTGAGAAAGAGACGCCGAACTGATTCCACGACCGAAAGGCTGCTCGCGCGCCCCTCTACGTCGTAGTTCCGTAAGATGGAACGAGCAAGACGCCGCTGAAGCGCAACCGGCAACTCGATGAAGGCTCTCTGATCGACTCGTTGCACACTATTAGAATTCCGACTGACGAGTGCACTCACTAAGGTCCGTGTTACTTGCTCCAGGTAATGCTCGTCCTCTCGTAGCAAGTCCGCCTGCCGCTGTAGCACTCGGACGGCAGCCGGCGCCAACTGTGTGAGAACAGGGAACAGTTCCTTCCTAATCCGATTGCGATGATAGAGCGGTTTTTCATTACTCGAATCCCGACGATAGGTCAGCCCTTCTTGATCCAGATATGTCACCACCGCTTCGCGGGTGGCCGCGAGAATAGGACGAATAATCCCGCCTTCACGCGCGTACGGCATTCCCGCTAACCCAGTCATGCCGGCCCCTCGCAACAACCACATGAACACCGTTTCCGCCTGGTCATTGGCAGTATGACCGACCGCGATGCGGTCAGCCCCTACTTCGCCAGCCAACTTCTTCATGAAGTCATAGCGCACGTCACGCGCCGTGGCTTGAAGCGACGAGCGCTGCCGATTGACTAGTGTGGGTCGATGGACAACAAGATTCAGCCGTCGTTCTTGGCAAAAGGTTTTAACAAATGATTCATCGCCGTCGGACTCTGCTCCGCGAAGCCCATAGTTACAGTGAAATACCGTCAACGTGAGCCGCCAGGAGGGGGGCAGGCGATGGAGGAGGGACAACAACGCGATGGAGTCCGGCCCGCCCGACACAGCCACCAATACGTGATGACCCGGAACGAACAGCCTATGCTGCCGCACGGTTCGAACAAGTTGAGCCAACAATGCCGGCCGTATGGTGGATCTGGATTGCGACCTTATGATCGTAGTCTCGGCGGCCATGGTTACGGTACTCCCTGCGAAAAACGCCGCAAGCTACTGCGTGCCTGTTCCACATCACAAGCAATTTGTTTTGACAGCTCATCGACAGAGGCAAAGGTGTGATCGCCGCGTAACCGCGCCATAAACTGTACGGTGATCTGTTGATCATAGAGATCGCAGGTGTGATCTAACAGATTGACTTCGATCAATCGCTCGCCTGCACCAAAAGTCGGCCTCGTCCCGATGTACGCGATTGAATCATACGTTTGAACCCCATGGACAGTCCGCGCAACATAGACGCCATCAGGCGGCACGACGCGGTCGTCGGGGATGTGTAAATTCGCCGTGGGCCAGCCCATTGCCTGTCCCTGTTGCATCCCCTGCACCACCGTACCGCGAATCCCATAGGCGCGCCCAAGCAACGCGGTAACCTGCTCCATCTCCCCTGCCTGAATAAGTTGGCGAATCCTGCTCGAACTCACCACGCCCCCGTTACACATCAGCGGAGTCATAGAATGCACTCGGAATCCATACTGCTCGCCAAGATGCACGAGGTCATCAATGCGACCTTTCCGACCCTTCCCAAAGGCGAAATGATTGCCCACAAATAGTTCCGATAGAGAAAGAGACCGATGCAGGATGTCTTCTGCAAACTTGTGGGGGCTCATGGCCGCAAAGGTGGGAGTAAAGTCCAGGAAGACGACTTCGTCGATCCCTGCGGCCTCGAAATGCGCAAGCTTTTCCTCCGGAGTGGTGAGAAAGCGAAGATCGACATGCGGCGCGAGAATTTTGACCGGATGCGGCGCGAAGGTCAGTACGAGCGCCGTCCCCTGTGCCTTCCGGGCTGTCTCGACCACTGTCTGCAACAGCGCCTGATGGCCTAGGTGATGGCCGTCGAAGTTACCGATCGTGGCAACTGGATAGGGACGTGGACATTCGGCGTACAGCCCACGCGTCACTTTCAGCATAGTCGTCAGCGGAGGAGACGCGCGGCGTCTTTGGCAAAATAGGTCAGAATGAGATCTGCGCCGGCTCGCTTAATCGAGAGCAACGATTCCATCATGGCCCGCGATTCGTCGAGCCAGCCTGCGTTGGCGGCCGCTTTGATCATGCTGTACTCCCCGCTCACTTGATAGGCGGCGACAGGCAACAACATCTCCGCTCTGGCTGCGGCAATGATATCGAGATATGGCAGCGCCGGCTTCACCATAATGATGTCGGCCCCTTCTTCGACATCAAGGGCAATCTCCCGAAGCGCTTCCCGGCGGTTGGCGGGATCCATCTGGTAGGACTGCCGATCGCCGAACTGAGGGCTTGAAAACGCCGCATCCCGAAACGGTGCATAAAAGCAGGACGCGAATTTGGCGGCATAGGCCATGATCGGCAGTTCAGAAAAACCCGCCTGATCCAGTTCCGCCCGGATCGCCGCCACCCGCCCATCCATCATATCGGACGGCGCCACCATGTCAGCCCCGGCTTGCGCATGGGTCCTGGCCATTGCACGGAGACATTCCAGCGTTTCGTCGTTGAGAATCCGACCGTCCTTGACGATCCCGCAATGGCCGTGATCGGTGTATTCGTCGATGCAGACATCGGTGACGACCATCAGCCCAGGGACATTGTCCTTGACCGCTTTGACGGCCCGTTGCACGATGCCATTCGGATCGTATCCCGAACTCCCCCGATCATCTTTCCGATCGGGAATCCCAAAGAGGATGATGGCGGGAATCCCCAAGGCCGCAATCTCACCTGCGTCTTTCACCAAGAGATCAACCGAGAGCCGACACTGGCCTGGCATCGAGGCAATCTCCTCTCGCCGACCTCGTCCTTCAACGACGAACAAGGGATAGATCAAGTCGGATGGAGCCAGGTGTGTCTCCCTTACCATACGACGAAAGGTCTCATGCTGCCGCAGCCGCCTGAGCCGCTGTATTGGAAAGGCCATCGGATTACTTCCTCGGGAGATTCGTCAAGAATAGAACAAGGTCGCGTACAGAAATCAGACCAACTAATTTGCCATCCTGCGTCACACCAAGATGACGGATATGCGTTTTGGCCATCAGATCGTTGGCATCTAAGAGGGTCTTATTCTCTTCGATCGTCAAAATAGGGGCCGACATCACCTGTTCAACCGGTGTCTTGTGGGTATCAGCTCCAGCCGCGACCACACGCCGGACCATATCGGTATCCGTGAGGATGCCGATCACCTCTTTCCCATTCGTCACAAACAGGCTGCCGATGCCCCGATCACGCATGATCCGTGCCGCAGTCTGCACATCCGTATCCCGCTCTACTGTCACAAACTTCTCTCTCGGAACCATGAACGACTTTACTGCCACCATAACCATGCCCTCCCTTAGCTATTGCTCCCATTGCCCTGCCGTCTACGCGGGACTACCTACGTGTAGAAACGGCGACGCGTGCCCCTTCCTGAAAATACTTCACAATGATTTCTGCCAGTGCCGGCACAGTATTCTCAGTCGGCATGACCGTAACCGTTAATCCATACTCTTCTGCCGTACATGCCGTAATGGGCCCGATGCACGCCACTACCACCTCTCCAAGCAAAACTTTCACCGCATCTCGCCCTCCAAAGATCTCCACGAAATTTCGGACGGTGGAGGAACTCGTGAATGTCACCACCGCCACCCGCCCATCGTGAAACTGTTGCGTCAGAGAGGCCACATCGACCGCCGGGGAGATTGTGCGATAGACGGGAATCACATCGACAGTTGCCCCTAATTCACGCAACTGTTCAGGCAAGATTTCGCGCGCAACTTCAGCGCGCGGGATCAAGACACGGGTCCCACGGATCCCTAGATCAGTCAATGCAGCAATAATTCCCTCCGCCTGAAATTCGGCTGGAATGATATCCGGTGTCAGTCCATACGTTTCCAGTTCCTGCGCAGTTCTCGGTCCAATGGCGCACAGTCGAAGATTCGCCAACGCACGCGCATCCTTCCCCGCAGCATGAAGTCGATTCATGAAGGGCCTTACCCCATTCACGCTGGTAAAAATGAGCCACTGATAGGTATTCAGACGAGTCACCGCATCATCAATCGCTTGCCAACTGGCTGGAGGCACGATTTGAATCGTCGGAACTTCAATCGGCTCTGCACCATAGGCCGCCAGTAACTGGGAAAATTCTCTGGCTTGCTCCCGTGCTCTGGTCAGCACGATCCGTTTCCCGAAGAGCGGCTTCGTTTCAAACCAATTCAGCTGTCCCCGCAACCGTACGACTTCACCCACGACGATCACGGTAGGCGGTTCAAGATGTGCCGCTTCCGCTTTTGCAACAATATCGCCCAATGTTCCCACAACGGTTTGTTGATCGGCTTTGGTCCCCCAGCGGATCGCGGCGACCGGTTGGTTCGACGGCCGTCCCTCCGACAGTAGTTGTTTGACGATCGAAGGAAGATTCTTCATGCCCATCATGAAGACAAGGGTCCCAGATGCGCTGGCTAACTTCGGCCACTCCAGCTGAGTTTCCGGCTTGGTAGGATCTTCATGGCCAGTGACAAACGTCACCGTCGAAGCCAACGTTCGATGGGTCACCGGAATGCCTGCATAGGCAGGAACCGCGACCGCGGCCGTCACACCAGGCACAAGCTCAAAATCTATCCCTGCGGCCGCGACGGCTTCTGCCTCTTCTCCACCGCGACCGAAGACAAATGGGTCGCCCCCTTTGAGTCGAACCACTACATTCCCCTCTTTCGCGCAGTCAATAAGCAATCGATTGATATCTGTCTGGTCTTGATACTGCCCACGTCCCCGTCGACCCACGTAAATACGCTGTGCCGAAGCTGGAGCATACTGTAGCAAGACCGGATTGGCGAGAAAATCGTATAGGACGACATCGGCCGCTTCAAGGCATTCCTTTCCTTTCACCGTCAACAGTCCCGGATCGCCTGGTCCTGCTCCGACCAAGTAGACCTTCCCTGTTCTTTTCGACATCGTCATGGAGCCCCGTAAATTGCGTGGAGTATTCTATCCCCACCGCGTCCGAGCAGGCGCTCCGCGAGTTGAATGCCGATCGACTCCGGATCCTCAATGGTGCCCTCAGCTGAATCGCGAAGGACCTCTTTACCATCCACGCTGGATACCAATCCTTCCATCCTCACCCCTGCCCCCGCCACAGTTGCATGCGCCGCGATCGGCACCTGGCAGCCTCCTTGGAGCCGATGGAGCAACGCGCGTTCAGCAAGTACGGCTGTCTTACTTGGCGCATGGTTCAAGCCACTCAACAGAGCACGAATAAAGAGATCCTCTCGCCGACCCTCGATGCCCAGCGCCCCTTGACCAATGGCAGGCAAACAAATCTGTGGGGCAAGATATTCCGTAATCTCATGTGCCCAGGCTAATCGCCGAAGTCCGGCTGCAGCCAGCACGATCGCGTCGAATTGCCCCTCACGTAATTTCTTCAGACGGGTATCCAGATTCCCGCGTAACATGGCGATTGTGAGGTCCGGTCTGGCATGCAACAGCTGCGATTGGCGGCGAAGACTGCTGGTGCCGATCCGAGCACCACGAGGGAGGTCCATGAACGACCGTCCATCACGACTGATCAGCGCATCCCGTGGATCCTCGCGCGGCGGCACACAGAGAATCTCCAATCCCTCGGGCAGTTCCGTGGGCACATCTTTCATACTATGCACGGCCAGATCGATCTCACCGCTCAAGAGCGCTTCCTCGATCTCCTTTACGAACAGTCCCTTCCCGCCGATTTGGGCCAGCGGGACGTCCAAAATCTTATCTCCCGAAGTTTGTATCCTCCGCAGGGTTACCGTCACATGCGGAGCCAGTGCGTGCAATTGCGCCTGCACCCACTCACTCTGTTGCACCGCGAGCTTGCTCCCGCGCGTTCCCAGCACAACGGTGGATCGTTCCTCACCGACTTGTGTCATCGCTCCCTTCACCAACTCACCTCCCGATCGCGAGCGGTACGCTCAATGACGCGGCATCTCCGAACCAGTTCTTGGAGTCACCTCTTCAGCATCCTGGATACCATCTTGTGACGGATGACAGGTCTCTGGCTCAGATGACGTACTCCCATTGACGGTGGGTCCGGCAGCGTCTCCGAGGCCGAAGAATCGACGTGCGGCCTCGACAAAGGCAGCCCCTTCCGAGGAATTTACCTCGGCCTTCAGCGTCACCATCGTATTGTGAATCAGCTTATTCACAATGGACGACGCCATCGCCTCAACCAATTCACGCTCCGCCGCAGACAAATTCGCCAGTCGCCCCATAGTCTTATCGATCTCAGTCCTTTTAATCTCGTCGATCCGGGCGCGGAGCGCCACAATGGTGGGTGTTACTTCAAGCGATTGAAGCCATTGCCGCACTACCCCAACTTCATCCACCACCATCCGCTCGGCTTTCTCAGCCTCGTTCAGGCGCGCCCCCCGATTCTGTTCAACCCGCATCTTCAAGTCATCGATGTCGAACAGGAAGGCGTTATCCACGTGCCGCACCGCTGGATCAATATTCCGCGGGACCGAAATGTCGATCAGGAACATGGGACGGTTCATCCGTTGCTTGACCGAGTGCTGGACATCGTCCTCGCTCACAAGATAATGTGCGGCACCGGTCGACACCAAGACAATGTCGGCCGTGGCCATATCCTCCCGAAATTCCTCAAAAGGGACCGCGGTGCCACCAAACCGATTGGCCAACTCCAATGCATGTTGAGGACTTCTCGTCGTCACCCGCACATGCCGAACACCGCTGGCAATGAAATGTCGTGCGGCTAACTTAGCCATTTCCCCTGCTCCCACCAACAGCACGGTCTTCTCAGTTAAGTCCGAGAAAATCTTCTTGGCCAATTCGACTGCCGCGTAGCTTACCGACACCGCCATCTCGGAAATTTTCGTCTCCGTCCGCACACGTTTGGCGACGGAAATCGCTTTCTTCATCACCTTGTTCAGAATGATGCCGGTAGCCTTGTGCGTGAGCGCAACCTCGAAGGCCTCTTTGATCTGGCCCAGAATCTGCGATTCGCCGACGATCATAGAGTCGAGACTGGAGGCCACTCGAAACAAATGACTGAGCGCCCGATCCCCCTCGTGCCAGTACAGGTGAGGCGTCAGCTGCTCCGACGACAGCGACAGATGGGCATCCGCCAGGAAATCCTGAATTCGCCCATACCCTGACTCGATCTCATCAACCACGGCATACACCTCAACCCGATTGCACGTCGACAGCAACACCCCTTCCCGCACCCCTCGATACGAACATAGGCGACCCAAGGCTTCACCCATACGGCTCTCAGGAATCGCCAGCTTTTCGCGGATTTCAACCGGAGCGGTCTTATGGCTCAAACCGACGACGACAATATGCATATCACGACACCGGTCCGTGACTCTTAAGGACCACACCGATGAGAGTAAGGATCACACCGGCAAACCCAATAATCGTCAAATACGCTGCCCGTTTGGCTCTCCAACCCACGGTCAGGCGTCCGGTCAATACGACAAAGTAGAACACCCACGTCACTAATGCCCATACTTGCTCCGGGTTCCAGTTCACATACGAACCGCGAGAGAACTCAGCGGAAAGCGCACCGGTAATGATGCCGAGTGTCAGCAACGGAAACCCCGTCACGATCGACCGTTGATTCAGATTGTCGAGAAAATCCAGGGCAGGTAACTTAGAGTAGAGGACATTGAACCGTTTAGACTTGAGAAGTCCATCCTGAATCAGATACATGACACCAGCCACGAAGGCCACGGCAAACCCCACGGTACCGAGCATACTCAGCGTGACATGGACCCACAACGTTCCAAATACAGGAGTCAGCGTCGGAACTGCTTCCGGCAACGCGGCAGCAGAGACAAGTGAGAGCAATGCCAGCGGGACGATGAATGAACCGAGCACATGTAGATGATGACGAAACTCCACGGCAAGAAACACCAGAATCAGCATCCAGGAAAAAAACGACAGGGCGTCATGGAATCCAGGCGACGAAATGTCTGTCACTCCGACCATCCCTGCGCCCAACGCGATTGTGTGTGCGGCAAACCCGGTCGCTGTCATACCCAGCGAGGCATTTGCCAGGACTTCAGACGGCCAGAGCAGATAGATAAGAAAAGAAACGGTGGCCGCAAAATACAGGGCCATCGTCACCACGAAGAACATGGTGGCCATAGAGGGCTATCCTCTCAACTTTTCAGGACAAACAGACGACATTAAGCTGTGGATTATATCGATGGCGCGAGAACGGAGTCAACCAAACGATCGTGAAATGAGAGGCCGGACAATCATCGCTCATTCCATCGGTACCCTCTATGTCATCAGTACACCGATCGGTCACCCAGACGACATCACTCTTCGGGCCCTTGCCACAATGCGCCGCGTGACGATTATCGCGTCAGAGAGCCCACGCGTGACCCAAGCGCTCCTGGCACATCACGGTATTACGGCAACAGTCACCAGCTATGGCCCGTTCAATCTCCATGAGAAAGTACGACTCCTTCTACACCGGCTCATGCAGGGACAGGATGTCGCCCTGGTCTCAGACAATGGCACTCCAGTCATCTATGACCCAGGCAGTCTACTTGTGGCTGCCGCCCATCAAGCAGGAATCCCAGTCAAGGCCATCCCTGGTCCTTCTACCCTCACGGCCGCGACGGCGATCTCTGGATTTTCCGGCGATGCCATCATCTTTGAGGGACACCTCCCCAATACCGGCCGGGCGCTCGCGCAACATCTCTGCCAACTCCAACATGAACGCAGCACCCTCATCTTCTATGTGGAATCAAAAACCCTTGCCAGGCTCCTGAAAGTTCTGGCACAGGTACTCCCCGCCAGACAGGTAGCCATCGCAATAGATCTCACAACGTCTAAAGAAACCGTTTTACGGGGGATACCAAGTGCGCTGCGTGATCAGATCAAACTTGTCGCGAAGGATTCAGCGGTAACCGTCGTCATCGAAGGAAAGAGGATGGGATCGCGCACACGCAACGATGCACAGAATGGTCCTCTGCGCTACTCATCGTCGCGGCGTCGAATGAGCACTCGATAAGACCCTTCAACACGATCTTGTGAAAGGACTGTGTGCCCCTCATTGCTGACGCTCAGGGGAACATTTCGAATGGGGTCACCATCGTCCAAGAGCACTGAAAGAATCTGCCCTTGCTCCATCGCTTCGAGCTTCAACTTGGTTTTAACAAAGTTATAGGGGCAAATCACTCCCCGTAAATCCAACTCGGTATCTGGCTCGCGAGTCAGTGTTGTAGGGTCCTCTCCTCCCACGTTTTTCTCCTTCTCGCTCATCTTGGCAATTCGCCGCTCATGTCCGCTGGCAATCCTAGCAAGGAGTCAGCAGCCCTACAAGCAGGGTACCGGATATAACCACACAGTGAGCGCAAAAAAAAGGGGCAGCGTCTTGCTGCCCCTTCTATTCTGCTAGACTCTCGCGAATGTGTCTCGAACTAATTCATGCCCTTGAGCAAGTTTGGCTTGGTGTAGTCCGTTCCATAGTCTGACTTGGTCCCGGTTGCGGCATTGCCCCATCCTGGCTGAGGCTCGCACTGCCAGCAAGGAGCGGAACCTGTATATTCACCGACCGGGCTAGTGATACCGGAATCGATCTTTCCTGGCAGCACGGCGCCAGCTATGCCACCGGTGGTGGAACCACTGTTCGTTTCGATCCCACGCTCGGTCCTAGGGTCCGGGTGTTGTCCAAGTCCACCGAAACCAGCAAGCTTCTCATTGCCACGAATAACGATAACCTCACGGACAATTTTATGACCTGTGCCGAATGGCTGGCTCGCACTTGTTTCCTCAATTGCCTGAATGGCCACGTCGTCACCAGACGCTATAACACGAAGCTGATCGTAATTAGTCTTGTCATCAAAATATACCGTACGGTAGTTCATTGCGCCACCACCGGCACGTCCCTCATCGTGAGAGCTTCCACCCATCTCAAGCCACATTTTTTTGGCTGTCAGATCCAATCCAATCACACGACCAAACATGCTTTCGTTCTGCGACAACCGATCGAGAAGCTGGGTTCGATCGTAGGTGTTCACGCGAGGACTCGACCCTGACACATCGCCAACCCCTTCACCTACACCCATGCCGGATTGGTTAGACTGCAGTCGCTCTTGAGCGATTGCCATACTTGCGGCGCCGACAAAAATAATTGCCGCTCCCAGTGCCAACACGTTACGCATGTGCTGCCTCCTCGGTAAGATTGAGAGAATGAAAGAATGAAGTGACGTGGCGGACACTAAGATGAATCCATCTATAACTATGACGTTTTTTCATCACCCTAATGTCCGCGAACTATAGGCTACCGATTTAGACAAGTCAACTGAATCTTATACAGAACATGATGCAATTCAGTGTTGTGCTTCATCCGATTATCGTTCAGCGCCAGCACAGACTCCTGAACATACGAACCGATGGTGCCCAGAGGGAGGGTCGAACTCCCACTCTCTTGCGAGAACCGGATTTTGAGTCCGGCGCGTCTGCCAGTTCCGCCATCCGGGCATACGACGTTACAGTCGAATCTTCTTAGCACGAAGCCATAGGCGGGTCAATCTGCACCCTCTTTATATTCGCACGACTGCAATGTTACAATTATTCTTCACTACTCACCTCATAACTGTATTCGGGAGGATTCTCATATTATGGCAGACGTTCAATGCGTCACGTGTGGGCAAGCGGGAGAAATAATCACCGACCCCCTCTTCATGGGAAGACTTGAATCCGAGATCAAATCCAAAGTCTGCAAGTCTTGCTGGAAAAAATGGGAAGGCATGCGGGTGATGGTCATTAACGAGTATCAGGTCAATCTAGGTGAAGAAAGTGGCAGGGACCTCGTGAAGAAACAGATGAAGGCATTTCTCAAGCTAGGTGAGCAAACGGATACAGGAAAACTTGATCAGAACTTTCGCCCGCCCGCCTAAGCCCGAACCGCTCTGCGTCGGGCAAGTAGGTTTCAGACAACGCCTGTGATCGTCGAGGCCTCTGTGAATTTCTCCTGCGATCTCACAGGCTTCGTTGACAGGCCGACTTCTAAAATGCTACATTTCAACGGTTTCGATCCATCCACGATAATCGACATCTCCTCACAACTCGTTACGGAGAGAGACGGGGTAAGGGCTGGTTCATGATTACACAGATGCATGTTAAAGGGTTGATGTTCGACCCCTATAATAACGCCTACATCGTGGTGCTACGTGACGAAGAGCATTCCGACATGCTCCCCATTTGGGTCGGTAAGTCAGAGGCCGGTGCAATCAGCATGTCGCTGGAAAATGTAACACCTCCGCGACCGCTGACACACGACTTCATGATGTCATTCCTTGATGCCTTCAATGCAAAAGTCATCAGCGTGGTCATTACAGATCTGTCAGAGCATACCTATTTTTCGAAAATCCACCTGATGTATGAAGACTCAGAATACACGGTCGACGCCAGGCCTAGCGATGCGATTGCACTAGCACTCCGGAGCAATGCGCCGATATTTGCAAATAATTCTGTCATGACCAAACAGAGTTCCGAAGAGCTTGAACAGTGGCTGGAGAATCTCAAACCAGAAGATTTTGGAAAACTCGACTCCTGAGTCCGCACGACAGAATTATGGATACCGTCGATCAACCCAACGAACAAGGCTCGGTAGAATACCGGGTGGATCGTATCCTGGAAGAGGCCAACACCGATACGAGGATCATCGTCTTAGCACGTCAGGACGGCGGCCTTGACACATTTCCGATTTGGGTCGGAGCTGCAGAAGGTAATGCC
>Ga0163153_10006499_pt1 | contig 13129 bp, 16 predicted proteins | sample OliLakLV19MP6IB1_FD_148629 | JGI IMG/M metagenome (GOLD analysis project Ga0163153, IMG submission 148629) | Freshwater microbial mat bacterial communities from Lake Vanda, McMurdo Dry Valleys, Antarctica - Oligotrophic Lake LV.19.MP6.IB-1 | ecosystem: Environmental > Aquatic > Freshwater >... | reverse complement strand
TACACCTTTGACATAAGATAGTTGAGTTAGGCTAGGATAGGTAGCTACTGCAAGTGATGCTATAGAGTTTGCTGTGTCAAAGTAGGCTAGTTCGTTTATTGTTCCTGGACCGACAGAGCCTCCACCACCAGATCCAAACGCAGCCCAAGCACCCCCGGAGTCCTTAAACTGCATAGTTCCTCCATTGTCTCTGAACCCATAGCCGGAAGATCCTGAAACAGCTGCAAAATTTAAGTAGCGATCTGTGCCATTGATAAGAACATCGTAGCCAGTTGGACTAAGAGTTTGTATATATCCTCCTGGTTTATTTGTCCAAACTGTATCTTTTCTGGCCATGTTGTTTTAGTTATATTTAATACCTGCTGCTTGATACTTTTCTTTAATAAATTCTTCTCGTTGATCTAATGCTTCTTTATCTTTCTGAAGAATGAATTTAGCTTTAATGAATTCATCTTTTTCCAATGATTGAAATTCTAGTATTTTTTTAGTCTCATTAACTTGTTGTAGTAAATCTTTTTTATCTTGGAAAAGACCTGATATATACTTATCAAGATCAGTGATTGATGACTCTTTTGTGGAAATTAAATCATTTAAATTATAAAACTCTCTCTCTTTGTCTTTAGTCTTATCCTCAATCTCATTCAATAATTCTTTTTTAGCTATTAGGCCCAATAAATCTATTTGTTTCTGAACCCCCGCTAACTCAATATCAACACTTGATTTTTCTTGTTTTTTACTAAAAATATCATCTTCTAATATTTGTAACTCCTTTGATTTTTCCACAATTAAATTAAGAAGTTCTGAGTTTTTTGAATCAATTTCATCTTTAATAGTTTGGTCTTGCCCTTTTAATTTTTCAAGTTCCAGACTTAAAATATTTAAGATAGATTCTTTTTCTAGTTTTTCTTCTTCAAATTTTTGAATACTTTCTTTTATATTATCCTTTAGTTGTAAAATTTGTTTGTTCTGTAATTCTTTATTGTCCTTAAAATTATTTAAGGCATCTCTTTCTTCTTCTTTTATATTCTCTATATCACTTTTAAGTAATTCTAATTCTTTAATAGTGTTTTCTTTTTCTTTATTCCTATCTTCTAATGCTAGATTTTCTTGATTTATAGCAGTCATTATGTCACTCAATTTTTCTTGAGCAAGTTTAATTTCTTTTTCCAACTTGTCTAATTCTTGTTGAGTAGACATAGTTTTATTCGTTATTAAATCCTGATAAATGTAGATTAGCCGATCCCGCAGAACGAGCTGTAATAGTAGCAGCTATGTACTTCAATCCATTAGTATTGAGTTCAAACATCCGCACATCATCTGTTCCAGCAAAAGCCACTCCAGTGTCTCCATCTATGGCAGAATTGTTTTGGTAGTCTTTTACTTGAATATAATCCCATCTATTAGTAGCAGATTGAGCTGCACTAAAAGTTGGAGCTGTATCTGAAAAAGATCCCTGGAATTTAATTGTAAAGTTGGCACTGGTTTGTGAAGAGAGGCAAAACATTATATGTTGCCAATCAGACACAGGATATACTAGAGAAGTTCCAGTAGCATCTTTAGCAGTAAACAAGGCTATTTCTTTTAAATAATTTTTCATATTTTTTTTGCATTAGATTAATAATGTTTATGACCTCATCCCGCACCTGGAATGAAGAGGTGCGGGTGAAGCCACAAAAGTGGCTATGCTGGGTTGTCTGCAGCAGGGAATAGTGTACCAGAAGCATCCACCGCACCAGATACATAGTTTTCTTGGAAAGAAATCTTTGTACCAGCGGTAGCAAGTAATGCAGTAGTAGTATCTAAAGAGTTTACGAGGTTAAATGCACAGATACCAGAACTTGAAGTTCCAGAACCTGTGAACAGAATACCAACTGTAGTACCAGCGGCACCAGTTACAGTTAATATATTTCTCAGAATTCTTATACCACCAACAATTTTTGTAGACAATGTAATTAATTGTCCAGCATTGTTTGTAGCAGCTTTGTCTACAGCGTTGTCTGAAACTTGCACACGAAGTTCGTTCGCAAGAATAGATACCACCGCACCAGGAGATACTGCAAGTGAGTAAACATAGTTACTTGTAAACTGTAGTCCATCAGACTGATTATTTGTAGCACTTGTAGTGACACAAACCAAGAAGTTCAAAATAGAAGAAGTATCAAGGAAGTAGTTGTTTTCTACATGGCAACTTATCGCAGTAGTTAATGTAAAAGCACTAACCACATCAGCAAAGTTTGCAATAAACCTACAATTTTCCCATTTAGCATTATCAGCTGAAACTGTAATAGTTGCAGCGGCACTACTAAAAGTAAAGGTAGGTCGCATGGAACCATATCCCAATCCAACAACTCGAACACCTGCAATGTCATGAGCGATACTTGTAGCTGTAACAGTCTCTGTATGTCCAGGAAGAACATAGATTGTATCACCTGCTCCAGCAGTACAAGCGCTTATCGCTGCATCTACTGTTGCAAAGTATCGTACAGCACCATCAGAATCAGGTCCAAATAGTTGAGTAACCATACTCCTGTTTGCTAATCCAGCTTTTCCTACAATCATTGTCTTTCCAGACAATGTAGGATTTACAGCAGAAGAAATTGTTTGTCTTCCATAACCCGCGTCCTTTGAATATAAAGGCATATTTTTTTTCGATTTAGAAGTCCACCACCGTCCTAAAGAGATTTACTCTCTCATAACCCTAAACCATTTAAGTTTTTAATTTACTAAGCAGAACCATCTCCAAGTGAGATTGCGAAGAATCTTGCACCGGGCACAACTATAAAATATCCACCTGTCGCGCCCATGTTCCAGTCCTCAGTAGAGAATTCAGTATTTGAACCAGTTGAAGAGGTTGCTTTAAGGTGTGCCTCTTCATTAATAGCCAAGATACCTTGACTGTTTGTAGATGAAGCTAGACCCCAGTACTTTGCTTTCGTTGCATCGTTCGCACCGGCAGCAGTAGTTGCTACGCGTGGAAGAATAACGTGCTTATACTTTCCTTGATATACATTCACTGTTCCAGCATTTAAAGCATCTGGAGAAGCAGTTGACTTCAAGAATTCTTTTATTGTGTTTACAGTGTTTGCATCTTCAGTACTCCAAATGATGTCATAAGGAATAACAACCTTTTCACCGAATTGGTTGATACTATTTTCAGTTATCATTTGCTCCATACCCTCCAATGATCCACGAGAGAACAATGGGTTATTGGATAAACGATTTCTGAAAGTTGTAGCTGAACCACGAACAGTGTGAGCTGTTGAAGCTAGAGCTAGAGTGTCTCCGATAGTAGTATCAATAGTTACTCCATCCATATCTACATAAGATGTGGAGTTGGCAAAAGTGAGTCTATGTGAAAGATCGAGTTCCATTCTTTTTGCAACAGTCTGTCCAAGGTTTTGCAAACGAGTGATGACATCAACATACTTGTTGTAATGTCTCATTTCGTAAGTAATACCGATATCGAGAGCTACACGGTAAAGTGTACCAATCTTGCTGTAACCTTGCTGTACCCTTGCGCGTACTGCTTGGTCGCCTTCTAATTTCCTCTTAGCGTATTCTTCAAGATCGATTTCAGTATACTCTTTAGTATTACCGACATGATCTGGAATACTATCTACTCGGAAGATCCCTGATTCTCGCGCTGCCATAGGCACTGCATCTAATCCTTTAAGAAAAAGGATTTCTGCATTTCGAACGAAATCAGGTAAATTTGCTATTGAGAGTTCCATATTTTTTTATTCTATTAATTAATTATTAAAAAGACCCATTGATCTTTAAGTATCCACGAACCTTTGTAGCTGAAACAAATTCAGTCACCAAGAAGTGAACAGTAGTAGTTTCTGCTTTGTCAACAGTTCCAGAATCGGAAATTCCGTATTCTGCTCCAATGTCTGTAGCAACGAATGTGCCAGTAGCATCTGCCTCCCAAACAACGTGCTTTTCTACAGGGACCAAGATTGGAACCTTACGAGCACTTGCGTAGTCTGCATCACCAGCAACGATATCTTTTGCTAAAACCCCACGAACACCTCCCGCTGTTTCATCAGCGTCAGCAGCAGCGATTAATCCAGAAGTAAATTCAACAAGCGTGCCTTTTGCAAGAGCTGTTGAAGTGGTTACTGGAAACCACTCTGTCTTTGTTTTTCCCTTAAATTTTCTAAATGCCATATATTGCTAAATAATTTATTTATTCATTATTTAGTTATCACGTTAATAATGATTCGCTTATCTCCTGTGTGTTAAACGACTTTTCATGTCGTGGTGCCTTTCGGCAGAAAATATTTATCTTACAAAAAAAACCCAAGGCTTGAAACCAGAATTTAATCTGATATCAATCCTCGGGTTTTCCGTGAGATTTACTTAATCATTATACAACCAAACAAATAAAAAGTATAGCAATATTAATATGTGGATAACTTTTCATAAACTACAGTCTGTCCTATCCGAAAAGGAAGTCCATCCCGGCACTCTATTATTATCTCCCCAAATTGGTACTTATCCCTTATCTTCTGTATCAGGTCCACTTCCTGTGGTGCTAGATACATTTGTATCGTCTGTTTGTTTTCCATGATCTTCAACTAAAACCTTATTAACTTCTATTAAAGGAATAAGCTCTTTCTCATACCCCCACTTTAAATCACTAGCTTTTTTAAAGCCGTTATTCACCAAGTCCACCATAGCATCACTCATGCTATTCACTTCACCCCACTTGATACCATACTCGTGCAATGTTCCAAAAAGAATAGCACCTACGCGCGCCTTTAATTTTTGCATTACATCGGAAGCATTAGAAGGTTCATTAGTAACAAGAAGCTCAAACCTAACCTTCGGCATTACTTCCTTAGTTAAATCTTCGAAACAGACTTGCACCATATCATTATTCATTGGGGTCTTTTCTTCAAGATTTACTGCAGCTACTATTTTTTTATCATTTATATATTGTTCCATAAATTTAATTAATGAATGAGGAGTTTATTTCCAGTGTCTTTCCATTTGGAAGCTGGACCTTGTAAATAATAACTTCTTTTTTATTGGCATCATATTCTTTCTTAGTAGAGATAATTTCAGCTGGAATCTTATTAAGAATCTTTCTAGCAAATTCAATATAAGGAACTGTTAATACTTCACCATTCTCTAATACCACAGCTACACTCTGGTCTTCATACCACTTTCCCATAACAACCTCACATCTATTTGTTTTCAATTCTGTACCAATGACAATCACCCCAGTATTATCCCATGTCCAAAGATTAACCTTCTTAATCAAAACTTCTCCACCTTGATTAAGGGCTTTAGCCATTGCATTTTTATCTGCACTCTTGTAAAGAATATCAATATCCTTTGCTTGCCTATCTAACTTCTCCATCAACTTATTGAAATCTTCTTTTGAAATTTCAACTGTGTCAGCTTTCTTTGGAGATTTTAATGGTTCAACGATTTCTTCTTCTACTTTTGTTTTATTTGCCATATAATTTAATTTCTTTTAGAGACACGCGCCCCATACTTTTTATAATCAGCATCGCTCAGACCAAGCTTCGCTCCGAGAGCTTTTTCCTTTGAACTAAATTCATTTGTACTCTCACTACTTCCCCCACCCCCACCTCTTCCTCCTCCACTTGTACCTCCATCAAAGATTCCAGGACCATCTCCTGAATTGTCGGCTGCGAGTTTAAACGCAGCTTCCAGTTTGGTCTGTCGCTCTGCCTTTGTACCTTCTGGTAATCCCATAACAGTTTTCTCTAAATGGAAATTAATCTTTTTCTCAAGTTCGGTATTACCTCTTGATGCAATCTTAATTTGAGAATCCATCTCATCGGCCACTCTCTGTTTTTTATCATCATCAAGAATGGTCTTTATACCCTTTATTTCTTCATCTTTTTTACCAAGAGCCTCTTTGAGTATCTTGAAATTCGGGTGATCCTCTTTCATGCCCTCTGTTTCCATCTTGGAAATCTTGTCTTCCAGCTCCTTCTTTTCGCCTGCAAGGCTAGAAAGGTTTCCTTCTTTAGCATCTAGCTCTTCTTTGTGTCTTGCCTCCATAACAGCAACCTCCTCTTGGGTAGACACCTCGATTTCCTCTTCTTCACCTTCTGCGTTTGTTTGTTTAATTTTCATAATTTTCTTTTAACTTATTAATAAAATCTTCATCGCCATCTAAATTTTTTCTAATGTTTTCGACATCACCTATATGTTCTGTGGTTTGATTCACCATCCACTCATCTATCAACCGAAATACCGAAATAGAACTCCGTATAAACTGATCATCTACTATTGGTCGACCTTCCTGTGCAAGTGCTTCTAATTGCATTCCAATAAAATGTTTCAACTTATCACGAAAAATGGTGCTATAAAAAAACGCAACATCAGCCACATATTTCTTGCGCTCTTGTTGGGACTTTGGAATACTTTCCTCGAGTAGGAAGGTTATTCTTTTGAGTTCGGTTTTTCCGTTGCTCGTTTTTTTCATGTTTTTATGGAGTTGCTCCTTCTAAGTCCGGCTGAAGTTGAGGTGCATTATCATTTAAAACATTACCCCCTCCTTGACTAGCTTCTTGTGCCATTTCTTGTGCTGTGGCCGCTTTACCGAATAGTTTTTCTTTTCTCTTATTCCAAACTGTAGCATAAGCTTTTTCTAATTCTTCCATGTTTGGTCTGGAGCCCATGTTCATCATAGCCTGAATATCTCGAAGCTCTTCTCGGAACATTAACTTTGCATTAACTGATGTATCTCTTGGTTTTGATTCTACTTCACAAAAGAAGATATACTTACAATTTTTTAAAATATTAACATCTATATAAAGTACTTGCAGTGGGTCCATCCCAAGTTCCTCGCGAGTGTATCGTCTTCCCACCTCAGTCTCTGGAGTATCGGAATATTGTTCTTCGTCATAAATATCTTCTGGGGTCATGTCTACTCCATCCATAGGTATGATTTTTCTTACCCCTGAACCCCTGTCTGGTATTGAAGTTTTCGTAGACATTGTACGGTAGATATTCACAAGCTTCTCACGCATGTCGTCTACCTCAGTTCCTATTGGTTCAAAGTAATTTGCAATGACATATTTTGTGCGAAGCCATTGTGCTTTCTTCTCCAGCATCCCACATGCGAAAATAATAAGTGAAATAGTTTTTTGTGCTTGCTGTTGAAGGGTAACCACCTCAGTCGCTGTAGTTCCACTCTTGCCTGCCTCTCCAAGAAATTGAGGGGATATTGTAACCCTATCGATACCTTCTCGTAGTTCGCGTAACATCTGGTATTCCGATGCCGTGGCACCCTGGCCTTCCTGCCCGATTGCCACCAGCGCACCAGGGTCAATACCCATAGATATCGCTCCCGGCATTAGCGACTTTTCACTAATAACCTTTCCAGATATATTAGCGTAGGGTGGATGAATTGATTTCCGAGTTTTCAACAAAAGCAGTCTTATCATCTCATCGAGAAGTTTTGAAAGCTGTTCTGTCTTAGCAATAAAGCTTCTTCCATAAGGAAAGAACGGATTGATAACCTGAAGCACTTGCATTTCGATATTAAACATGCCACCTGGAGTTATGGCCGAAAGAGGGAATCCCACCGGAAGCATTGGTATACCATTTAAGAATATCTGATACTCATCATTTATCTCATCTTGGTAATGAATCTCCTGCACCATATCATTATCAACATCTGAAATTCTCCAACCCCCTCCTAGTGTTGCATTTGGAATTCCTTCAATGTCAAAAAGTGGAACTACTTTCTTTGGAACATTCTCCCATCGTTCCCAAACATGTTTCCCTTTTTTGTCTTCCATCCCGAATCGAGTTTTCTTTTCTTCATACGATTCAGTTTTCATTGTGAAGATAAATGGCTGTCCTTTTGTACCAAACATTTTATTGTTTCCAAGATAAACTCCTGGACCATAAAGAATATCTCGCACTGGTCCATCGAAAACTTTTACCAATTTATCTGTCCACTCTACTCCTTTTATTTTTCCATCAAATTTTCCTTTTAAAGTTTTTTCAGTCTTCCATCTCTTCACCCAGTTATCTTGTATAAAAACTGTGCCCTGTTTCAAAAGCTCAAGTTGCCTCATTAATTTCTTTTCTTGATTCGCTACTGAAACAGATTCCTCTACCTCTTCTGTTTTATGCACTATATCAGTGATAGCCATCCCAAGCTCTTGTAGCTCGTTATTTTCTTGGTCAAACACTCTAGTTTCACCAGTAAGGTTGAGTCTGTTTATTTCAGCCATGATAGCCAAAAGTTTTTGCTCAACAGTTCCAGAATGAACAGCAAGGTCTTTATTTTCTGATGTAGTTAAAACTGTGGTGTTTGCTATCTCTTCATTATTCCTAAACCACTCTAAATATGTTTTGCCATTAAATTCTGCGTGTATGTTGTCGCGCGAAGTTTTAGCTTGTAAAAGTCTTGCAAGAATTTTTCCAACGTAAAGATTTTCCTCATCGGAATATTTTATTGGATCTGGTGGAGTGTACTTTTCTGTTAGTATGGATTTCATAGGCTTTATTATACAATACTGTGTATAAAAAGGACAATATGTGGATAACTATTTTAGAAGAAATTGTTTATCTTCACCTCCCCTTTAGCGTCAGAGATCATGTGCTGACTCCAAGTTCTCGCCAAGTTTCTTAATGGGTCCACTAAGTGCGAATGTTTGTCATGCTTCGGACTATTTTTAAACTGACCCAACCTGTCGTCCCACTCTTTCTTATAATTTTGACACGCTTCAATCAACTTCTGGCACTTCTGCTCGTCAAAGTAGAACCTAGAGAACAGTTTCCTCACCCCCTCGATGTCATCGTTGATATCTTTCGTCCTTGCCACTGTCCTAATGTTCGACATCCCTAGATCCACTAATGTCTGCCGCCTTGTTTTCCCCTGCTCGTCTAAATTCTGCACCTCGACATCATGAGGAAACGTATGCGCTCCGTAATTGTACTTCTTGTCCTTTAAAACCTGCACATAATGAGCCAACCCCTCGCCATGATTGTGATATTCATCAATAAACCTAATCTCATTTCCAATAGATTGAACAAAAATAATCACATTGAAATCGTTGACCCCCAAATCCCAATATGTAAGCACCGGAAACCTAGAATCATACGGAACATTTCGAATTCTATTGTCTTCATAAACACGTTGCATCTGCTGTGCGTAGTATGCTCCCTCGATTTGAGCCATGAAGGCCTCTTCCCAGATTGAAGGATATTCCCGGTACATATCCTCATCATTTTTTTTCTTCTTTGCGATGTACCAGTTCTTTTGCTCAATGTCAAGTATGATGTTATGGACCTTCTCTAGCTTTTCAAAGTAATCCAAGTACTCCTTTGTGATGGTGTTTCCTTGCTTGAGCCGGTAGGAACTTTCCTCCCACCATGGGAAGAAGAAATATTTAAAATCCAACTCAGAGAGTTGCTTGCCTTCTACTTCGGCTTGTTGGGCCTCCATGCAGTACTCTGCGAAGTAGCCCTCTTTACCCTCAGCGGTGCTTTCGATTGAAATGAAATTACCTTTCTCCACTGAGTTGATTGCACCGGTCACTATCTCTCTTGCTTTTTCTGGATACTTGGCACAGATTTTGGCGAATTCTGATATATGAAGATACTGCAAAGTAGATCCTCTTGTAGAACGTGCTACGAAGATACTGGAGCCATTTGGAAACTTCATTTCACCTACGGAGTCAGTTGAAGGAAGTCCGATTGATTCCTGAAGATTTGGTGGTAGGTTTTCCCAGGCATATTTTATACGAGTAAATATTTTCTTTGTATCTCCATCAGTGTGAGCGATGATGCCGGCAGTTTTATTTGCCTTAAAGAGAATCTGGTCTAGGTATAGAATACAAAAGAATGTAGTTATACCGAGCTGTCTAGCCTTAAGAATGATTGTGAAGAACCAAAGGTTTTTGAGTATTTTATCTTGAGCCCAGTTTGGATTGAACTTTATTTTTTTACCGTGCTTGTCAACGATATAGTAAAGATTATTTAATCTCCATGTAGGATTCTTTAAATTATTATAAAAATCTGACTCCTCTTCTGAGAGGAACATTTGTTTAATCGAGGAGGGTTGCTCCTTCGAGGATTCGAGGTTGCTCTTCTTCTTTTTGTCGCTCACCACGATTGAAGGAGATGATGCTATTACTTGGGTCATTTTGAATAGACTTTATTATTGCGCTGATAATATTTATTGTCGGACCATCTGTTTGTTTTTTATTTCCAAATTCTTCTGGGCGAAGTTTTTCCAGAAGATACATTGAAGTTTTTTCAGAAGATGTTTTTTGTATTACTTCAAGATGTTTAAGTTTAAATTTCACGACAAGCTTTTCGATATAGATTCGGGTAGGTTCATCGTGTTCTTTTTGTCTGAGATAAGTGGTCCAGGGTATGTCAACTAATACACAAGCCTCTTGTTCTGTTAAACCCTTTAGGAGATATTCACCAATAGTTTTTAGTTTTTCTACGTCCATTGTTTTATGGCTGTTAAATTTGATAAATAATCAAATAGTTGCTGCTCTGACATTACTTTTATGTTTTTAGGTAATGGGGTTTTTCTCTGTTCGATTAGCTTAGGTATTCTATCATTAAAAAGTTTATTTGTATTAACTAATATAATATCCCCCCAGATAATGTCTGGATTGAATTTTTTTAATTTTGCGTTGATACAGCCCACCATAGACTCATATCTGTTGGCATAGAAAATATCTATATATAAATGTCCTTGTTTGTGGTGTATTTTAAAATCACTTCTTTGTCTACCAAAATCTCCATAGGGTGATTGTTGATGTATATAATATTCTCCAAAAATAAGGCGAAGTTTTTTATATATTTTTTCTTGTTCTATAAAAGATTTATTGTTAGATGCTAGCGCTTTATCTGCGCGAATGGATCCTTTTGTAAAATCAGTTATTTCTAATCCAAAATTTTTTCTAATATTTACAATTCCACCCATTCTGCGTTGTATTGTTTTTGCCGAAAAGGAAAACCCATTTTGGGTTGTTATATCTAGGGTAGCCGGATAATTTCCATTTTTAATTTTGAAATTCTCAAACTCTTGTTTTAATATTTCTAGTTCCATATAGACAGTGTATCACAAGACACCTTGTTAGTCAAATGCTAAAAATTACGGCGCAAGATTTTTGAGATTTAGGAAATGAAAATGAACCATTAATCGGGATGGGTGTACCCCCTTTTCGAAAATGGGGTATTTTTTGTGAAAGTCATACATAGTACTTAGAAAAAAGGGGTGGGGGTCGTCTTCCGGGGGCAGGCTACCCCCTCGCGATCAATTCTATGCACTATATATAATGCTCACACAATAAGCCCATATAATAAAGCATAGCAAGCCATGGCAATAATGGCTCATAGTATGTAGCATAGTGGTACATTATATCGTTTACAATATTTCAATGGCCTTAAATCGCATTATAGCGCGTAGGTTTACTCATATATGCCAAAATGTCCCACAACTTATCTAACCTACAATATGTGTTTTGGGACATGCTTTTAATATATTCATATACCATAAGCCTAGAATACCAAAAAGACTTGACACGATCGGTAATGCCGGCAATATTATACCACAACAAGCCAAAAGTGTTTCACGTGAAACGTCTATTTTGTGCCGGATCTCTTCCAAAAGTGTCTGACTGCATCTGCAGATATGAATATGTCTTTTTAATTTTAATTATATTAATATATATATAATAATATATTATAAATAAGACTTAAAAAAAGAGCCAAAAAGAGATAAAAAAAAAGAAAATAATCATATAAAATATAAATATTTTTTATAAAGTGTATACACCTTCCAGCATATCACGTCAAAAATAAAAATAAAATATCCTTATTTTACAAGGGCTCAAAATACCAATATTTGACACAAGGCACCATTTTATGCTGTAATACTTATCCACAGTTGTGTAATCAATACATTTAGTATACCATACAGTATAGGTTTGATTGGGTCGTGTCATATCCTACATTATTAACTATAACAAACACACAAATGCAAATAAAATATCTAAAATTTATAAAAAAATGGGTAGCAATATTTAACGGCCGAGCCATAGCCGTAGGAAATACCAACAAAGAAGCACTAAGTGAAGCCTTTGTCTGGTTAAAAGAAGTAAAAGGGGTCAAGCATAATTAAGCTTATGTTTAAAAATAATTAAAACGTTTATGCCTTGCACCTTGTCCGGAACTCATAAGCGCCGGACAAGATACAAGGGAATTATGAAATGAAATATAGAGTATTATCACCAGACAATATAGACATAAATTGTGAGCCATACTATAAGACATTAAAACAAGCAAAAGAAGCACTAGCAAAGTTTATAGAAAAATACAGCGTACAAGGTTATTACTCTCAAACTTGCTATAACGGATATAATCGCAAAATATCCCTAGTAGAATTACCGGACTATTGCGACATTATAAAATTAACATAATAAAAACTATGGACACAATAAAATTTGAGCGTATATTACTAATAACAATACTTATCATCTTAACTCTAGGACTATTAGCAATAACTCTTTGGGGAGTACCTGAAGAAATAATCTTATAATTATATGGAAAACAAAACACACGAAGAAATAGAACAAGCACGGAAATATGAGGCAGTTTGTAATGCAATGCGATATTCCGGCGACATAGGCCAAACAAAACAAAACGAACGCGCGGAAATATATCTCTTTACTGAAAATATAGACGAAGAAGTCAAGAAGATATTAACGCGCAATATATGGGAGGACAATATAGGAGGTACAAGCGATCTAGGGTATGAAATATGCAACAGCGCGTGTAATTTAATCAGCGATACAGCTATTGAAGACTTAGAAGAGAGCGAGGATACATTCTATGAAAGCGAAAGCGCAAGTGTTTACACAGCTGACCGTCTTTCATATCTTAACAACAATAACCAGAACGAGATCTCAGAAAAAATGAAAGAGTATAGCACGGAAGATATCGCAACAGCTTGCGCTATATGGTACGACGATATGGTGCGAAGTGTAGCGCTAGAATTAAAAGATTATATCTTAAACGATTAACAACACCTTAACGCGAGCCGGCGCAATATCCGGCACAAAACCATGAAAACACTCAAAGACAAAGAATTTCAAGCCACAATCGT
>Ga0163153_10006497_pt1 | contig 13131 bp, 8 predicted proteins | sample OliLakLV19MP6IB1_FD_148629 | JGI IMG/M metagenome (GOLD analysis project Ga0163153, IMG submission 148629) | Freshwater microbial mat bacterial communities from Lake Vanda, McMurdo Dry Valleys, Antarctica - Oligotrophic Lake LV.19.MP6.IB-1 | ecosystem: Environmental > Aquatic > Freshwater > Lake... | reverse complement strand
TGGCGCGCGACCGCTCATCTTCCGTCTGCAATGGCCCACGGACGTGATCACTGCCCCGCGCATGGCCGAACTACTTAGCCAGAATTGGCGCCAGATCGGCGTCAAGGTCGAGCCTCAGGCGGTCGATCCTGACGCGCTGATTGCGCTTTGCTGCCCTGGCTTTGACTTCGATATCATCCTCTGGGGTTGGTTCGCTGATCCAGACCCTAACTTTCTGCTCAATATCATGAGCAGCGCCGCGATCGCCATGGCCAGCAACGAAAGCGGCTATGCCAACCCCCGCTACGACGACCTCTACGCTCAGAAAGGCGTCGAATTGGATCCAGAAAAACGCAAAGTGCTGGTCTGGCAGATGCAGGAGATTGTCCACCACGATGTGGTCTACATCATTCCCTACTATCCCCAAAAGGCCCAAGCCTATCGCACCGACCGCTTCAGCGGCTGGCTCGACGACCAACCCCGGCTAGCGTTGGAGGATCTGAGCTCGTTGGTGCGGATTACGCCGGTGCAGTGAGGAAGATGTGGCATAAGCTATGCGACACGTACTTGTCCACATTATCGAATTATTTAGTTTACACTCTATTAACTCACTTTCTGCTCTGAATAGGAGGCTAATATGATTTCGAGACGCACTTTCATGTTTTTGACTACAGCTCTTGCTGCTACATCCGTATTGAACCCCACTAAAGCGGCATTCGGAACTGGTGAGCGTTCAGCACTTCATGCAGGTGAACGTCTCAATAATGGTGAGACGCTCATATCTGAAAATGGTCTGTTTAAGCTCGGACTCCAAGGCGACGGAAATCTTGTTCTTTATCGGCTGATGGCAGCCGATCATCAAGCCCTCTGGGCAACGGACACTAATGGACACGATGTCGCTCGTGCCAACATGCAAGGGGATGGCAATCTCGTGCTCCGTGGGCCGGACGGTAATGCGGTTTGGGCTACTGGCACAGATGGAAATCCGGGAGCGTTTCTTCAGATTCAGAACGATGGCAATGTGGTTATTTACTCCTCTGACCATGAGGCACTTTGGGCAACAAACACAGTAGAGGATCACCGGGTGGTACATGCGGCACAGGATGAAATGGAGTTCACTGTTAAGGTTTCCCGAACAGGCATTGTGGAAACAAGGAGATATGCTGGCATCAAGAAGCAAAGTGGAACATACCATCATTACTTCTGGTTTGCCCTTCTTGATGGGAACGAGGATACACTTTGGGTCTTGAGAGATCCCATGCACTTGACAATTGGTGCAGCGAACACACCGCTAGGACAGCCCTCGTTTGTGAGCAAGACAGAACACAAAGTCATTGACGTCCCAGTTGAGCATGCTCAGTCGTTCGCAAAAATTGCAATCTATATGGAAAGACAGAAAGGAGGAAGTGGAAGTCTTCTCGATCAAATCGAAGAAGTGGACAGAATCTACAAAAAACTTAAGAACCTCGATATCACCAAAGATCTGATCACGGCAATCGCTGCGTCTTAAGAACATCGAGAGTACCAGAGATATAACTAATTTCACACTAGACAAGGTCGATAAAGTGGCCACCATCGGCAAAAACGGATGGTGGGGAGTAATGGCAGCGTCTAGAACGTGCGCGAAAGCGACTTCATTACCGAAAGATTGATGCACGATCAGGATGCCCGCCTTGGCAAGGTGATGAGCACGCTCATCAGCGCTGGATTCATACAGGACGATCAGATCATTGGCCATAGATTGGCGGATAAAGCGGTAGGCATCATCAACGGGAATCAGATCGACGGAACGTCCCAACGCTGCCGCCATCGCCAGTTGTGCATCAACCAGGTCGAACAGGGTAATCGGTTTGCCAAAGCGCACTGCTAGGTCAACATCACTCTTGCATGTTGCTTCCCCGCGCGCCATGGAACCAAAGAGCGCAAGCCAGGTAATATCCTGCGCTTTGGCGATTTCAATCAGTTTTTCCGTATCGATTTGTGTAATTGTAGCCATAATTTGTCAGCACAATCAACATATATACTGCAAAAGCTCATAAATGATAATGGTCACCAGAGAGAATTACTCTAAAACTATTATCATTTGTCACCTTGCTCAGTATAGCTGGGTCATTGACCATTCTATTTTACCAGATAGGGGAGCGGCAGGGCAATCAAGCCACGATTACAGCAAACGAGACCATCGTTTACGAATCAGTGCATACCAGTATGCCTGGTTTTTCCAGGCATCTTCAAACCAACCGATTTCAACGCGCTGCGGGGCTTCAAAGAAATCAGGATCATTGACATAAACATATTGGTCGTCAATCCCTACAACGACAACCGCATGTTGGGTAATGCGTTCTGCTTCGGGGATATCGTCGCGAATAAGCCAATAGGGGAGCAGTTCTGTGGCAACTGAAACAATGATGGGATGTCCTTTTTCCAATTGCTGACGTAAGCTGGAAAGATTGCCCTGGTTGCGTCTAACTGTGAACCAGAAGGGGCGCAGACGATCTAGATTAAAAAAGAATGTTCCAGCGGTGGACGTGTTCAGCTGTTTCAGTAAACGTTCATACTGAACCTGTTGGCCAACATAGGCCAAGACCATGGCAACACAAGCGACCAGACATTCACCTTGGCGTTGCTGTTGCCAATGCGGCACGGGCAATTGCATCTTGCGCTCGATTTCTCATCCTTTGGAGTCGTTCATTGCTTACCGAAATCACTTCACCGGTGCGGGCATTTAGATCAAGCGTACCTAGATCACAAACATGCTCTTGTCCGCGTAACCGGAGCGAAATTGTCGCTCGCCAAAGTGGTGGATTTCCGTCGAGATAGATAGGACGATCCGGTACGGCAAACAGAGATACATAATTAGTCAAGTAACCTTGGATATGGCGTCGTGCAATTGGTCTGAGGATACTCTTTGCCTCACCGCGCAGATCTATCGCCTGGTCGTGGGCATCTTCGATTTGCTCTTGAGTTAGTGGGATTACAACACCGACAGTAGCATCAACGAGCAGCTTGCCGACACCATATTCCTGAGCCAAATGGCGGCAATGATACACAATCCGAAAATACCAATGACCATTGCCCAGAAAACCATCGGCAACACGATAGTCTGGCCCAAGGACATTCATCAAATATTGGTTTGCCAGGCGTTGAGGGTCAATGTCTGTTCTTATCGCAGCAGCCGTTGCGCCATTTATTTTTTCCATTTTATGCCTTTCCTATCGCCAAAATGAATTCTTGCGCAAATTATACCATAAGGAACCAGCATGAAACGTTTTCAATTCTCCAAACGCCTACTTATCCTCTGTCTACTGATAAGCATGACGACTTTGCTTATCAGCCGCCCCAGCATGGTGGACGCACAAGCAGGCAACCCCAATGCTTATGGCTCTGATGCTGGCGCGCTCAACGATGCTGTGTTTGTGACTAGCGAAGGCCATGTTGGTATCGGCACATCCGCTCCTACATTTGGACTCACAGTTCAAGGGAATATCCAAGGAAGAGGGCAAGCGTACTTCACTCAAAGTGATCCGGAGAATACTTTGATAGTAGATGCGACAAGCACAACACTGCATAGTATCTACACCAACGATCCAATTGACTTATCTCTTGGAACAAATTTCTCTAGAAATCAACTCTTTTTACTAAAGAACGGCAATGTCGGCATTGGCACAACTACGCCTGTCAGACAATTGCAGATTCTCTCAGCTTCCAGTGGTGACATTTTCGCTTTTGGCACCTCTGCTGACGAAGGAAAACATTCGATCTTCGGTGTTGATACCACGAATCGAATGATGTATTGGGGGCTTAGTGATGCTTATGACTATGGCTTTCGATTCCAAAATAGAGATGGTTCTCCCCACATGATCATTGAAAAAAATAGCAATGTCATCATAACCGGCAATGTCGGTATTGGCACAACTGCGCCTAGCCGAAAATTGCAGATTCTCGCAAATACCGGCGGTAAGACAAATGACATTATCTTTTTTGGTACCAGTGCCGACGAAGGAAAACATTCGATGTTCGGTGTTGATACGGAAAATCGTATGATGTATTGGCGACTTCAGGATGCTTATGATTATGGCTTTCAATTCCAAAATCGAGATGGTTCTCCCTACATGACAATTGAAAAAGATAACAAGGTCACCATTGGCGGTAGCCTGACAGTACCCATTCTCCAAATTACAGGTGGTAGTGATCTAGCCGAACCGTTTGTCGTTTCCGGTATGGAGACGATAGAGCCAGGCACAGTTGTTGTGCTCGACCCGGCCAACCCGGGTCAACTGCGGATGGCTGATGGTGCATACGACACGTTAGTTGCTGGCATTGTCAGCGGTGCGGGCGGCATCAATCCAGGGCTGATCATGCAACAGGAAAGTGTCACCGATGATGACGCAATGCACCCCGTCGCCCTCACCGGCAAGGTCTATGTCAAGGCGGTTGGCCCGATCAAGGTCGGTGATCTGCTCACTACGTCTGATGTCCCCGGTCATGCTATGGCTGCAACTGATCGTGACCGTGCCTTCGGGGCTATATTGGGCAAGGCGATGAGTCCGTTGGCGGATGAGACAGGCTTGGTTTTAGTGCTGGTAGCGTTGCAGTAATGGGCGATCTACTAGGAGAATAAATATGAAACCCTTTCAGACCGTAATTAGTTGGCTGGTTCTGCTTTCTTTACTCATGACTGCTACGTCAACGAGCTATGCTGCTCCTACAACACAACTTCCAAGACTTGAAGATAACGAAATTGATGTAAGAAAAGATGTAGAATCAGGATGGAAAGATGCCTCTCTTGGAGATGTTGTTTGGGGAAAGCGGATTGGGTACAACGACTATGTCGATTTTGGAATAGCGGTGGTCGATACCATCAAAGAGCGCGACTTTGCGCCTCTTGAGGACTTTTTTGGCGATCAAATTGACGGCATGATGGATCAAATGTCTGAATCAGTCAAAGAGTTTGGTGAAGCCGCCCTACGCGATTTATTGCTGCGCGCTTTTATGAATAAAGGAGGCACTATCCTAGAGGGTCGGTTAGAAATCAGTGCTGGTTTTGCAACAATTGATTACTGGTATGACATTACTTGGAGCGAACCACGAACCTATAAATGTAAATGGAAAGACAAAATTACTGGTTGGTGGACATGGGGCGTCTGTACCAAGTCCAAAACGAAACAAGGACGACTTTATCAACCACCCAAATTCTTGCCCTATATTCGTTATCGTGTTTCAGATCTGCCGACATTGCCCCAATCCGACATCGTTCAGCGTATAGAGGCAATTGCCCAGAGTGAGATGCTTTCACCAGACGAAATGATTCGTCTGGTGACGAGCCAAATAGTAACAGCAATTGAACAGCGAATTCCACAAATTCCCAGTAGCACGGTTGAACCTTCTGTCTTGGCTGCTGTTCAACAAGCAGTTGAAAAATACGGAACAGTTGACATTAATCAGATTGTTGCCAATGCAGCCGCCAAAGTAGATGAGATCATCGCAAATCAAGTCTCAACTTACGCCGGTTCCTTGACATTTGATTGGGCAAAGTCGAATCGTTCAACGATACGAAGCAAAGTCAAAGAGCCGGGTTGGTCAGTAATTTGGGGTGTTAATGTCGATGAAGTCGAATATGTGAAATTTGCAACTGCCGTTGGTGGGTCCGTGGTCTCTGGCGGTGCGGCGCTTGCCGCCTACTTTACAGAATACTTTGCGCGGACGGCGGAAAAGATTCAACGGCAAGCGCCGAAAATTTCGCGTGAATTACTGTTAGATGCGATGGTAAAAGCGCTACATGATCCTGGTCAGGTGTTTCAGATCGAAAACCTTCAAGTGAAAGCAGGCATTGCCACGTATGATCGCTGGCTGGAATTTGACTATCCAGAATTCACGTCGCGCGAGTGTGACTGGCTGAACATTCCAGGGGTAGGCAAAGTTTCTGGATTTTGTGTAGACGTTGGGTTTAACGATTTCGAATTTAATTTGCCTAATCATCATCAACCCTATATCAAGTTTAAACTCGATGATGGAACCAACCCGCTGCCTGAAGGCAAGGCGCAAGTGGAAGAGAATCGCGTCTATCATTCTACAGAGTATGTCAGTTGTAATCAGGCACGTGAGGTGTTTGTTGACGATGACGCAGAAAAGCACGGAAATGGTTCTCGCACTAGACCCCTTACATCCCTTCTGTTTGCCATTGGGTGTGTCGAAGATCAGGGTACCGTCTGGCTGATGCCTGGAAGTTACCCTGAACAGTTGATCATTAACCGCCCTGTAATCCTACGTAGCACCGCCGGAGATGTAACCATCGGTGAATGAAGGATGTTCAGTACACCATATTTTGCGTAAATTACGAAAGGAATCAATTATGCAACATCAACAATTTTTCAAACGACTGCTTACCCTCAGTCTACTGCTGGGCATAATGGTCTCGCTGGGCGGTCAACCCATTACGGTAGATGCACAGTCGGGCAATCCCAATGCCTATGGCTCTGATGCAAGCGCGCCCAATAATGCCGTGTTTGTGACCGCCGCCGGAGCACTTCATGTACTCGCACAGGAAACTTCTGGCACGGCACTATTTGAGTCAACCCGAAACGTAGCACAAATCGACCTATTAACAAGTGAAGGGTCGGATAACATCTGGTCGCTTGTAAACGCACCTGGCGGACGCTTTGCCGTTTCCACTTCTGCAGCGGGAGATGTATTTAACATTCTGAACAATGGCAATGTCGGCATTGACACTCCAAACCCAACCAGACGATTTCATGTGTACGCACAAGGAACTACTGGTGCCGCGCTATTTGAGTCGAACCAAACATCGGCTCAGATCGACCTATTATCGGCTGGAGGGGCTGATAATATCGTGGGAATGATCAGTCACTCTGATGGACGTTTTACTATTGACACTGTTCCTCCAGGGGAGGAATTTACGCTCCTGCGCAATGGCAATGTCGGCATCGGCGTTGCCATTCCACAGACTAAGCTGGCGGTTGATGGCACGACCAGCACCAAAGTTCTTCAGATTACTGGTGGTAGTGATCTAGCCGAACCTTTTGAAATTGTCGGCGCAGATGACATTCAGCCCGGCATGGTCGTTGCCATCGACCCTAACAACCCTGGCCAACTCCGGCTAGCAACGGCCGCCTATGACTACACGGTGGCCGGCGTGGTGAGTGGCGCTGGTGGCATCAACCCTGGCCTAGTGATGCAACAGGAAGGCAGTCTAGCGGCTGGTTCCCATCCAGTGGCGTTGACCGGGCGCGTCTACGTCTACGCCGATGCCGGCAACGGCGCCATTGTCCCAGGCGACCTGCTCACCACCTCTGCTACGCCCGGCCATGCCATGAAGGTCACCGACTATGATCGGGCACAGGGTGCGATCCTCGGCAAGGCGATGAGCAAGCTGGAGGAAGGAACGGGGTTGGTGCTGGTGTTGGTGACGTTGCAGTAATAGTTTACTGTGCGGTCTGCATTGTTGTAGGAAGAGTTTCACTATAGGAGGAAGACTGGGATGAAGTCTATCTGTCCAATCAAACATATTCCAAGCCTAGCCCTTGTCACTGTTTTTGTAGTGATGATACTAGTTTTTATAGATACTAAGGTTGCCAGGGCGAATTGCTGGAGAGACTCTCTTGGAATCAAGTGGTGTGATGTTGATGTCGATGAGGTTATTGTGGATCTCACCGATCCGTTACGAGATACTTTCGATGAACTGCAAAGTTCCGGTACGGCGCTAGGTGATTGGTTTCAGGATCGAGCTAATACGCTTGGCAACAGTGCGAAGGTCGAGGTAGGTAACGCGGTAGAAACTCTAAAGAAGAGTGATTGGTATCAACGATTTTTTGTTAAACCTGCCTTATATCTATTTATGGAGAAGCCCACCATTGAATGGCGCAATGAATGTAACTCGGCAGCGAGACCTATCTACTTTGTAAATGGCGTTCTGAATACACGATCTGCCGCCAGAGAAAGCGCCACACTGCTATCGAAGAAAATCTGCCGGCCGGTCGGGTTGATCATCAATCCAAGCATGCTGGAGGGGCACACAGGCACCCCGCAGGCAGTTGATGACATCACAGAATCTATTTACGACCGAGTATGGCCTGAGACCCTGGGAGTAGGCGCGTCTGGATTAGATGCGATTATTAAGTCAGTTTTACATTTACCGGGTACATCCCAGGGAGTTCCTTTTACCCAACTTAATCCAACAACTCGACAACTCACTTATCTGATCTACCATTCTACAGAGCCGATCATCCTAGTGACTCATTCGCAGGGGTCACTGATTGCACGCAATGCCCTACTGACAGCAAGCCTTCTCAGCCGTGAGTCATGGATCCGCAATAATGTGACGTGGATTGCCGTTGGTGCTCCCCTATCCGATTGGGAGGTCTGGCCCGATCTCAAACCAGAGCGCTTCCAAATCCATGTGAATCCCGGGGACCCCATAGGTCAGATCATTGGATTACGGGGTGGGGGGCAGTGGTCACAACCAGATATCGAAAAGCATAATTTCCAAAAATCCTACCTTCCGTGGATTGAGGAAGAAAGCCTGTTGGCCTCATCGTCGCTTGTGGTAGGATGCGAAACGCCTCATCCACAACCTTTCATCTATGTGAATGGTGCAGGTACCAACGCGTGTGCATATGGTACTAAATCGAACCCCTATCGCCGGTTGGAACAAGGAGTGCGCATGTCCAGTTCAGGGGGGATAGTGTATGTGCAGGCGGGGCTCTATTCAGAACGGTTACGGATCGAGAAGAGGGTGACACTGATGGCTCTGGGGGGAACAGTGATCCTCAAGCCGGAGGGTCCCGCTGGGTCATTCATAGGATTCAGCCTTGTCTCTGAACTGGCAAGCAACATTGATCCCGGGGGTGGTTCGCTCGCCTCGCATGATGGCACAGTTGCTCTTTCATTCCCGGATGGAGCCGTTGCTACACCGACGCAAGTCAAGCTCACGACAGCTAGTATTTCATCGCCTAACACCGAAGGTTATAGATTCTCGGGGCGAGCTTTTGAGATTACAGCTATCGACCCAAGCAATAACCCGATTGTCCACTTTGAGCAGCCATTAACACTGAATCTGCACTACGGCGATGCAGACTGGCAAAATGCCGGGATTAGCAACGAAAATGACCTAAACATCTACTTTGAGGATGGTGATGGTTGGCAGGCAACACTTCCCTGTACAGGGTGTTCCCATGATATGGATAAGAATGAATTTGTCGTTGTTCTTGATCATTTGACGGCATTCGCCCTGATGGCTTCCCTGCCTAACAACGTGCCTAGCGTTACAAATGACTCCGTAACGACGATCCAAGGTAATGCCATCACAATCGACGTGCTGGCCAATGACATAGACCCAGACGGCGATGCCCTACTCATCATAACAATAGACAAGCCTAAGAATGGCACAGTAGCGCTAGACGGCTCTCATATAGTTTACGTAGCTCTGCTGGGTTTCATTGGTCAAGAAAGTTTTACCTATACCGTTTCCGATGGCAAAGGGGGTAGGGCAACGGCTATCGTGATGGTGGATGTTCAACGGTCTGGCGCGAAGATCTTCTTACCAGTCATAAGGAAATAAGGTTTGGTCCTTCTCCTGATTTCGCTGCAGTAGAAGTGGCCAAGGTTATCGAGACGAAAAAAGGATCAGCCAATGTGTCGCCAAGCAACTCGAACAAGAAGCAGTCACCTGGGGCGTACCGTACCGTGACTGGTATGATAAGTGGCGCTAGCGGAATCAATCCCGGCTTGGTGGAAGGCAGTCTGGTGGCTGGTTCCTACCTAGTGGTGCTAAGCAAGCTGGACGAGGGAACGGGGTTAGTATTAGTACTTGTGACGCTACAATAAAGGAGGAGGCATGTCGCTCAGATTGAAGTCCAAATCATCCAAATTCTTATTGGGAACCTCAACGATATTGCTATGTGCGTTTCTGGCAGCGGCATTCGCGCTGTCAACTTTGCAGAATTTGGAGGCGTCGACTTTTGCGTCGCCTGCCAGTACTGGCGTGGATTCTACCCAGGAAAATGCCTTCCTTGACGCTATGACCGTAAACACAGATACAGTTTCGTCTGCACAAGCTGTGCTTCCGTTAGTGACATCGAGACAAAAAAAGTTAACCGAAGCTAACAACACAAGCTGGTTAAGCCTTGCGCCGCAAATGAGTCGCGTTGATTACGCTGCCCAATGCCAAGCGAGCATGGGGCGCGTACCTGCCTTTGACTGTACTGCTGCCTATGCTACGGTGATCCCGATTACTGGTCAAGAGAACGGCAAATGTGATAAGCCTAATCAACTCGGCGATGGGCCGTGTACTCCAGGTTCACGCACCGGCCAATTGTCAACTGGCAATCCTGACGTAACCACAGTTTTTATTTGCCGAAAATATTCCGCGGTCGCCGATCCTACTTTTCACGACATTGCCGTTATTCAACATAATCGGAGCACGGGCGACACCTGCTGGTTTCAATCCAAACTGGACGGCTCACAACACAATGGACGTACTGTACCTAGTCCGATGGATGACACTCCAACGGCAAGCAATTACTGGTACGAGCCTGCTAATGTTGCGTCAATTAACTGCCAACGATGTCATGATGCCGATCCTTTCATTTGGACGCCCTACATCGGACAAGTTTTCGGGCAGAACCCTGTAAATTGGAAACCCAAAGGTCCTTATAATTCTAATACATTCAATATTTTCGCTGGTCAACCGCAGCCGCGCGTCTTCGAGCCAACTGACAATTCTTGTGTTAGTTGTCATCGGATTGGTGAGCACACAGTAGATGGTAGTGGCAAACTTGATCTGGTGCATCGCTCACTGGACTCCACTTGCGGCGCGGGGGATGATACGTGCAACAAATATGACAAAAATCCCGCTAGTTGGATGCCTGTAGGTATCCCTTTGAACACAAACCACATTAAACAACTTGAGCGATGCGGCGCAAATCCTACTCTAGCAGAATGCAATACGCACTTGCCTTCATCGGGAACAGCAGAAGAGTGTATCAGTGGCGCAATTTATGTCAATGGCGCATATACGGGCGCGCAACAAGGGAGCACAACAAAACCCTTTAAAACAGTCTATGGCGCTGGGCGCGCCGCCTGCGCTGGAGCTGAACTGCACATTAGGAATGGCACCTATTTTGAAGCGCTTACCATCAGTAAACCCTTGCGCCTGGTGGCGGAAAACGGCGCTGCCACGCTGTTTGGCTCAGGTTCCACAAATGTCATCGTAGCGCCTGACACACCAACATCCATCATTTCTAATGATGGCAACGCCACTGTTCAGATCCCACCCAGCTCCGGTATCAATACAGTGAGTGTTAGCACAATTGCAATTGACGTAGGTGGGTCTACCCTACCCGCTGGCTCGGCCCCCCGATCGCCAGTCTATGATGTTACTGGTTCTGATCAAAATAACCAACCGGTGACGACACTGCCAGGACAAATTGTCATCGACATTTCCTATGCTGATCGGGGTGTCACAGCGGCTAGCATTGCAGCGGAAACGGATTTGAATGTCTACCGCCGCACGCGCAACGGCGATGGAAGTTATAACGCGTGGGTGCCGATGTTGCCCTGCACGGATTGTGTTCAAGATACTACTGCCAACCGATTTACCGTACAAACCAACCAACTGGGACAATTCACGGTGTTGGAAGCAATAGCAGGCATGCGTATTACACCACCCGCGTTGAACTTTACAATGGTGCAGAGTGGCGCCAATCCCACGGCCCAAACACTCACAATTGAAAAAGAGGGGACGGGTGCCCTCGAATGGTCAACTATAGAGGTGCTACCCTGGCTCAGCCTTTCATTGGAGGCCGGGAATGAGCCGGCGCCGATTCAGATCAGCGTTGACGGTGGCAGCCTTGCGGCAGGTATCTATGCTGGGACCATCTATATCGTCCAGGGGGTGCGGGAGATCGCGATTCCAGTCACATTGACCATGCAAGCAAGCGGCACAACGCCGACACCATCGCAAGTTTACCTGCCTTTGGTGGTACGCTAATCGTTTCAACAACCTATCGGATGCTCAACAACTTCACATTTATTCCTTTCGACATGATAGTAGCGGAGACGATAATCGTCAAGATTCATAGAACTATTGTGCCGGCAGTGAGGATGCTTTCTGGTGTAAAAAGGTGGATTTGGCGTTCGCTTGCGGCCAACTCATGCAATGGTTGATTAAAACCGCTACGGCTAAAGAGCGCATAGTGGACATCCCAGCCACTCTCACCCTCCAGCCAGCGTTGACCGCGCCCAACCAACTGATCTAATTGTTGGTAACTCATGTTATGCACGGCCCCGGGTGAATGAATTCACCCGCTGGTACAGAAAACCCCGCCCAGAGGCGGTTGCCTCTTAGGCGCGAACGGGTTGGTGTGCGAGTGCGTTTCAACGCACTTCGTATACCAGGCAGACATTTCAATGTTTGCCGCTCCGTGCGTAACATGAGTTGGTAAATCACGGGGCGTTGAGAAATTCCATTGCGCAATTTTCTTTAAAAATTACAATTTGAAATTGTAATTTTCGCAAAGGTGTGAACTCAGGATTTCGGGTTACAATATAGGACTTACGCACGCGGCGGGTAGACCTCCGGGAAGTGCCCAATCGTCACTCACCCTATCAGAAATAGCCTTGGGTACTTCCCGGAGGTCTACCCTGGTACAGGCGCGATCATTGCGTAAGTCCTAAGTAGAATCGTTCTTTTTTTATCCTATGTCACTTTATGGTTTCTGCGTTATAATAAGCCTATCGTTGCTATCGCCAGTGTCGAGCGCAGGTGCTCGACACTGGGTAATTGAGATCGCTTGGAAGCTAACAGGAGGAAGTATGACGCTGACGACCATTGCAGAACCGACCACAACCGGGGAAAGTACAGCAGTGCGCAAGCTGGTGCGCAAAAAAACGCCGGCAACCAAAAGACCCATCACAAAAATAGTTGAGCAAAATGGGCACGCACCTCAGCCGACGAAAACGCAGGTGATCGATTGCGATGTGCATCACAATCTACCCAACCAAGAGGCGCTCTTTCCCTATCTGCCCCGCCAGTATGTCGAATACATCAAAGATTTTGGCTCGATGATGCCTGGCGTTGGCTATACGAATATGCCGGGCAGTGGCGCACGCACCGACCTGTGGGATGGCAAGGAT
>Ga0163153_10006496_pt1 | contig 13134 bp, 15 predicted proteins | sample OliLakLV19MP6IB1_FD_148629 | JGI IMG/M metagenome (GOLD analysis project Ga0163153, IMG submission 148629) | Freshwater microbial mat bacterial communities from Lake Vanda, McMurdo Dry Valleys, Antarctica - Oligotrophic Lake LV.19.MP6.IB-1 | ecosystem: Environmental > Aquatic > Freshwater >... | reverse complement strand
GCTCGAAGCCTTCCGCATATCCCTGCATCATGCTGTACTCGATTCCATTATGCACCATTTTTACGTAATGCCCCGCGCCGACCCCACCAACGTGAGCCCAGCCTTCTTCGGGCGCCAGCGTTGTGAAGATTGGTGCGAGTTGTTCTACCGGCGCCTTGTCGCCACCGACCATCAGGCAGTAACCGATCTTCAACCCCCAGATGCCTCCGCTGGTTCCCGCATCGACATAATGTAGTTGTTTCTTCTTGAGGTCTCCGGCTCGTCGAACATCGTCATGAAATCTGGTGTTGCCGCCGTCGATCACGGTGTCGCCTGGATGGAGCAGTGCGGCAACGGCTTGAACGGTTTCCTCTGTTGGTGCGCCGGATGGGACCATAATCCAGACTGCGCGTGGAGCTTTGAGTTGGCCGACGAGGTCTGCTAACGAAGAGGCGCCGATGCAGCCAACGCTTTCAGCCTGTTTGATCAGATCTGCCGATCGATCATAGACCACCACCCGATGCCGGTCACGCTGTAATCGAGTGACCATGTTCATGCCCATCTTCCCAAGTCCGATAAACCCGATGTCCATAGTGGCTCCTTTTTTCAGGATACTGAAAAAAACCGGCTGTGTTCTGCAAGGCTCAAGTTAGCGAATCAATGAGTTCGATCTCGTTGCTTCACGGTGGCCTCTTTTGTAGCCTACATCAGAAGCATCGGCCTGCCTAACGTTATCGCAGAGAGCACGATTCACGCGAGGTATCTGCCCTCTATTCGCATCCAAGGATGAATGGCTGCATGCCTCATGCGATAGCCGTCAGATGACCAACCCGAGAATCCCGTCAGTCGATCCTGGCAGGATTCGGTACGTCCTTAAAAAGAGTATCGGCAAGATCGCGGCCAAAGTTGAGTCGCTCAGGTAAAGTGGTTGCAGTCAAGAACCGACCGGCTAGGTCACCCAGCCCCGCATCGCGGGAGGCGATGAACTTTGGCGCGTCACTTGGTGCGGTTAACCAGAAGCCCCGTAGCCGGAAGAACGCGGTGATAATGTCATCGAAGAAGATCGAGAGGAGATACTGGGCCGTTGCCGGTTTGTCGGCGAGATCTCTCGCTTTTCCCAGTACATGGAAACATTCCGCTTTCATTCGAATCTGTTCATTAATGCTGACAGGGGGCGGCCCTTGTCGGAATCGTTGGTTGGCGCGCTCGATAAGCCTGGCTCCGATATTGTCATGATCGAAGAGGATGCGGGCTTTCCGCAGGAGAGACGGGAGGCGCGGTGAGTAGGGAAGATCCTCCTCAAACTCCTGGTGTCCGCGATAGCGGATGTCCGCTAGACGGTCGGCAACACGGACGATTTCATGGCCATCGGCCTGTCCTTTCACAAGCGCAATCAGGTCGATATCGCTGTGAGTTGTAATCGCGCGCCGAACGCTGGACCCCACCAGAATGACAGTCACAAGATCGCCTCCACGGCGGCCACGGACATGGCGCACGGCCACTGTGACGAGCTCTTCGAATCCCGGTTCGTCGATCGGGTCCGGCTGTTCAGGTGGTTCCGGTATGGCCAGGAGCTCTGCCTGCAATTCTTCTGATGTCGGGAGAGGGTGAGCGGTGGGGCTATCCATGTTTAGGCTCCCTGTGTGCGCTGAATGTGTTGTGGGAGCAATTTCAGCCAGTCCTCGAACGGTTGGTCCGCATCGACGATGATTTCCAACTTGCCATTGGTCAATCGCCTGACGACACCTGGACTTTCCGGGGACAACGGGATTTCGACCCACTCGCGGCTCAGCCCAAGCGAGTCAGTGACCCCAAGGATTCGGCTGATATGTGTGAACGATACAACGTCGAGCGGCATTGAGGCTCCATTGCGCGGCATTCTAGATTTCAGTGCGAGCAGTGTCAATGAGCGGATGTCTGACCCTTCGTGATTATGCGCGTCTCCTGCCGTGCTGATGGTCAAGGGAGGGAAGCGCGGGGCCGGAGGTTAGCCTCCCAATACACGGGTAAAGATCGTGCAGGCCTCTTCGACCATGGCACTGGAGATATCTAAATGGGTCACAGCACGAAAGCTGTTGCCGCCGATGGCATTGATTAAGAGCCCCTCCTGTTTTAATGCGGCCACGATGGCTGAGGGGCCCAGGCGGTGGCCGAGCACTCCAAAGATGACGATGTTCGTGTCGACATCTTGAGGATTGATCCTGACCGTGGAAAGATGCTGTAGCTGTCGCGCCAGTCGTTTGGCATGGTCATGATCCTCTTTCAGTCGCCCAAGATGGTGCTCAAGTGCATAGATGCCGGCTGCTGCGAGGACGCCGGACTGCCGCATGGCACCGCCGTACATACGCCGCAGTCGCTTGGCTCTATCGAGCAGGGTCAGATCATTCATCAATAAGAGTGAGCCGGCCGGCGCCCCGAGTCCTTTCGAGAGACAGACCGACAGGGTGTCGAAGTGCTGGGCATACGAGGCCGGTGGTAGGGTGGTGGCTGCGATGGCATTGAACAGGCGTGCGCCGTCCAAATGCATGGGGATACCATGGGTGGCAGCCACTGCGCGAATCCGTTCAATCGTCGCGAGGGGGTAAATCGTCCCGCCGCCGCTGTTATGGGTGTTCTCCAGGCAGATCAGCGCAGTTTGAACCGTATGCGGTTCTTTGGGGCGGATGGCTGCCTCAACCTGTTCGGATGAAATGAGACCGCGATTTCCCGAAACCCAATGAAGTTGCACTCCTGCCAGCGCTCCGGCCGCGCCTTGTTCATATCGGACAATATGCGCGGTGCTTTCGACGATGACTTCTTGGCCTGGTTGCGTGTGGAGGCGAATAGCAAGTTGATTGCCCATCGTGCCGGAGGGCACGAAGAGTGCGGCCTTTTTCCCAAACATCGCGGACACCATCTCTTGGAGGCGATTCACGGTGGGATCTTCACCGTAGACATCGTCTCCCACGTCCGCGCGCGCCATGGCTTGTCGCATGGCATCAGTGGGTTTCGTGACTGTATCGCTGCGCAGGTCAATCATCGAATGTGCGTGAGCATACCATAGGGTTGTGAGTGTTTCGCATTCTAGCAAATTTTCTCCTTGCGCGGGAGAATTTGGTCACGGCTGGATGTGGTGGGTAGGGTGTGGCTTCGTGATGTGGTTCCGTCAGTGACCGATGTAGAGCCGGACGCAGCTCTTCGGCGACAATATCTGGGCGGGAGTGACACGGGCGTTCTCGTGAATCGCGTGGTCACTGTACTGATAGTTTTGATGCAGGTCCCTTGCTCCCGAAGCGCCCATGATCAGACTGTGCGTGCGCGACGGTCGCAGTAGGAGCTGCATAGGTGGCATTCTTAAGAGAGAAACAGGCAACCTTGGAGCGCGTATCGTTAGAAGTGGTGCTCGTCCTCTGTGCGCCGTTGGAAGTGTCAGGCCGCCGATCCTCTGCTTTACGTGAAAAAAAACCGCGTGCTATAGTCCAATGCCAATTGTGCTTGGATGACGGTGTCGACTCACGTTTGCGAGGTTTAGCATGCATGAAGTTCCCGTGAAGATTTATATCGAAAGGCTATTGAAAGAGTGTAAGAAGACGGCGAGATGGCTTGCGCTTCTATCTGGCCCGTTCAAAGAGAAAGCCTTACGTGCGATGGCTGATCGATTAGCGGCCGACGAAGAGAAGATTCTGGCGGCGAACGAGAAAGACGTGGATGCGGTTGGGAAATCCTTCGAGGCTGATGTCATAAAGGATCGGATGAAGGCCGCCGTGGCCCGCTTGCGCATGACTGCGAGCGATATTCAAGAGATGGTGGATCGTCTTCGTATGATTGCAGATCTGCCGGATCCGGTTGGTAGTGTGACCTCGCGAGCGGAACGACCGAACGGATTGCAAGTCAGTTGTGTTCGTGTTCCGATCGGAGTCATTGGTGTGGTGTCAGAACTGAGCCCACTCATTACCGTGGAATCGATCGCACTCTGTTTTAAGTCGGGTAATCTGTGTGTCTTTCGTGGCGCTCCGGAGTGGGGGATGACGCAGGAGGTTATTGGAACCGGGCTACGCGAAGCTGCGGAGCAAAGTGGGGTGCCGGTCGGTGCATGGATTATCATCGAGCGTCCAGAAAAAGAGGTGGCGGTCGAGCTGATTCGGGCGGGAAAAAGTCTTGATGCCATTATCCCGCGTGGCGGGGTCGGCCTCCGAAAATCCATGATGGAACAGGCGAAGATGCCGGTGCTGTGCTACGACGGGGGGCTCACACAGATGTACGTGGATGCCGACACGGATATGCCGATGGCTCAGAATGTGGCGATCAATTCCAAGGTACAGAAGGCTGTGGCATCGAATTCGCTCGATACGCTGCTTGTGCAACAGGTGATTGGACGGCAGTTTTTGCCGCCACTGGTAAATCGCATGCTCGAAGAATTTAAGATCGAGGTTCGGGCCTGTCCAAAGACCATGGCCCTCATGGGACAGATGGCGATGACCGGACATGCTTCAATTATCCCGGCGAAAGAGGAGGACTGGGATACCCAATTTCAGTCGCCTGTGCTCGCCGTCAAAATGGTTGCGGATCTCGATGAGGCGTTGGCGCACATTGTGGCGCATGGCCCATGCCTCACCGCCGTCATCGCGACTACGAGCTATGAGTCGGCCCTGCGGTTTACGCGGGAAGTGGATGCCAGCGCGGTGTTCGTCAATGCGTCGTCTCGGCTTAATGCCGGTGATAGCTACGGGATGGGCGCCGATGTCGGGCTCAGTGGCTCACGTCTTCATGCCAAGGGCCCGATCGGTCTTGAGCAGTTGACCTGTGAAAAATATGTGGCCTTTGGCTCGGGTCAGCTACGCTATCCGCATCCGGTGCCGGAGGCGTATTTTGACGCGATCATGCTGAAGAGACCGTAGTCGCCTGCGAAAACACTCTCCAGCTTCGGTCTCACCCGTTTAAGCCACTCACGGTACCCTCAACGCGTCGGTCTCGTGGTTCGGACTCCTTGCGCGCCTCTCTGGGAACCGCTTTGACCTGGTGTGGCGAGGTCCCATCAATGACTAATAACGCACTGCGACAATCGCTTCACTCGCACATGGCCCGGTGGGGTCTCAAACGGTTTACGTCCGACGCGGACTATTTCGCTTGGCAGCGGATAGAGCTGTCTCCTACTGATCTGATTCAACTCAGAAAAGTAGTCGAACAAAGGCACGAAGGGGGGCATCTCGATGAAGTTGCCTTCTACGACCGGAGTGCTCAGCCGCAGATTCTTCCGGTCCTCTACAGTCAGCGCTACGAGTACTATCTCGAGATTGGTTCACGCGTGGCGGCACGTCTCGGAGATGCGGCCCACATCCTCGACTTCGGTTGTGGAGTCGGAATCCTGACAACCTTCTATGCGACACAATTCCCTGAAAAACAGTTTGTCGGCGTCGATCGTTCACCGGCATCGATTACAGTCGCACGGGAGAGAGCTCAAGGGCTTGGCCTGGGCAATCTCCGGTTCGAGTGTGTCGATGTCGAGTTACAAACCATTGCGGGACGGCATGATCTGATTGTTGCCACCCATTCGCTGGTGCAGGCTGAGCAGGATCCGGGGATTCCAAGTCACAATTGGCAGACATTCGAACGTACACATGATTCGAAGCAGCAGGCCCTGTTTGAGCAACGAACAGGTCTCGACATTCGACTGGATCGGCTCAGCGCGTTGCTGGCCCAGAAGGGCCGCATGATTGTATTTGAGAAAACCCGTCAGTTGGCAAGACGAGTTTCATTGCAGCGGGCCCTGGCCGCACGAGGGCTCTGGCTGATCGAGCAGCCAGAATTAGTTCGATACCGGCTTGTCGAGGAAGTGGCTGACGACGGCCCGTTCTATCTGTTGGGGACTGAAGCGGGGAGTACGCTTCACTGGGATGAATCGCCGGAGCCAGACGAAGGCCCCCCGTGCGATCCCATGCAGTTTAAGACCGATGCCACCGACCAGGACGCACCGCTCTATGAGAACCATTGGCCTTCCGCACAGCGTGTTTGGGAACAGATTCATGATAAGCGTCTGCTCAGAGAAACGACGCGTCAGGAGTCGGACGGTCGTCAGTTGCATGTCGAACTCGGGCAGGCAGAGGAGGGAGTCTATCTATATTGTGCAAATACCTTTGATCAACGCCAGCTGGTCATTGTCGAACCAGCTCGCGTACTCATGCTGGAGTCGTACTATCAGCAGATTGTGAATGGTGCGTTCGACTAGGAACCGATACGATGATCTCTCTGCGTGCTGCGTTTGATAGACAGCACGAGGAGTTCTTGCCCTCGAATTACATAGATCACCCGATAGCTATCCTCGCGAATCCGATAGAGATGCTCCAGGCCCTCGATCTTCGTGGCGCCGCTGGGATTGGGGATGGAGCGGAGTGCAAGGAGCCGTTTCGCGAGAAGTGTTCGAAGAGGCTTATCCAATGCCCCGAGTTGTTGTTCGGCTGGAGGGGCCACGAAAATTGTGGAGACGGTCCGGTGCAATCACACCCCCAATTCTTTCAATATGGCATCAAGGGCTCGCGCCCCCTTTTTGTTCGCTTGAGCTAGAGCGTCGCGGGCATCGACGAGATCGATACGGTTTTCCAGCGCCTCCAGGAGCCGGAGATCATTGATGGGTACTACCGCGGCGACCGCTCGACCACGTCTGCGTAACAGCACACGTTCGTTGCCGAACGCCGCACGGTTGATCGCATCGGCAAACTCCTCTCGCTCCTTATTGCCCGAAGAATTTCCCATGGCGCCCCTCCAGAGACCGTGTCCGGTCAGACAGACAGATTATTCGACTGCAGGAAGCTGTACAGTGGGCAGGAGACGAAGTCAATCGACGAAAATATTTAGATACCCATTCCAATTCTTGCGTAATTGGGATATGAAGTGGGGGGGGCGGCAATCATGTCGCAGTCCGATATTATTCATCCGTACAGTAGCAGTAGAGGAGACACTCAATGGCTAAGGGTATGACGCAGAAAAAAACGACCAAGAAGAAACCAGCCAAGAGCATGATGGAGAAGCGCGCAGACAAGGCTGCCAAGAAGCGAGGCTGATACAGCCCGTTGTTCAGTCATTCCGACCGAATCAACCTCCATTATGCCCATCGACGTGTGTCCGCAGCAAGCCACGCATGTTGATGGGCGGGCGCCTTGCCCCACCTCCTGGCCCAACACGCATGCCCCGATCACTTCTTCCGGTAGACGTTCAGTCCGACCTTCTCCTCGCGGTTTGGAATGGTCACATTCCCCTCCGTTGAGGCAATAATAATTGTTTTCCCTGAAGCAGACGGCCCGAACTCTTTCGATAGATCAACCTTAATGGTCAATGTTGTCCCTTCGACCGTCATTTCCACGTTTTTCATGATGGTAACCTCTCAGTGATGGATAGAGTGTGAGTACATCTTAGTAGCAATAATGGTGCAACCTCTATCTCGATCAGCGGAGGAAGTCAATCGACTGGAGTGCTTGATCAGTGCCAGAGTTCAGCCATTCTTGCTAGTGTGGGCCAGGCAAGAGGCGGCGTTCATCCACATCAACGAGGTACCCGATCTGATCGTGCCCTTTTCGTCGTCCGTCACCCTCCAGCAAACACAGGTTGAAAACCGGCGCTGGTCAGGATGCGGGCGACGGTCTCGCGCTGGTCGCCCTGAACCTCGATCCGCCCTTCCTTCACCGTGCCCCCGGCGCCGCACGATTGCTGCATTTCTTTGGCGAGGGCCTCTTTCTCAACCGGACTGATACCGAGGAAACCTGAGATGACCGTCACGGTCTTGCCACCGCGGTGTGCGGTCTGGCGAACGATATTCACCCGTCCACGAGGGTTCTTTGGTACGGTTGGCTTCGTATCAGTTCGGGCAGGGCTGTTGACAGCTTGCCGTTCACCTGGAGTCGATGGCAGCTCGATATTCTGCAGGGAAGCAAAAGGACTGGCCCAAGGGGTCGGCTCACCACGTGTAGGAATGCGCTTCTTTTCTTTCATCGCTGTATCCTCTTGCCACATGCCATGCAGGCGGTTCCACTGTATTACCCAACCGAGCGTTCGGCATCTTTCACGATCGTCAATTCAATGTGGGCAGTGGTCTCTCCATCCGTCATCCAAATGTGTCTTTCTTGAATGGTACATTGCAGCTGCATGCTGGGCTGTGCCAGTTGAGCTAACGCTCGGCTTCCCTCCGGCGGAAGATTCATCACGGTCAAATTCTCCAACCGTTCGAGTGTGGCTAGATTCTTCTCCCACCATTGATCGGCGCCGCGGCCGCCGTAGGTATAGACATAGACCTGTTTCGCTCGGCCGCAAGCCTGGCGAATGGATTTCTCATTCGGTTGCCCTACGTCTATCCAGATGTCGATGGCGCCAGTCAAATCCTTGACCCAGAGCGCAGGTTCCTCTTCGGCGCTTACTCCCCGACCAAATGACAAGGCCTCATGCGCGTGTAGTGCAAAAGCCAATAGTCGCACCATCATGCGCTCATCAGTCTCGGATGGATGGCGTGCCAGCGTGACGGCATGATCCTGATAGTACTGGCGGTCCATATCAGAGATTTGTAATGTCGCTTTATAAATTGTCGCGTTCGAGGCCATGAGTTTGTGGTTCCTTGATTCCAGACATGTTCACGTGAAAGGAGCGAGCCAGTTCGCTCCTTTAATCTTTATACGCGATGTACCACCCTTCGACTCGCTCTCGTGCCCAGGGCGTTTTCCGGAGGAATGTGAGGCTGGATTTTACACTGGGGTCGTGGAGAAAACAGCGGATTGGCACGCGACGTCCCATCTCGACCCATCCATACCGCTCGACCAGTTCCTTGATGATGGTTTCCAGCGTGATGCCGTGTAACGGATCGCGGGGATGAGACATATTCATGAGCGTATGGTGAATGACATGGGCTGGTGGCCGAATATGAACCACGTCATAGCCTATAGCATATTGCGCAAACGAGGACACCTATGTCTTGCGTTTGAGCAAGTCCGCGAGATGGGAGAACGGTGTGAAGGTTGAAGGTCGGTCTTGCTCTCGACTGGGCGGTATTTCACTGGATGGGGGTACTACCTGGTGACGCTGGTGTTCATTATCGTGACAGTAGAGACAGAGTAATTCCCAGTTGCTTCCGTCAGGTGGATTGTTATCGTGGTTGTGGTCTTTGTGATGAACCGTGAGCTGGCTCAGCTTCTTGCCCTCAAATTCTCGTCCGCAGCGCGCACAAATCCAGGGAAACATTTTGAGCGACTGCTCTCGATAGGACTGTTGCAGCTGAGTGTGGACGCGGTGTGCCATGTAAGCCTCGAAGTGGAAGATTGCACGTTCTTGAGATATTGTTCAGAACATTGCAGGCTCACGCGTTCCCCACGCGACTACGGACGTCCGAGGTTCGATCGGTCGCCTGAAAGCGGGCTGTTGCTAGACGAGTTGGGTGCAGGGCCAACAGAAAACCCGGACGGCTGGTTTGACCCATCCTGAACGTTTGGCCTCGGCACACCAGGCTTTGACTGCGTCGGCAACTTTGTCGCGTTGAACTGATTCGAGGGAGACCAGAATCACACTATTCCCTCCTGCGTAGAATGAGATCCCTTCAGTCGATCCCGATTGCCCCGTCCCAATCGCTCCTGGAAATTCGGTATAGGCTGTGACCCCGCAGGTTTGCAATATCTCATGTACGCGTTCTCTCAGCGAGGTACGAAACGCGATCATCAACATGTCCATGGGCAACCTCAGTAAAGATGGTCCGTGACTATAGCAGGTCTTCGACGAATCTTGGAAGCACGGTAAGAATTATCATGGAGAAACGACTAGGGGCCCTCACTATTTTCCAATGGTTGGGTGGAGACACACGTATAAGCCGGAGAATGAGGAGCCCAGGCTTGGGTGGTGATAATTTCTGAGAACAATTAGGTGACTGCGCGCCGTGTGGGCAGACTCCGGCAGAGATGTTCGGCCTTAGGGGAACTGGCCGTTGCGATTTCCTCTTTGCGCCAAGGCCGAAGTATTTGGCGCGTCTGACATAGTGCTGGCTACCTACATGGCGCAGAATTCCGTACGTCTAGTCGAGAGCGGTGAGCACAGTCCGACCAGTACCCTGGATACGGAGGTGATGAGCCTTGGTCCATGGGCGTACCGACTCTTATGCGCAATCAATTATTCAAGTGCTTAACAATAAAATTCACGAGATGAGAGCGCAACAATATGGGATGCCAGCTCCGATACCGAGTGAAATCTCCTTAACCGTAGGCAACTGTCCATAAACTTATGAGGTTGGGTAAGCACCAGACTGCTCTCTGTATGGAGATGCCTACAGGCATACATATACAGAGCGGCACATCAGGCACTAATGTGCCAAAAAAAATCCCCGTCATGCTTGATGAATGAAAATTTACGATAGCCATTTGAGCTAAATTTATTCGGTAAGTCATGCAGTTGCAAAACTCAAGCGCCAGAAATTCTTCCCTCTAAATAACCAAAGTTTCATATTTCCAACTACGATTTTTCTGTGGCACATGAGTTGCTATGGCTAAGGTCCGACAACGCTCAGCGTCACGCCATCTCGACAGTTTTCGGCAGGCCAGATTGTTCGAGCGGCGGAACGACGAAAGCCCATGCGACAGTGCAGGTAGTCGATAGAACGGATGACTCGAGTATTGTGCGTCACGAAGGTGTACGCACAGCATCCATGCGATGAAGGATGCCGAATACAGACCAACCGTCCAGTAACCTGCCACCGTACTCCATCACGACCGAGATCGAACGCCTGATTAGCGAGTGGACTGAGTCATCCAAAAAGAATGGAGCCACATTGTGCAATCTAGAACAAGAACAGTTTTCACATCAATCGTAGTACTGTGTCTCACGGTGGTCTTTGGCACGTCGCCTCTCCTCGCCGAACCCAGCCCAGCTACTGGGCCATTGAGTGTACATCCGACGAACCCACGGTACTTTGCCGATCCGACGGGGCGTGCGGTGTATCTCACCGGTTCACATACGTGGTCCAACCTGCAGGATGGCGAGACGAGCGCCTTCAACTACACGAGTTACCTCGGGCTTCTTCAGGCCAACAATCATAATTTTACTCGTCTCTGGATTTCTGAATCCCCTCAAGCCGACGCCGGACTTACGCCGGCCCCAGGATTTACCGGCAGTGCTCCTTGGTATCAGCGAGCCTCGCCGTTGCCCTACGCGAGGACAGGTTCTGGCAACGCGGCTGATGGTTTGCCTAAGTTTAACCTGAACCAGTTTAATCAAGCCTATTTCGACCGCCTCCGAACACGGGTGATTGCCGCCCGTGACCGAGGGATGTATGTCGGCATCATGCTGTTCAATTTTCGGACTGCCTGGAATGCTAATGAGAGTGTGTCTAATCGAAACGTCTGGCGCTATCACCCCTACAACAGTAATAACAATGTCAGCGGGGTCAACGGGGATCCGAACGGCGATGGTAACGGGGAAGAGACCCATACCCTTCAAGTGGCGGCTGTGACCCAAGCGCAAGAAGCGTACGTCCGGAAAGTCATCGACACCGTCAACGATCTCGATAACGTGATGTATGAGGTCTCGAACGGAGATACCGTTGGCGACCCTGCCTGGCAATTTCACATCATCAATGTCATCAAGAGCTACGAGGCGGGAAAACCGAAGCAGCATCTTGTGGGCATGACCGGAGCTGAGCAAATCAGCAACAGTCTTCTCTTAACCAATCCTGGTGAATGGACTTCTTTCTCTGCAATGACGTACGACAGTCCGAGTGATCCCTACACCAGCAATCCGCCAGCATCGGATGGAACCAGAATCAGCATCCTGGATACCGACCATTTAGGGTACGCTCTCTTTCAGAAAGATCCGGCATTTACACGTGGCTGGGTCTGGAAAAGTTTCACGCGCGGCCACCATCCCATTTTAATGGAAGACAGTACTGGCTCTTCTGGCTGGGTAGCCGGACGATCGGCCATGGGGCAGACCCAATCCTATGCGTCGCGGATGAATCTGGCCGGCATGACTCCGTTGAATACCCTTTCCTCTACAAACTACTGCTTAGCGAGCGCAGGGCAAGAGTATCTTGTCTATCAACCTGCAAACGGACCATTTACTGTTAATGTTGTCGGTGGGGCCTACGCCTATGAATGGTTCAATCCAGTGACAGGGAACATTGCGGGGACTGGGACTATTGGGGCCGTGGGCGGAGATCAATCTTTTACACCGCCCTTTAGTGGGCCAGCGGTGCTCTATCTCAAAGCAAGCGGCGCCACGCTTCCCGCGACACTACCTATCGCGTCTCCAATCGGTCACTGGAAGTTGGACGATGGAAATGGATTAACAGTCGCCGATGCTTCGGGCAATGGTCTTGCGGGGGCCTTGGTGAACAGGCCCGTATGGACGAGTGGCCGGCTCGGAGGCGGACTCAGCCTGAATGGAACGAATGACTATGTGCAAATTCCGAATCCAGGCCCACTCTCGCCACAAAAACTGACCCTTTCGCTTTGGGTGAATCCCTCCAGCTTTGCGAATACCAATGGATCATCCATGCTTGCCAATGTGGGGCTCCGCGACGGAAGCGATGGGTACTACGGGTTGGCGATCGATGCGGCGGGTAAGCCCGTGGCAATGTTAAACATCGGTGATGGAGAAGGGAATGCCTTCCGTCTAAAGGGAGCGGCCCTCACAGTGGGCCAGTGGAGCCACCTGGCCATGACGTATGACAACGCGATGTTGAAGCTCTACGTCGATGGAGTCGCCGCCGGGGAAGTGCCAATCAACCGTGTGCGGACAACGAGTCCTGCGCCGTTGGTGGTTGGGAGGCGAGGCGATGCCGCACATTACTTCAAAGGAATTCTTGACGATGTTCAGCTGTATAGTCAGGCATTGAGTGCTGTGGACATTGCAGGGCTTGCTGGAGCTTCGGCTCCCCAGCCGCCCGCAGCACCATCCTCCTCGCTACCAGAGTCTGGGGCTTCGTCATTGAGCGGGCTTTCGTCACTGGCAGGAATTTTGTCTCTGGCTGCGGTTTCTCCACTGACCGTAGATTCATCGCAGACATTTTCCCTTGCAGCCACCACATCCTATCGGGCCTCAACCGATTTTTCAGGAGTGCAAGGCCAGCGAGGCTGGTACTATCGCGATTCGCAGGGCCGGAACATGACGTATAACTCCACCTACGCGCGCTGGCAGGGGGCAGAGACCTATTTGAGG
>Ga0163153_10006493_pt1 | contig 13136 bp, 12 predicted proteins | sample OliLakLV19MP6IB1_FD_148629 | JGI IMG/M metagenome (GOLD analysis project Ga0163153, IMG submission 148629) | Freshwater microbial mat bacterial communities from Lake Vanda, McMurdo Dry Valleys, Antarctica - Oligotrophic Lake LV.19.MP6.IB-1 | ecosystem: Environmental > Aquatic > Freshwater >... | reverse complement strand
CCGTTGATTATTCTTGGAGCGTATCTTGGAATTATCCTCGTAAGAAAACTGACAGAAACCATGTATCGTTGGTTTATTATCGGCATGACCTTGATTGCGGCTTTAGGAATGTTATTTTGATAAATGTTTGTCTACACAAAAACCAATTTTTCAAACCCTGATTTTCGAAAGCTGATCGAGGAGTTGGATAATGAATTTCTGGTACGCTATCCGTTTCTTCATCAGGTATTTACGCCATTCAATTTATTGGATCAGAATGCACGGGTGGTGATGGCCTACTTTCAAATCATGCCCGTTGGCTGCGGTGCTTTCCGTCTCGTTGATGAACGGACCATCGAGATCAAACGAATGTACACACTTCCATTGTATCGCAACCAGGGCATTGGCAAGAGCATCTTGAATCAGTTAGAAAAGTGGGCGAGGGCAGAAGGATTTTCCGTTTCGAAACTTGAAACCGGCATCAACCAACCAGAAGCGATTGCTGCGTATGAGAAGTCTGGCTATAAGCGGATTCCCAACTTTCCACCGTATGTGGAGGTAGGGGAAAGTATTTGTATGGAGAAGTATCTTTGATTTATAAATCCGATGTGTATACGTAAACTGTTATTTCTGGTATTCTTTCAGTTGCTGGTGATCATATTGGTTGCCCAGAATCCGCTTCGCTTTGAAAAGGAAGTAAATAATCTTGTAGCCGGTGACAGTCTGGTGAACAAAAAGAATGTGATTCTTTTCACAGGCAGTTCCAGCATTCGCTTCTGGGCTGATTTGAAAGCAGATTTTCCCAAACGCAATGTTGTGAATCGTGGCTTTGGCGGATCCGAGATGACCGATCTTCTTTATTATGCCAAACGGTTAGTTTTAAATTATCAACCCACGCGTGTGTTTATTTATGAAGGCGATAACGACATCAACGCAGGCAAAAGTCCGGAGGAAATTTTAGCGAATGCGGATACGTTGCTCACCTTATTAAGATCACAACTTCCTTCAAAAGTGAAGATCATCTTTATTTCGGCCAAGCCAAGTGTATCACGGTGGAATTTAAAAGCTAAGTACGAAGAGTTCAATCGCCAACTTGAACACTGGACCAGCACTAAAAAGAATGTTTTATATGCCGATGTATGGACACCGATGCTGGATAGTAACGGAGAGGTACAGAAGGATCTTTTTATCCAAGACAATCTGCACATGAACCGCAAGGGGTATGAGATATGGAAAAGTGTGATTGAGAAGTTTCTGTGATTGGCATTTAAAATAAACTCAGTTTATATATGAATAAGTTTTTCATCTTCGGCACCTTACTTTTATTCTTTATCTATGGATGTGATCAGAAGAGACCTTCAGATCAGCAGGAATGGATCTCCCTCTTCAATGGAAAAGACCTCACCAACTGGACGACAAAAATACACCACCATGATGTAGGCGTGAATGCCGGCAATACGTTTCGTGTCGAAGACGGCATGATCAAAGTGCGCTATGATCAATATGATGATTTCAATGATCAGTTCGGGCACTTGTATTATGATCAACCTTTTTCACGTTTTCACCTGGTGGTGGAATATCGCTTTACCGGTAGTCTTCATCCGGACGCTCCTGATTATACATTATTGAATAGTGGTGTCATGTTTCATTCACAGGATCCGCACACGATGCCCAAAGAACAGAACTGGCCCATTTCTGTAGAGATGCAATTTTTGGCCGGACTCGGTGATGGCAATCCCCGACCCACGGGCAACATGTGTTCACCGGGAACGGAGATCGTTTTTGAGGGAAAGCAATATGAAAATCATTGTCTCAATTCAACTTCCAAAACCTTTGAAGCCAGTGAATGGGTGAGAGCCGAATTAATTGTATTGGGTGATTCTCTGATCACGCATATTATCAATGGAGACACCGTGTTGCAATACAGCAAACCTACCATGGGTGGGGGAGTTGTGAATGGTTATGACAACGCGCTTTGGCAGCCTGGCAAAGCATTAACGTCTGGGTTTATTGCCTTGCAAAGTGAAGGTCAGCCTATTGATTTTAGAAAGGTGGAATTGCGCATCCTGAAGTAAGGCACGAACTTCCTGTGATGTGCATACGATTGGCGATGGGAGATCAAGGTATCCAACGTATTTCTTAATTTCGTTTGGCGTTAAAAGTAATATCCTTGTTGAAAGAATATAATTCAATTGCCATAACCCACCATTGAATAGATGAAAAATCGAACGCTCGTACTCTGTTTGGTAGTAATTGATTTACTTTTTTATTCCTGTTCAAAGCCTGATCAAAAGTCAATTCAGGAAGAAGTTGCCACCGCAGCGATAGCCGCTAACACGGGAGTCTTTACAAGGGAGCAAGTGGAATTGGGGTCCGTACTCTATACAAATAATTGTGTCTCTTGTCATGGAAGGGATTTACGTGGAACGGAAGGCGGCAACGCTTTGATGGGTGAGCGTTTTGTTGACAAATGGAAAGAGAAATCATTGGGCGAATTGTTTGAATTGACAAAATCAACGATGCCCAAGGCCAATCCTCACTCGTTGGATGACACATCGTATTCATCACTGTTGGCTTTCATTCTTAATGCCAATGAGTTTCCTTCCGGAGAGGTTGCTTTGTCTTCCGGTAAAGAGGAATTGGAAAACATCATCATGGGCTCACCTCCTTCATCACGGGTAAGCGCGCGATTTTCTCCGAAAGAGTACAGCGCCAAACCCAAAACCATTGAAGGCGAGTGGCTGCAGCATCGTGGCGATTATGCCAGTTCCAATTACTCGTCTTTGGATCAGATCAATAAGGAAAATGCGAAAGATTTGAAAATTGCCTGGCGATGGAAGACTGACAACTTCGGACCTGGTCCGGAGTTTTATTTTAAAGTTACGCCATTGATGGTGAAAGGAGTTTTGTATACAACGGCAGGGTTGAGCAGAACGGTGGCTGCTATTGATGGGGAGAGTGGTGAAACATTATGGACGTTTCGATTCGATGAAAAAGAACGAAAGGCCAACGTGCCTCGTCAGAACTCAGGAAGGGGAGTAGCCTATTGGTCATCTCCGAAAGGAAAAGATCGGGTCATCTACATTACACCTGGGTTTCAGTTAATTGCTTTAGATGCTGAATCAGGAAAATTAATTCCCGACTTTGGCGATCATGGCGTAGTGGATTTAAAAAAAGGATTAGGTACACACGTTGATCCGCTTACGGCAACGATCGGCTCTACTTCGCCTCCGATTATTGTAAATGATGTCATCATCATGGGAGCAAGTTTTCCGGTGGGCCTCGCACCGGTTTCCAAAAATCAGGTGAGGGGCGACATCATGGGGTACGATGTGAGAACCGGCAAGCAACTGTGGATTTTTCACACGATACCACAGCCAGGGGAAGAAGGTAATGAAACCTGGGAAAAAGAAAGTTGGAAGTACACAGGCAATGCGGGCGCATGGGCACCGCTCACAGCCGACCCACAGTTGGGTTATGTGTATCTTCCGTTGGAAGCAGCTACCGGAGATTTTTATGGTGGCCATCGACCGGGAAATAATTTATTTTCTCAAAGTTTGGTTTGCCTCGATGTAAAGACAGGAAAAAAAGTCTGGCACTACCAATTGATTCATCACGATATCTGGGATTATGATATACCGGCTCCTCCGATTTTGGCAGACATCACGGTAGATGGCAAAGCGATAAAGGCAGTTGTTCAAGTTACCAAACAAGCCTTTGCATTTGTGTTTGATCGGGTTACCGGAAAACCCGTGTGGCCCATTGAAGAACGATCAGTTCCTCAAAGCAATGTGAAAGGAGAGTGGACATCGCCTACACAACCTTTTCCAATCAGGCCGGCAGCGTTTGATCGCCAGGGTTATTCGGATGATATACTGGTGGACTTTACTCCTGAAATAAAAAAGGAGGCACTGAGAATTGTAAGTCAATATAAGAAGGGGCCGCTCTATACTCCGATCAGTGTATATAGTCCGCCCAATACGCTGGGCACGTTGATGATTCCCGATGCCGTGGGTGGTGCCAACTGGCAGGGCGGTGTGCTCGATCCGGAAACTGGAATTCTTTATGTTTCTTCCAGTACGGTATTAAGACCGATGAGCCTGGAAGCGGCTCCTCATTTGTCGGATATGGATTATGTAGCCTATATGGGTAGCTCGCGAATTGGTCCTTATGGGTTGCCTTTGGTGAAACCGCCCTATGGAAGAATCACTGCGATTGATCTGAATACGGGCGATCATACATGGATGGTGCCCAATGCCGATACACCCGATTGGGTAAAAGATATTCCGGCTTTAAAAGGCATTGACATTCCTAGAACAGGATTACCCGACCGGGTGGGCATGCTAGTGACTAAAACACTTTTGTTTGCCGGTGAAGGATCAGGTTTATATGCGGCTGATGGCGGTGGCGGTAATAAGTTCAGAGCCTACGATAAAGCAACCGGAAAAATCATTGCGGCAATTGAATTGCCAGCCAATCAATGTGGTTTACCGATGACCTATTCGATCAATGGTAAACAGTACATCGTTATAGCGATAGGCGCTGTTGGTCATCCTGGAGAATTGGTAGCATTGTCTCTTTAATCTGAACCGGAAACTAGAGAACGAAGAAGTGATTTGGGATTAGCGCAAAGTATTTATCTTGTGGATGTAAGTAGGAGTTTATAGGGTGCTAGTGTTTTATACAAACAGGTTGGTGGAAATTTTCCCCATCCTTGTGACGGAGATTAATTTCGAGGGCTAACGAAAAAGAATTAGTTGTTGTGCAGAACGAGATGAAGAAATATTTAAAGGAATTAGCAGGATCGTAAAAAATGAAAATTCAATACTGCTCCGACCTTCATTTAGAGTTTCAGGAAAATAAAAATTACCTGAACCGCTTCCCGTTAAAACCGGCAGGTGAAATACTAGTGCTGGCGGGTGATATTGTGTTGTTTAAAACAATGGACGAGCATGATGATTTTTTTAATTATTGCTCTGATAACTTTGAAGCCACCTATTGGATACCGGGCAACCACGAATATTACCAGTACGATCTGGCAGATGTAAAAACACCGCTGAATGAAAAGATAAGACCGAATGTTTTCCTACTCAACAACCAAACGATTGATTACAAAAATGTGGAGCTGGTGTTCAGTACCTTGTGGAGCCACGTAGCACCGCACTATGAATGGGCCGTACAACAACGTGTAAACGATTTTAATCTGATTAAAAAATCTGGTAAAAAACTAACCGCCTCAGATTTTAACGCCTTGCACCAAACCGATTTTGAGTTTTTAAAAACCGTATTAGCAAAACCAACCGAGAAGCAACGCATTGTAGTAACGCACCACGTGCCTACGCTGATGCACTACCCGGAACAATACAGGCAAAGTGAAATAAACAGTGCCTTTGCTACAGAGTTATTTGACTTTATTGAAACAAGCAATGCTGCATATTGGATTTATGGTCATCACCATTTTAATGTACCCGATTTCAAGATTGGAAAAACGGAGTTGACCACGAACCAACTTGGATACGTTATGCACAAGGAACATTTGGGGTACACGCCATCTAAATATTTAGTCTGTGCCTTGCACACAACTATCAAAACACAACTTTGAAGGCTTATGGCAGAAAGTAACATTATTATATATCAAGCAGAAGACGGGCAAACTAAAATAGAAACCCGTCTGGAAGATGAAACCGTTTGGCTCACGCAAGCACAAATGGGAGAATTGTTTCAAAAGTCGAAAGCTACTGTTAGTGAACACATTAGCAATATTTTTGATGAAGGGGAACTCGCTGAAAATTCAGTTGTTCGGAAATTCCGAACAACTGCTTCTGACGGAAAATCGTATGACACCAATTTCTATAATCTTGATGTTATCATTTCGCTCGGCTACCGTGTCAAAAGCCATCAGGGCACAAAATTCCGACAATGGGCAACGGCCAGGCTGAGAGAGTACCTGATCAAAGGCTTTACGATGAACGATGAGTTGCTGAAGCAGGCTGGCGGTGGAAACTACTTTGAAGAGCTGCTCGCCCGCATCCGTGACATACGCAGCAGCGAAAAAGTATTTTGGCGCAAAGTACTTGATATATACGCTACCAGTATCGATTATGACCCTAAACATGAAATGTCTGAAAGTTTTTTTCAAACGGTGCAAAATAAAATGCATTGGGCTGCCCATGGTAATACTGCGGCAGAGATCATTTTTAAACGCATAGATGCCACTAAGCCCAACCTTGGCTTAACCAACTTTAAAGGTGTAAAGCCAACACGCCAGGGTTGAAGTAGCTAAGAACTACCTCAACGAAGACGAACTTCAAGTACTGAACCGGATGGTGACAGCTTACCTTGAATTGGCCGAGTTGCAAGCGCTGAACAGAAAGCCCATGTACATGAAAGACTGGATTGCACGCCTTGATGATTTCGTGCGCATGACGGGCAATGACATACTTAACCATGCCGGCACCATAAGCCATCAGCAAGCGTTGAAGAAAGCACACACCGAATACGAAAAATTCAAAACAGTAACCCAGCATGATATGAGTGAAGCTGAAAAACATTTTATAAACCATCTTGAAAAAGAAACAAAGAAGTTACCCAAGCCAAAAAAGAAGAAAGATGAACAGTAACAAAAGCACTTTTGGCACTCAGGTTAAACAGCTTTCGGCTTACACCAAAAAAAATGGTTAGAAGCTACTTATAAAAAAATAGGCGATGAGAAATATAAAAAATCAGAATCACAGATTAGGCGGATTAAAAGATTCCACAGAAAAAAAATCCGTGCCATCTGAGCAAACCGCGAAAATCCGTGATTCAGACAAATGGGAAATTCCAAGTGACTGGGAGGTTAAGCATTTTGAAGATATTGCTGATATTGATAAAGAAAGCCTGAACGGGAACACCCCAAAAGATTATGTGTTTGACTATATCTCATTATCTGATGTTGATGATGATTTTAGGATTGAGGCAACGAGGCAAGTTTTTTCCCCATTGATGGTGTGTGGGCTTTTTCAATAACCTAATATGATAGGGAAGACGGGGAGTAATAGAAATGTATTTGATATAGAGTTTATGGTTGCCAGTACTGCACCTTCAAGAGCAAGAAGGATTGTAAAGAAGGGTGATGTATTAATGTCAACAGTTCGCCCAAATCTTCAAGGATTTTCCTTGATAAAAAACGATGTGAAAGATTTAATTGCATCGACTGGATTTGCTGTTATAACTACAAATAAATGCAGCAATGAATTTTTGTATCACTATCTTTTTAGTTCTGCAATTTCAAAACAGTTTTATCAATTATTAGTTGGATCGAATTACCCGGCTATAAATTCTTCAGATGTCAGAAAATTAGAAATATTACTTCCGCCTTTCCCCGAACAAACCGCTATTGCCCAACTGCTCTCCACCTGGGATAATGCTATTGCCAAAACACAGGCACTCATCGCAAAAAAAGAATTGTATAAAAAATGGTTGATGCAAAATCTATTAACTGGCAAGAAAAGGTTGAAGGGGTTTGATAAAGATTGGAAGGAATATCGTATAGAAGAATTATTCGAAAAAGTATTCCGATATGTTGAATGGAACGATGAGAGTTTGTATAAGTTAGTCAGCCTTCGTAGAAGATACGGAGGTCTATTTGAGCGTGGTGACTATTTGGGTAGTCAAATAGAAGTAAAAAAAATCAAAAGCATTAGTCATAAAAATTTCCTTATTTCTAAACGTCAGGTATCTCATGGAGCATGGGGCGTTGTTGCCTTAGAGTTTCACGATAGAAAAGTTTCTGACGAATATGATTCCCTAATCGTAAAGGATAACAATAAATTATTAATTGAATTTTGGGATTGGTTTAGTAAAATACCCCTCTTAAGTCATTATGCATTTCTTGCATCAAATGGCGTGCATATTGAAAAGTTAATTTTCGACTTTGATACTTTCAAAAGAAGAAGAGTTCTTATCCCTCCTACAACAGAAGAACAAACCGCCATCGCCCTAGTTCTTCAATGTGCCGATACCGAAATACAAATTCTAAAAACCAAACTGGAAAAACTGAAAGAGCAGAAGAAGGGCTTGATGCAGGTGTTGTTGACTGGGGAGAAGAGATTGAAGCTATGAAGTATAATCTCTACATCGATGAAAGGCACCCCAGGCCAGTCTAAGAGCGTGCTCAGTGCAGTGCAGGTGGACGAAGTAGACAAAAAAAATGCCCCACCGCACTTCTGCTAAGAACGATTGGCCTAAATTAGCGAGTGACAGGAAGGCAGGCTACGAAGCTGAATTTTATGATGACACCTTAAGAGAATTAATAGAGTGCAATCGTCAAATCATTTATAAAATAAATTCAGACTCTGTTGGAGTTGTTGGTGCACATCATTCAGCACGACAACTAAAAACGACTGTAAAGCGTCAACTGCCAACAGCGTGTTTACCATTTGTGGTGGATGATTAAAAAATCACCTCACCAAATGCACCCACCCCTGCAATTGCCTCTTCTTGCTTTCAGGGCGCAGCACATTAAAGGTTACTTCTGTCGTATAGAAATAAACTCCACCACTTAATTCATGGCCGTTGGTGTCGTGACCATCCCATTCTATGCTGATAAAATTTTCATCATCCGAAGTATAGGAATATACTTGTTTACCCCACCGGTTATAGACTTTGAAATCGATACTCTCTACAAATCGCGGACAGCGAATGGAAACGCCTGAAGTAGACGTGCCGTTTTGTAAATCTTTCACATCAAAGTTGGCACTGAAGGCATCATTGTATCCGTCATCATTGGGTGTAAACACATTGGGCAAATCATAATACGGACAATTGTCGTTACATACCGAGTCGCTAAGAGGTCCTTCTTGACCTAACCCATCAATGGCAGAGATACGATAGCATCGCGCAAAAGAAGGCAGGCCTCCTTCCGTAAAGAAAGTCTCTTTGCTGGCTATCTGTTTAATGAGAGCGAATTCTTCATCCTCTGAGGCTGCATATATTTTGTAAGTAACAATATCTTTTCTGCATCCTGATAGGTCATCCAGGTTCCAGAAAATGCTGTTGCTGTATTCGCTTTGATAGCAAGTGTTCGCATTTAAAAACTCATCGCAGTTCACTGTTTTTATTTCTACGGTTGGCTGGCAGGGCAGAAGCTTACTGGAGGGATAGGTAGTAATCACTTGCGAATAATTTTCCTGTAGCGCAATCTTCGGGTTGCCATACGTGCCGCGTGTCAAAATTCTATACGAATATCGTTTATCATCCTGCAGTGCCTCGTTCTTATACTTACCCACATCTACATACGTAAAACCCTCTTCGCTTACCGCTACACTGTCAATCAACACCATGTCTTTTTCAAGCGGACTTTCTATCGATCGATAGATAAGGTGATAGGGTCTGCTTTGCGCTACATTCGACCAGGGTACACTATCGCGCCAGTCGAGTTCAATCTTTTTAACACCGGCAATAAAGGAAAGTCGCACGGAAGAAGCGATGGAAGAGGTATCTACAGCGATTGTCTGCGTGGCATTGTCGGGTTTGGCATAGAGCACTACCCGGTAATTGAAAACGTTCTGATCGGTGTTGATTCCGGAATCCAGAAAGGTAGTATCCAACACACGGCCAACTTTCAGAATACTGGTGTCGCCAATAAATCCGGAAGCGCGATATACTTCATATTCATACGGTTTGGGAAACTGAGTAGTGTTTATAGTGAACGGACTTCGCCAACTCACGCGTATCTTACCTTCAACCGAATCGGTTTTCTCTATGCTCACGTGAGTAATCACAGGCGCATCGGCTTCAATAGGGCCCACGCACAACTCAGTGGACACCATGCTGGGTGTGCTGGCCGGTGAATTAAAATAGGCGATGATGCGATAACAATATTTGGCACCTACAACTAATCCTTTTCCATTGTTGGTATCGGTGTAAGTGGTTTGTGTGGTTGGAACTTCTGCGATCAGATTATAACCCAGGAACTTTGGTAGCCCGGGATTACATAGGCCGGGTGAATAGGGATAAGAATCCACCTTGCGATAGATTTGTATTTTACTGGCATTGGCACACGCATAACTTTCCCATTCCAATTCGCCATAACGTTTTACCAGGTTCAATTGCAGTGTATTCCATTTCGGTGCTGGTGCCACTACTTTGATATTCCAGATTTTGAAGTTCACAAGTTTGGGTCCGCGCGCTGGATTGTCAGTGATTTTAAACACCACCTGGTAGGGCTGCTGTCGCACATGCATGCAATTGGTTTGCCATCGTATGCGCAATTCTGCAGCCGGATCGGAGGAGATAAAATCCGGTGGATATGGGAGGTAGGTGGCGGGCATTTTGCCGGCATCAAAGTCAATGATTTCAGAAAACACTTCGATCTTAACATTGTCCTTGTCAGCGTCTTTTCCTTTGATCAGTTCTTCAATCAATGTTCCGGCTTCCACACAGATGTCAACAGGAATGATTAATTCAGGACGGATATTGGCACATTCTTCCACCACTATTTGCATGTCGCGCGTAGTAGTACTCAGTTTTCTGTACACATTGGTGGTGGAGTCTTTGCGCCATTCGATAATCTTAAAAGCTATGTTGTATTCTCCGATAGCACCCGGTGCATCCCAGGTAAGAAGTCCGGTTACAGGGTCGATAGAAAAGGTGGGTGCACCATTTCCCGCTTCATTGCCCTGATTAAAGTTGGTGTAGAATCTGGGATTGTTGGGAGGTGTGTAGTTGGCGAATGTGTTAGGGCTGTTGGCGGGTATCGAGAGTTCATACGAAAGGCTATCGCCATCAATATCATAAGCACCCGAAGTGTGGAAGAAGGTGGATTTAAAACAGGCTCTGTCCAAAGGAGGCACCGAAAGAATGGGCACCGTATTGCAATCATTTTTTGAATCGAGGGTAATCTGCACAAACGTGACATAGGGAACATCATCAGAGTTGGCAATGTTGAGGATTCCACTGCTGCGATCCCGCTCAACATATGCAATGGTATAGGTTCCATTTTGCTGGTATGTGTGAGAGGTTGTAAATGTTGCTATGGCAATGTTGGTGCCCAGATCAGTTCTGAGGGTAGCCGTGGTTACTGGAATGCGCACGGAGGTACCATCTCCAAAAAAAACTTCGCTACTCGTTCCAAACCGGGTGTTGGATAATGTGTTTAAATAAGCAACCACCGTAATGGTAAAGGTGTTTGGCCGGCTGCAATCGGGTTCTACTCTGATATCGGCAGCTCTCACGTGCGTTGCTTCAGCCGTATAGGAAAAAAGCAAACATAACCCCACACAGGCAACGTATAATAGAATCGTGTTAACTTTTTTCATTTCTAAGGATGCTGCAAATATCTCTTAAACGATCTATCGGTTGTGTTAATTAATGTTAATTCGGAGTCATGCCCTGATTAAGTTCATTAATTTTGTGGAGCCGGCATAAATTTAATACATCTGTTCGTTTAATGCAGGAAATGTTCATGGTTACTTACTGCCAGTCTGAATAAAATTCCGGGAGACGTGTAGATTTCTTCTGAAATGATGTAAGCCATTTCAAATTAAAAGGTAACTATAAAATCAGAGAAACCACCGAAGGATCGTAACCGATATATCGTCTAAACCTCCACAGGTTAAAATATAAATAATGAGAAAACTAGTTATCCTGATATTTTGCGTGGTATTCGTTGGTTGCAGCACAGGGGTAGAAGAAGAACCCGATCCATCCACCAATACGAACCCTACACTTTCTATTCCCGACTGGGCGGATGCATCTCATGGAAATAAGACAGACCCTGATTATGAGATGGTGTTTCCCGAGTACAAAGTAAACAGTTTGGAGATCACCATGACCAGTGATGACTGGACAAGCATCCAATCGAATATGACATCTCTTTATGGTTCTGCTTTTGGTGCTGGCGGACAGCAGCCGGGTGGTGGTTCTTTTCCGGATGCCGAGCCTGACTATGTGAGCGTGGCGATGAAGTTCAACGGAAAAGAATGGTACAAAGTGGGGTTTCGCCTAAAAGGTAATTCCACTTTGCGTAATAGTTGGAGAAGTGGTATTTACAAACTTCCGTTTCGGCTGAATATGGATCGCTATGAAGATGAATATCCTCAGATCAATAATCAACGGTTTTATGGATTCAAAGAATTGTCCATGTCACCCGGTGCAAATGATAATTCACTCATCCGTGAAAAGGTAGGTTCCGATATTTTTCGCGCAGCGGCAATACCTTGTTCACAAACTGCTTTTTATAAAGTGTATATCAACTTTGGAAGTGGTTTGAAATATTGCGGTGTATATACGATGGTAGAAGTAGTGGATGATACCATGGTTGACAAACAATTTGGCGAAAACAGCGGTAACATCTACAAACCGGAGTCAACCTTTCAATCTTTTTTAGCAACGCAGTTTGAAAAGAAGAACAACGATACCGAAAGTAATTACATCGATGTGCAATCAACCATTACCGCATTGAACAGCGATTTACGCACCTCTGATCCGGCACAATGGAGAACCAATCTTGAAAAAACATTTAATGCTGATCATTATATGAAATGGCTGGCTGTGAACACCACCATGTTGAATTGGGACACCTACGGTCGCATGGCACATAATTACTATTTATACAACGCTCCCGGAAAAGGGTTGATGTGGATTCCGTGGGACAACAACGAATCGATGATGAATCGTGAAATGAACAATACATCAACCTATACCATTTCGCTGTCTTCTACGGGATCGAATTGGCCGCTCATTCGCTACATGATGGATGATCCGGTGTATAATGTCAAATACAAAGTGTACATGAAGGAATTTACAGAGCAGGTGTTTACTTCGGCCAAAATGAATGAGCTATTCACAAAATATCACGCTCTGATTTCTCCTTATGTGATAGGTCCCGAGGCTGTGGAACAAGTGAAGTACACACACCTGACTAACACAGCGGCCTTTACCTCGGCACTGGAGACATTGAAACAGCACGTGAATACCCAAAATGCAGCCGCAGCAGATTATCTGAAGTAGAAATCAACGGGGTTAATTTGATCAATGGCTTTAAAAATCAAATCCCTTCCGTTAAATTTCAAGATTAATAATCTAACCAGGGGAACGCCTTAAAATCATGTTTGAACTTTTTTCTGACGGTCCGGTCTATGAGTATCCGCAACTGATCAATGTTACCTACTCTT
>Ga0163153_10006492_pt1 | contig 13138 bp, 11 predicted proteins | sample OliLakLV19MP6IB1_FD_148629 | JGI IMG/M metagenome (GOLD analysis project Ga0163153, IMG submission 148629) | Freshwater microbial mat bacterial communities from Lake Vanda, McMurdo Dry Valleys, Antarctica - Oligotrophic Lake LV.19.MP6.IB-1 | ecosystem: Environmental > Aquatic > Freshwater >... | reverse complement strand
CCCTCTGCGTGACGCTGACCGCGGTCTGCTTCCAGAGCCCGAGGTCGAGATTCGTGTCGGCCGACAGTGCGGCTGTGACTCGCCCGTTCTTCGGGAGCCAGACACGGTAGACGTCGCGCGGGTCCTCGATCGCGTCGATCCGGGCTCGGACGGTCGTCGCGCGCCTCGCGGGCGTCGTCAGCGGTGGCACAGACGTGTCGTAGAACCCGTCCACCTTCACGAACTCGATGTCGTCGTTCGGCTCGAGCGGGTCGCGCACCGGTGCCGGGAAGGTGAGCGCGGCTGGCACGTTGAGGAGGCCGAAGCCTGCAGCATCGTCCCGGCCGGGCGCGCCGATATCGACGGCCGAGCGGCGCATCACCTCGAAGAGCTGGCTTGCGTCGAGCTCAGGGCGCGCCGTCCAGACCCAGGCAGCTGCACCCGAGACGAGAGGCGCCGAGAAGCTGGTGCCGTCGGCCGTCCGCCAGCCCTTCCCGACCGCGGTCGCGATCGGGATCGCGACGCCGGGTGCCGCGAGATCGACGAATCGAGACCTGTTCGAGAACGACGCGACCCCGTTCGACGAATCGGTTGCTCCAACGGTCAGCACGTGCGGGATGCTCGCCGGGTAGCCGAGGGGGTTGCCCTCCTCGCCGCTGTTCCCCGAGGCCGCGACGACGAGCGTGCCCTTCCTGACGGCCTCGTAGATCGCCTGCTCGATGACGTCCTCCTTCTGTTCACCGCCGAGGCTGAGGTTGACGACGCCCGGGCCGCTGTTGGCGGCGGCGAGGATGCCCTGCACGATCTCGAATGTCTCGAGCTGCGTGCCTGCCCCCTTGGCGGCGTCCCACGAGCGAAGCACCGCCTCGGGGTAGACGCCGACGAGGCCGAGTCCGTTCTCTGGTGCGGCAACGACCGACCCGACCGCCGTGCCGTGCTCGCCTCCGACGCCCGCCGGCTCCTGCTCGTTGAGCGTCTCGGTGTTCGCGCGTCCAAGAAACTCCGGGTGAGTGACATCGATCCCCGAGTCGACGATCGTCACTGGACGCCCGGGGCCGGGGGGCGTGAGGGTGTCGACACCGATCACGGAGCGCCACCATTCCGTCGCAACGAGTGGATCGGTGAAGGCCGTTGCGGTGAGGGAGCCGGCGACCCGGTTTGGCGTGCTGAGGCGAAGGGAGCCGCGCTTTCGGAGAGCCGGAACCAGGCGTCGGGCCGCGTCGTTTCGGACGAGGTAGAGCCCGAGCGACGGAGCGACGACGGTTCCCCCTGCCATCGTGACGAGCGTCGCGTCGGTACAGCGGGCGGGGGCGCGAAGTGCGACGAGGGTCGAGTCGAGCGAGGATGTGGCAGCTCCAGCTTGAGAGACGGCGAGGCCGCCCACCAGGGTTGCGAGTACGAGTGCAGGCAGAAGTCGCATTGTTCTGTGTTGTACGTGCTGCTCTCTGCTTCGGATCGCGGTGGAGTTTAAGGTTGGGTTGTGAGTCGTGCCTATGTGGGGCTCGGAGCGAATCTGGGCGACCGGACCGCCACGCTTGCCCGCGCGCTCGAGCTGCTCGCGGAACAGCCCGAGATCGAGATTGTGGCGGTCTCGTCGTTCCGCGAGACGGACCCCGTCGGGTATCTCGACCAACCGCGGTTTCTCAACGCCGCGGCCGCCCTGGAGACGTCGCTTCCGCCGCAGGCACTTCTCCGCACGCTGCTGAACGTCGAGCGTGATCTCGGTCGGACGCGCGAGGGGCCACGATTTGGCCCGCGCACCGTAGATCTCGACCTCCTCCTGCTCGACGACATCATCGTCGACGAGCCTGGGCTCTCGCTCCCGCACCCGCGGCTCCACGAGAGGATCTTTGCTCTCGAGCCGCTCGTCGAGCTGGACCCGTCGATCGTCGTACCGGGCCGCGGGACCGTGGAGCAGCTTCTCAGCGGCCTGGAATCGCAAGCCACTAGAATCACCCCATGAGTCATCTCGACGAGCTGGACGAATTCGAGGCGAAGCTCGAGCTGGAGCTCAAGCGTGAATACACCGCGGTTTTCGGACTGTTTCGCTACTGCATCCTCACCCAGGACGCGACGTATCTCTGCAACCGACTCGATCTCAAGGTCGCGCCGCAGGCGAGCTACCCGTTCTTTCATCTCCAGATGGAGGATGTCTGGGTGTGGGACAAGAACCGGCCGACCCGGATGATTCCCAGAGCCGAGGTCTACACGTCGGGCGACATGACCGTCGAGGAGTTACGCGGCGAAGGAGACGAGCCGAAGCTCACCGCGCAGTCGCTTGCCGACCGCATCGGCGAGTCGCTGCCGGACGACGAGGAAGCGCTGTAGCGCTCGTTGCGCGGGACGCACTGAGACGACGATGCTGCTCGCTGTCGATGTCGGGAACACGCAGACCGTCCTCGGGCTCTACGACGGCGAGAGCCTGCGCGACGATTGGCGCCTCGCCACGGAGCGCACGCGGACAGGCGACGAGCTCGGCGTGCTTCTTGGCGGCATGCTCGACCTCGACGGCATCGACGGGATCTGTCTCAGCTCGACGGTTCCGACGCTGATCAGGGAGTGGGAGCGGGTGGCGGAGCGGTGGGCGCACGCGCCGATCCTGATCGTCGGCCCAGGCGTGAAGACGGGCATCCCGATTCGGTACGACGATCCACGGGAGGTGGGGCCCGATCGCATCGTCAACTCGATCGCGGCAAAGGAGCGGTATGGCGCCCCCGTGATCGTCGTCGACTTCGGAACGTCCACGAACTTCGATGTCGTCTCCCCGGCAGGCGAGTACGTGGGCGGAGTGCTGGCGCCGGGAATCGAGACCTCGATGGAGGCGCTCTTCGCGCGGGCGGCCCGCCTCGTCAAGGTGGACTATGTCGAGCCGCCGTCAGTGATCGGCAAGACGACGGTTGGAGGGCTCCAGTCCGGCGTCGTGTACGGCTTTGCGGGCCAGGTCGACGGGATCGTCACCGCTATCCGTGGTGAGCTCGGGGCCGAGGCCCGGGTGATCGCCACGGGCGGTCTCGCCGAGCTCGTTGCTCCCCACTCGAGCACGATCGAGCTCGTCGACAAGCATCTCACCCTCGAGGGTCTTCGACTCGTCTGGGCTCTCAACGCGTGATCATCGAGTTGCACACGCTGCTCGTGTTTTCGCTGGCCGCACTTGCGATCCTTTCCGTCCCCGGCCCGGCGGTGCTCTACATCGTCACGCGCAGCATCGATCAGGGGCGAGGTGCAGGCCTCGCGTCGGTGCTCGGGATCCACGTCGGCACCCTTTTCCATCTGGCCTTCGCGACGCTCGGACTGTCGGCGATCCTCGTCTCGTCGGCGACCGCCTTCACCGTCGTCAAGCTGCTCGGCGCGCTCTACCTGATCGTGATCGGGATCCGCACGCTCCTCGGGCGTGCGGACGAGGCCGACACCGACCCTCAGCGACCACCGCGGCGTCGCCGGCGGGACTTCGCCGAGGGCGTCGTCGTCAACGTGTTCAACCCGAAGACTGCGCTGTTCTTCCTCGCCTTCCTGCCGCAGTTCGTCGAGCCCGCCAAGGGCCATGCCTGGCTGCAGATCCTCGTGCTCGGGCTTACGTTCATCGCGCTCGGTCTGATCACCGATTCGGTGTGGGCTTTGGCTGCGGGCTCTGCCGGTGAAACGCTACGCAAGAGCCGCAAGTGGGCGCAGGTGCAGCGCTACGTCTCGGGCACGGTATTCGTCGGGCTCGGTGTCGTGACGGCTCTGACCGGTTCGCACCGCACGTCCTCTGGCTAAGCGCTCTCCCGATGAAGGCTGAGTTTCGGAGGGAGCGAGACGGCGATCGCGTCGCGGGTGCGCTTGGCGTCGTAGAGCGCACCGTCCGCCCAGTGGAGAGCGGCAGTTGGGGAAATCGAGCCGTCGAGGAGTGTTCCGCCCACCGAAACCGTCACGGGAAGTGCCGTGGTGGCGGTCGCGACCGGTTGCTGGTTGACGAGAACGCGGATCCTTTCCGCGAACTGCTCGAGCTGCCGTCGACCGCGGACTCCCGGCGCGAGCACCGTGATCTCCTCGCCGCCCCAGCGGGCGACGACGTCGTTCGGTCGCAGACCGTCCGTGAGCCGGCGGACGACCTCGATCAAGACCTCATCACCGGTCTTGTGGCCGAAACGGTCGTTGACCGACTTGAACCGGTCGAGGTCGATGACCATGAGCCCCGCCGGGAGGCCCCCACGGACGATACGTGCATGCTCGGCGATCATCGCCTCCTCGAACGCGCGGCGATTCGGAGCTCCCGTGAGCTGGTCGCGTCGAGCATTGGCCTGCTCCGTTGCGAGAGCGACAGCCGTTGACTTCCGGCTCCGCTGGACTACCAGGAGACTCGCGAGGAGCGATCCCGTCGTGACTGCCACGAGCGCCGGGCTCACATCGTTCGCGATCAGGAGAACAGCGAGCAGGGGGGTCACGAGGACGGTTTCGAGCAGGTCGACCCTGACCCCGCGCTTCCACAGCTCGACGAGTCGGCCGGGATGCCGCTCGAGAATGACCAGGAAGCGGCAGAGCGAGTTGACCGCCACCGCCGCCAGCATTGCAACGGCCGCGGCGCCGGCCGCGTGGCCGCCTGTGAGATCGGCTGCTCCGACGAGCGCCATGCCGACGAGGCCGGCCACGAGCCCTTGCAGGCCCGCGATTCCACCCTCCGCACCCACCCGGCGCCAGACCGCTCCACGGTGGAGCAGCTGTGTGGCGACACCTGCCACAAGCCCGAGCAGCGGCCCTCCGACGAGCCCTGCGAGGACGACGACGGGCGTCGCCGCGGTGTACCAGCTCCGGGGGCCGAGTTGGACGATCGCCTGGCTCGCTGCGGCCGCGAGCGCGACCAGCGCAAGTGAGATCGCGACCGAGCTCGTGATCGGGCTGCCGACCGTCTTGAGGATCACGACTGCGCAAACGAGAGCCGCGAAGGGGAGGCCGACCGCAACGAGGGTGCCGCGAGACGGATCGGCGACCTCGGTTGAGGCACGTGAACGAGGTCGGGAACGCCTCGCCCGGCGGGTCGCAGGAGGGTCAGTCACGGGTACTACAGAAAACGGGCATTGGCCCCCTTTTGAGTATCCCCCGGGAGGGGGAGGAGCCGCGGTGAATCGGGGTATCGCGGCGCGCCGCGGCGGGTTTCAGCCGCCGCCGTACACGGAGATCGGAAGCGCGAGCGTGATCTCGTCCCCTGAGGGAATCTCGGCTTCCAGCTGCTCGATCAGGGGCAGCGATCCTGGTGCGGTGGCGATCAGCCGCCGTTCGACTTCCTCGGTCGAGTCGAGAACGACGAGCTCCTGCTTGAAGGGCCGCGGGAAGCGGCCGCGTCCCAGGTACCACGCGTAGAACTTCTTCAGGAATCCGGAGGCTCGCCGTTCGCCGAGCTCGCGAACGGTCTCGCGGATGAACAGCACGAGCTCGGCTACGACCTCCTCGCGGGTCGGTTCCTCGGCATCACCGTCGACGATCTCACGCAACGCCCAGGGATTGCCCTGCGCGCCGCGACCCACCATCACGGCGGCCGACCCCGTGGTCGCGAGGACAGCCTGGGCCCGGGCACGTGAGGTGATGTCGCCGGATGCGATCACGGGGACGTCCACGAGCGAGGCGAGCTCGGCCGTCAGCGTGTGATCCGCGGTGCCCGTGTACATCTGCTCGGCCGACCGCGGGTGCAACGTGAGGACAGAGGCACCGGCCTCGACGAGGAGCGGGCCAACGATGAGGCAGTCGCGGGAGCCGTTCTTCAGGCCGCGGCGCATCTTGACGGAGACTGGCAGGTCGACGGCGTCGGCAATCGCGGAGACGATCCGACACGCCAATCCGGGATCGTCGAGGAGCGTCGCACCGGCGCCCGTCTTTGTCACCTTACGGACCGGGCAGCCGAAGTTGATGTCCACGATGTCGGCCCCTGCGGCAGCAACCATCTTGGCCGCCTCTGCCATTGTCACGGGATTCGAGCCGAAGAGCTGGATGGCCAGCGGGTGCTCGTCCGATGCGACCCGGAGGTACCCGAGCGTCTTCTCGTTGCGATGCTCGATTCCCGCGCACGACACCATCTCGGAGCACACGAGACCGGCCCCGAAGCGCCGCCCCTGGCGGCGGAACGCCTGCACGCTGACGCCCGCCATGGGCGCGAGGACGAGGCGGGTCGGCACCTCGACCGTGTCGATGTGCCAGCTTTCGCGGAGATCGATCGGCATGGAAACCGAATGGTAGATGCCGTTTGCGCGTCAGCCACTGCGACAGCTACCCTTCACGACCGTCGTGACGCCCGAATCCGGGCGGAAGCCCCACTGAAGCCCCCTGGAGGCCGAAATCTTGAAGGAAGTGCTCCTCACCCCCGAGGGCTACGAGAAGCTCACACAGGAGCTCGAGCTGCTGCGCACCGAGAAGCGCCGCGAGGTCGCCGATCGGATTCGTGTTGCCCGTGAGTTCGGCGACATCGCCGAGAACGCCGAGTACGACGATGCGAAGAACGAGCAGGCGATGCTCGAGCACAAGATCGCCCAGCTCGAGGAACGCCTCCTCAGTGCGCGCGTGATCGATGTCGACGACGTCGATACGAGCGTCGTATCGGTTGGATCCGTCGTGCGTCTGCGCGACGTCGACGCCAAGGAGACGGTGAAATACCACATCGTCGGCTCGGCAGAGGCGAACCCGGCCGAGTTCAAGCTCTCGAACGAGTCTCCGGTCGGACGTGCCATTCTCGGCCACAAGAAGGGTGAGACGGTCGAGGTGCTCACACCGCGGGGAAGCAAGATCAAGTTCAAGATCATGGAGATCTCGGCAGCCTGAGGCGCTGCGCCAGGCTTCAGCCTGTCGTCCGGGTTTCGGTTGGTGGCGACGCTCCTCCCGTTCCCGCGTACGATTCCTCCGTGTCCGATCCGACTCGAGCGAAGCGCTTCCCCGATCGGGACGAGATCACGGCGGTCAGGGACGAGTGCGAGCCGCTCGAGGCAGGTCAGGCAGGGAACGCGACCCGTCGGATCGCGGGCCGGGCGATGGCCCGCCGCGACATGGGGAAGCTCGTCTTCCTCGACATCGTGGACCGCTCCGGTCGCATCCAGGTGATCTGCGAAACGGCGAAGACCGGCGAGATCGACGTTCTGCTCGGCGACGTCGTCGGTGTCGTAGGGCATCCGGCTCGGGCGCGGCGAGGTGAGCCGTCGGTGCTCGCGGGCTCGCTCGAGGTGCTCTCGCGGAACACGCAATCGCTACCCGACACGTTTCACGGGCTCACGGACGTCGAGCTCCGGTACCGGAAGCGCTACCTCGACCTCCTCGTCAACGAGGAGACGCGGGCGGACTTCATTCTCCGGTCGCGGATCGTCGCTGCAGTGCGCGGGTTCCTCGACGGTGACGGCTTTCTCGAGGTCGAGACACCCGTGCTGCAGCCGCTCTATGGCGGGGCATCCGCGCGCCCGTTCGTGACCCACCACAACGAGCTGGAGCGCGATCTCTACCTCCGCATCGCCACGGAGCTCTACCTCAAGCGGCTCATCGTCGGCGGGCTCGAGCGCGTCTACGAGATCGGCAAGGACTTTCGCAACGAGGGTGTCTCCTTCAAGCACAACCCGGAGTTCACGATGCTCGAGTGGTACGAGGCGTATGCCGACTATCGGGACACGATGGTGCGGATCGAGGCGCTCGTCGAGACGGTCTCACTCCAGGTGATCGGCGCCACCGAGGTGCAGTTTCGCGGGCATGATCTCGACCTGAAGGCTCCCTGGAAGCGGATCCGGTTCACGGACGCGCTCGAGGCGAAGGAGCTATGGACGCGCGACGAGGTCGAGCTTCGTGCCTGGCTCACGGAGAAGGGTGTCGATACCGAGGCCGACCGCGACTGGGCCCAGCTGATCGACAAGGCGTTCAGCCATTTCGTCGAGCCGGAGCTGATTCAGCCCACGATCGTGCACGACTATCCGATCGAGATCTCGCCGTTCGCCCGGGCGACCGACGAGGATCCGACCTTGACCGAGCGGTTCGAGTTCTTCATCGGCGGGATGGAGCTCGGCAACGCGTTCTCGGAGATCAACGACGCGGCGACGCAGCAGGCGCGCTTCGACCAGCAGGCACAGCAACTCGAAGGCGAGCCCGGGGATCCGGACTACGTCGAGGCGCTCTCGTACGGGATGCCGCCGACCGGAGGGCTCGGCCTCGGGATCGACCGGCTCGTAATGCTCTTGACCGGTCGCGAGACGATCCGCGACGTCGTGCTGTTCCCCGCGCTCCGCTGAAAAGTTGGAGCGACCGAACGACGCACGGTCGTACTACGAGGCGGCCGTCTTCCATGCCTGGCCCGCCCCGAGAGCTCCCTCGTGATCTGCGCGCACGGGCACGTCGTCCTCCGGGTGGGTTGCCCGGTGCTCCCGGAACCATGCGACGGACATCGCGATACCCTCGTCAAGTGACACCTTCGGCTCGTAGCCGAGCAGTTCGCGTGCCTTCGACAGATCGGCCACGTAGCGGGTCACTTCACCGAGGAGCGACGGAGCGAGCGTCATCTGCGGCTCAACCTCGAGCTCGTTCGCGATCAGCTCCGCGCACCGGACGAGCGTGTTGCCCTGGCCGTAGGCGAGGTTGATCGTCTGGTTCGTGACCCGCCGCTCGGCAAGCGCCTCGATTCCGCGCGTGATCCCGGCAACACAGTCGTCGACGTACGTGAAGTCCAGGGTCTTATCTCGTCCGCCGTAGATCGTGATCGGCTCACCTCGGAGCATCGAGTGGGTGAAGAGCGGGATCACCCGCACCATCCGTTGGAGATCGTTGTCGAATCGGCCGTAAACGTTCGAGAATCGGAACACCAGATAGGGAAGGTCGTAACAGCGGGCGTAGGAATAGATGAACGCTTCGCCGGCGATCTTCGAGGCCGAGTAGGTGCTCTCGGTGAAGGCGAAGTCGGCGGCCTGTTCCGGGTACTCCTCGAAGCGATGCACGTCGCCGTAGACCTCGCGACTCGACGAGAACACGATTGGCAGTCCCGTTTGCCGCGCGTACTCGAGCACATTGAACGTCATCACCGCGTTGTCGAGTGCGCGTTGCGGCTCGCGCACGAGCTGATGAACCTTCGCGTGCGCTCCGAGGTGGACGACCAGATCGGCGTCGGGGAGACCCAGCGTCGCGAGGCCGCCCGTCAGCGTCTGTCGCTCGGTGAGATCGTGAATCCGATAGGGAAAAGCATCGGTCCACGTGTTCTCACGGACGTCGATTCCGAAAACGTCGTGCCCGCTGCCGATCAACTCGAGCGCGAGGTTCGTTCCGATCTGCCCGGATGATCCGGTGATCAGGATCCGCATCGTCGGACTCCTTCGCGTCCCCGAGCGGACGGCAATCCGGAAACGAGTCTTCGGGTGGGAGCGACTTCGCCGATGAGAGGGGCCTTGCCAGCTATGACCTGAGGAGCCTAGCGACGCCTGCGGCCGTGTGTGGAAGGCGAGCGGGCGGTGACGACGGACGCGTTCGGTAGGATGGGTGAACCCTCACTTCGAGGCCTGCGGGCGTCGTAGGCTTCGAGTCAATGCGGAAAGGAGGGTCGACGGTTGTTCGAGCGATTCACCGAACGAGCCCGTCAGGTTGTCGTCCTTGCCCAGGACGAGGCCCGGGCCCTGAAGCACAACTACATCGGCACGGAGCACATCCTGCTCGGCCTGCTGCGCGAGGAGGAAGGTCTCGCCGCGCGGGTGCTCGAGTCGCTCGACATCACCGTCGAGGAGGTGCGCGCGCAGGTCGCCCGGATCGTCGGTCAGGGCGACGAGGTCACGACCGGTCAGATCCCGTTCACGCCGCGCGCGAAGAAGGTTCTCGAGCTTGCATTGCGCGAAGCGCTTTCGCTCGGGCACAACTACATCGGCACGGAGCACATCCTGCTCGGGCTCGTGCGCGAGAACGAGGGTGTCGCGGCTCGGATCCTGCTCGATTTCGACGCCGACGCCGAGAAGATCCGCAATGAGATCATCCGGATGCTCTCGGGTCCCGGCCGCCGCCAGGCAGGCACGGGAGCGGCAGCCGGAAGCGAGAAGACGAAGAATTCGAAGCTGCTCGATCAGTTCGGCCGCAACCTGACGAAGATGGCGACGGAGGGCAAGCTCGACCCCGTCGTTGGTCGCCAGACCGAGATCGAGCGCGTGATGCAGATCCTCTCGCGCCGCCAGAAGAACAATCCCGTCCTGATCGGCGAGCCCGGTGTCGGCAAGACGGCCGTCGTCGAGGGTCTCGCATCGCGGATCGCCGCGAACCAGGTGCCGGAGCTCCTGAAGAACAAGCAGATCTACACGCTCGACCTTGCCGCTCTCGTGGCTGGCTCGAAGTACCGCGGTGAGTTCGAGGAGCGCCTGAAGAAGGTGATGAAGGAGATCACCCAGCGAGGCGACATCATTCTCTTCATTGATGAGCTCCACAATCTCGTTGGCGCAGGAGCCGCCGAAGGGGCCATTGACGCGGCCTCGATCCTCAAGCCGGCGCTTGCGCGCGGCGAGATGCAGACGATTGGCGCGACGACGCTCGACGAGTACCGCAAGTACCTCGAGCGCGATGCCGCCCTGGAGCGGCGCTTCCAGCAGGTGCGGGTCGAGGAGCCCTCGATCGACGACACCGTGCAGATCCTCCGTGGCCTGCGCGACCGCTACGAAGCCCATCACCGCTGCAAGATCTCCGACGAGGCCCTGCGCGCGTCAGCCGTGCTCGCCGATCGGTACATCCAGGACAGGCACCTGCCGGACAAGGCCATCGACCTCATCGACGAGGCCGGCTCGCGGCTTCGCATCCGCACGATGTCGGCGCCGCCGCGTTACCGGGAGCTCGAGGAGGAGATCGAGACGGTGCGCGCCGACAAGGAGAACGCGATCGAGGCGCAGGAGTTCGAGAAGGCCGCGGCGCTGCGCGACAAGGAGCGCAAGCTGACGCAGAAGAAGAAGGAGCTCGAGGAGAGCTGGCGCAACGAGGCCGATGAGGAGCAGCCCGAGGTGGGCGAGGAGGAGATCGCCGATATCGTCTCGATGTGGACCGGCATCCCGGTCTTCAAGCTCACCGAGGCCGAGTCGCAGAAGCTGATTCGCATGGAGGAGGAGCTGCACAAGCGGGTGATCGGTCAGGAGCAGGCGATCGTCGCCGTCTCCAAGGCGATCCGCCGCGCGCGGGCCGGGATCAAGGATCCCAAGCGCCCGACGGGCTCGTTCATCTTCCTCGGCCCCTCCGGTGTCGGCAAGACCGAGCTCGCACGTACGCTCGCCGAGTTCCTCTTCGGCGACGAGGAGGCGATGATCCAGATCGACATGAGTGAGTACATGGAGAAGCACTCCGTGTCACGGCTCGTCGGCTCGCCTCCCGGGTACGTTGGCTACGACGAGGGTGGGCAGCTCACGGAGGCCGTGCGCCGCAAGCCGTATTCGGTTCTGCTCCTCGACGAGGTCGAGAAGGCGCATCCGGACGTTTTCAACATCCTCCTCCAGATCCTCGAGGACGGGAAGCTGACCGACGCACGGGGCCGCAAGGTCGACTTCCGGAACACGATCGTGATCATGACGTCGAACATCGGTGCCGCCCAGATCTCGAAGAACCAGTCGCTCGGCTTCACGCTCGGCGACGAGACGGGGCTCACCTACGACGACATGAAGGGTCGCGTCATGGGCGAGCTGAAGAAGGTCTTCCGCCCCGAGCTGCTCAATCGCATCGACGAGATCATCGTCTTCCACAAGCTCGAGAAGAGCGAGATCTTGCAGATCGTCGACCTGATGATGAAGCGGCTGCGCGACCAGATGGCGATCCACGGTGCTGCGATCGAGCTCACCGACGACGCGAGGGAACTCCTCGTGGAGCAGGGCTACGACCCCGCCATGGGCGCCCGGCCGCTCCGTCGCTCGATCCAGCGCCTCATCGAGGACCCGCTGGCGGACTTCGTGCTCGGACGCGAGCTCATCGACGGATCGACGATCCTCGTTGACCGCAAGAACGAGCTTGCCGGCCTCGAGGGTGAGTCGCTCGTCGAGATCACGGTCATTGAAGGGCAGGTCAAGCCCGAGCCGGTGACTGTGCCGCCCGACGCTCCAGTCGACGCAGACGACGACGTTCCCACGGAGACCGACCTCAGCTGATTCGACGCGCCCGTCGTGTCGGGCCTGGTTCGATTGGTGACAGCGCCCGCCTTCGCGTCGTCGCCGATCGCCTCGTCGCCTGGCCTTACCTAGTGGCTCGATCATCTAGAGTCGGATCATGGAGACCAGGCACGCCAACCCATCCGACTACGGCCGCGTGATCCAGCACGTCAACGCGTGGTGGGGCGGGCGGGACATGGCGCCGATGCTGCCGAAGCTCTTCTTTCTCCACTTCGAGGGGACGAGCTTTGTCGCCGAGGACGACGAGGGCAAGCTTGTCGCCTTCCTGATCGGTTTCCTCTCGCAGACCGATCCCGAGGAGGCCTACATCCACTTCGTCGGCGTCGCGCCCGCGCAACGCGGCTCGGGGATCGGCAGAGAGCTGTACGACCGGTTCTTCGCGGTTGTGGCGAAGGAGGGGCGGACGCGCGTCCGGTGCGTGACGTCACCCGTGAACGAGGGCTCTGTGGCCTTCCACGAGTCGCTCGGGTTCGTCGCCGAGAGGGTCGCCGAGGACTACGACGGCCCGGGCGAGGATCGAGTGCTCTTCGTCAAGCAACTCGCCTGACCGTTCTTCAATCGATCCTTACGAGGCTCGGCTACCGTCAGCGCCATGCCTGACGTCTTCATCTCGTCAGTGAGAAGGCCGCGTCGCAGGCGCCGCTTCGTCGTGGTTTCTGCCGTGCTCACGGGAGTGGTCGCTGTCGTCGCAGCCGGCGCCGGCGCACTCGCGCTGCGTGAGAGCGGGACGATCGCTGCGCGAACCACGATCGGCGACGTCGACGTCGGCGGGATGTCTCGCGAGGAAGCGACGGCTGTGGTCCTCCCTGCTGCCCGAAGGCAGATCCTGCGCCCGGTTCGCCTCATCGGGCCCCGCGGCGAGACGCGCGTGACCGGTGAGGAACTCGGCGCCCGGCCGCTTCTCGGTATTGCCCTGGACGAGGCGGTCGCGACAGGCACGAGAACGCGACTCCTGCGCCGGCTCGGTTTCGGCGACGCGCGCACGATCCTGCTGAAGTACCGCCTCGGTCCCGTGCGCGCTGCCGAGTTGGCGAACCGGCTCGACGATTCGTTCGGTG
>Ga0163153_10006491_pt1 | contig 13138 bp, 14 predicted proteins | sample OliLakLV19MP6IB1_FD_148629 | JGI IMG/M metagenome (GOLD analysis project Ga0163153, IMG submission 148629) | Freshwater microbial mat bacterial communities from Lake Vanda, McMurdo Dry Valleys, Antarctica - Oligotrophic Lake LV.19.MP6.IB-1 | ecosystem: Environmental > Aquatic > Freshwater >... | reverse complement strand
TCTGCTCCGGTCGGCGGCACGCGCCATCGCCCCGGGCGGCCGGCTCATCCTCGTCGAACATCTCCGCGACACAGCCAACATCCTGGCCTTCGGACCGGGCGCCTGGCACTTCAGCCCACGCGACGCATGGCTGGCGACGACCAGGGAGGCCGGACTCCGCCTCGTCGCAGAGACGCGGCTCAGCCCCTTCGTCGGCGGCCTTGTCCTGACCCCGGACACGGATCGATGACGCGCGTCGCGATCACCGGTGGCACCGGGTTCGTCGGCCGTCACGTAGCCGAGCGCCTGCGGGCCGGCGGCGACGACGTCGTGATCCTGTCGCGAAGGACCGGCTTCGACCTGGCAGGCCCCGACGTCGTGGCCATGACGGCGGCTCTCCAGGGCTGCGATGCGCTCGTCCATTGCGCGGGCATCAACCGCGAAGTCGGCGGCCAGACCTACGACGCGGTGCACGTCGAAGGCACGCGCAGGCTCATCGAGGCCGCGCGAGCGGCGAAGGTCGGCCAGGTGAGCATGCTCAGCTTCCTGCGCGCTCGGCCCGACGGGCCGACCAGCTACCACCGCTCGAAGTGGGCGGCCGAGGAGTTCGTCCGCTGCAGTGGCATCCCGTTCACGGTCCTCAAGGCCGGGGTCATCCATGGCCGTGGCGACCACATGCTCGACCACCTCAGTCACGCCCTCCACGCGTTCCCGGTCTTCGGCCTCGTCGGGATGCAGGAACGATCGGTCCGACCGGTCGCCGTGCACGATGTCGCGCGCATCCTGGTCGCGGCCGCTCGCGGCGACAGGCGCCTCCGGGACGTGACCCTGGCCGTGCTCGGGCCCGAGGAACTGTCGCTGGGCACGGCCGTCCGTCGGGTCGCCGCGGCGATCGGGCGCGAACCGCGTTACGTCCGCCTGCCGATCGCCGCGCATCTCGGGCTGGCTCGCCTGTGCGAGGCGACCATGCGAATCCCGCTCATCTCCATCGCCCAGGTCCACATCCTGGCCGAAGGCGTCACCAAGGTCGCCCCATTCGGCGTCGAACCGCCGCCGGACCTGCGGCCGACCACGCCGTTCGACCTCGAGGCGATCCGGGCGGGCCTGCCACCCACCGGTGGATTCGGCTGTCGGGACCTGCGCTGGTGCCGGGCATGACGGCGCTCGTCGAGCTGACCACCGATATCGCCGCCCCGATCGACGTCGTGTACGACCTGGCACGCGACCTCGATCTGCACGCGCGGTCGATGGCCCACACGGGCGAGCGTGCGGTCGCCGGGCGGACCAGCGGCCGCATCGACATCGGCGAGATGGTCACCTGGCGCGCGCGACACTTCGGGCTGTGGTGGACGCTGACCTCGCGCATCACGGTCGCTGATCGACCGACGCGCTTCGCGGACGAACAGGTCAGCGGACCGTTCGCGTGGTTCCGCCACGAGCACCGGTTCGCGCCGTTGGCCGATGGCCGGACGCGGATGCACGACCGCTGGGAGCACCGGTCGCCGCTCGGGCCGCTCGGTGCCATCGTGGACCGGCTCGTGCTCGGCCGGTACATGCGCGGCCTGCTCGAGCAACGGAACCGAGTGCTGCGTGCGGAGGCGGAGCGCGCCGCGGCCGGCTGATCGGCCGATGTGCGTGCCTGATCGGTCGGGGCCTCCCGAGATCGCCATACGCCACTGGTGGTGGCCGATGTGCGTGCCCGATCGGTCGGGGCCTCCCGAGATCGCCATACGCCACTGGTGGTGGCCGTAGACCGCGAATCGTCGCCAGATGCGACGCTGGATGGCATATGGCGAAGATCGATGCCTGGGTCGTGCGTGACGGCGGCCGCCCCCCTACAGCGGCCTGGTCTAGTGCCACCCGGGGTGGCGTATGGGAGATTCGGCGCCGTTGAGGGTCGTCGGCGCCGTTGAGGGTCGGCGGCGCGCCACGGGCAGCCGGTCAGGGGGCGGGCAGCACGTCCACCGCGGGCAGCACGTCCACCGCGGCGAGCGCCGCGGTCAGCGCAGCAAAGACTGGATGCGCGTCATCGATGGCCGTCTCGCACGAGGCGATGCGCTCCACGCCACCTGGCGCGCCGAAGTCGTAGATGAACTCCTGGCCGTCGAAATTGACCGGGCACTCCCCGTCGAACGGCACGGCCCGGATGACCTCGAAGTCGGTCGTCTTGATGGCCGCGTCCAGGGCGGTCAGCGTCTCGGGCGACACGCTGCCCAGGGGCGCCGCGGCGGGATCGTCGGAACGGATCGTCCCGTCTCGCTCGATGATCACGACCGACCCGCATGGGCCGTCGATGCACTCGCCACCGCGGGTGGTGACCGTGACCAGCGGCCCGCCCGGCTCCGGGAGCAGCGAGGCCACGGCGCTGCCGCAGGCCGCAAGCGCGACGAGGAGGAAGGCCACGAGGACGATGGACACGATGGAGCGGGTAGGTGTCGACATGCCCGCGGGACGGCATCGGGCGCAGCGCGGTTCCCACGGCCACCGCGAGACGTTCACGGGCCCCGGTGTCGCCCCGCCGCGAGGATCGGCAGGGCGAACACGACGATCAGGGCTCCGTACAGGGCGACAGCCAGTCCACCCGACCCGTTGCCGGACGCGACGACGCCCGCCCCAACGGCCAGGACCGTGACGACGCCGGCTGCGATCCGCCAGTCATCGCCGACGACGAACTCGTACCAGAACCGCACGAATGCCCACAGGTACCTCACGGAACCTGGTCCACCGCGAGGTGTGCCGTTTCGGTGGGAGCGCGCCGCATGATCACGATCAGGCAGCGGGCCGTGACGATCCAGCCGACGAGGACGATCCCGAGGATGAGGTCGCCGAACGGCCAGGCGAGGCTCTCCTGATCGCCAGCGAACAGCCCGAGGCCCTCGATCGACCAGAAGGTCCCGAAGGTGGTGAGCAACAGCCCGACGACGATCTTGATGCGGTTCTCGGGCACACGTGACAGGGGTCCGCGCACAAGGAAGGCCAGGATGGCCACCGGGATGACGGCCAGCACCGCTCCGAGGGCGGCCAATGGCAGGTCACCCGCACCGAGGCCGAAGGTCAGCACGATGAACACGACCTCCAGCCCCTCGAGGAGCACACCCTTGAACGAGACGACGAAGGCGAACCAGTCGAGTCCCAGGAACGACCGGGCGGCGGCGGCCCGTCCGGCGGCGGCCTCCTCGGCGTAGATGGCGTCCTCGTCGTGGAGCGCCTTTCGGCCAGCCGCTCGCAGGATCGCCTTGCGCAGCCATTGCAGTCCGAAGATCAGGAGCAGGCTGCCGATGACCAGCTGCAGGAGCGACTCCGGGATGAACCGCAGGAGCGTGTAGCCGGCGAACGCCGTGACGACGACCAGCACCACGGCGGCACTGATGGCGCCGGCGATGGTCGACCGCCAGCCGCGGGTCAGGCCCATGGCCAGGAGGATCGTGAACGTTTCGACGATCTCCACGGCCGACGCCAGGAAGGTCGCCCCGAGCAGTCCGAGTTGGGCCGGAGTCAAGTCGAGGATCGCGGATCTCCTGGCGGTCGGCTACGACGGTGCACGGGCATCATGGGACTTCGCCCCGGCCCTATCATCGCGGCATGTCCGTGCTGCGCAGTCGGCTCGATCCCGCCGCACCGGAGACCCGGGCCAACCACGCCGCGATGGCCGCGCTGGTCGATGACCTGCGAGCCCGCCAGGCGGTCGTCGCGGAGCGTGGCGCGGGTGGCGACGCCCGCTCCATCGATCGCCATCGCGGGCGCGGCAAGCTGCCGGTCCGCGAGCGCATCGATCGACTCCTGGATCCCGGCAGCGCCTTCCTGGAGCTTAGTCCGCTGGCCGCCAGCGGCCTGTACGACGGCGACGCGCCGGGCGCCGGCATCGTGACCGGGATCGGGCGGGTGGAGGGCACGACCTGCGTCATCGTGGCCAACGACGCGACGGTCAAGGGCGGCACCTACTACCCGCTGACCGTGAAGAAGCACCTGCGCGCGCAGGAGATCGCCCTGGAGAATCACCTGCCATGCCTGTACCTGGTCGATAGCGGCGGCGCGTTCCTGCCGCTCCAGGCCGAGGTCTTCCCGGACCGCGATCACTTCGGCCGGATCTTCTACAACCAGGCTCGCATGTCCGCGGCGGGCATCCCCCAGGTCGCCCTGGTCATGGGCTCGTGCACGGCCGGTGGCGCGTACGTGCCGGCGATGAGCGACGAAACGGTCATCGTCAAAGGCACGGGCACGATCTTCCTGGGCGGGCCGCCCCTCGTGAAGGCGGCCACCGGCGAGGACGTCACGGCCGAGGAGCTGGGCGGCTCGGAGGTGCACACCCGTCGCTCGGGCGTGGCCGACCACGAGGCGCTCGACGACGAGCACGCGCTGGCGCTGGGTCGATCGATCGTGGCCAACCTCCACCGTCGAGCGCCGACGCCGCCCTGGGACCGGCGCGAACCCGTGCCGCCTGCCGTCGCCCCCGACGGACCCGCCGGGCTGTACGGTGCGGTCTCGGTCGACCCCCGTCGACCGGTCCCGGTCCGCGAGCTCATCGCCAGGCTCGTCGATGGCAGCCGCTTCCACGACTTCAAGCCGCTCTACGGCGAGACCCTGGTGACCGGCTTCGCCCACGTCGAGGGCGTTCCGGTGGCGATCCTGGCCAACGACGGCATCCTGTTCAGCCAGTCGGCGCTCAAGGGGGCGCACTTCATCGAGCTCGCCTGCCAGCGGCGCATCCCGCTGGTCTTTCTCCAGAACATCACCGGCTTCATGGTCGGGCGCGAGTACGAGGAGGCGGGCATCGCCAAGGACGGCGCCAAGCTGGTCATGGCCGTGGCCAGCGCCGAGGTACCCAAGTTCACCGTACTCATCGGTGGGTCGTTCGGGGCCGGCAACTACGCGATGGCGGGACGGGCCTACCAGCCGCGCTTCCTGTGGTCGTGGCCCAACAGCCGGATCTCGGTGATGGGCGGCGCGCAGGCGGCCCGTGTCCTATCCACGGTCCGTGGCGAGTTCCCCGACGAGGCGGCACGCGACGCCTTCGAGGCGCCGATCCTGGAGACCTACGACCGCGAGGGCTCGCCGTATTTCGCCACCGCTCGACTATGGGACGATGGGGTCATCGACCCGATCGACACGCGGCGCGTGCTGGCCCTGGGCCTGGAGGCAGCGCTCCACGCGCCCATCCCCGAGACGCGCTTCGGCGTCTTCCGGATGTGACAGGCAGCGCGGACCGCGACGCGTTGCGGGATTCCACCGCTTGACCGCCCGGGTCACGCTGGTCACCGTGGCGGCATGGGTGTTCGATCGCGACGACGACGTCAGCGCGCGGCGCTCGTCGCCGGGCTCATCGTGCTCACGATCGCGATCGGCGGCTGCGCGAGGCTGGCGGCCCTCGGGCCGGCGCCGACGCCCGCTGCCTGCGGCCTTGTCTTCGACGAGACTCGCTGCGAGGTCGTGACCCTGGCCGCCGCTGTCGCCCTGGACATCGACCCGGGGGACATCGTGACGCTGGAGATCATGCCCGAGCCGACGCCCGAGGTCCTTGCGGACGGCAGCGTGATCCTGCAGGTTCGATCCGGCGGTCCCCCGCTCGATGTGCGCGTCCAGCTGCGCGACGGCACGTTCCGGCTCCACACGCTGCACTGTGGTGGCATCGCCTCAGGGTATGACCCGCCGTGCATGGCCGAACCGCACCTGCGGGCCGCATCGATGACCCGCGACGGTTACCGCGACATCCCGTGCGTCGGTGAGCCGCCTGCCGGTTGCGCCACGCCCCAGCCGGCGATCCAGGCCGACGCCGCGGCCGACGCCGAACCCATCGCCATCGATGCCCTGGAGGTACCCGTCGATCGGGAGGGGCCGCACGAGGTCCCCATCGGCCGCGGCTCACTACCGAACGGCATCCTGACCGAAGCCGCATTCGAGCTCGTCGATGCGTGGCCCGATGGCCTGATCATCCTCGATGGCAGCGTCTTCCTCGACGTACGCTCGCTGGAGCCGGACGGCACGCCGTTCGACAACTACTACCTGCACGGCTGGCGCGACGGCGTCGAACGTATCGAGGCCTTCCTCGTGTTCACCGCCGACCACATCGAGCCGGGCGCCGTGCTGCGCATCAGGGACGTCGTCGTCCGCTAGCATCGGCGGCGTGGAGCGCCTCATCGCGTGGTACCGGGTGTCGTCGTCGGTCGGGGCCGTGGTCGCGCTGATCGTGGCCAATCTCATCCCGCTGGTCGGCGTGCTGTTCCTGGGCTGGAACGTCTGGGCGATCCTGATGCTGTACTGGCTGGAAAACGGCGTCATCGGCGTGTTCAACGTGCTCAAGATCCTGCACGCGGAAGGCGCCGACGACCCGAACACGGGCCCGCGACTGAACGGTCGGCCGGCCGACACGACGGCGCGCGCGGGCGTCGCCACGTTCTTCTGCGTCCACTACGGCATCTTCTGGTTCGTGCACGGCGTGTTCGTGCTGACCCTGCCGGTGTTCAGCAGCATCAGCGGCGACAGCACCGGCCTCCTGGAGGGCCTGGATGCGCTGACCCTGATGTTCGCCCTGGGCGCCCTGATCCTCAGCCACGGCATCTCGTACCGGTTCAACTTCATCGGTCGCGGCGAGTACCGGCGGGCGACGCCGTCGGGCCAGATGTTCGCGCCGTACGGGCGGCTGGCGATCCTCCACGTCACGATCATCTTTGGGGCTCTGGCCGTCATCTTCACCGGTGCTCCGGCGACGGCGATCGCCATCCTCGTCGGGTTGAAGGTCATCCTGGACCTTGGACTCCACCTTGCGGAGCACCGGCCGAAGGGCGCTACGGCCCCGGCCCCATAGGTCAGGCGCCGGCACCCTCGTTGGACGGGTCGTCCAGGACCGTCTGCGTCTGGGTGGCGCGCCACGCGGCAAGGCGACCCGCCAGGGCCTCGTCGCCGAGGGCCAGGATCTGAGCCGCCAGCAGGCCGGCGTTCAGGCCGTTCCCGATGGCCACCGTCGCGACGGGGACGCCGCGCGGCATCTGGACGATGGACAGCAGGGAGTCCATGCCGCCCAGGTGCTGGGTCGGGATGGGCACGCCGATGACCGGCAGGAGGGTCTTGGCCGCGAGCATGCCCGGCAGGTGGGCGGCGCCGCCGGCCCCGGCCACGATGACCCGGATCCCGCGGCCAGCGGCGGACTCGGCATAGCGGAACAGGGCATCGGGCGTGCGATGTGCGCTGACCACCCGCAGCTCGGCCACGACACCGAGCTCTGCCAGCACGTCCACCGCCGCCTGCAGCACGGGAAAGTCCGTGCGCGAGCCGCCGACGACCCCGACCAGCGGGGCGCTGCCGGGCGTGGCGTCCGTCATGAAGTCCGTTCCTCCAGCTCCGCATCGTCGAGCCAGCGCAGCTGGGCGAGCCTCGCCCGGGCCCGCTCCAGCGCCGCGTCCACGGACCCGTCGAGGGCCGTGAGGTGGCCCATCTTGCGGCGTTCGAAGACGCGCCGCTTGTCGTACAGGTGGAGGTGGACCGCAGGGTCGGCGAGCGCCGCGCCGAGCCCGGCCGGCGCCAGGCGCGCCTCGCGCATCGGGCCCGCGCCCAGGAGGTTGACCATCGCGGTCGGTGACAGGGCCCCGGTGGCGCCAAGGGCCAGGCCGCAGATGGCCCGGATGTGCTGCTCGAACTGGGACGTCGCGGCACCCTCGATCGTCCAGTGACCGCTGTTGTGGACCCGTGGCGCGAGCTCGTTGACGACGAGGCGGCCGTCGGGCATGAGGAACAGCTCGGCGGTCAAGGTCCCGACCAGGCCCATGGCCACGGCCAGGCGCTCCCCGAGGGCGGTGGCCCGCTCGGCGACATCGGCGGGGACCGGTGCCGGAGCCACGCTCTCCACGAGGATGCCCGCGTCGTGGACGTTGCGCGACAGCGGGTACGCCGCGACCCGGCCGTCCGTGCCGCGCGCGACGACGATGGAGACCTCGGCCGCGAAGGCCAGCTCGGCTTCGGCCAGGAGCGGCGGAAACGTTCCGGCGGGATCCCGGCCGAGGCCGGACAGGGCCGCATCGATCGCGCCCGGATCGTCGGCCGTCAGGCGCACCTGGCCGCGGCCGTCGTAGCCGCCGGTCGGTGCCTTGAGCCGCAGGGGTAGCCCGAGCGCCGCGGCCGCCTCGGTCAGTTCGTCCCGTGTCCGGACCTCGCGCCACGGCGCGACCTCGGCCCCGATGCCCTCCGCGAAGCGCCGCTCAGCCAGGCGATCCTGGGTGACCATCAGCGGCACCCGGCCGGGGCGGACCGGTCGCACCGCATCGATGGCGTCGATGACCGCCGTCCCGACGTGCTCCAGCTCGTAGGTGACGACGTCGGCGAGCTCGGCGAGGCGCAGGGCCGCGCCGACGTCCTCGTAGCCACCGACGATGAGGCGGTCGGCGACGGCGGCGGCCGGACAGTCGGGATCCGGGTCCTGGATGACGATGCGATAGCCCATCGCCCGTGCGGCCAGGGCGAGCATCCGGCCGAGCTGGCCGCCGCCCAGGATGCCGATGGTCGCCGGCGGCGCGAACGGCACGCGTTCCACGCCCAGGCGCCGGTGGATCTCCGCGATCCAGGCCTGCTTCTGGTACGTGTACTGGTGGCCCTCGGTCAGGCCGCCCTCGACGATGGCCGACTTCAGTTCGGCGTACTCGGCGACGAGTGCCGGATCGGCCAGCAGGGCGTCACGGAAGGCGACGTCCCGCGCGAGCTCCTCGCCCTCGGGGACGACGTGGCAGTGCAGGCGGAACGGGGTGCCGTCGTGGACGAGCGAGCCGACCAGCATCGGCCGGGTCGGGGGCCATGGATCGGGCCCCGGCTGGGAGCCGAATCCGAGCTCGCGGAGCACCGCGGCCACGGTCGGGACGTCGTCCGGCGTCGTGGCGATGGTCAGGTCCACGATGCCCTTGCCGGGCAACCCTGGCACGGCCGTGCTGCCGATGTGTTCCACGACCAGGTCCGGGCGTCGCTCGTGGACGAGGGCGGTGACGGCCGCGGCGACCTGGATGGTCCGCGGATCGGAGGCCACGACGCGCGCGGGCAGTCGCTCGTATGGACCGATGGGCAGACTCACGGGGCCGAGTGTAGCCACGCGCCGTGCACTCCGCCGTGACCGACTGTCATCCGTTGCCGGGTCGGTCGTCCTGCGCGCCGCCGTCGCGACGCCGCTCGACCGGCCGACCCGCTAGCATCGCCGGCATGCCTGACCGGATCCCGCTCATCCTCGATGTCGACACCGGCATCGACGACAGCCTCGCCCTGCTCTATGCCGCGGCCTCGCCCGAGGCCGAGCTGATCGCGGCCACCTGCGTGTCCGGCAACATCGATGCCCATCACGTGGGGATCAATACACGCGCCGTCCTCGAGCTCGCCGGCCGCGGCGACGTCGAGGTCGCGATGGGCCGCGAGACGCCACTCCAGCGACAACTGGAGACGACGCCGGAGACACACGGGCCGCAGGGTCTTGGCTACGCCGAGCTGCCGGAACCGTCTCGACCGTTGTCCGATCGCCACGCCGTGGATCTGATCATCGACGAGGCGCGTCGGCGGCCCGGGGAGATCACCCTGGTCACCCTCGGTCCGCTGACCAACCTGGCCATCGCGGTCCTGCGCGAACCGGCTCTGCCGCGGCTGCTCAAGGGCTACGCGCTGATGGGCGGCGCGTTCGGCGTGTCGGGCAACACGACACCGACGACCGAGTGGAACATCCACTGCGATCCGGACGCGGCCAGGATCGTGTTCACGGCCTGGGCCCAGGCGATCGAGGCCGACCCGAGCATCCCCCGCGCACTGGCCCTGGGGCTGGACACCACGGAGCAGGCAGTCATCACCACCGACCACATCGTGCAGATCGCGAGGCGGGCGGGCAGCACGCCTGACGACTCGCTGGCGCTGGCGCGTGGCGAAGACCCCATGCAGCCCGTCCATTCGGTGGCCTCCAACCCGGTCGTCCGGTACCTGGCAGACGCGCTGCGCTTCTACTTCGAGTTCCACGCCAAGTACGACGGCTTCTACGGCGCCCACATCCACGATCCGCTGGCCGTGGCCGCGACCCTGGATCGCGCCCTGGTCACGACGACCGCGGCGTTCGTGGACGTCGAGACCCGCGGCGAGATCACCACGGGGATGACCGTCGCCGACACGCGCAAGCTCACCGGGCGCACGCCGAATCTGGATGTCGCGACCGGCGCCGACGTCCCGACCTTCCTCGATCGACTCATCGAACGCATCGGAGGACTGGCGGCGACCCTCCCGAACGTGGCACGCTAGGGGACGGAAGGAGCGGGCCCCGAGCTGGTCCGTCTCGGCATGGCGAGTGGAGGCACCGGACATGGGCTTCAGTTGGGGTCGATTCGATACGAGGACACTCGTCCTCATCCCGATCGCGATCGCGATCAACATCGTCCTCGGTCAGACGGTCGCGTCCGTCCTGAAGGTGCCGATCTACCTGGACTCGATCGGGACCGTGCTCGTCGGCGTCCTTGCCGGGCCCATCCCGGGCCTCGTGACCGGCGTCGTGACAAACCTGCTGTGGACTTACGTCCTGCCCGCGCCGTTCCACAGTGACTTCGCCGCACCGTTCGCCGTGGTCGCCGCGTGGATCGGGTTCTTCGCCGGCGTCGTCGCCCAGTGGGGCTTCTTCCGCAGCCGGCCGAACGCCGATGCGTCGCGCCTGCTCATCGCCGCCATCGTCATCGTCCTCGTCCTGGGCGGCATCGGCTACTACGGCTTCCTGCCGTTCTACACGGACGGCACGTTCACGTTCTTCAATCCCGACGCCGCCGGCAATGCGTTCTTCACGATCCTCGGCTACGCGATCGGCATCGGGTTCGTGCTGGCGATCGTCGCGCTCATCGCGATCCTCGTCCTCCGGCGTGACCTTGGCGTGGCGTACGTGGCGATCGCCGGCCTCATCTGCGGCATCGTGTCGGCCATCATCTCGGCGCCCATCGCGGCCGTCGTCTTCGGTGGCGTGACCGGCTCCGGGACGGACCTGCTCGTGGCGGCCTTCCAACAGGCCGGCGCGGACCTCTCCACGGCCGTCCTCCAGCAGGGCCTGCTGTCCGACCCGATCGACAAGACGGTCACCTTCTTCGTTGTCTTCGTCCTGCTTCAGGCGCTCTCGCGCCGGTTCGTCGCGCGGTTCCCGCAGGGTGAGCAGGCGGTCGGCCTGGAGTCAGCGTAGCCGGCGACGCGTCGGCCCGGCTGGACCGGACCGGCGACCTCGAGCCGGGCGACGAGGCCCGCATCGCCCGGCTCATCCCTCCGACGCCGACTCCGTATCACCGCCTCAACCCGCTGACCAAGGCCGTCATCGCGACCGTTGGCTCGATCGGTGCGTTCGTACTTGGCGGCTACATCGGGCCGATCGCTATCGCCATCGTGATGCTCGCCCTGGCTGTCAGCGCACGCGTCCTCCCGCAGCTCCTCCGCGCCTCGGTCCTGCTCTCGCTGCCGATCGCCATCTCGGTCGTGCTCGTGAGCGTCTTCACCCGGGCGGGCACGACCGTCCTGTTCACGATCGGCCCGTTCGATGCCACCCTGGAGGGCGTCGAGTTCGCGGCCCAGACCCTCGTTCGCCTGTTCGCCATCTCGACCTCCATCGGGCTCTTCGTGCTGGCCACCGACCCGCGGGCCTTCGTCCTGGACCTCGAGCGGCGGGGCGTGTCGCCGCGGTTCGCGTTCGTGGCTGTGGCCAGCATCGAGGCCGTGCCCACGCTCGTGGAGCGCGCGGCGACGATCAGCGAGAGCCAGCGGGCGCGGGGCCTGGACACGGAGGGCGGGCTGCGGACGCGGCTGCGCGGCCTGCTGCCCATCGTCGGTCCCGTGATCCTGACCTCGCTGACGGACGTGGAGGAGCGCAGCCTGGCCCTGGAGTCGCGCGCGTTCAGCCGGCCCGGACGTCGGCACCTGCTGTGGTCCATGCCGGATCGGACGGCCGAGCGCGTGCTGCGCTTCGTGCTCATCGGGCTCCTCATTGCCCTCATCGCCGCCCGCGTCGCCGGCGTCGACTTCTGACGTGCTGACCTTCGACGGCGTCAGTTATCGATATGCCGGGTACGCCACGCCTGTTCTCCACGAGATCGACCTGACCCTCGATGGCGGCGAGATCGTCGGGCTGGTCGGGGCCAACGATGCGGGCAAGTCGACGCTCTGTCTCGTTGCCTCGGGCCTGGCGCCGGGCTCCGTGGGCGGGGCGCTGACCTCAGGCGAAGTGCGCATCGATGGTCGCGCGATGCGCGGCACGCCGCTGCACGAGTTCGCCACCCTGGTCGGCATCGGCTTCCAGAACCCCGCCACCCAGCTGTCGGGCGTCACCGGGTCGGTCTTCGAGGAGATCGCCCTTGGCCCGATGAACCTGGGCCTGTCGCGTCGCGAGACGGTCGAGCGCGTCGACGCTGCCATGGCCACCCTCGCCATCGAGCACCTCGCGGAGCGCGAGCCGCGCCGCCTGTCGGGCGGCCAGGGCCAGTTGGTGGTCATCGCCTCGCTGCTGGCGATGCGCCCGGCGCACCTCGTGCTGGACGAGCCCACGGCCCAGCTGGATCCCGAGGGCACGCGCCTCGTCGGCGAGGCGATCCGCGCCCTGGCCGCGACCGGCACGGCCCTGCTCATCGCCGAGCACAAGACCGACCTGCTCGATCGGCTGTGCACCCGGGTCGTGGCCCTCGATGGCGGGCGGGTGGTCATCGACGCGCCCGCGGCGACCGCCCTGGAGGATCCTCGGTTGCGCGACCTCGGCGTCGACCGCCCGGCACGCGTGCGGCTGGCCGAGGCGCTGCGCGGGCGCGGCCTGGATCCGGCGGTCCTGGCATGACCACGGTTCGGGTGGAGGAGGTCGGCTTCGTCTACCCGGACGGGACGCGGGCGCTCGATGGCATCGACCTGACCGTCGCGGCCGGGGAGCGGGTCGCCATCGTCGGCCAGAACGGCAGCGGCAAGTCCACGCTCGTGCGCCTGCTCGACGGCCTGCTGCGGCCGACCGAGGGCCTGGTCCTGCACGACGACGTGGATGTCGCGGGGCAGCGCGTTGCGGCGCTCGCCGCTCGGGTCGGCATCGTGTTCCAGAACCCGGATCGCCAGATCTTCGCCGGCAAGGCCCGAGACGAGGTCGCCTTCGGACCGCGCATCCTGGGCAGGTCAGCGGAGCAGGTGACGGCGGCCGTCGCGGCTGCCCTTGAGG
>Ga0163153_10006490_pt1 | contig 13140 bp, 12 predicted proteins | sample OliLakLV19MP6IB1_FD_148629 | JGI IMG/M metagenome (GOLD analysis project Ga0163153, IMG submission 148629) | Freshwater microbial mat bacterial communities from Lake Vanda, McMurdo Dry Valleys, Antarctica - Oligotrophic Lake LV.19.MP6.IB-1 | ecosystem: Environmental > Aquatic > Freshwater >... | reverse complement strand
CCACGCCGACCGGTCGACCGGCACCCACCGACCCGACCGACCCGACCACCGGCCCGACCGATCCGACCACCGGCCCGACCGACCCGACCGACCCGACCGCCACGCCGACTGACGCCGCGGGCGGTCCCGGCACGGGGTCGCCCAGCCCGGCGCCCTCCGACGGCTCCATCGGCGGCGTCGTGCCCGGGGCCAGCACGGACCCGGGTGGCGGCACGGCCGGTGGCGGCACGACCGGAGCCCCGAACGGTGGCGCCGGGGGCGGGAGCGGCGGATCCGGCGGATCGGGCGATGGCGGCGGCCTCACGGCGATGATCGGTGCTCTGGGCACCGTCGCCTTCGGGCGGCCGACGTTCGAACCGCTCAGCCTCGCCCTGACCCTGGCCACCACGTCCACGATCGTCGGCGCGACGATGGCCTTCAGCCTGTTCGGCAGGCGTCGCCGGGACGGTGAGCAGCCCGAATCCGACGCGATCATGGCCGCCCATGCGGCGAGCGGGGTCGCCGTGGCCACGGCCGCCATGACCCGCGCCCCGGCTGCGGTCGCGGCCATGCCGGCTCCCCTCGATGCCGAGCTGGCCATGCCGCGCTGGCGCCGGCCGTCGCTCATGGAGGCCCGCAAGGCCGACCCGATCCGCGATGCGGTCGTCGTGCCGCGCCTGACCTTCGACCACGGCCTCGTCGGGCCGCTCGACGGCCGCGAACGGCGGCTCATCCGGTACAGCGTCGTGCGCCTGCTCGATACGCCCGATGAGCTGCGTGGGGCCGAGGTGGGCTTCCTCGACCAGGGCGACGAGGTCCAGCTGCTGGAGAAGCACGGCGTGTACTGGCTCGTGCTGTGCCCGGACGGTCGCCAGGGCTGGATCCACAAGATGACCCTCGGCGACGTCGTCGAGGAGCCCGGCGCCTCGACGATGCCGACGGCCACGATGCCCATCGATGCCGAGACGTGGACGATGGGCGATGACGTCGATAACGACGTGCTGGCCGCCTACCTGGAGAGCCGCCGCCGCTCCTGATCGATCAGCGCGCGCCGGGTGTGCGCCGCCTGCGGGTCGATCGCTCCGCCTCGCGTCGGAACACCAGGATGTGCTGGTGGGTGATGTTCGGGACGAACACCCGCGGATACCCGTATGGCCGCAGGCGCGTACCCGCCTGGTGCCAGATGATATCGCCCTTGGGGACGAGACCCGCGGCATCCGCCCGGGCGGCCAGGTCCGAGCCGACGAACTGGTAGCGGCCGTCCTGATAGGCGTCGCGCACGATGACCACCGCGTAGCGGCCCTCGCGCAGGACCCGCCGAAGCTCGCGCAAGACCCCTTCCATGCGATCAAGGAAGGTCGCGTAGTCGGGCGCGTTGGCGAGGTCGGCCGGGTCCTCGCTGATCATCGCGTAGTCGGTGCGGCGGTTGGCATGGACCTCGGCCAGCGGGCCGCCGGCCATCGTCAGGGGCAGCTGGATATTGTACGGCGGGTCGGTGGCGACGAAGTCGACGGAGCCCCCGGCCATGGTCGCCAGCACGGCCAGGGCATCCCCGTGGCGCAGCTCCAGGCCGCTTGGGTCGAAGGTCCGTGGCGGTCCCGGGTCGGCCGTGCCGAGGTCCGCGATGTTCGGTCCGAGGCCATCGCGCTCGGCGGCGAGGGCGGCCACGACGTCGTGGTAGACGGCGACCCAACGGGCGTCCAGCTCGATGCCGACGGCGCGCCGCGGTCCCCGGGCGATGGCCGCCCCCAGGAGCGTGCCGCCGACTCCCGCGAACGGATCGAGCACGAGCTCACCGGTCTTGCTGAAGAACTCGATGAGGCGGGCCATCAGCCGCGGCGGCTTGTTGGCGCCGTGCACCTTGCGTGCCGCGTGACCGAGTTCCGAGGGGTAGGCCGTGGTCAGCATCGACTTGGTGAAGTACAGCCACTGCTCGCCGGAGAGGTCGTTGAGGTCGTTGGCGGGATGGGGCGGGCGAGGGCCGTCGGTCACGTGGGGGAGCGTAGCGGCTCTGGCGTTGGTCCGACGACGAGCCGCGCGGGCCCCGCCTGACCGACAGCCCGGGCAGCGGCCTAGAATGCCCCATGCCCGTCAGGCTCACGAGTGCGCGGTTCGTGGGGCGCGAGGACGCATTCGGATCGCTTGCGTCCGTGCTCCGGTCAGCGGCTGTCGGCGATGCCGGCACGCTGCTCATCGACGGCACGGCCGGCGCCGGCGCCACGCGCTTCATCGACGAGGCCGTCCGGCGCGTCGCCTCCCTTCAGGAGCCGATGCTCGTCGTGCGCGGTGGCGCGCATGGTCGCGGCACGGATCGACCATACGGGCCGATCGTGCGGGCCCTCGGCCCGGCACTCGCGGACCTGCCCGACGACGACCTCGCGACCGTGCTCGGGACGGCGTCCAACGAGATCGGGCGGCTACTCCCCGATGTCGCGGCACGGATCGATGGCGACCGCGACGCTGGCCCCGGCGCCGGCATGCGGACCGTGCCGGAGCGTCGCCAGGCGCGGCTCCTGGAGGGCATCCTCGGCGTCATCGGTCGCCTGTCCGACCGCCAGCCTGTGCTGCTTGCGGTCGAGGACCTCCACCGGGCCGACGCCGGGACGCGCACGCTGCTGGCCTTTCTGGCCCGCATCGCCCGCGACCAGCGTCTGGCCATCGTCGGTACCTACCAGGCGGACGCGATCCGTCGCGACGATCCGTGGGCGCTCGACCTGCGCACCCTGGAGGCGTCCGTCCGGCCGCCGGCCCGCCTGACGCTCGGCCCGCTCGGGCACGATGAGCTGGCCCGCCTCATCGAATCGATCGAGGGTGAGCGGCCCTCGGCGAGCGTGCTCGTGGTCGTCGTCGAGCGCTCGGGTGGCCGTCCGCTGGTCGCCGAGGAGCTCCTTGCGGCGCGCCGGGAGCTGCCCACGGTCTCGCTCGCGTCCGACTTCGGCGACCTGGTCCTGGCCCGCCTCGCCGTCCGCTCCCCGGAGTGCCGGCGCGTGACCCGCCTGCTGGCGGCCGCCGGTCGACCGCTCGACCGCCGGACCCTGGCGGCCATCGCGACCGCCTTCGAGCGCGACCGGGCCAGCGCGCCGCCCCGCTCGTCGTCCGCCCCACGACGCGGCGACGGCGTCCTGGACGCGGACATGACGGCCGGCCTGGAGGAGGCCATCGAGCACGGTTTCGTCGTCGTCGACGACGACCACCACCTCCAGCTGCGCCACGAGCTCGTCGGCGAGGCCATCGAGGCCGACCTGTTGCCACTCATGCGCGTCCGCCATCACCGAGCCGTGGCCCAGGCCATGACCGACGATCCGTTCGTCGGGATGCATCACCACCGGCTGGCCCTGGATCCACCGGCCGCCGGACGTTCGGCCATCGTCGCCGCCGATGCGGCCGCTGCGGTGGACGCTCCGGGCGACGAGCTGCGCGCCCTGGAGATCGCCATCGGCGTCGGGGCGACCGGTCGCGCCGCCTCTCCCCGTCGTCGCGCCGCGACCGCGGGCTCGGATGGCTCCGATCCCGCACCTGATCCTGCGGACCTCGGTGTGAGGGCCGCCGAGGCGGCGTTCGCCGGCGGCCGGGTCAACCGTGCCGTGGCCTACCTCGAGGCTACGGCCGCTGCCGCCGACCCCTCCGACCGGATCAAGCTGGGCCTCATCCACGACCGCCTCGGCCACTTCCGGCGGCTGGCCGGGGACAACGAGGGTGGGCTCGCGGCGCGGCGTCGGGCCGTCGACCTGGTGCCACCAGAAGCGACCGAGGCGCGCGCCCGGGTCGTGGCCGGCCTCGCCCAGGTGCGCATGCTCGAGGGCATGTTCTCGCACGGCGAGCGCCTGGCCAAGGACGCCATCCGGGTCGCCCGGGCGTGCCACCCACCGGCTGCCGTGTGGGAGCTGCACGCGACCACGACGTACGGCGTCATCCTCGGCTGGCGGGCCGACCCGGATGCCGCGGTAGCGATGCTCCGCGACGCGATGAGCATGGCGACCGCCCTCGGCGACATCGATGAGCTGTTCCGGGTGTACGCCAACCTGACCACGGTGCTGGACCTGGCCGGCCGACACGACGAGGCGGTCGCCGTCGCCTTCGAGGGCATCGAGGCCGCCCGCTCCGCCGGCCTGGAGGCCGTGTACGGCAACTTCCTGCGCGGCAACGCCGCCGACTCGCTGTACCTGCTCGGCCGCTGGAGCGAGGCCAGGTCGTTGACCATGACCGCGCTCGAGTGGCTGCCGGCTGGGGTCAATTTCCTCAACACGCTGGTCTCGCTGGCGACCGTGGAGATCGAGCTGTCGGCGGGCGAGCTGGCGGGCCGGCTGCTGGGCCAGACCCTCCTGGAGCTGGAGGCGGTCCGTGACGCCCAGCAGGCCGTGCCCCTGCACCTCGCCGCCGCATCATTCGCGCTGTGGCGCGGGGACGTCGCCGACGCCCGTCGCGCCACCGACCGGGCGTGGTCGCTCATGGGCGGCACGGAGGACTGGATCCTGGCCGCCCGGGCCGCCGCCGCGGTCGTGGAGGTCGATGCCGCGACGGCCGCCGAGGCACTCAGCCGGCGCGACCTGGCCGGCCTGGCCGCTGCGCGCCAGCGCGCCCAGGACGTGCTGGACGCCGCGGAAGCCATCGTCAAGCGCCACGGCGTCGCCCGGAACCTGGGCTCACGCCAGCTCGCCGATGCCTACCTTGCCACCGCCCGGGCACACCGCCGGCGCCTCGACGGGCGCGATGACCCGGCTGTCTGGGCGGCCGTGGCCGACGGCTGGGCGAGGCTGGACACCCCCTATGAGGTCGCTCGCGCCCGCTGGCGGGAGGCCGGCGCGCACCTGGAGTCGGGCGCCGGTCGAGCCGGCCGCCTGGCGGCCAAGGGTCCGCTCCTGGAATCGGTCGAGATCGGCCTGCGCCTGGGCGCGCTGCCGCTCCTGCGCGAGCTGCGCGAGCTCGCGCGCCGCGCACTGATCACGCTGCCGCCCGCCGTCGACGAGCGGCTGTCCGGCCCGGACGACCGCGGGCGTCCGCTGGTCGGCGTCATCGCCCGGGACACGAACGGGCAGGCCGAGACCGACGAACGTTCGGCGGCGTTGGTCCGGAGCATGGTCGGAACGGCGGATCGGGAGCCCAAGCAGGACACCTTCGGCCTGAGTGCCAGGGAGCGGGAGGTGCTGACCGAGATCGCCCGCGGGCGGACCAACCGCGAGATCGGCGAGCGCCTGTTCATCAGCCAGAAGACGGTCGGGGTGCACGTCGGCAACATCCTGAGCAAGCTCGGGGTGTCCGGCCGGGTGGAGGCTGCGGCTGTGGCCATCCGCCTGACCCTCACCGAGCGCTGACGCCGGCCCGGCCCGGCCGCCGGGCGTGGCTCGCTCAGCCCGCCGAGCGCGGGTCGACGAGTCCGATCCGGATGCGCTTGTTGATGCGGCCCTTGGACTCGTAGCCGGTCACCTTGATCTGTCCGACCTCGCGGGTGTTGGCGACGTGGGTCCCGCCGTCGGCCTGCAGGTCCAGGCCGACGATCTCGATCGTCCGGATGGTGTCGATGCCGGGCGGCAGCAGGTTGACCTTGGTCCGGATGAGATCCGGGATGGCGAACGCCTCGTCGCGCGGCTTGAAGTCGACGCGCACGTCGCGCTCGGCCGCCAGCTCGACATTCACCGACGCCTCGATGGCGTCGACGAGGTCGCCGCTCATGCGCTCGAACTCGAAGTCCATCCGGCCGGAGCCCGGCTCCATGTTGCCGCCGGTCACGAGGGCGCCGTAGTCGCGCCACACGACGCCGCACAGCGCGTGCAGGGCGGTGTGGGTGCGCATCAAGGCCAGCCGGCGCGCCCAGTCGAGATCGATGGTCACGTCATCGCCGACGGCTGGCGGTTCGCCATCGTCGGGCTCCAGTTCGTGGACGATCTCGCCATCGGCCTTGCGCGCGCCGCGCACGGTCCAGGCGCGCCCGTCCGAGCCGCGCAGGAGCAGGCCGCGATCCGATGGCTGGCCGCCGCCGCCCGGGTAGGCCACGGTTCGGTCCAGGACGACGAGCGTCGTCTCGCCCGTCTCGACGTGGCGGATCGACGCCCGCACGGAGGCCGCGTAGGCGTCGATGTAGCAGAGCTGCTCGCCGGCGGGCGTCATCGGCGAGACGATCGGATGGTCAGCCGCCGACGGTCAAGATGCCGAGCATCGTCGTCGGGTGGACCGTGCACAGGAACTGGTACTCGCCGGCGGCAAGGGCCGGGACGTCATACACGCGCGTCTCGATGCCGTTGAAGATCTCGCCCAAGAACAGGACGGCGCCGGTCCCGTCCTTGATCTCCACGTTGTGCGGGATGCCCGCGTCGTTGTTGGCGAAGTTGATCTGGAAGGGCTGGTCGGCTGGAGCGGTCAGGGTCGTCTGCGTGAACAGGATGTTGAGCGCCTCGACATCGATGACGACCAGCTCGCCCGAAGGAGCGGCCGAGCCCGACGGCTCGGGGCTCTCGGCGGGCGGTGCGCTGGGCTGGCCCGACGGCGTCAGCGAGGGGGCCCCGGACGGCTCCGTGGACGGCTCGACGCTGGGCGGCGGGGTGATCGGCGGTGCCGGGGCATATGTCCAGCCCGGCGTGCTGCCACCACAGGCGGCGACGACGCCGGCCGCGGTGACAAGGAGGGCGATGGGGAGCAGGCGGGTGGGTCGCATGAGCGGATCGGACCTCGAGGATGTGGGCGCGGCAGCGCGGGTGCCCGCGGACGGTGGTGTCCTGTGGAATCTACCGCGTCCGGCCATGGGATGGCCGCGTCCGGGGTGGGGGGAGTACCAGAGAGCCAGTACCCCACCGGTACCATGGTCCGGATTGTCGGATGGACCATCCTCCGTCTAGGCTCACGGTCCGTTCACGAGCGCCACCTTCAGGCGCTCCCGTCACCGGAGCCCAACGCGCATGACCAAGAACTTGAGCTATCGACTCTGGCGCCTCGCGGTCACGGTCGGCCCGATCATCGCGATCGCCCTGACCCTCGCCGCCGGCCGACGCTGGAACTAGTCCTCCGTTCATCCCTCGTGTTCGTTCGGCGGTCGGAGCCCATCCGATCGACGACCGTCCTCATTCGAGACCCGGAGACCTCCCTCCGGGTCTCGTCATGTCCGGGCCTGTAGCATCCGTCGGATGACGGACGATGGCGAAGGCCCGACGACTCCGGCCATCCTCGCCCTGGAGCGTGCCGGCATCCCGTTCCGTGTCGTCCGAACGCAACGCGCCAGCGGTGCCGAGGAGAGCGCCGCGTTCCAGGGCATCCCAGTCCAGGCCCTGCTGCGGACCCTCGTGGTGCGCCGCGGCGAGGACGACTACCTGTTCGTGATCGTGCCCGCCGGCCGGCGCTTCGACTGGCCGCGCCTGCGGGCCCACCTGGGCGTGCGACGCCTGACCCTCCCGGATGCCGAGGAGGCGCGTGCCGCCACCGGCTACGAGCGCTACACGATCACGCCGTTCGGTGCGACCCGGGCCTGGCCGGTCATCGTCGATGCCCCGAACATGGACCAGCCGGTCGTGGCCATCGGCGGCGGCGACTTCGGGGTCAACGTCCACCTGGCTCCGGTCGACCTGGTGGCCGCACTGGCGGCCGAGGTCATCGAGGTCAGCGAGCCGGAGCCGGCTGCCGGCTGACGGACGGCGATCCGGGCTGGCAGCGGCACCAGCGGGTGTGGCACGATCACGAGCGATGGCCCGAGTCCCCAGACCGACCCTGACGCTGCCGATCCTATCCTCGCCGCTGGTCCGCCGCGTCACGTGGCATATCCGCCGCGTCGGGGGTCAGCTCGACCGCCGGTTCTTCCTGTCGCTGGCCCAGGGGATCGTCGCCTTCGTGGCCATCGCGGCCATCCTGATCACCCTGTTCGAGAAGCCGTGGACCCTCGAATCGGTTTTCGATTCGTTCAACTGGGGAATCGCCACCGTCCTCGGCCAGGGCGACTCGGCGTTCGTGACGTCGCCGGCCGGGCGCATCATCGGCTGGTTGCTCATCCTGTTCGGGGTCGCCATGCTCGGCATGATCACCGGCACCCTCGTCGCGATGGTCATCGATTTCCTGCTGAAGGAGGGTCAAGGCTTGGGTGCATCAGGGTATCGCGACCACATCGTGGTCTGCGGCTGGAACACGACCGCGCGCGACCTGATCGCGGAACTGCGCGGCGACGACTACAAGCAGCGCCTCGTCGTGCTCGCCGACCTTGACAAGAACCCGGCCGGCGACGGCGTCTACTTCGTGCGCGGCGATGCGACCAGTGAAGACGATCTGCTCCGAGCCGGCATCCGCGAGGCGTCCGCCGCACTGATCTTCCCGCACGATGCTTCGGACGACGCGGACATGCGGTCCATCCTGACCATCATGGCCATCGAGCACACTGCGCCCGGCGTGCGCACGGTCGCCGAGGTCAACAACCCCAAGCACGAGGCACACTTCCGTCGCGCTGACGTCAACGAGCTGCTGGTGACCTCCAAGATGGCATCACACCTGCTGGCACGGACGGCCCTGTACCCGGGGCTGAGCTCCATCGTGACCGACATCGTGTCGGGCGGCGAGGGCTCGGAGCTGTACCGTATCGGGTTGCCGGACGCGTACGTCGGGCTGTCCATCGATGCCGTCGCAGCTCGCCTTCGGACCGAGCACCAGGCGACCCTGCTGTCGGTCAACCGCGGCGGCCACGCCTTCGTCAATCCGAAGTCGGACTTCGTGCTGGAGCTTGGCGACGACGCGATCGTCGTGGCCGAGTCGCTGGGCACGCTGGCGCCCCTCGAGGTCGGGGATGCACTCGCCGCTCCGCGGACCTCGTCGGTCGTGCCGTCAGCGTAGCCTCGCTGGTGGGATCCAGCGCGGGGCTGCCGGAAAGGCTCTCCCGTCGAAGTGCCGCGGACGCCGAGCGGCTCAGCGACGAGCCGAGCCATGCATGAGCTCGCGGGCTCCGCCGTGATGGGCGATGATCTGGTCCCGCGGACCGCTTCGCGATGCCCTCTGCATACGCGCTCCGTGCGAAAGATCGGTCGGATGGTCTTGGCGTCTTCCCAATCGAACACTCCGTAGGCTTGATAAGGATTCTGAACGCAGGATCGCGGAAGGCGACGCACCTCCAGACTGGGGGACCAACGCGAGGGTCGCCCTAGCTCAGGAGGGACGTCAGAATGCGCCATGGTCTACTGAGGCGCACCTTGTCGAGCGTACTCGTCGCCGCTGTGCTCCTCCCTGCGACGCCCCCTTCTGGCACCATCGTCCGCGGCGGCCGACGAGCTTATCCGCCCATCGGAGCTAGTGTGCTGAGTTGGAGATACGCTCGCAATATCTTGCGAGCGAGTCCAGGATCTGGTCGGCCGTCTTCAGCCATACATAGGGGCGCGGGTTCTCGTTCCAGGTGGCGATCCAGCCCCGGATGTCGCGCTCGAGATTCGGAACGTTCGTGTGGGCCCCGCGCTTGATCTTCTTGGTGGTCAGTCGTCCGTTAACACAGCCCTGATGAGTCAGGTGCGATGAGAGGCGCGTCGAGGGCACCCATGGGTGTCCTTCCCCTCAGCCTGCTCGTCGCCGCTGTATTCGTGGCGGCAGGGTGTGCCATGGCCCCCGCCCCGCCGACGGTCCCCTTTCCCACGATCTCCGTGCCAACTCTTTCGCCAGAGCAGTTCGCGGCCTCCCGAAGGTTCCGCGGAATCTACGGCCTTCGCGCCGACGACCCATGGATTGCCGTCGTCAGTTCGGCGCAGTCGAGCCGGGAGGGCGTCGAGCTGTTCGGCGTACCGCTCATGCCGTGGGAAGTCGAGCGGGTCATGGCCCGCACCACGACGGCGAGGCATGCTGCGACCGTCGTCATGGAATACGGCGCGACGGTACCCGGCGACTGGCACGGCTCGTACGTCGATCAGGACCGGGGTGGGATCATCGTTGTCGAGTTCTATCGGGATGCCGACCGCCATCGGGTGGCGCTGGCCCGTCTCCTGCCAGCTGCTACGCGCTTCGAGGTCCGCGAGGTGGACCGACGGATCCTGGACCAGGTCGCCTTCGTCGAACGAGTGAAGGGCGATCGCGCCTGGTTCAGGACGATCGACGCCGAACTCCTGGACGTCGTCACGAATCCGATGGATGGCGGCATCGTCGAGCTCACCTACCTCGCCGAACGACGAGACCTGGACGCGCACATCAGCGAGCACTTCGGGGCACCCGAGTGGCTGCATGTCGAGCGGGCCGGCGCGCCGCCGTGGACCGGTCCGGTCGGGGACCTCGTGATACTAGCGGTCGACAGGGACGGGCTGCCAGTCCCGGGATTGCTGTGCAGTTTAGGAGCTGGCACCGGCCTCGCCACCGGGCCGGATGGAATTTGCCGGTATCCAGCCGCTGCCGCGACCGAAGGTCACATCGAGCTCCTCGGCGAGAGCGAGGGATCGACCTACATAGCGGGCGCGGCCACATTCACCGTCGTCGCCAACGACGTGACGGTCGTCCGCATCGTGGTCGCAGTCCCGTAGTCAGTCGAGCCAGCCCAGCCAGTCGATGAGTTCGCGGGCGATCGTCGAGACGGGCCGATCGCCGTCCAGCGCCAGATCGACCGGGATGCCTTGAGCACCACTGGCCAGGAAGGCCTCCGTCCGGCCGAGGTCATCGAGACGGCCGCGTGTCGGGTCGCCCGCGAGCCGTGCCTGGACCACGGGGAGTGGCACGGTCAGGCCGATGACCCGGACCGGCATGTCCAGGGCGGCCCGAAGCGCGGCCAACTCGTCGAGCGTCCATAGCGCGTGGGCGAGCAGGAACCGCTCGATGCCGTAGCGGCGGTCGTTGGCCACGACCAACGCGAGGTTCTCCAGGGTGAGGTCGCCGAAGGCCGGATGGGAATCGGGCGCGTCGCCGTCGTCGCCACTCGGCCCGGCCGCCTCCGCCGCATCGGCGGCGGTCATCGCCCAGCCCAGCCAGTCGACATCGATGGCGGCAAACGGAAGGCCGCCGACCTCCAGGAGGTCGGCGGCCTCGGCGAGGACCGTGGACTTGCCCGACCCGAACACGCCCGTGATGAGCGCGGCCTCGGGTCGGGCCATGGTGCGGTCCTTCGCCTAGAGGGCCTTGACCGCGGCGACGAGGGAGGCGAGCCCGTCCTTCGCGTCGGCGAAGAGCATGCCCGTCTTCTCGTTCGTGTACAGCTCGTTGTCGATGCCGGCATAGCCGCGGCCCATGGACCGCTTGATGACGACGATCGACTTGGCCTGGTCGACGTCCAGGATGGGCATGCCGGAGACCGGCGACCCGGGCCGACGTGCGGCCGGGTTAGTGACGTCGTTGGCGCCGATGACCAGGGCCACGTCGCAGCGCGCGAACTCCGGGTTGATGTCCTCCATCTCCTTGAGCTGGGGGTAGGGGACGTTGGCCTCGGCGAGCAGGACGTTCATGTGGCCCGGCATCCGGCCGGCGACGGGATGGATGGCGTACTTGACGTCCACGCCCTTCTCCTCCAGGAGCTCGGCCAGCTCGCGGACTGCGTGCTGGGCCTGGGCGACGGCCAGGCCGTACCCCGGCACGACGATCACGTGCTGCGCATAGGCCAGCTGGATGGCGACGTCGTCGACGCCGATGGCGCGCACGGAGCCGCCGGGTCCTGCCTCGGCCCCGGCTTCCCCTTCACCGCCACCGAACCCGCCGATCATGATGTTCAGGACCGACCGGTTCATGGCGTCGGCCATGAGCTTGGTCAGGATGGCCCCCGCGGCACCGACGAGCGCGCCGGCGATGATGAGGACGGGGTTTTCGATGACGAAGCCCGCCATCGCCACGGCCGTGCCGGTGAACGAGTTGAGCAGCGAGATGACGACCGGCATGTCCGCCCCGCCGATGGGCAGGGTCATGGTCACGCCGAAGATCAGCGCTGCGGCCAGGATGAGCAGCATCAGGGCCAGGTTCGGCGTGCCGGTCGCGAACAGGATGGCCGCCGAGACGACCGTGACCGCGGCCAGCCCGATGGTCACCAGGCGACCACCGGGGATGAGGATCGGCTTGCCCGGGATCAGGCCCTGGAGCTTGCCCGACGCGATGATCGATCCGGTGAAGGTGATCGAGCCGATGATGATGTCGAGCACGATGAAGATGTTCGTATCGATGCGCACGGCGTCGCCGATGCCCGCCAGGCGCAGGTAGTCCTCGATGGCGATGAGCGCGGCAGCGCCGCCGCCGACCGCGTTGAACAGCGACACCAGCTGGGGCATCGCGGTCATCTTCACGGTCCGCGCGGTGTACAGGCCGAGCCCGCCACCGAGCACGATGCCGATGATGATGATCCCCCAGACGATCGCGCTGATGCCGTCGCCGGCCAGCTCCTCGGCCAGGATGAGGATCGCCGTGGCGACGATGGCGATGGTCATGCCGCCGGCCGAGACGAGGTTGCCGTTGCGGGCCGTGGCTGGCGAGTTCATCCGCGACAGGCCGATGACGAACGCCACCGCGCCCGCGATCCAGGCGATCCGGACGAGGATCTCGATGATCTGAAGGGTGGTCATGACGCGGCCTCCGCGTCGTCGGTCGCGCCAGCCGGGCGCTTGGGCGCGACCGGCTTCTTGCGGAACATCTGGAGCATCCGGTCGGTGACGACGTAGCCGCCGACGACGTTCATCGTGGCGAACGCCACGGCGATCAGGGCCAGGGCATAGCCGATGGGGTCATCGACCTCGGCGGCGATGAGCATCGCCCCGACGAGGACGATGCCGTGGATCGAGTTGGCGCCGGACATCAATGGTGTGTGCAGCGTGGCCGGGACCTTGCTGATGACCGCGATGCCGACGAGGATGGCGAGGGTGAAGACGGTCAGGGCCTGGAGCAGGCCCTCGATCTCTTCGAAGGTCATGTCTGGCCTCCGGGGTCGAGCAGCTTGGTGACGGCCTCGCTGACGACCGAGCCGCCGTGCGAGATGACCGTGGACTTGGTGACCTCGTCCTCGAAGTCGAGGTGCAGGGCGCCGTCCTTGATCATCCCCAGCAGCAGGGTCGAGATGTTGCGGGCATAGAACGCGGAGGCCCCGGCCGGCATGGTCGCCGGCAGGTTGTCCGGAGCGATGATGGTCACGCCGTTCGGGGTCTCGACCGTCTCGCCGGTCTTGGACAGCTCGCAGTTGCCGCCCAGGGCGGACGCCGCCATGTCCACGATGACCGAGCCCGACTTCATCCGGCCGACCGCGTCAGCGGTGACCAGAAC
>Ga0163153_10006488_pt1 | contig 13144 bp, 11 predicted proteins | sample OliLakLV19MP6IB1_FD_148629 | JGI IMG/M metagenome (GOLD analysis project Ga0163153, IMG submission 148629) | Freshwater microbial mat bacterial communities from Lake Vanda, McMurdo Dry Valleys, Antarctica - Oligotrophic Lake LV.19.MP6.IB-1 | ecosystem: Environmental > Aquatic > Freshwater >... | reverse complement strand
ACCAACAGTGACGTGGACCTCGTCACCTTCACGGGCGGGGTGGGCGTGGGCAAATACATCGCCTCGAAGGCCGGCTACCGCCGCATGGTGCTGGAGCTGGGCGGCAACGACCCGATCATCGTCATGGAAGACGCCGACATCGAAGAGGCGTCGACACTTGCGGTGCAGGGTTCGTACAAGAACAGCGGCCAGCGCTGCACGGCGGTCAAACGCATGCTGGTGCACGAAGCCGTGGCCGACCGGTTCGTGGATCTCGTTGTCGCCAAGACGAAGGCCTGGAGCTTCGGCGACCCGATGAACGCAAAGTTGGAGATGGGCACGGTGATCGACGAAGCCGCGGCCATGTCCTTCGAAGCACGCGTCAACGAGGCGGTCTCCCAGGGCGCCAGGCTGCTGGTGGGCAACGAACGCCAGGGCGCGCTTTATTCGCCCACCGTGCTCGACCTCGTCGATCCGAAAATGACGGTGGTGATGCAGGAAACCTTCGGCCCGGTCTCGCCGGTGATCCGCTTCCGCAACATCGACGAGGCGGTTGCGATCTCCAACGGTACTGCCTATGGACTATCGTCGGCCGTCTGTACCAACCGCCTCGATTACATCAACCGCTTCGTCTCCGACCTGCATGTGGGCACCGTCAACGTGCGGGAGGTGCCCGGATATCGCCTCGAATTGACCCCGTTCGGTGGAATCAAGGATTCGGGGCTGGGGTACAAGGAAGGCGTGCAGGAGGCGATCAAGAGCTTCACCAACCTCAAGACCTTCAGCCTTCCCGGCAATTGATGCAGACGCTCCTGAACCTGCTTTCGAGTGTCGCCCTGCTGGTGTGGGGGACACACATCGTCCGCACCGGCATCCTGCGCGTCTTCGGGGCCGACCTTCGCCGCGTGCTCTCGAAAAGCGTCGCGAGCCGTTTCTCCGCGTTCCTGGCGGGCCTCGGGGTGACGGCGCTGGTCCAGTCGTCGAGCGCCACGGCCCTCATCGCCAGTTCCTTCGTCTCCCAGAACCTGATCGGCCTTGCCTCGGCGCTTGCGATCATGCTTGGCGCCGACGTCGGCACGGCACTCATGGCGCAGGTGTTTTCGCTCGACCTGTCGTGGCTCTCGCCGCTGCTGATCTTTTTCGGCGTGGTGTTTTTCCTCTCGCGGCGGGCCACGCGCGCGGGCCAGATCGGCCGCGTGTTCATCGGCCTGGGCCTCATCATCCTCGCGCTGCAACTGGTGGTGCAGGCCACCAAACCCATCACCCAGGGCAGCGGCGCCAAGGTGATCTTCGCCACCCTCACGGGCGACCCGATGCTCGACATGCTGATCGGCGCGGTGTTCACCGTGTTCTCCTGGTCGAGCCTGGCGGTGGTGCTGCTGTCGGCGACACTCGCCGCGAGCAACGTGGTCTCGGTGCCGGTGGCGCTTTGCCTGGTCCTGGGCGCGAACCTCGGCAGCGGCTTCCTGGCCCTGCTCGTGAACGCGCGCACCCCCGGCGGCGGGCGCAACGTCGCCTTCGGCAACCTCATCTTCAAGGTGGCGGGCTGCATTGTCTTCGCCACGCTGCTGCCCCACGCGCTCGAGCTCATCGCCCGCTTCGATACCGACGCGCGCCGCCAGGTGGTGCATTTCCACGTGTTGTTCAACGTCACGCTGGCCATCGTGTTCATCGGGCTCACCGACAAGGTGGCCGCGCTGGTGCAGCGCTACCTGCCGCAGGTATCCGGGGGCGTCCCCCAGACCGAACCCAGGCACCTCGACCTCGCCGCCATCGATTCGCCCGCGCTGGCGCTGGCCAACGCCGCGCGCGAGACGTTGCGCATCGGCGACACCATCGAACAGATGCTGCACGGCATGCTCGATGCGATCCGCTCCAACGACCTCGTCAAGGTCGAGCAGGTGATCAAGCTCGATGACGACGTGGACCGCCTCTACACCGCTGTGAAGCTCTACCTCACGCAGATCAGCCGCGAAGCGCTGGACGAAAGGGACAGCCGGCGCTGGACCGAGATCATGTCACTCACCATCAACCTCGAACACGTGGGCGACATCATGGAGCGCATCATGCAGGACGTGCGTGACAAGAAAATCGCGCGGCGCCTGTCGTTTTCCGAAGCCGGCATGCGCGAGATCACGGAGCTCAACGAGAAGCTGGTGGTGAACCTGCGCCTGGGCCTGTCGGTGTTCCTCAACAGCGACGTGAAAAGCGCGCACCAGCTGCTGGTGGAGAAGGAACGCTTCCGCGACATGGAGCGCGCCTTCCACGATGCGCACCTCGACCGCCTCGCCGGCATGACGGTGCAGGCGATCGAGACCAGCTCGCTGCACCTGGACCTCATCAGCGACCTGCGCCGCATCAACTCGTTTTTCTGCTCGACCGCCTACCCGATCCTGGAGCAGGCCGGGCAGCTGCGCCGCAGTCGCCTGCGCAACAGAGACGCCACGGGTGTGTTCGCCGCCCGTCCCGAAATGACCGACGGCGGCCTCGCGGGGCCCGCCAAATAGGAGGGTGCCATGGGACTGCAGCTCGCCGACATCGAGGCTCTTTTCAGATCCCACGGCGGCATCGAATACAGCGGCGAGGGCGTGACCCAGCTGGAACACGCGCTGCAGGCGGCGCAGCTGGCCGAAGGAGAGGCAGCCCCGCTGGAGCTCGTCGCCGCCGCCTTCCTGCACGACCTCGGCCACCTGCTGAACCTGCAGGGCGACACCCCCAGCGCCCGCGGTATCGACGACCAGCACCAGTACTTCGCGATCCCCTTCCTGCGCCCGCTTTTCCGCCCGCCCGTGATCGAGGCCATCCGTTTGCATGTGGATGCCAAGCGCGCCCTGTGCGCGCTGGAAAGCGAATACTACGAGGCGCTGTCGCAGGATTCGAAGCGCAGCCTCACGCTGCAGGGCGGGATCTTCAACCGCGAGGAGCTGCAGGCCTTCCTCGCCAGGCCCCACGCGCAGGACGCGATGAAAGTACGCCGCTGGGACGACGCGGCCAAGGTGCCCGGCGCCGTGACGCCGGCCATCGGGCATTATCTGGGGATCGCCGCGCGCTGCGCGGTTTGACCACCAAAGCCGGAAACACAGAGGCACGGAGGACAAGAGGGCCACAGAGGAAGGGACAACTGGATATCTTCGTGCTCGTTTTGAAAAGCACGGACCATTCAATGGTTTTTCTCTGTGGCCCTCTTGTCCTCCGTGCCTCTGTGTTTCCGGCGGCAATTCCCAGCCGGAGGCGCAGATGAAGAAGCCGAACACCGAAGCCGCCATCCTCGATGCGATCCGCAAGCACCCGATCGCCAAGGTGAAGGTCGCGGTCACCGACATCGACGGCATCCTGCGCGGCAAATACATCCATCGCGACAAGTTCTTTTCCGCGGTAGAGGGCGGCTTCGGCTTCTGCGACGTGGTGTTCGGCTGGGATTCGGGCGACCAGTGCTACGACAACACCCGGCTCACCGGCTGGCAACACGGCTTCCCGGATGCCCTCGCGCGCATCGACCTGGGCACCTACCGCACCGTGCCCTGGGACAACAACGTGCCGTTTTTCCTCGGCAACTTCGTCACGCCGGAAGGCAAGCCCCATCCGGTCTGCCCGCGCCAGGTGTTGAAGCGCGTGCTCGCGCGCGCGAAAAAGATGGGTTTCGGCGCGATGGTGGGATCCGAATACGAGTTCTTCAACTTCCGCGAGACCCCGCAAAGCTGGGCCGACAAGAAAGGCGTCGGGCCCACGCCGATCAGCCCGGGCATGTTCGGCTACTCGCTGCTGCGCACCAACCTCAATCGCGAATATTTCAACGCGCTGATGGACGAGATGGCCGCGTTCAACGTGCCGATCGAGGGCCTGCACACCGAAACCGGGCCCGGCGTGTACGAAGCGGCGCTCGTGTTCACCGAGGCGCTCGAGGCCGCGGATCGCGCGGTCCTTTTCAAGACCGGCGCGAAGGAGATCGGCGCGCGCTTCGGCATCATGCCGAGCTTCATGGCCAAATGGAGCGCGCAATACCCCGGTTGCTCGGGGCACCTGCACCAGAGCCTCACCGACGGCAGGAAAAACCTCTTCCACGATCCGAAGGGGCGCCACGGCGGCATGTCGAAACTTTTCGAAAGCTACCTGCAGGGCCAGCTCGACTCGCTGCTGGGCATGGCGCCGATGTTCTGGCCGACGGTCAACTCGTACAAGCGCCTGGTCGACGGCTTCTGGGCGCCGGTCAAACCCACCTGGGCGGTGGACAACCGCACCGCCACCTTCCGCGTGTTGCCGGGCTCGCCAAAGGCCACCAGGCTGGAAACACGCGCGCCGGGCGCGGACATGAACGCCTACCTCGCCACCGCCGCGGTGCTGGCCGCCGGCCTCGACGGCATCGAGAAAGGCCTCAAGCTCACCACGGCGCCGATCACCGGCAGCAACCAGGGCTCGGAGGACATCCCGCGCGCGCCGCGCACGCTGATCGAGACGACGCGCGTCTTCAGGGAATCGAAGGTCGCCCGCGACTGGTTCGGCGACGACTTCGTCGACCACTACGCCGCGACGCGCGAGTGGGAATGGCGCCAGTGGCTCGATGCGGTGACCGACTGGGAATTGAAGCGCTACTTTGAAATCATCTAGACAACCACGGGAAAGGCGGATGATCCCGTGTTTTCCGTGTTCCGATCTGACCCGGATGCGCAGCATTGAAAAGTAGCGAACAATCGTGAGGCTCCTCGTCCGCCTCGCCGCCGTCGCCTTCGCGCTCACTGCGGGGGCAGCTGCAGCGCAGCTCTCCGAAACCGAGCAGCGCATCGTCGCCGCGGTGAAGGAACGTTCGCCCGCCGCCCTCGAGCTGCTGGAGAAATCGGTTCGCATCAACAGCGGTACGTTGAACGTCGAGGGCGTCCGCGAGGTCGGCCGGCTCTTCCGCGCCGAGTTCGAGGCCCTTGGCTTCACGACACGCTGGGCCGAGATGCCGCCGGAGATGAAGCGCGCGGGCCACCTCGTCGCCACGCGCGCGGGCAAGCAGGGAAAGCGCCTGCTCCTCCTCGGCCACATCGATACCGTGTTCGAGAAGAACAGCCCCGTAGCCGCTTGGGATCCGCGCGGCGCGCGGGTCCGCGGCCAGGGCGTGGTCGACATGAAGGGCGGCGACGTCATCATGGTCGAAGCGCTGCGCGCGCTGCACAAGGTGGGGGTGCTCGACGGCGCCGCCATTTCGGCCATCCTCACGGGCGACGAAGAGGCCGCGGGCAGACCCATCGAACGCTCGCGCGCGGACATGGTGGATCTCGCCAGGGCCAGCGACGTGGCGCTCTCCTTCGAAGGGATCGCCAGGCACCAGGGCAAGGAGGCCGCGGTCATCGCGCGCCGCTCCTCCGGCGGGTTCATCCTGGATGTGAAGGCGAAGGCCGGCCACTCCTCGCGCATCTTCACCGACGAGCTCGGCTACGGCGCGATTTTCGAGGCCGCGCGCATCCTCGATGCCTTCCGCCAGCAGGTGATCGAGCCCGACCTCACCTTCAGCGCCGGCGTCGTGCTGGGCGGCTCCGAGGTGAAGTACGACGCCTCATCGGCCGGCGGAACGGCGTTCGGCAAGACGAACGTGATCCCCAGGGAGCTCACCGTGCGCGGCAACATCCGCTACCTCACGCCCGAGCAGGGCGCGAGCGCGCGCAAGCTCATGCAGGAGATCGTGGCGACGAGCCTTCCCGGCACCACCGCCAGGATCACCTTCAACGAGACCTATCCGCCCATGGCGCCCACCGAGGCCAACCGCGGATTGCTCGAGGCCTACTCGAGGGCGAGCATGGATGCTGGGCTCGGCCCGATCGTCGCGGTTGATCCCGGCTCCCGGGGCGCCGGCGACGTGCAGTTCACCGCACCCTACGTTCCCGGGCTCGACGGGCTGGGGGCGAACGGCAACCACGCCCACTCCGACGACGAGGACCTCGAGATCGCCTCCATCGAGCGCGGTACCATCCGCGCCGCCATCCTCATCTACCGCATGACACGGCCCTGAAAATGTCCCTCTCCCGATTCTCGTTCCCCACCACCATCCATTTCGGCGCCGGCGCGCGCAAGCTGGTCGCCGAGCACCTCCGGCAGCAGGGCCTCAAGCGCCCGCTCATCGTCACCGACAAGGGCCTGGCGAAGCTTTCGATCCTGAAGGATTTCGCGGCGGACCTCACGGGCCTCGACGTGAGGGTCTACGCCGGAGTCCACGGCAACCCCGTGAAGAAACAGGTCGACGACGGCGCGCAGGCCTTCAGGGACCACAACGCCGACTGCGTCATCGGCTTCGGCGGTGGCGCGGCGCTCGACGTGGCGAAGGCGGTCGCGATGATGGCGGTGCACGAAGGCAACGTGCTCCAGTACGCCTGGGACCACCCGCAGGTGCTGCCGATCACCCACGCGCTTCCCTACTTCATCGCCCTGCCCACCACCAGCGGCACCGGGAGCGAGGTGGGCCGATCTTCGGTGATATCCGACGACACCACCCACGTGAAGAAGGTCGTCTTCAACCCGGTGCTGCTTCCGAAGGCCGTGTTCGCGGATCCCGAGCTCACGCTCGACCTCCCGCCCGCGGTGACCGCCGCCACCGGCATGGACGCGCTGACGCACAACGTGGAAAGTTACCTCTCGCCCGACTACCATCCGCTGTGCGACGGCATTGCGCTCGAAGGCGCGCGCATCGCGGCGCATGCGCTGGAGAAGGCGGTGAAAGACGGCCGCGACCTCAAGGCGCGCTCGGACATGATGATGTCCTCGATGATGGGCGCGATCGCGTTCCAGAAGGACCTGGGCGCGGTCCACTCCTGCGCACACGCGCTCGGCACCGTGATGGACATGCACCACGGCCTGGCCAACGCGATCATGATCGACCACGTGATGCGCTTCAACCTCGATGCGGCGCAGACGAAGATGGCCGAACTGGCGCGCGTCTGCGGCGCGGGTTCCACCGCGCAGGACTTCGTCGAGTGGCTGGTGGACCTCAAGGCGCGGATCAACATTCCGGCGAAGCTCGGCGCCAGGGGCGTGACCGCGCAGCACGTGCCGAAGCTGGTGGACATCGCCATCGACGACATCTGCCACAAGACCAATCCGAAGCCGTGCAGCCGCGCGGACTTCGAGCGGCTGTTCCACGAGGCGATCTAGACATGAACGAGGCCGGTGCCGTCGAACTGAACATCAATGGCGACGACCTGCCGCCGCCGACGGGTCCCGAAGACATCGCGAAAGCGCTCGACCACGCGCCTTTCGAGGAGGACTGGTGCCTGTACCTCACGCTGCCCAACGGGGACGTGATCGACGCCAGCCTCGACCACGCCGGCGACCCGTTCGATGTCGGCGTGGAGGTGGGCCGTGAGTACTACATGTCGGAAATGGACCGGGACCTGCTGCAGCAGGTGCTGGTGAGCTTCCTCGCGGGCGACGAGCGCTGGCGCGACATGACCGGCTGGAGGAAGCCGAAACCCCCGGATCCCAAGGTCGAGCGCGCGGCGATGAACAAGGACAAGGCCAAGCTGCTGTTGCTGCTGATCCCGGCCACCCTCGCGCCGCTGGCGATCTTCGGCAACGGCATGTGGGCGTTGGCGCTGGTGTTCATCGCGCTACCGGTCGCCTTCACCGCGATCACCGTCGTCAAGCTGCGCGAGGTGAAGCGCGCCTCGACGTGGACCAGGGGCACCGCGCGCATCGTGCGTTCCGAGCTCCGCAGGCAGACGCGCACGGACACGGAGACGGACAGCAAGCAGACGCTCGAGCACGCGCGAGTCGAATACGAGTTCACGGTGAAGTTCGAGAAATTCCGCGGCAAGCGCATCAACATCGGCGAGGTCCTGCCGAATACGCCCGCGGTCCAGGAGGCGCTGCAACGCTACAAGGTGGGCGCGAGCGTCCCGGTCTACTACGACCCGGCGAACCCGAACGAGTCGGTGCTCGAGCGCGACCTGCCGGAGAAGTTCGGGCTCATCTGGATCATCGTGGCCATCGCCTATGCCGCGGCCTTCGCCGGCGCGTACTGGGCGGTGACGAGGTGAAGCGAACCGCGGGCTAGGACGTGGCCGCCTGCCGGCAGTGCCCGGCGATGCGGTCGGCGATGCGCTCGTGCAGCGGCCCGGGAAAGTCGTGCCCCATGCCGGCGACCCTCTCCAGCGCGACGCTGCCGCCGCCCTCGTAGATCGCCCGCGCCGTGGCTTCGCCACATGCGGGGCGCAGCAGCGGATCTTCGTCGCCGTGTATCACCAGCGTGGGCACCTTGATGCGGCGCACAACCGGCGTCCGGTCGCCACTCGCGGCAATCGCCACCAACTGGCGCGCCGCGCCCGCGGGATATTGCGACCGCAGGACCTGGCGCTCGCAGAACGCGCGCAACTCGCCTTCCTCCATCGGGTGCGTGCGGCTACCGATCACCCGCAGCAGCTTCATCAGGTGCGCGATCGCGACCCCGGGGTCCCCGATCTTGCGCGGCGCCGATAACAGGACCCTGCGCGCGCGTGATGCCGGCGAGGGCAGCTTGCGGCTGCCGGTGGTCGACATGATCGAGGTAAGGGTCGCGACTTTTCCCGGTGCGTTCGCGGCGAGGTTCTGGGCCACCATGCCGCCCATGGAGGCGCCCACCACGTGCGCGCGCGGGATGCCGAGCGCCCCCAGCAGCGCCGCGCTGTCGCGCGCCATGTCCTCGATGTAATACGGCGCCTTGAGCGGCAGGCGCAGGGCGAACTTCACCGCCTCGAGCGCGATCTTCGGCATGCCCAGGTGGTCGAGCTTGCTAGACAGGCCGATGTCGCGGTTGTCGAAGCGGACCACGCGAAAACCCCGCGCGGCCAGCATGTCGCAAAGCGCCTCGGGCCAGAAGATCATCTGCGCGCCCACCCCCATGATCATCAGCATGACGGGGTCGGAGGGGTTGCCACGTTCGTCGTATTCGAACGTGAGGCCGTTGGCGGCGATCGAGGGCATCGAGGGGACGGATTTGCGAACACGGGCGCCAAATCTACCCGAAAGCGCGCACCGCCGCCCCGCCGGTGACGCAGACAGGTTCACCGGCGCCACATGGCCGGCCGCGAATTGCCTTTTCGCGTGATACTTTCCGGGTATGAGGATCCCGTTCGAGTTGCGCCACCTCGAATACTTCGTTGCGGTTGCCGACGAGCTGAATTTCCGGCGTGCCGCCGCCCGGCTGCACATCTCGCAGCCGCCGTTGAGCCGCGCGATCCGCGAGCTGGAAACCTCGGTCGGCGCGTGTCGAGATCGAGGCCGGCGAACCCAGCAGCCTGCTGCCCAGGTTGCGGCGTCAGAAGTTCGACTTCGCGCTGCTGGGCTTCCCCACCGACCTCGCCGGCTTCGAAAAGGAGACGGTGCACACCGTGGCGCTGGTGGTGACGCTGCCCTCGCGCCACGTCGGCGCGCGGCGCAAGCTCGTCTCGCTTCAGGACCTCGCCGGGCTGCCGCTCTTCTGGTTCAAGCGCCCGTTCAACCTGCCGTATTTCGACCACTGCGCGCGCGTGTTCGACACGCTCAGGCCCGCCCTCACGTTCATCAACGTGCCGCCCGGCCAGCTCTCGACCCTCGATCGCATCCGCCAGGGCGAAGGCTTCGCGCTGCTGACGCCGATGCGCAACAGGGCGCGCGCAAAGCGATTTGCGGCGGTGGCGCGCAAGGTGCTTTCGGACCGGCGTGCGGAACCTTGAGCACGGTTCCGCTATCATATTGATACCCCTATGGAACCTCTCAGAATCGGCGTTTCGGCCCGACTGCTTTACCCGGATTCCTCGCGCCAGTTCCTGCCGACGAAATCGGTCCAGTACCTGGAGCAGTCCGTGGCCAACTGGGTGATGTCCGGCGAAGTCCTCGCCTTCATGATCCCGGAAATGAGCCTCGCCTCGCCGCACATGCCACGGGCGCTCAAGGCGAAACACTACGTGGATGCCCTCGACGGCCTGCTGATGCAGGGCGGCGCCGACATGTCGCCCAGGAGTTACGGCGAATCGCCGCTCAACCCGCTGTGGGCCGGCGACGAAATCCGCGACGCCTACGAGATCGAGCTCTTCCACGAATTCGTCACGCAGGGCAAGCCGGTATTCGGCATCTGCCGCGGGCACCAGGTGATCAACGTGGCGCTCGGCGGCTCGCTCTACCAGGACATCGCCACGCAGTGCCCGGGGATGGGCGCGCACCGTGACGATGGGCGCTACGACAACCATTTCCACGACCTGACGATCCTTCCGGACACGTGGCTTTCGCGCGTCTATCCCCAGGTGCGGCAGGCGCGCATCAATTCGATCCACCACCAGGGCCTGAAGGCGCTGGGCGAGGGGCTGGTGACCGAGGCCCGCAGCGAACCCGACGGCATGGTCGAGGCGGTGCGCTGGGAAGGCCACAGCTTCGTCTTCGGCGTGCAGTGGCATCCGGAATTCATGGATCCGAAAGACTCCTCGCTGCTCGATGGGCGCCCGCTGCTGCGCGAATTCCTCTCTGCCTGCGAGTCGCGCAAGAAAACCGGGAAGGCGACCTCCATAATGGCGGCCCGGGCCGCATGACCGGCGCCGTCCCCGCGCAGGCGGGGACGCCATCATCCAATGACCCTGAAGATATTCAATCCGGCCACCGGTAAACTCGCCGCCACGCTGCCTTCCGACGACGCAAGATCCGTCAAGGCAAAGTACCTGCGCGCGCGCGCCGCACAGCCGGCCTGGGCGCGTACCCGGCTCAAGCAACGGCTCGATGCAATCGTGAAGTTCCGCGCGCTGCTGGTGGCGCAGGCCGAACGGCTCGCCACGGTGCTGACCACGGAGGTCGGCAAGCCAATCGCCCAGTCGCGCAACGAGCTCAAGGGCCTGCTGCCGCGCATCGATTTCTTCCTCGAAGAGACCGCGCACGCGCTGCGCATCCGGCGCGTCTCCGGCGGCAGGGGCGAGCCGATGGAGGAGCGCATCTCGCGAGAGCCGCTCGGCGTGATCGCCAACATCTCGGCCTGGAACTACCCGTGGTTCGTCGGCGGTAACGTCTTCATCCCGGCGCTGCTGGCGGGCAACGCGGTGCTCTACAAGCCCTCGGAATTCGCCGCGCTCACCGGCGTGGAGATCGCGCGCCTGCTCTACGAGGCGGGCATCCCCCAGGACGCCTTCATCGCGCTCATCGGCGGCGGCGACGTCGGCGCGGCCCTGCTGCGCCAGCCGGTGGACGGCGTGTTTTTCACCGGTTCCGTGGGCACCGGGAAAAAGATCGCCGAAGCCGTGCGCGGCCGCATGGTCAAGCTGCAGCTCGAGCTCGGCGGCAAGGATCCGATCTACGTCTGCGAGGACGCGGACATCGCCGGCGCGGCGGCGGGCATCGCCGACGGCGCGTTCTACAACACCGGGCAAAGTTGCTGCTCGGTGGAGCGCGTGTACGTGAACGAAAGGATCTTCGAACGTTTCGTCGACGCCTTCGTGGGCGCGGTGCGCAATTTCAGGCGCGGCGATCCGGCGGATGAAAGCACCTACATCGGCCCGCTCACCCGTGCGCCGCAGCTCAAGGTGCTGGAGGCGCAGGTGAAGGACGCGGTGAAAAAGGGCGCGCGCATCCTGGCCGGCGGCAAACGCGTCAAGGGCCCGGGCAACTGGTTCGAACCCACGGTGCTGGTCGACGTGACCCACGACATGGCGGTCATGCGCGAAGAAACCTTCGGCCCGGTGATCGGGCTGATGTCGGTGAAGGACGACGCCGAGGCCGTCCGCCTGATGAACGACACCTCGTACGGCCTGACCGCGGGCATCTACACCCCCGATCGCCTGCGCGCGGAGAAGGTGCTCTCGCAGGTCCACAGCGGATCGGTGTACTGGAACTGCTGCGACCGGGTCAGCCCGCGCCTGCCCTGGTCGGGCGTCGGAGATTCCGGCATCGGCCTGACGCTTTCCACCGAGGGCATCGAGGCCTTCACGCGGCCCAAGGCCTGGCACCTGCGCGCCGGCTGAAGGAAACCGGGTTCCGGCTCAGCGCCTGATGTGGGTGGCGAGCTCGCCGAGGTATTCGGCAAAGGCCGGCTGGCCCGCCAGCCGGCCCAGGCTGGGAGCCTCGGCCAGGCGGCCGCAGCTCACGAAGATGAAGCGTTCGCACAGCTCCTGCAGCAGCTCGATGTGGAACGCCTCGTTCGGGTGGACGCAGACAAAAACCACCTTGCCTTCCGAGCGCAGGCGGCGGAAAAAATCGAGCATGAAGCCGATGTAGCCGTCCTGGGTGCTGAACTGCGGCTCGTCGAAGAGGTGCACGCCGGGTGACAGGCCACGCGCGTGTTCCAGCATGAAGGCGGGCAGGCGCTTGCGGAACGAGCGCACCTGGTAGGACTGGTGGTAGTGCATGGCCAGGCGCGAGCGCTCGCCGTAGCGCACTCTGTGGATGTCCTGCCCGGCGCACAACACGCGCCCCGAGGTGGGGGCGTTGCTGCCCGTGATCAGCTCGAAGAGCGTTGTCTTGCCCGATCCGTTGGGCCCCAGCACCCCGACGATGGCCGGCGCCTCGACCGAGAAGTCGGCCTCGAGCGTGAAAGTCGGCGTCCGGTCGAACCGCCCGCGCGTGTACACCTTCCGGAGCTGCTCCACGCGCAGCATCGCGTCAGATCCCGAGCAGGCGCCGGCGCAGGACCTCGTCCGCGCGCAGTAGCCCCGCTTCACCCTCGAAGGCCACGCAGCCGCGGTCGAGCACATAGACCCGGTCCGCCACAGCAAGCGCGGTATCCAGGTTCTGCTCCACCAGCAGCACACCCACGCCCTCTGCGCGCAGCCGGCGCACGACACCCATCACCTGCTGCACCATGCGCGGCGCGAGCCCCTGGCTGGGTTCGTCCATCAGCACCAGCCCCGGCCCACCCATCAACACACGCGCGATCGCCACCATCTGCATCTCCCCGCCCGAAAGGTTTTCGCATTCGCGGGTGTACAGGTGCTCGAGCGCCGAGAACACCTCGAAACATTCCTTGAGGCTCCACGAGCGGAAGCGCGAGCGCTTGGCGGCGATGGCGAGGTTGCGCGCCACCGTCAGCGCCGGAAAGATGCGGCGGTCGTCGGGCACCCAGCCCACGCCGGCGCGCGCGATGGCATGGGTGGGCGCGCGCGTGACTTCGCGCCCGTCGAAGCTGACCCGCCCGCGCCGCGGCCGCGTGAGGCCGAGGATCGAGCGCAGCGTGGTGGTCTTGCCCGCCCCGTTGGCCCCCAGG
>Ga0163153_10006486_pt1 | contig 13145 bp, 13 predicted proteins | sample OliLakLV19MP6IB1_FD_148629 | JGI IMG/M metagenome (GOLD analysis project Ga0163153, IMG submission 148629) | Freshwater microbial mat bacterial communities from Lake Vanda, McMurdo Dry Valleys, Antarctica - Oligotrophic Lake LV.19.MP6.IB-1 | ecosystem: Environmental > Aquatic > Freshwater >... | reverse complement strand
GCCCGGGCAGGCGAGGCTGCGGCGGTTTCCGGACACGGAGGTCTCGTTCCAGATCGACGAGAACATCCGCGGAACAGACGTGTTCATCGTGCAGCCCACGTGCGCCGGCGCAGGGGGGTCGGTCGACCAGGCGCTGGTCGAGCTGATGATCATGATCGACGCGTTTCGTCGCTCGTCGGCGGCGCGGATCACCGCGGTGATTCCGTACTACGGCTACGGACGGCAGGACCGGAAAGATAAGCCGCGCGTGCCGATTTCGGCCAAGCTCGTGGCCAACGTACTGAGCGCGGCCGGCACGAACCGCGTACTGACAATGGATCTGCACAAGGCGCAGATTCAGGGGTTCTTTGACATTCCCGTCGACCATCTGTTTGCCGCGCCGGTCATCATCGACTACCTGGCGCGGCTCGACTCGCCGAAGCTGACGCTGGTGGCGCCGGATGCGGGCGGCGCCGAACGCGCCCGCGCCTACGCCAAGCGGCTGGACGGCGAGCTCGCCGTGATCGACAAGCGGCGGACCGAGGATGGGACCGCGGAGGTCATGAACGTCATCGGCGATGTCGAGGGCCGGACCTGTATCATCCAGGACGACATCGTCGACACGGCGGGCACCATCACCAAGGCGGCGACGGCGCTCAAGAACAACGGTGCCGAGCGTGTCCTGGCCTGCGCGGTCCACGGGGTGCTGTCGGGATCGGCGATCGAGCGGATCGAGAAGTCGCCGATCGACAAGATGATCGTGACCAACACGATCCCGCAGTCCGCGGCGTCGGCGGCGTGCAGCAAGATCGTGGTCCTTTCGGTGGCGCGCCTGCTCGGGCAGGCCATCAAGAGCATCCACGAGGAGACGTCGGTATCCTCGCTGTTCGTGTAGTTGGGATTTCGGACTTTGGACTTCGGACTTAGGACTTAGGAATTCGAATGGAAGCGATACTCGAAGCAACGACGCGCGATACCTTTGGCAAGAACGAGGCGCGGCGCACGCGCCAGGCCGGCCGCGTGCCGGCCGTCGTCTATGGCGCGAGCGCGGACAGTGCGCTGGCCAAGGTGGCGACGCCGATCGCCGTGGAGCCGCGCCCGCTCCTCAAGATTCTGCACTCGGAGTCCGGCGCCAACACGCTCATCTCCCTCAAGCTCGAGGGCTCGGCCACGAAGGTGCTCGTCAAGGCATACCAGCTCGATCCGGTGACCCACCAGGTCCTCCACGTCGACTTCTACCGGGTCGCGATGGACAAGATGCTGCAGGTCACCATCCCCGTCGTCGTCAAGGGTGAGCCGAAGGGCGTGAAGCAACAGGGCGGCATTCTCGAGTTCATCCGGCGCGAGATCGAGGTCGAGTGCTTGCCGGGCGACATTCCGGAGCACGTCGAGATCGATGTCAGCGAACTGATGTTGCACCAGGGCATCCGCGTCCGCGACGTCGCGACCGATCCGAAGTGGAAGCCGATCAGCGAAGCCGAGCTCATGCTGGTGCACGTCATCATGCCGAAGGTCGAAGAGGCGCCGGTGGCGGCTGACGCGGCCGCGGTCCCGGCGACGACGGCCGAGCCGGAAGTCCTCAAGAAGGGCAAGAAGGACGAAGAGAAGGAAGACGACAAGAAGTAGTGAAGCTGATTGTCGGCCTGGGCAATCCCGGCGAGACGTACCAGGGCACGCGCCACAACATCGGATTCGCCGTGGCGGATCTACTGGTCGTGCGGTGGGGGTTGTCGGGGTTCGAGGCGGGTCCGGTGGACGCGCTGATCGCGAAGCGCCGGACGGCCGAGCCGGCGTTGGTGGCCAAGCCGCTCACATTCATGAACCTGAGCGGCGAGGCGGTCGGCGGGCTGGTCCGGTACTTCAAGATCGTGCCGGTGGATGTGCTGGTCATCGTCGACGAAGTGCAGCTGCCGCTGGCCCGTCTGCGGGCCGGCGCCAGAGGGTCCGCCGGCGGGCACAACGGCCTGAAGTCGATTGTCGAGCACGTGGGCGTGGACTTCGCGCGGTTGAGAGTTGGGGTCGGGCGCGGTGATGCACGACGGGATCTCGCGGATCACGTGCTGTCCCGGTTCGACCGGTCGGAGCAGGCCGAGGTCGAGCGCATGACGGTGCGCGCGGCCGATGCGGCGGAGATGTTCATCACGTCCGGGATCGCGGCGGTGATGAACGAGTTCAACGGCGACGATCCCGCAGTCACCGAATAGCGTCAATCCTTGCGGCCACGGGCCGCCTCGCTTCGAAAGGGCGAGTCCACGAGGAGCACCGAATGTCAGTCAGACAGTACGAGCTCGTCTACATCCTTCCCCCAGAGACCACCGAACAGCAGGTCGCCGAGCTGCACGAGCAGGTCGAGCAGACCGTGGCGCGCCTTCACGGCCAGATCGAGAAGACCGAAAACTGGGGCCGCCGAAAGCTGGCGTACGAGATCGGGAAGTTCAAGGAGGGTGTGTACGTCCTCGACGTGATCAACGGCTCCGGCGAGCTCATGAAGGAGATCGACCGTCGCTTCAAGGTGCTCGACCAGGTCATCCGGCACATGGTCGTGCGCGTGGACGAGGAGAAGAAGGTCGTCGAGCGAACCCGCACCAAGCGTCAGACCGAATCTGCGCGGCGCCGCGTGAAGCGCGGCCTGTCGCCCGAGCGGCAGCCCGGCGAGGGACGCCACGCGGACGGCGACGATGGGGACGATGACCGGTATGACGCAGGGGAGGCCTAACGTGCCATTTGGACAAGGACGATCGGGGAGCGGCGGCGGCGGGGCCCGCGGCCGCGGTGACAAGAAGGCTGGAGATAAGGAAAAGGGTCAGCGCCGGCCGATGTTCCGCCGCCGCAAGGTCTGCAAGTTCTGTGCGGACAAGATCGACGACATCAACTACAAGGACGTCAAGCTCATCGGGCCGTTCGTGCCCGAGCGCGGAAAGATTCTGCCGCGGCGCATTTCCGGCACCTGCGCCATGCACCAGCGGAAGCTCCAGACCGCGATCAAGCGCGCGCGCCAGATCGCGCTCATCCCGTTTGTGACGGATTGAGGCAGCCATGGAAGTGATTCTTCGAGAGCACGTGGACAACCTGGGGAGCCGGGGCGATCTCGTGAAAGTCGCCGACGGCTACGCACGCAACTACCTCCTGCCGCGCAAGCTGGCGCTCGTCGCGACCGACGGGAACCGCAAACAGATCGAGCGGGAGCGCGCCAAGTTCGACGCCACGGAGGCCGAGGAGCGCAAGGTGGCCGAGGCATTCGCCGCCAGGCTGTCGAACGTCGAGATCGTCATCGCCAGAAAAGTGGGCGAGACCGAGGCGCTCTATGGATCGGTCACGGCCGCGGACATCGCGGACGCACTGGCCGCCAAGGGCTTCGACATCGACCGCCGCAAGCTCCAGCTGGGTGACCCCATCAAGGCCATCGGTGAGACCGACGTGGTCGTGAAGCTCAGCCGCGACGTCACCGCCACCGTGAAGGTCAAAGTTGTCCCCGAAGGCGCGGCTTAGATAGCAGGGCGGGTCCTTTTGGACCCGCCTCGATTCACAGGCTGGGTATGGCGCAGGCAGCAGCGGAACGGACACTCCCGCACAACCTGGAGGCCGAACGGTCGGTCCTCGGCGCCATCCTGCTGCACAACGACGCCTTCAACCTCGCCGCGGAAGTGATCGATTCGCGCGATTTCTTCCGCGACGCCCACCGCCGCATCTTCGACAAGATGGTGAAGCTCTCCGAACGGGGCGACGCGATCGACCTGGTCACGCTCAAGGACGAGCTGGCCCGATCGGGTGAGATCGAAGAAGTCGGCGGCCCTTCGTACATCGCGGCTCTCGTTGACGGTGTGCCCCGGTCGACCAACGTCGAGCACTACGCGCGCATTATCAAGGAGAAGGCCACCCTCCGGAGCCTGATCTTCTCCGCCAACAAGATTCTGGCCACGGCGTACGAGGCCGAGGAAGACGCGGACGTCATCCTCGACCAGGCCGAGCACGCGATCTTCGCCATCGCCGACGACAAAGTGCGTGACGGGTTCGTCTCGCTGCGCGACCTGGCCCAGGGCAGCCTCGAGACCATCGAGAAGCTCCACGCGCGGAAGGAGCTGGTCACCGGCGTCCCCACGGGCTTCACCGACCTCGACGAGCTGACGTCGGGGCTCCAGGCCTCCGACCTGATCATCGTCGCCGCCCGGCCGTCGATGGGGAAGACGAGCCTCGTGCTGAACATGGCGCAGCACGTCGGCACGAAGACGAACATGACGGTGGGGCTCTTCAGCCTCGAGATGTCGAAGGAACAGCTGTTCCTCCGCATGCTGACGGGCGAGGCCCGCATCGACGCGCATCGGCTGCGCGGCGGGTTTCTGGGCGAACGCGACTGGGGTCGGCTCGCGCAGGCCATCGGCACGCTGAGCGACGCGAAGATCTTCATCGACGACTCGCCCTCGATCGGCGTGCTCGAGATGCGCGCCAAGTGCCGGCGGCTCAAGTCCGAGCACGGCCTGCACCTCGTGATCGTCGACTACATCCAGCTGATGCAGGGGCGCGGGCGATTCGAGAACCGGACGCTCGAAGTGGCGTCCATCTCACGGTCCCTCAAGGGCCTCGCCAAGGAACTGAGCGTCCCGATCGTCGTGCTGTCGCAGCTCAGTCGCGCGCCCGAGTCGCGATCGGATCACCGTCCGCAACTATCGGACCTGCGGGAATCCGGCGCGCTCGAGCAGGACGCGGACGTCGTGATGTTCATCTTCCGCGAGGACCTGTACGCCGACAAGAACGCGCCTCCGGCCGACACCCAGGGCGTCGCCGAGCTCATCATCGGCAAGCAGCGGAACGGTCCCGTCGGCGTCGTGAAGCTGGCCTTCATCCGCGAGTTCACCCGCTTCGAGAACCTCGCCAGCGGCAACGCATGATCCGACCGACCGTCGCGCGTGTCGACCTGGGCGTGCTGACCAGGAACTACCGACACATCGCCGAGGCCGTCGGACGCGAGCGCCCTGACCGTGCGGCCCCGGGGATCATCGCCGTCATCAAGGCCAACGCCTACGGGCACGGCGCCGTGCAGGTGGCGCGCGCGCTCGAAGACGCCGGCGCGGACCTGCTGGCGTGCGCCGACATCGAAGAAGGAGCGGCGCTTCGTGCCGCCGGCGTCCGCGCCGAGATCCTCGTGTTTGGCGCCTTGAGCGTCAGCGACCTCGACGGCCTGTTCGACGGCCGCCTGACGCCCACCATCTCGACGCCCGGCGCGGCGCGCGCCGTGCAGGCCGCCGCGGCGCGCTACCGACAGCGGGTCCGCTATCACCTGAAGATCGACACGGGAATGAACCGGCTCGGTTTCCGGTTCGACAATCTGCGCCGCACGCTGCCGGAGCTTCTGGCGAGCGACCACCTCGATCTCGAGGCGGTCTATACACACTTCGCGACGGCGGACGACCCCGGGTCAGCGCTCTTCGACGATCAGCGTCGGCGCTTCGATCGCGCGCTGGCGGATATCGAGGCCATGGGTGCGCGGCCCCGCTTTCGCCATGCCGCCAACAGCGCCGCGCTGTTGCGCGATGCCCGCGTGTGGTTCGATCGGGTCCGTCCGGGCCTGCTGCTGTACGGCATCGTGCCGCCCCCGCTCGCGTCGACGGTCGAGCTCTCGCCGGCCATGACCCTCGTCAGCAAGGTCGTCGCCGTCAAGGGCCTGCGGGCCGGCGACATCACCGGCTACGGCGCTCGCTTCACCGCGGACCGACCGACAACGGTCGCGATTGTGCCCGCGGGGTACGCCGACGGCCTCGATCTCCGCATGGCGGGGCGCTCGGATGTTCTCATCCGCGGCCGCCGCGCCCGCATCGTCGGCTCGGTGTGCATGGACATGCTGATGGCCGACGTCACCGGCACGGACGTGTCCCCAGGCGACGATGTGGTCATCATCGGCAGTCAGGACGCCGAGCGCATCGATGTGCGCGAGATCGCAGGGGCCATTGGCTCCATCCCGTGGGAGATCCTCTGCCGCATCGGATCGCGAATTGAACGGGTGTATCAGTAGCTATGGCCAAGCGTCCAACGACCGTGTTCGTCTGCCAGGAGTGCGGGGCCCAGTCGCCCAAGTGGCTTGGGCGCTGCGTCGAGTGCGGGGCGTGGAGCTCGCTCGTGGAAGAGCACGCCGAGCGCTCGAGCGACGGCGGCCAGACCGCGGCGACTGGTCACCGGTACGGGGTCGCGCGCTCATCGAGCGGCGCCCAGTTGTACGCCGACATCGCGATCGAACAGCATGCACGCCTGAGCACGGGGATCGGCGAGTTCGATCGCGTGCTCGGCGGGGGCGTTGTGCCCGGCTCGCTCGTGCTGCTTGGCGGCGAACCCGGGATCGGCAAGTCGACGCTGCTGCTGCAGGCCGCCGCCAACATGGCCCGCACGATCGGACCCGTGCTCTACAGCTCGGGCGAGGAATCCGAACACCAGATCAAGGCGCGCGGCGAACGATTGGGCGTCGCGGAGGCGCCGCTCTATCTGCTCGCCGAAACCTGCCTCGAGCGCATTCTCGAGGAGATCGCCCGCCTCAAGCCGTCGCTGGTCATCGTGGACTCCATTCAGACCGTCTATTCGCTCAAGTTCCAGTCGGCGCCAGGGAGCATCGGCCAGGTCCGCGAGGCCGCGACGCAGCTGCTCTTCTCGACCAAGGCGCAGAACGTTCCGACCTTCCTCGTGGGTCACGTCACGAAGGATGGGAGCCTGGCCGGCCCGAAGGCCCTGGAGCACATCGTCGACACGGTGCTGTACTTCGAGGGCGAACGCCACCATTCGCACCGCGTGGTGCGGGCGGTCAAGAATCGTTTCGGCGCGGTCAGCGAGCTTGGGGTGTTCGAGATGACCGAGGCCGGACTGCGGCCGGTGCCCAATCCGTCCAAACTCTTTCTCGCCGAGCGGCCGTCGAACGCGCCGGGCTCGGCGGTGCTCTGCTCGGTCGAGGGCTCGAGGCCGATCCTCGTCGAGGTGCAGGCGCTCGTGAGCAGCAGCAGTTACGGTACGGCCCGCCGCATGGCCAGCGGCGTCGATCAGCAGCGCCTCTCGCTTCTGCTCGCGGTGCTCGAGAAGCGTGCCGGGCTCAACCTGATGGGCGACGATGTGTTCGTCAACATCGCCGGCGGGATGATGGTGGACGAGCCGGCGTCGGACCTCGGCGTGGTGGCCGCGATTGCGTCGAGCGTCAGGAACCGCCCGGTGCCGGCGACCACGGCGCTGTTCGGCGAGGTCGGGCTCGCCGGAGAGATCCGGGGCGTCACCCAGGCCGGACTCCGCGTGCGCGAAGCCTCGCAGATGGGGTTCACGCGGTGCCTCATGCCCGAGGCGAACATCGACCCCAAGGACCGGCCCGGAGGGGGTTGCGATCTCGTGGGCGTCCGAACGGTCGGTGAGGCGCTCGAGCAGTTGCTCGCCTGAGCGCTCGGTTCTACTCCAGAAGGAGCGGTTCGCCCCGCTCTTCCGTGATCGGCACGAGGTGGTGATCGCGCACGATAAGGCGAGCGCACGCATTCCACCGAAGCAACGCGTCGTCGTTATTGGCCGGACGGATGGCTTCGGCCTTTTCGTAGCTGTTCATGGCAAGTCGCAGCCATTCATAGGCCTGTGGGCCGCACCCTGGCGCGCCATGCCGGAGCCGCGCTTTGGCCAGACGTTCGTAGACGATCCCCGTGTAATACGCGCCTTCGTAGTCGTCACGCAGTCGTGCGGCGGCCGTCCACGCTTCGGCGACGCACGACGCGTCGGTGTCGAATTGATCGCTCAACGCGAGCAGCAGCGTGGTCAGCGCCTCCTGGTTGTCTGGCTCGATCTCGAGCGCATCAAGACAGATGCTCTCCGCCTCCCAGGGCTCGTTCAACAGACGGTAGCGCTCGGCCTTCGCGAGCGCTCGGTTGACGGCCTCAGGCGAGATGGTCTTCAGCTCAAATTCCATGGCGACCTCCACGTGCCGGTTTCATGAGCGCAACATCCTGAGCAGTTTGGCGACCGGGTCGTACAGCTGATCGACGACTCGCTCCTTCAAGGGGATGATCGCGTTGTCGGTGATCGCGATGTTCTCGGGACAGACGTTGGTACAACACTTCGTGATGTTGCAGTACCCGACGCCGTGCGTGTCCTTCAGATCGCGGGCACGATTGTCGGTGTCCAGCGGGCTCATTTCAAGCGCCGCGGCGTACACCAGGTGACGTGGGCCAACGAACTCATCGAACATCTGATGCTCGCGCAGCACGTGGCACACGTCCTGGCACAAAAAGCACTCGATGCACTTTCGGAACTCCTGCACGCGCTCGACGTCCACTTGCGCCACGCGCCACGTGCCGTCGGCCGCGTCCGGCGGCCTGGGCTTGAAGCGCTTGACACTTTTCTTCGCCTGGAAATTCCACGAGACATCGGTGACGAGGTCCCGGATTGACGGAAAGGCGCGCATCGGCTCGACCGTCACCGGCTTCGACAGGTCGAGCTGATTCAGCCTGGTCATACACATCAAGCGCGGGCTCCCGTTCACTTCAGCCGAGCATGAGCCGCACTTTCCCGCCTTGCAGTTCCAGCGGACGGCGAGATCGTTCGCTTTGTGGGCCTGGATCTGGTGCACCGCGTCCAGCACCACCATGCCCTCGGACACATCCGTCGCGTAGTCCTCGAACTGTCCACCTCGCGCGTCACCGCGCCAGATTCGGAACGTCGCGCTCGTCGCCATCTATTCCATCTCCTCGATGATGCGCTTCAGCTCATCGGGCATTTCCGGAATCGGTGCACGCGAGACTTCCATCCGGCCGTCGTGTCCTTTGCGGACGACCAAGTTGAACGTGCCGAAGTTCGCGTCCTTGACCGGATAATCCTCACGGAAGTGGCCGCCGCGGCTCTCGCGTCGCTCGATCGCCGAACGCGTGATGGCTTCCGAGACCGTCAACAGGTTGAGCAGGTCGAGCGCGGCGTGCCAGCCGGGGTTGTACTCGCGATGGCCCCCGACCCCGACCCTGTTCGCTCGTTCGCGCAACGGCCCGAGACCCTCGAGCGCGCGCTGCATCTCGGACTCGTTCCTCACGATCCCGACGAGGTCCTGCATCATGTCCTGCAGCGCGTACTGCACCTGATAGGGCCCCTCGCCCTGGGTACTGCGCTCGAACGGCTCGACCGCCAGGCGCGCCGCCTCGTCGACCTGCCCCGCGTCGATGGCGCCGCGCTCCTGCGTCGTCGCATACTTCGCGGCGTACTCGCCGGCGCGTTTGCCGAACACGATGATGTCCGAGAGCGAATTGCCGCCGAGACGATTCGCGCCGTTGATGCCCGCGGCGCACTCGCCCGCCGCGAAGAGGCCCGGGACGGTTGACATCTGCGTGTCCCCGTCCACCCGCACACCACCCATGATGTAGTGCGTCGTCGGGCCGATTTCCATCGGCTCCTGAGTGATGTCGAGGTCGGCGAGCTGCTTGAACTGATGGTACATGCTCGGCAGCTTCTTCTTGATGTGCTCGGCGCCGTTCGGAATTCTCGCCTTGATCCAGGCGATGTCGAGAAACACGCCGCCGTGCGGGCTGCCACGGCCCGCTTTGACCTCACGCATGATGCAGCGGCTCACGTGATCGCGCGTCAGGAGCTCCGGCGGTCGCCTCGCGGACTTGTCGCCCTGCGTGTAGCGCCAGCCCTCTTCCTCGTTGTCCGCGGTCTGTGCTCGATAATTCTCAGGGATGTCGTCGAACATGAACCGGCGGCCTTCGCTGTTCCTCAGGACGCCGCCTTCGCCACGCACCGCTTCGGTGACGAGAAGGCCGCGAACGCTCGGCGGCCAGATCATCCCGGTCGGATGGAACTGCACGAACTCCATGTCAACAAGATCCGCGCCGGCGTCGTAGGCGAGCGTGTGCCCGTCGCCCGTGTATTCCCAACTGTTGCTCGTGATCTTGAAGGCGCGGCCGATCCCCCCGGTGGCCAGCACGACCGCCTTCGCGCGAAACAGCTTGAAGCGCCCACGCTCGCGCTCGTACCCGAACGCGCCGACGATGCGGTCGCCGTCCGTGAGCAGCGTGACAATCGTGCACTCCATGTGCACGTCGATGCCCTGGTGGATGCTGTGATCCTGGAGTGTGCGGATCATCTCCAGACCGGTGCGGTCGCCGACGTGGGCCAGCCGCGGATACCGGTGGCCGCCGAAGTTCCGCTGTAGGATGCGGCCGTCCTTCGTCCGATCGAACATCGCGCCCCACGCCTCGAGCTCGCGCACGCGGTCAGGCGCCTCCTTGGCGTGAAGCTCCGCCATGCGCCAGTTGTTCACGTACTGGCCGCCACGCATGGTGTCAGAGAAATGGACCTTCCAGTTGTCTCGATCGTCGACGTTGGCCAGGGCGGCCGCGATGCCGCCCTCCGCCATCACGGTGTGCGCCTTTCCGAGCAGGGACTTGCAGACGAGCCCCACGGAGACGCCGGCGGCAGACGCCTCGATGGCCGCCCGAAGCCCCGCGCCCCCTGCGCCGATCACCAGCACGTCATGTTCGTGCGTCTGGTATTCGGGCATCACCAGATCCTGACGTCAGACCACACGCCCATCGAGCAGAGTCGGACGTACAGGTCGGTGAAGCCCACCGTAAAGAGGCTGCACCAGGCCCACAGCATGTGCTGCCGGTTGAGACAACTGACGCACGAGTAGGCTCTCAAACCAATCGGCACACGCGACAGCTGATCGACGCAGCCGCCCACGACATGACGCAACGAGTGGCAGCCGAACAGGTAGCCGCCCAGAAGAACAGTGTTGGTCGCAAGGAGCAGGGTGCCGACGCCGACCCCGAACGACACGGTCCCGGTCGTCGGGCCCACGAACCAGAACGCCTTCCACACGTCGAAGGCCAGGACGAGCAGCACTCCGGCTGAGAGAAAGAGCATGTAACGATGGAGGTTCTGCAGGATGAGCGGAAACGAATTCTCGCCCCAGTAGCTCGAGCGAGGCTCGCCCACCGTGCATGACGGCGGATCAGCCCAAAACGCCTTGTAATAGGCGCCCCGGTAGTAGTAGCACGTCAACCGGAAGAACGCCGGGATCGGCAGGATGAATAACGCCGGTGAAAACGGCAGCCACGCTGGCCACGCCGCGGGTTTCGGTCCAAACCAGCTGTGCGGGGACGAGCCGAGAATCTCTGGAGAATAAAACGGCGAGAGATACGGTCCGTACGTGTAGTGGTCGCCCTGGAAGGCCGCCCATGTCGAATAGACGAGAAAGGTGGAGAGTCCCAGGAACACGACCAGGGGTTGGATCCACCAGGCGTCCCGGCGTCCTGTTTCGCCAAACCGACGCACGGTCAGCCGGACCGGTGCCGTTAATGTGGACATGCGACAGATCCTCGAATAAACGCCCGAATACAGATCGCCAGAAATGCGTCGATCGCAGGGTCCGCCGATGCCGACGCGAGCTGACTCTTGTCGAGAGCGCCCTTACCATACCGGCGCTCGCCAAGGATTTCAACCCAGACCTTTTCGAAGACACCTGACGCCGGGCCGTCGGCGCGCCGGTGCGGGAATAGTGATATTGTTCCCCCCGCACGCGTTCTGAAACGGGGGTCCAGGATGGCCTGGTTTGCGCTCGCTCGGGCTCTCATCGTCTCAGCCATCGTCTTCGCGGCGGCGCTCGTTCAGCCGCTGCCGATTGGCGTGCCCGGCAACATCGTCTTTGCGCTGCTGCTCTCGGCGTTCGTCGTCCTGTTCGAGTGGCGGCTGGCCAACACTGCGCCCTCGCGCATCATCGGCGCCATGATCGGGTGCATTGTCGGCCTGGGGATCGCGCGCGGCATCGCGGCGGGGCTCTTCTGGACCAACACCGACGATCCCCGGATCGAGTTCCTCCACGCCTTCGTGCTGATCGCGCTGCCGTACCTGGGACTGGTGATGGGCGGCCGGCACGGCGAGTGGCTGGAGCCCGCGCGCTTTATCGGTCTCTTTCGGCCCGCGGCGCCGGAGCGTCGCTACAAGATTCTCGACACCAGCGTCATCATCGACGGCCGCATCGCCGACGTGTGTGAGACAGGGTTCGTGGACGGCACGTTGGTGATCCCGCAATTCGTGCTGAAAGAGCTCCAGCTCGTGGCCGACTCGGGCGACTCGATGAAGCGCAACCGAGGCCGCCGCGGCTTGGACATCCTCCAGAAGATCCAGAAGATGTCTGGCGTCAGCGTCACGATCTCGGATATGGACTTTCCCGAAGTCAAGGAAGTCGATCTCAAGCTCATCGAGCTCGCGCGGGCGCTGCAGGGCAAGATCCTGACAAACGACTTCAACCTGAACAAAGTGGCGCAGCTGCGCGGCGTGGACGTGCTGAACGTCAACGAGCTCGCCAACTCGCTCAAGCCCGTCGTCCTGCCCGGCGAGGTGATGAAAGTCTTCATCCTCAAGGAAGGCAAGGAGCACAACCAGGGTGTGGCCTATCTGGACGATGGGACGATGGTGGTGGTGGACAACGCCCGGAAGATGATCAGCAAGACCATCGACATCGTCGTCACCAGCGTGTTGCAGACGACGGCGGGGAAGATGATCTTCGGCCGCTACATTGAGGCGGGCATGATGACCCAGGCGGTGGCGCCTGTCGCTCCGCCCCGCGTCGCCGCGCCCACGGCGCAGACGTAAATTTTCAGTTTGTGAGCCTTCCTCCCTACCACTGGTGGCGGACTGTCTTTTTCCTGATCCCGGCCATCAGCCTCTACACGATCGTGCTCGGGACGGTATCGCTCGTGTCGAGCCTGTTCGACAGCCGGGGGCATTTCGCGCACCGATGCGCGCGCGCGTGGTCGGGGCTCATCCTGCGGACGACCGGCGTCGACGTGTCGGTCGAAGGGTGTGAGCGCATCACGCCAGGCACGACGTACGTGTTCGTGTCGAACCATCAGAGCATCTACGACATCCCGGTCATCTTTGCGTCGCTGCCGTGTCAGCTCCGAATCATCGCGAAGGCGTCGCTCGCCCGATTCCCCGTGCTGGGCTGGCACCTGAAGCGAGGCGGGCATCTGTTTGTCGATCGAAGGCGTCCCGATCGCGCCGGCATCCTGACGCGGTGGCGGGCGCTCGTCTCGGACGGTCTGTCGCTCATCATCTTCGCGGAAGGCACACGCAGCCGGGACGGCCATGTCGCGCGCTTCAAGGCCGGAAGCTTCCTGTTGGCGATCGAGGCCGGCCTGCCGGTGGTGCCCATCGCTGTGATCGGG
>Ga0163153_10006485_pt1 | contig 13148 bp, 6 predicted proteins | sample OliLakLV19MP6IB1_FD_148629 | JGI IMG/M metagenome (GOLD analysis project Ga0163153, IMG submission 148629) | Freshwater microbial mat bacterial communities from Lake Vanda, McMurdo Dry Valleys, Antarctica - Oligotrophic Lake LV.19.MP6.IB-1 | ecosystem: Environmental > Aquatic > Freshwater > Lake... | reverse complement strand
TTCTTGAGCAATGCGCGGGCGCGTTCGATGTCGGGCATGGGCCAGCGCTTCAATGGCCATGTCCGCGCCGCCGTCCGTAAGCCGCTTCACCTCCGCCACCGTGAAACACCGTTGTTTTCATCGTTTTCAAAACTCAGTTCGATTTCGAGTCATTCGCCGTGCTGGGAAGCCGTTCAAACTTCAATGGGCAGGTTTGATTGAGAGCGCTTCCATTTCCATTCTTCCACGGCGCAGAAGAGACATGGAACGATGAACATGGTGACCACGCTCACTGCCATGCCGCCGAGTGAGGGCAAGGCGATCGGTTTCATCACGTCGGCGCCACGACCGGTGGCCCAGAAGATGGGCATCATTCCGAAGACGGTGGTGCAAATGGTCATCAGGTTGGCGCGGATACGCTTCAATCCGCCTTGAACCACGGCCTCCCGAATTTCGGCGACACTTTGCAACTTCGCTTTATCAAAAATGTCTTCCAGATAAGTGGAGAGCACCACGCTGTCGTCATCGACCACGCCGAGAAGTACGAGAAATCCGACCCACACCGCGATGGAGAGGTTTGCGCCCCAGAGCGGCAGCAATAGAAAGCCCGCTGCCATGGAGACGGCGACATCCAGAAAAATTACCGGTGCGATCCATTTCCGCCGGAAGCCGAGGTAGAGCGACACAAACATGATGGCGATGCAGACGGGGACGAGAATCTGCATGCGTTTGGTGGCACGCACCTGGTTCTCAAACTGGCCACTCCATTCCCAGTAACTGCCGGCGGGTAGCTTCAGGCGTCCGTCCTTCAATGCGGCTTGGAGCAGCCGTTCGGCATCTTCCACGACGCTTACTTCGTCACGGTCGCGGGTGTTCATGGTGACGTAGCCGACGAGAAGACCACGCTCACCTTTGATTTCCTGTGGGCCGAGCACGCTCTTGATCGTCACCACCTGGGTCAGCGGGATTTGGGCGCCACTGCTGGTGGGAACGAGAATTTTTTCCAGTTCTGGGATGTCTTCGCGGAACTCCCGCAGGTAACGCACCCGAATCGGGTAACGTTCGCGGCCCTCGACGGACTCCATGATGTTCATTCCGCCGATGGCAATTTCGATGACGTCCTGCACGTCACGAATGTTGACGCCATATCGGGCAATACGGTCGCGGTCGATGTGGAATTCGAGATACGGTTTGCCGACGATGCGGTCGGCGACGATATCGGTGGCACCCGGCACATCCTTGAGCAGGGTCTCGATTTGCAGGCCGACTTTCTCGATCTGGGCGAGATCGCTGCCGTAGATCTTCACACCCATCATGGCGCGGAAACCTGTCTGAAGCATCACGAGGCGCGTCTGGATGGGCTGGAGAAACGTCGGCAACACCCCGGGAATGGCGGTCTTCCCCTGCAACTCGGTAAGGATTTCGTTTTTTGTGATGCTGCGGTGCTCGGCCCAAATCCAGGTGAGCGGTTTTTTCAACCAGCCGGGCCAGCTGGAAAACCAGCGCTTGACGGGAAGATGCCGCCAAGCCGATTCGGGTTTTAAAATGATGATGCTTTCCATCATTCCGATGGGCGCGGGGTCGAGGGCACTTTCAGCGCGGCCCAGTTTCCCGACAACGCTCTCGACTTCAGGCACGGTGGCCATGGCCATGTCCTGCTTTGCATTGATCTCAATGGCCTGAACCAGTCCGGCCTGCGGGAGCAGCGAGGGCATGTAGAGGAACGATCCTTCGTCCAGAGGTGGCATGAATTCACGTCCAATTCCCGACAGGATGCGGGTTTCTGCAATCACCGCGATTCCAGCCTGGGCCTCCTGTTGCTGTTCGGCGCCGGTTGGTTTGTGCCAGAGCAACCTGCGCTGGGTGGAGTCGGCATTGTGGCGGATGTGTTGCCAGCGCAGTTCGCCGAATTCCACGCGCGGGGCAGTTGCGCCGAGGTTGGCGAGCCATTCAACTGGTTTCAGCGTAACGCCCAATCCGAGCCAGATGGTCATCCCGACGAAGAAGATCGTCAGCGGGGCAATGGCAAATGTTTTTTTGTTCTCAAGCACCCAGCGCAGCGCGGGCACATAGACGCGCGCAATGCCGTGGGACACCGGGTTTTCTTCCAGCGGCAGAAAACGCTCGCGCGTCATGCGCACCAGAGCCAGTGTGACAATCACGCCGACGACAATGGACATCGGCCAGCCGCTATAGTGGGAACCTTCCAGCGCCCACATGAACACCGCATGAGCGGCGAATACGGAGGAGACACCCAGCCCGATGGCAATCTTCCAAACCGTGCGACGAGACCATTTCACCGGTTGGAAAAGGAAGTAACAAACGAGTGGGACGACAGTCAGCGCGAGAATCACTGCCGCCCCGATGGCAAAGGTTTTGGTGAAGGCGAGAGGACGAAATAATTTCCCCTCCTGGCCGATGAGAAAAAAGACCGGGATGAAGGAAACAAGTGTATTCGAGACGGCGGTGACAATGGCGCCCCCCACTTCAGATGCGCCGTCGAAGACTTTTTGAAAGTGGCTTTTCTCTTTATCACCGGTGGCTATGTGACGGTAAATATTTTCCGTCATGATGATTCCCATGTCGCCCACATCCGCAATGGCAATGGCCAGTCCGGCCAGCGACATGATGTTGGCATCGACGCCGAACAGATACATGAGGATGAAACAGAAACCGAGTGAGAGCGGTAAAGTGACGAGCACCGAAACGGTGCTGCGCAAATGCAGCATAAAAATGAGGATGACGATGCTTGCCATCAAGGCCTCCTCCATCAATGCCTCTTTCAGCGTATCGATGGTTTCGTGCACGATGTCGGTGCGATCGTAGAAGGCCACCACTTTGACTTTTGAGACTCGTCCATCGGGCAGCGTTTTCTGCGGCATGCCCAGCTCAAGTTGTTTGATTTTTTCCTTCACCCGCTCGACGACCTTGAGCGGGTTTTCGCCGTAACGCATGAGCACCACGCCGCCGACGGCTTCAACGCCAGCTTTGTCGAGCGCGCCCCGGCGGAAATCGGGACCCAAGGTGACAGTCGCGACATGTTTGATTTGGATGGGCGTGCCTTTTTCCTGACGAATGACGACCTTCTCCAAATCCTCAATTGACTTGATAAAACCGACGCCCCGAATGAAGAACTCGACGCCGTTTTTCTCCAATACTTTCGCGCCGACATCGATGTTCGAATTACGCACGGCCTCATAAACTTGCATCAGCGTGACTCCGTGGGCGCGGAGTTTGTCGGGATGCACATCAATTTGATACTGCTTCACGAAGCCGCCGATGCTGGCAACTTCCGAGACGCCATCCACGGCGTTGAGTTGGTATCGGATGTACCAATCCTGAATGGAACGAAGCTCCGCGAGATCGAAGCCCTCGGCCTCGACCGTGTACCAGAAGACCTGGCCCAGTGCTGTGGCGTCGGGACCTAGAACGGGCGTGACGCCGGTGGGAAGACGTTGCTGGGCGACATTGATACGTTCCAAGACACGTGAGCGCGCCCAGTAATAATCGACGTCGTCTTTGAAAATCAGGAAGACCATCGAGAAACCGAAACCGGACATCGAGCGGATGGACTTCACCCCGGGAGTGCCGGTCAGACTCGTGGTCAGCGGATACGTGACCTGGTTATCCACGTCCTGCGGCGAACGTCCCGGCCAATCAGCGAACACAATGACCTGCTTCTCGCCGATGTCGGGAATGGCATCGACCCGCGTGTTGATCAGCGCGAAGTAACCGCCTCCCAAGATGGCTCCCACCGCGATGACGACGAGGAACGCGTGCTTGAGACACCAGCGTATGAGGGCGTTAATCATGGAAAATTAGCGAGCATGGATGGATTGCCAGGCGAGCAGCGCGAGGTGGGCTTGCGTCTTGCGGCATTGGGAAAACCAAGTAACCTGAAACCATGATCACGTTGACCGCCATCATTTACCCGGACGAACAAACGAATTTGCTGGTTGCTGAGTGCCCGGAAATTGGCACCGCTTCGCAAGGTAAAACCGAGGACGAAGCGTTGGCGAACCTGAAGGAAGCGACGGAGCTTTATCTGGAATCCTTCCCCAATGCCCATCCAAAAGCCGCCAAGGTGATGAGCTTCGAACTGTCTCATGCCTAAACTCCCTGTCGTCTCCGGCAGTGAAGCCGTCAAAGCCTTGTAGCGGCTGGGCTTCGTCGTGGCTCGCCAAAGGAGAAGCCATGTGGTTATGAAAAAAGGCACTCCTGCTGGAGAAATCGGGTGTGACCTTCCCATGCACCGTGAGGTCGCCATTGGCACCCTTCGGAGCGCCCTGAAAATGGCTGGAGTCAGTGTCGAGGAGTTCATTGAAGCTTTGAAGTAAGCAACTGCGCAGTTTTGGGATTCCGTTGAGCTTCGCTTCTTCGCGCATGGGAGTGGTGGGTCATAAGCCCCGAAGGGGCGGCAGAAAATAGCCCAGGGCAACGCCCGGGGTTTCGCGAACCACAGTTGGTCAAGCCCTGAAAGGGCGACACAATGTGGGTCAAGATTGCCTGAAGCTTTGTGTCCCCCCTTCAGGGCCCTGAAGGGGGCCAAGGTGATAGCCCCGGGCAACGCCCGGGGTTGTTCCTCCGAAAACAAATCAAGCCCTGAAAGGGCGAAACAAACGGGTTCCATCGGTAAAGCCAATTGAAAACCGAAACTGTGCCACCCCTTCAGGGTTTGGAAATTTTTTTGGGACGTAAACCCAGGGCGTCGCTGCGCTTTGCCCTGGGCTATCAACTCTCGCTGTTTTAGAGCTTGGGATTTTTGAATTGTTTTTCCTGGGACATCGTCCTGGGCAATCACATTTATTGCCCACCCCAGAAGCTTGGCCTTATGTACGCGCCATTCCCCCTTCAGGGCTTGATTCGTTCCGGATCGATTACTCAGGGCGGCGCTTCGCTTGCCCTGGGCTATCATCTTTCGCCCTTTCAGGGCTGGCGTTGTTGCGTGGCGCGCCGTCATGGTGTGTCAATGTTTGTGTTCCGCCGGTTTCGGCGCCGATTCACCTTCGTGGCCAGCGGATTTCGCAGGAGAAGATGCCCCGCCATGCTGATGTCCAGCAGCGGCGGCTTGTCCTTCTTTGTAAAACAGACTGGGCAACCCGCGAATTTGAAACTGCGAATCGAGGAGAAAATTTCCGCGCGTCACTACTTTGTCACCCTCGCTCAGTCCGCTCAGCACCGGATAAGAGTCATCGGTGCGCGGGCCGGTCACAATTTCCACCGCTTCAAACTGGCCCTTGCTCTTCTCGACATAAACAAGCTTGCGCACACCGCTGTCGAGCACGGCGGAGACCGGGACCGCCAGCACAAGTTTTTCCGCTTCAGTATTGGTTTCCGCCGGCGTTCCGGGAATTTGTAGCAACGCCATCTTGCAGACAGGGCATTCGCCTGCTTGTGGCAACAGCACGAGCGGGTGCATCGGACAGCTCCATTGGCCTTCGACACCGGTCGGCGCGGACTTGCCATTGGCCAAGAGTTCCGCCCGAATCACCGCGCTGACGAACATGCCGGGTTTCAGCTTGCGGTCCGCGTTGTTGATGTTGAGAAGCACCTTGACCGTGCGCGTCTCTTCGTTGAGCACCGGACTGATGAACCAGACCCGGCCCGAAAAGCTCTGCCCAGGAAATGCCTCGGACCAAGTTTCGACCATCTGGCCGTATTGCACCCATGGCAATTCGTATTCGTAAATGTCGAGATAGACCCAAACCGAATCCAGGTTCGCCAGTCGGTAAAGCATTTCGCCCGGTTTCACCATAGCCTTCTGCACCACCGTCTTTTCTGTGACCGTGCCGCGGATGGGTGAAAACAATGTGATGCGGTCGCTGACTTTTTTGTCACGCACCAGATCGTCCACCTGCGCTGGGGTGAGTCCCCAGAGCAGCAGTTTGCGCTTGGCTGACTCCACGAGGACCGAACCGCGCTGACTCTCCAGGGCGATGAGCAACTCCTGTTGAGCTATGAGAAGATCAGGACTGTAAATCTCCACCAGATGATCACCCGGATTGACCTCGATGCCGGTGTAATCGACAAACAATCGCTCAACGTAACCTTCGACGCGTGCAGTGATGTTCGCGAGCCCGGTCTCATTGTATTGCACCTTGCCGACGACGCGTATTTCCCGGCTCATTTTCCGGCGCTGGACTGGAATGGTTTCAACGCTGGCCATGGCGCGGGCGTGCTCGGAGAGCTCCAGCATGGAACCAGAACTCTGATTGGTGGAGGACGTTCCTTTGACCGGAATCAGGGGCATCGAACAAATAGGACACTTGCCGGGTTTGGGCATTCGTATCTGAGGGTGCATCGAGCAAGTCCAGATTTGTCCGCTGGCCTCTGAGGCGTTGTTGCCGTCGCCACCCGATGGCCTGCTAAAAAAAAGTGCGGCGACCACCCCGACCAGAACAACTGCCAGGGCGATGAGAATGTTTCGCTTCTTGAACAGGGTTTTCATGGCTTGCGCTCCTTTGACTGAATGGCTTCGCGCGGTAAGATCGGGGCACCGAGTGGCGGCGTGCCGAGGATGATCAATGAAAGTTCTGCCAGCGCGAGTTCGCGCTGCACGCTCGCCTCAACTTCACTCAACTGAAACTCCAGCAACGTGCGCTCTGCTTCCAGCAGGTTGAGAAAATCCAGCCTGCCGGAAAGGTAGCCAGACTGCGCGACTTGCAGAGATTGGCGGGCCTTGGGGAGCAATCGCTCTCGCAAAAGCGCCAGATTGCGGCTGCTCTCGCGGAACATGAAGGACTTTTCGGCGAACTCAACTGCCAGCATGATCTGCTCGGAGGAAAGACGGGCTTGGGCGGCCCGTTTGCCGGCCTGTGCGCCCGCGATCTGGGCCGCAATTTTATCGCGCCAGATTGGGAGAGTGACGCTGAACGATGGCCGGACCATGATTGGATAAGCTTTGATGTCCGCCTCAATTCCCGCGCTAAAATCGGGGACTTTCGCTTTATTGGCGAGGCGGATGGAGGCGTCTGCCATCCGGACTTCGGCCTCCATGGCTTTTAATCGAGGGTTCTTTGCTAATGCCGTGGCGAATAGTTTGTCGAAACTCAACTCGAGCGGTGTGGATTCAAATTTCTGCGGCACTGGCGGCTCGGCCTCCTCCGCTTTCAATCCGAGAGCCGCCTTGAACTGGGCCATCAATGGATTGCGCGAGTCTTCCAGATTGTCGATTTCTGTGGTCAGCCGCTCCAGTTCAATCTGCGCCCGCAACACATCCTGCAAGCCGACTTTGCCCACCTCATTCTGGATAAGGGCCTGTTTCTCAATGCTTGTCAGAAGTTCCAAATTTTCACGATTCACTGCGATTTTTGCGCTGAGGAAATAAAGTTCGTAATAAGCCTTTTTCAACGCGAATGCGGCTTGAAGAACGCTCAACTCGAAAGCGAAATATTTTCCCTCGCTCTCTGCTGTGGCGACTCCCGCGGCAGCTTTGAGTTTGCCGGGGCCAGGAAAATCCATCATCAGTCCCGGCATCAGCGACATCACTATATCCGCGATGTCCGTCTGGAACGTGAGCTTCGGGTCCGGCAACGACCGCTCGACGGTGATGCGTTGCACTGAAGCGGCCCATTCGTAATATGCTGACTCAACCCTTGGCTGGTTCAACACTGTAAAATTGAGGAAGTCAGACAGGCTGGCATCGGTTTTCAGGCTTGGAAGGACTGGCCGTTGGTTCCTGGGCCGATAGCTCCCGCCTACTTCGTTTAAATTTTGACGAGATTTCTGCTCCCCTTCGACCGGAATTCCCTTGCAGCCTGCCAGTAAGAGAATGATTACGCACCACACGGCTGCAAGCAACTTCCAGTGGCTTGGGATTTTTGCTCGTGATGAATACATCTAGCCTGCCAGGGAACATTCCTACCGTTCGCTTTGGCAAGACAGGCACAGGACGTTCATCATTTCTTATCCATTCCTTCGGTCGGTTTTCCCCCTGTGGTGGCGCAACAGAACACCGAGTTGTCACCACATGCTTTGCAGACATGTTTCACCTTGGTCTTGGCACCCTTGCCCACTCCGACCACTTCGATGGTGCTGTTGCAGCCTGGGCACAGATGTTTTTCGCCGAGGGTCATGGTTTTAATATGGCCTTTTTCCGTATTCACGTTGTGAACCGTGATGGATTTACACTTAACGCAGGCCATTGCCACAGCGTCCCCTGGTTTCAAAGATTCGACCTGTTCCCTGGTTTCAATCTTGTTCAGTTTTAGGAGGGCTTCGCCGCCTTTAATCTGGTCTGCTCCGAAGAGGGAGTTACCGAGAATGAGGGAGGTTGCGATGGCTGCCACGAATAATGATATGTTTTTCATATTAGTTTTTTTGTTTTTTTTGACGTCCTAGCGTCGTGCAAGAGGAATAGGGCAGCCTGCATCCCGAGGCTCCACAGCCATTGGCGAAGACTCACCCGATTTTGTCGGAGCAAAGACTAAAACTGTTTGGCAGGCAATGATTGTCCGGGCTCCAGCGACGCGCTCGAGCTGTTTGTTGAATTCTAAAAACAGCTTCAAGGGATTTTCAGCAGAACCTTTGAAGCGCCTGACCCATTCAGGTGATCGGGATGGTTTCTTTTTCCCTCAGGTTTGCGGGAGGGAATCTGGTTTGGAAAAAGTCAGGAGCCGGTCTGTGGATGACAGTTCTTTCCACTTTCCCGACGCCAGATCTCCAAGCTGAAACGCACCAATGGAGACCCGAACCAAACGAAGGGTGGGGTGACCGACTGCGGCGGTCATGCGTCGCACCTGACGGTTCTTGCCTTCTGTGAGGGTCATTTCGATCCAGCATTCAGGAACTGATTTGCGAACACGGATGGGAGGAATTCTGGGTGGCAGCACCGGCTGCGGATCGAGGATCGTGACCTGTGCGGAACAGGTTCGGTGACCCTGGAGGATCAATCCCGCTTCCAGCTTTCCCAGCGCCTCTGGCGACGGAATTCTCTCCACCTGGACCCAGTAAGTTCGTGGATGTGCGTTGGACGGTTTGAGCAGCCGGGAATTGAGTCCGGGTTCATCGCTCAAGAGCAGAAGCCCTTCCGAATCGGCATCGAGTCGCCCGATGGGATAAACCGCTTTTGGAAAATAAAACCCGCTTAACGGCTTGTTGTCAGAGCCATCACTGGTGAACTGCGACAGAACTCCGTAAGGTTTGTTGAAAGCCAGGAGCACAAAGATATTTATGGATGCACTTCGAGTCGGAAAAAGTCGAATTGGTTCGCGGCTCCCAGGTTGAACAATCGGAAAGTGTTCGAACCCGAGGCGCGAGTCCAGATTCCATCAGTTCTCCATTGGCGCAAGTCCTCGGAATGGAACAGGCGGTAGGAACGGCCCGGCACGGAGTTCCACTGCAATCTCACCCCGCGCGTTCCGATGCGATCAGGGGCCTTGAGTTCCAGGCCCGAAGCTGCGTTTGTGGGATTTGTTCCGGCCATAAATTCGAAATGATCCGGCTGGCCGTCGGCGTCAGTGTCGGTGAACCGGGATCGATCTCCAGAGACCGCCCCAAAATATTGCAGCTCCCATTCGTCAGAAATCCCGTTTTGATTCGCGTCATTGATCAGATAGATGCCTGAGAAGAGCAGGTCGGCATCCGAGAGCGTATTGGTCTGGGGTGTGGGTGTTTTGAAGAACGGAACAGGTTGAAAGGTCACGACATATTCGCCGGGGGCAGCCGGGTCGATTTTGGTGTAAAACCCATCACCGGTCCTGCTGGCCGCGCCTCTCACGATGAATCGCGCCTGGGAGATGTTGTTGGTGATGATCACGGAGTATCGCACGACGTTTTCGACCGAGAGCGAAATATCGTCGATCAACCATCCTGACCGGGTTTCTGCGCTGATGGAAAACTGTTCATAATACCAGCCCAAGCGGATGTTAAACCCGGTGTAGGCCGTGAGATCAATTTCCTCTTCCTCCCAGCCGAAGGAAAACTCGCCGTATTCTTCGAGGAGTATCCAGCCTCGTCCGTTGTTGGTGGAAATGTAGAGCTGTCCGTATTCGTAGATGTCGAAGTCAAAAAGTTCAAAATTGTAATTGTGAAAAAAATTGAGGGTGAATTTGTTGCCGCCGCTCAATTCGAAAGCAGGGCTGATCAGGAAGGTCTGGACCCCATCGGTCGCCTGTCCATGAAGGTTGCTGCCCCAGGCGTTTGGCGGTGAATTGGCTTTGGAAGCCACGGCCGTTTCCGGTACGCCCAGTTCCCAGCTTACCTGTGTGATCTCGCCGTCCAGAACCAGCCAGTTCGTGCTGTTCAGGTCGAGATTGTCACTCCAGGGAGCTTTCAGCGGTTTAAAAGTTTGAAAGGTATAAAATGCGCCGCCGTTGTTATCGATGGTGGTGTTGCCTGCCGGATCAGTTGAAACCACCTGGTAATAATAAGTTTTTTCCGCCTGCAATCCGTAGAGAGTGATCTCGTGGTCATGAGTTGTGGTGGGATCATATCCGGTAAGGTTCAAAAACGCGGATTCTCCATATTGAACCAGGGAATCAGAAGGTTTCGATGTTTTCCAGGTGATCGTCACCTCGCCAAATTCCGGCGCCGATTCCACCTTCTCGATGAACGGCAGTTCGGTGTCGATGGTCGCCGAAGCAAGTATTTTTTGGGACTGGGATTGGTCTTCGTATTCGGCCCATACTTCGTCGCCATGGGCGACCACCAAAGTGCGTTTGGAACTGTTGGCATCCCTTTTGGCTGCGAGAGAGATTGAGCCGCGAAATAATCCTTTGCGTGTGGTTTCGGAAAGGGAAACCCGTAACCCATCCAATTCAGTTCCGCTGTAACAAACCACCTCCACGCTTCCTTTGCCGCTCATGTCCGAATCCGCAACCTCGATTGTAGCCCTTGATGGCACGGTGTATTCCGGCTTGTCAAACGCGATCAATCCGAGGCCGTTTGCGCCCGGCGCCAGAAAACCGATCACCCGACGCAGGAGCGAGGAGCGATTGTCTGGATCTGGGTCCTCCATCGGAATCGCGTCCAGAGGGAAGGGGAGGAAAACCACCCGGCCCGCACTGTCGCTGCCGGTCTTTGGGTAACGAACGCCGGCAAAAACCTTTCCGTCACCGGTGAGAAAAATGGGCACCGAATTGGTCACCGGAACTATGGTGTCAGCCACATCCGCAGGTATCCCGAGCAGGTCAAAGGAAGGATAAGCATCGTAATTTAGATTTAGAAATATGTCGGAGGAGACCACGTCACCATCGATTCCTTCCGCGCCTGAGACTCCCTCGTCTTCGTGAAACGATTGAACCTGCAACAGGTTGGTTCGAAACGGCACGTCACCAAGGCGGGACAACAGCTCCATGGAAGCAATAAAAACGCCGCCGCCCTTCTGGAAATAGCTCATCAGCATCTTTTGTTGCTGAGGGCTGATAGTGTTTTCCGGGTTGAAAAAGCTGTCGTTGATCCTCCAGATCACAACTTTGTAGTTTTTTAATGTGTCTAATGAAGGCGAGCCGCGGCTGGCCACGTCATAGACATCGTAGCTGGCATTGATGATATCGAGCGGATCGGTATAGACCGTCACTGGTATCGGAGGCATTTCGTCCAGGGAGTTGTGGGTGTAAGCATCAACCAGAAGCACGGTCTTTCCCTCCTCGACGGTGAAGGTGAAAAAGTTTCCGGCATTGTCCTCCGTGGTGCTGTTTCCAGCTTGATCAGTCGAAATCACCAGGAATTGATAGGTTTGGCCCTGCACCAGGCCGGCGATCGAAATGGCATGTTTCAAACTGAAGAGCTGGCTGGAGATTTCATTCGTCAAAATGCCCCCGGTGCCGTAGCGGACAAGGCCGGTGGCCGGTTCGTCCGTGCTCCATTGAATGGATTTGAGGCCAAATTCGTTTGTGGCCACCAAGCCGGAGATCAGCGGGCCATTGATGTCCACACGCACCGTTCCGCTTCTCAATTCCCCGCCGTCATCATATTCAGCCGTGACAATGTCGCCGTGTTGCACCTGGATTCTGGAATCCCTAACCGGGTCACCTGTGACCAGTTGAACCGACCCGGTGAATACACCTTCGTTTCCGAATGGCTTTAAAACCAACAGTTCTGCATTGGTTTCGGTGCTGCTGAAGATGCGCAGAGTCGCCTGGGGTTGGCCCGCCAGATCGAAATCGATAAGACGGAGATTGATTTGTCCGGGCACCTTGTAGGCTTGGCGATCAAAAACAATGATGCCGTGACCGGGTAGCGGAATTGTGCCCGAGATCACCAGGGCAAAATCCTGGTCTGTGGCGGGAGAATCTTTTCTCGAATCTTCCACCACATTTTCGGCGATGATCTTTATGGTGTATTCGCCAGGCTCCGGGCTTCCGATGTGCACCGCCTCCACGTTGTTGATGTCGTCCCGTGATGAACCGCCTGCTATTGATTCACCCTGGAAAAACTGATTTCCATGATAGACTTGGCCTTGGGGACCGGTCACCTCGAGGTCGAGGTTGTTGACAAGGGCGGGTATCGCCCCAGGAAAACCGGGCACATCGGTGTAAGTCATGGTGATTTTCAGTTGTTCGCCCCCTCCAACGATGATCCGGTGAGTGAAAACCTGTTTGTTCGTCAACAACACGGCCTGATCCAGATATTGAACCTGGCGGGAGCCGACGATTAATTCGGTCAAATCGATTCTGCCCCATCCCTCTTCGTTATTCGGAACAGGCGGGGTGCCGCCTTCCTCATCAGCCATGTCGAGGGCGGAATTGATCAGGGCCGCCTTCACCACCGCAGGGGAGGGCTGGGCGTTGGTGTGTGTCTCCTTGAAATATTGGAAAAAGACCGCAGCGGCACCGGAGGCGTGGGGGCCAGCCTGGCTGGTGCCCATCTGATAAATGTAACGGTCGGAAATGACTTGCATGGCGTTTTCATCGTTCCCCACCGCCGAGCGCAACGAAGCGATCCAGGTACCCGGTGCCACGATGTCAGGTTTGATTCTGCCATCCTCGCAAGGTCCTCGGCTGGAGAAGTCGGCCATGGTTTCCTGGCCGTCTGCATAAAGAAAAAATTCCAGCCGGTTGTTTTGTGAAGCGCCGGTGGCGATGACATTTTTGGCCACCGCCGGGCTGTCCATGGTTTGCGGCCCAGGCCCGGCGTTGCCCGCCGAAAACTCCAGGATGAAGGGCTGGTCCCCCGGGCTCAAAGCATCTGCGTCCCTGACCAGCGCGTCAAATTCAGCCGCGCTCAAG
>Ga0163153_10006483_pt1 | contig 13151 bp, 13 predicted proteins | sample OliLakLV19MP6IB1_FD_148629 | JGI IMG/M metagenome (GOLD analysis project Ga0163153, IMG submission 148629) | Freshwater microbial mat bacterial communities from Lake Vanda, McMurdo Dry Valleys, Antarctica - Oligotrophic Lake LV.19.MP6.IB-1 | ecosystem: Environmental > Aquatic > Freshwater >... | reverse complement strand
TCCTTTGCCTTGGTTGCTGTCGCACAACAACCATCGGCTCGGAGGCCGCGCCCGCTGGCGCGGGAGCGTAAGTCAGCGCCACGACGGCACTTGCGAATCAATTCATCGCCGCGAGTTCACGGCGTTGAGTGCCACCAGGCCCCGCCGAGCCACTACATGATGCACTTCAAGATGGTCTCGATGACAACCGCGGGGGTCGAGCACGCGGATGTCTCGCAGTGCTTCCTCTGCCACCAGACCAACGCGTGGAACGACATCAAGGGCGTAGGGTGGTACAAGCACCACTGAGGTCCGGCGCGCCACCAACCGACCGCTTCGCAGCGCGACGATTGGGGAAACGTCCGCATGTGTTCATTACGGGCCACCGGGTACAACTTTTTCATTGGTCAGACGACACTGTGCCGCCGTGACCACAACTCCGTTCGCCCGACTGTCCGGTCGGAGTAAGTTGTCCCCGAACGTCCCTGATCAAGGAGCCATCCATGAATCGTAGAAACGCCATCGTGTCCATGAGCGGCACCGCCGTCGCCGGGCTTGCCCTTTCCGCTCCCACCGCGTTCGGCCAGCCCGCCCATGAGGGCCACAAGCCCGGCGCGGCGGGCGATCACTGGGCTCACTGCATCACGTCGTGTACCGCGTGCGTGGTCGCTTGCGGTAAAGCCAGTGAGCACTGCATGAGTCTTGCCAAGGGCGGCAAGGGCGAGCACGCCCCGAGCGCGGCCTTGACCGCCGATTGTGGCGATTGTTGCGCCCTTTGCCTCGTACTGGTCAGCCGTAAAAGCCAGATCAGCGCGGCGGTGGCCGAAGGCTGCGCCAAGTGCTGCGACAAGTGCGCCGCCGAGTGCGACAAGATGGCTGGGGAGGTGATGAAGGACTGCGCCAAGGCCTGCCGCGAGTGTGCCGCCTCTTGCCGCGAAATGGCCAAGATGGCGGCATGACCCCGCCCGAGCTGTGTCTCGCGATCACCCGCCGAGCATGTCAGCCCCTGTGGCGGACGATGCGGTCGCGGCTAAGTCAGCCCGCGTGCACCGCGTAAGGCTCCGGTGCATCCCAGCAGAGGGATGCGCCGGGGTCGGCGTCTGTTGACGGGTACTGATACGGATCACCGCACCAGATCGCGCGGGATGTAGTCGCACGCGCAGACGGAGCGGAGCACCTGCGGCGTGAGCTGCTGCCACGCCTGCGCCCCGGCGTCGAGCAGGTGCTGGTAGTTGTCGAAGGTGCGGTTGGCCAGGTAGTGGCTTCTCAGGTACGCCCACAGCCGCTCGACGGGGTTGAGCTCCGGGCTGTACGGCGGGAGGTACAGGATCCACACGTTCTTGGGCACCTTGAGCGCCTTGGCCTTGTGCCACCCCGCCTGATCCATGATGAGCACCGCGTGATCGGTGGGGCCCAGCTCGTCGGCGAGCATCTTCAGGAAGACGCTCATCGTGCCGGTGTTGATGCTCGGGGCCTGCAACGCCACGCTGACGCCGGTCGCCGGCTCGACCGCGGCGTAGAGGTACACCCACTCGTAGCGGGTCTGCTTCACCGCCGTGGGGCGTGACCCCGTCAGCGCCCACATCCGCGTCGTCGTGCCCTGTTGGCCGAAGCGGGCCTCGTCCATGAAGAACACCCGCAGCCGCGTGCCCTGCCCGCACGCGGCGATCAGCCCCCGGACGGTGCGGACAAAAGGGGGGCGGTGTCGGCCTTGAACTTCGCCTGCGCCGCCAGGTCCTGCTTCTCGTGGCGTGGCCGCGGGGCCAGGCACGAGTACCCCAGGCGGTGGAGCGTGGCGTACGCGGCGTTGAGCGAGAGCTTCACGCCCATCTCTTCGCGGAGGATGCGCTGCACGTCCCTGCCGCGGAGCGTGCAGACCTTGTCGGACCCGGTAGGACCGGCGTCGAGGCGGGCCTTGAGCTTGTCAGCGATCACGCCGCTGACCCGCGGCGTCTTGCCCGGACGCCTGGGCGGATGCACCGCGTCGAGGCCGTGGTCGCGGTAGGCGTAGGCCCAGTCCTGCACCTGCCGACGCGAACGGCCCAGCAGCCGGGCGATGGTCGGCGCCTCTTCGCCCTCGAGGGCCAGCAGCACCGCACGCAGGCGATCACGCCGGTCGGCGTCCTTCTCCTTGCGCACACGCCGCTTGAGTTCCTTCAGGTCGCCCGCCTCACGCTCGCGGATGTCCATCGTCGGCCTCCGTGCCGACCACATCATGCCACATCTTGACCGAGGGCGCAAGCGCCCCGTTCAGGGTGGGGTGCGCGCGGGGAACAACGGGGATCCGTATGAGGCCCTTGGGGGATTGGGGAAACGTCCGCGTGTATTCGCGGCTGCCCTCCGTGTACAACTCATTCACTGGTCAGACGACGCTGTGCCGCCGTGACCTGTTCTCTCACCCCGTTCAAAGGAATCTGACCATGTCTCACGAAATGCCTTCCAAGGACACGCTCGACTGTATGAAGGTCTGCGGCGAGTGCGCCAGCATCTGCTCGCAGTGCGGCTTCCACTGTCTGCATCTGGGCGGCCCGCACGCCTCCCCCGAGCATCAGGGGATCATGCGAGACTGCGCCGAGATCTGCGGCGTCGCGGCCTGTTTCATGTCCCGCAACTCACACCACGCCGCCCACATCTGCAAGGAGTGCGTGGACATCTGCAACGAGTGCGCCGAGTCGTGCGACAAACTCGCCAAGGGCGACGCGATGATGAAGCAGTGCGCCGAAGCGTGCCGCCGTTGCGCCAAGGCCTGCGAGAAGATGGCCGGGGCGCACGTCTAAGACTCCGCCCAAGCGGTCGAAGACCCTGTCCAAGCCGCAGCCGGATCGACCAACGACCCGGCGGAGAACATCCGCCGCGTCGTTTTCCTTAAGCGGACATTCGCTCGCATCTGCTCGTGCCCGCCGCCATTTGAGGAACCCGCCATGCCCACCATACCCACGGCCGGGAGGGACGATCTCCAACCTCGGATACCACGGGGGCGAGGAGGAGTCCGTGCCGATCCCGCGCAAGGAATGGGGCGTGGGCATGGGGGACAAGACCATCCGCACCGGCCTATGCCCCGGTGGCTCGGAGCGCATGGGCCGCCTGATGCGCCTCATCACCGCCGGCCGCGTCGATCCTTTGGCCATGACCACCCACCGCTTCAAGTTCGCCGAGATCGAGAAGGCGTTCGGGATGATGCAGACCAAAGAAGACGGGATGCTCAAGCCGCTGATCACGTTCGTTTGAGTGGACAACGTTCCCATTGCGGCGATTGGGGAAACGTCCGCACGGCTCCATCGCATCGCGCGGGAGACAATGAAACCATTGGCTCACCCCTTCACCGCGCCGGTACAGCCGTTCCATATTAAGGAGTCCCGCATGACCAACCGCATCCACCGTCCTTTCCTGCTCACCGCCCTCGCCGCCTCCGGCCTCGCCCTGGGCGCCTGCCAGAGCGACAAGCACGCGATGGTCGACGCACAACCCGGCATGACCGTCGTGTGTCAGCATTGCTACGACGAGGCCGTCAAGATGACTCACACCTACGGGTCGCGCAGCAACGCAACCTACGAGCAGACTCACAAGACCCACCAGTGCCCGTGCTGCAAGACCGAGATGTCCACTTACGTTGAGAACGGCGTGCCCAAGGTCAAGTGTGGCGGGTGCGTGCCTGAGGGTGTGGCGTGCGACAAGTGCCTGCCGCCCGGCTCGTACAGCGTCGGGACGCGGTAAGCGGCCGTCGAGAGCCGAGCGTTGTCGAACCCGTTGTGGGCGGGGCCGTCGTAGTAGTGGAGCACCATGTCCATGAAACCGCTGCGAATCCTGTGCATGGGCGTGGCCGCGTCGGGCGTGATGCTCGCGATGGTGGGCTGCGTCACCGTCAAGCCTGATGAGCGCTTCCCTGATGTGCAGCGACAGATCGACGGCAGGCTCGGGCCGGCGCTGACCCGCGTCCACTGGCGGCTTGGGGCACAAGAGGACGAGCAGGTCGATGCCTTCGTGAACGACCTGCTCACGCGACCACTCACGCCGGAGTCGGCCGTTCAAGTGGCGCTGCTCCGCAGCCGCGACCTCCAGATCGTCTACGAGGACCTCGGCGTCGCGCAGGCCGACATGGTTCATGCGGGGCTGCTCAAGAACCCCGATCTCGCCGGGTTTGTCCGTTTCCCAGACAGCGGGCCTTCCGGGGTCAACTGGAACGTGGGCCTGGACTTCTGGCTGGACATCTTCCTTGTTCCGCTTCGGAAGAGGATCGCCGGGGCCGAGCTTGAGGCATCGCTGCTCCGCGTTACCGACGCGGTGCTCGACAAGGCCACGCTGGTGCGCCGGGCTTACTTCCAATACCTCGCCGACACTCGGGTGCTCACATATCAGCGGGCGCTCGTTGAGTTCACCGAGATCGGGGCAGAACTCTCGAAGCGCCAGCAGGCTCAGGGTCACATTGCTGACCTCGACTCTGCGAATCAGCAAGCCGCCGCGGAGGAGGCCGGACTTGCCCTGGACCAGGCGGAGGTCGCCGCCCGGATCAGCCGCGAGACCCTCCGCCGTCTGCTCGACCTGACCGATTCGGATATCCCGTGGACCATCGACGAGTCCGTCGCCGTGATCCCCGCGGCGGACCCCGACGCCGAGACGCTGGTCGCCGCGGCACTCGACAAGCGCGTAGACCTCGCTCTTCTGGGTCGAGAGATCCAGCTCCAACGCATGGGGCTTGAGATGGACAAGAACTGGTTGCTGACCAACGGCGCAGTCGGCGTCGAGACCGAGCGGAGCAGCGACGGCGTGCAGAGCACGGGCCCGCACATCAGCCTTGAACTTCCGATCTTCCACCAGCACCAGGCGGTCTACGCGCGGCGCGAGGCCCTGATCCGCCAGGCCGAGCAGCGGCTTGCATCTCAACGCGGTGCGGCCCGTGCCGAGGTCCGAATCGCCGCCGAGCGCATGGCACTGGCCCATCGCGCCGCCGACCGCTATGAGCGTTCGATCGTGCCTCTCCGTCAGAAGATCGTCGGCCACACGCAGAATGAGTACAACGCAATGATCGTGGGCGTTCCGGACCTGCTCTTGGCCAAGTCGGCGGAGACCCGGGTCGGCATCGAACAGGCCCGGGCCGTGCAGGACTACTGGACCGCGCGGGCCGACTTGGAGCGCGTCATCGGCGTGAAGCTCCCCGACCTGCCGGTCGCCGCGCCGACACCCGCGCCGATGCCGGACTCGAAGAACACGTCACCGGACGCCATGCCCGACATGCCGGGCATGAGCAAGCCCGGGCAGCCGACACCAGCACCTACCACACCCCCCGTCCCCCCCGTCCCCGCTCCGGCCGCTTCGCCGCACTAGGGACACCAGACGCCGCGCTGATTCCCGCAAAGGACCAGAGCCATGCACACACGCCGAGAGATCCTGACCGCGACCGCCGGCGCGTTTGCCGCTGCGCCCGTCCTCGCCGCGTTTCAGCCAGAGCACAAGGGCCACAGCCCGCCCGCGCAACCGCCGTCACCCTCCCCGACCCCCAGCAAGCCCGGCACTCCGACGACTACACCGCCGCAAGGCGATCTCCCGTATACGTCTGTGATCGCACCCGATACGCCGACGCTTCCCTTCGAGATGGACAACGGCGTGAAGGTTTTCCGACTCGTCGCCGAGCCCGTGCAGCGCGAGTTCGCGTCCGGCGTGGTCGTCAACTGCTGGGGCTACAACGGCCAATCGCCCGGCCCCATGATCGAAGCGGTCGAGGGCGACCGCATTCGCCTCCTCGTTACCAACAACCTGCCCGAGGGCATCCACACCACCATCCACTGGCATGGCATCTTGCTCCCCAACGGAATGGATGGCGTGGGTGGCCTCACGCAGAAGCACATCCGCAACGGGGAAACCTTCAAGTACGAATTCACGCTCCGCCAGCACGGCACGTACATGTACCATCCGCACTTCGACGAGATGTTCCAGATGGGCCTGGGGCTGATGGGCATGTTCGTTGTCCATCCGCGTGACCCCGCCATCCGCCGCGTTGAGCGCGACTTCGCCATCCTCCTCAACGAATGGCTCGTCAAGCCCGGCTCGGCCACGCCCGACCCGACGGAGATGACCAACTTCAACCTGTTCACGTTCAACGGGCGGATGTTCCCCGGAACGGCGCCGCTGGTAGCGCGCCTTGGCGAGAAGGTCCGCATCCGCATCGGCAACCTGAGCATGACCAACGCGCACCCCATCCACCTGCACGGTTACTCGTTCAATGTCACCGGGACCGATGGCGGCCCGATCCGCGAATCGGCGCAGTGGCCCGAGGTCACGACCAACGTCCCCACCGGCGCCGCCCGCGACATCGAGTTCATCGCCGACGCCGAGGGCGACTGGGCCTTCCACTGCCACAAGGTCCACCACCTGATGAACGGCATGGGGCACAACCTGCCGCTCAACCTGGGCGTGAAGCAGGACGATCTGGCGGCACGGCTCGCCAAGCACATCCCCGGCTACATGCCGATGTCCCCGAGCATGTCGGGCATGATGGAGATGGGCCGCCCGCCCAACACCATCGGAAGCGCATGGCCCGGCCCTTTCGACGAGATCGACGCGGGCGGCATGTTCACGGTCGTGAAGGTCCGCAAGGACATCACGTCCTACGACGACCCGGGTTGGTATCAGCACCCCGAGGGCACGGTGGCGGAGCCGGTCTAAGCGCGGACCGGCTGTGCTTCATTCCCACTCACGCGGATGACATTCCGATCGGCTGGGAATGCACTCCAGCTCAATCGGAACACGCTCCCGGCACCCGGAACACACTCCCGGTCAGAGGGGATCGATCCCCGGCGTCATGGAACATGTTCCCGGCGGCCCGGAACGTGTCCTGCGCGACTTGGAGTCAGGCGAAGATGGTCCGCGCCCTCGCTTCTTGCGGGGCCGCCTGGAGTGTAAAGCCGTACAGTGGAAGCGTCCCACCAGGCCGCCCGAAGCCGGTGCGCGCGAGGAGGCCTGAAATGTATACCCGTCATCACCCATTCTCGGTTGCCTTGGCCTCCGCCCTCGCGGGCGTCGCGCTGTCTTTGCCGCACGGCTCCGCGGCGCTCGCGCAGCCCACGACCCGTGCCCAGATCGCCGCGGTCCCCGCGCTCTCCGGCACCGTGCGCACCACAGGGGGTACGGCGGTGGCGAATGCGCGTGTGACGCTCTTCACGCCCGACCTGTCAGTCTTCGCAGAAGTCCGCAGCAAAGCAAACGGTTCGTACCGGTTCCCGAATGGGCCGTGGGGATCACTGCGCTTGGGCGTGGCTGCACCCGGCTTTGAGTACCAGGAGGTCGGGGTCGTGATCGAGGACGGCGGACTTCGCCGCGACTTCGCGCTCGCGCCGGAGACGAACATCGGACGCTGGGACGTGATCGGGAACACCGCGGGGGAGTTCTTCGACGCGAGTGATATCGGCATCCTGCTCGCCGACGGGCGCATCATGTACTGCCACGACACCATCACACCGGTGATCTTCGACCCCGCCACGGGCCAGTCGCTCGTGGCCGCGGGTTCGGGCCTGCCACAGGGGTGCATGAACACCACGCTACTCGCCGACGAAAGGGCGATCTACGTGGGCGGCCAGCCGGGGAGCGATCCGGGGGAGTTCCGCAATGCCGTGCGGTATGTGAAGACGTACAACCCAGCGGTCAACTCCTGGCAGCGGCACGCGGACTTGCTGAACACCACCGGCCGCTGGTACCCCGGCATGGCCCGCTTGGCGGATGGCTCGCTTCTGGTGATGGGCGGCGGAACGCGCCCCGACGCGGCGCGCACCGCGACGTGCGAGCGGCTGAACCTCGCCACGATGACGTGGTCGTGGACCGGTTCGATGCTGAATGCCTCCGAGTTCACGCCCTCGGCCCTCCTCCACACCGGCGAGGTTCTAATCACGTGGTCGCCGCCGCAGCTCTACAACCCGGCCACCGGGCAGTGGAGACTGGCCGGCGGCTTCAACCAGCCGGTCCGCGGCTGGCCCGACCATTCCGACCACTCACTGATCGTGCTCTCCGATGGCCGCGCCGTGGCGATCGGAATCGACCGAGCCAACGGTGGTCCGTACACGGTGATGAGTGAGATCTACAACCCGGCAACGGGGATGTGGTCCCTTGGCAGCAGCCCCGCCCTGCTCCGCGAAAAGCCGGAGGTCGTGCCGCTCCCGGACGGCAAGGTGCTCGTCGCGGCCGGGGACACGGAACTGACAAACCCCGGCGTGCCTCACGTGCAGGGCGTGGTGAAGTGGGCCGACCTCTACAACCCGGCCACGGGCGCGTGGCGGCGTGTAGCCGACATGGGGCAGTTTCGCGAGTACCACGCCGTCACGCTCCTGGTCCCCGACGGGCGGGTGCTCACCACGGGCGGCACGGTGATCGACTTCCAGAACCCACCGAACTCGGCGGATGTGGAAGCGTTCACCCCGCCATACCTCTTCCGTGGCGTGCGACCGGAAATCTCGGCTCTTTCCACCGACACGCCGACACTGGGATCGGTCGTCACGGCCAGCGTCTTCCCCCAAACCCGAGTCACCAGCGCGGTGCTGGTCGGCACGGGGGCAACCACGCACTGGGTGGATGCGGGCGTGCCGCGGCGGCTCGTGGTGCCGGTCACCCACACGGGAACCACCGTGACGATGACGATGCCCGCGGACGGCAACGTGCTGCCGGCGGGGCACTACATGCTGTTCCTGATGGTGGACGACATTCCCTCGGTCGCTCGCATTGTGCGGGTGCCGTGATCCGCGACGCCCCGTGAGTGGGTTTGATCGCGCGACCATGGCTCCATCTTCGCGGCCCTCGACGGCGGTGAGGGTGTGTTGGGCGGTAGCCGGTCTTGACGTACCGATGAGCACCGTTGTGTTGTGGGGCACGCGCCCTTGGTGTGCCGGGTGCTCTCGGCGCGCCCCGGGGACGAACCTCGCGGTCGTGGCGATCGTACATACTCAGGGGGAGTATACTTGCACCAAGGAGTTTGCCATGAACACGACGACTCAGACCAGCGGGACCACCACGCTCAACATCGACGGCATGACCTGCGGGCACTGCGTGCAGGCCGTGACCAAGGCCCTCTCGGCGGTGCCGGGTGTGAAGGTTCGTTCGGTGGCGGTGGGTTCGGCGGTGATCGAGGCGGTGGACGGACTGACCACGGGTAGAGCCGTCGACGCGCTCGACGCGGCGGGGTATCCGGCGAAGGCCGTTGGCGATGCTGGGGCCGCGTCTGCGGCTAGCCCGGCGAAGGCCGGCGGCGGGTGTTGCGGTGGAGCGAGAAACGCGGCGGCGGACCGCACGCCTGGCGCGAAGGGTTCCGGCGGGTGCTGCGGGTGAGTGTGTGCGGAAGCAATCGATGAAGGAGCGATGGCGATGGCCAAGAGCAAGGCGAGCACAAACGGAACCGAGCGTGCGGCACGCCCGGCGATGAACGGCGCGGCGTGCGGGCGCAGGCCAGGCGCGGGTCCACTGGTCGGTCGGGCCCGCGACGGCGTCGGACCAGGGGCGCACGCGGTGGGTGTGGATGCGAGCATCAAGGCCGCGAACTTGAAACACCTCAGGCGGATCGAGGGGCAGGTGCGCGGCATCGCGGCGATGATCGAGGAGGACCGCTACTGCGCCGACATCATCCAGCAGGCGGCCGCGGTGCAGGAATCGCTGCGCTCGGTCGCGAAGAACCTGCTCAAGAACCATCTGCGGCACTGCGCCGCCGATGCGTTGCACGAGCCGGGGAAGAAGCGTGAAGACATAATCGAAGAAGTGCTGTCGCTGGTGGGCAGGATCGCGCGGTAAACGGCGGCGGACACGAGGTGCTTGATGGAACCAGCAACACAACGGGCCGACCTGCCGATCGAGGGCATGACCTGCGCCTCGTGCGCGAATCGGATCGAGAAGCGGCTGAGCAAGCAGCCCGGCGTCACTTCCGCGAGCGTGAACTTCGCCACCAAGGTGGCGACGGTGAAGTACGACCCGGCGGCGACGGGGCCGGAGAAACTCGCCAAGGCGGTGGACGACATCGGGTACAAGGCGGTCGTGCCTCCGGCCCGGAACAGCTCTGTAAATCCTGCGCACGGGCACGCGGGCCACGACCACGCCGCGATGCTGGCGGCGCAGGGTTCGGGAATGCACGCCGGGCACGCGATGAGCGATGGTGTGAGCGGCGAAGATCACTCGACCCATATGAACGTGGGCGAGGCCGAAACGCGTCGCCTGCTCACCAAAATGATCGTCGGCGCGGCACTGTCGCTGCCCGTGCTCGTCATCACGATGTCGCACAGGAAGATCGAGGCGTTCAACGTCTCGTGGATCAACTGGCTCCAGCTCGCGCTCACGACGCCGGTCTTGTTCTGGTGCGGCTGGCAGTTCTTTCGCTCGGCCTGGAAGGGCCTCCGGCACTTCAGCGCTAACATGGACACGCTGGTGGCGATGGGGACCGGCGCGGCATACCTCTACTCACTCGTGGCGACGATCTGGCCCGGCTTCTTTGCGGGTGTCGGCGGGGCCGCAGCGAACGCTGCGCACGTCGAGGGCACGATGGGCGGCATGCGGATGGTGCCGGTGTACTACGAAGCCGCCGCGGTCATCATTGTGCTGATCTTGCTGGGGAAATATTTCGAGGCCCGGGCGACGGGGCGGACGAGTGCCGCCATCAAGCGGCTCATCGGGATGCAGGCCCGGACAGCTCGCGTTCTGCGGAATGGCACCGAGCAGGACGTGCCCATTGAAACCGTCGTCGTCGGTGACCGCGTGCTGGTGCGCCCGGGCGAGAAGATCCCAGTGGACGGGAGTGTCGAGAGCGGCCAGTCCGCAGTGGACGAGTCGATGCTCACCGGTGAGAGCGTGCCGGTCGAGAAGGCGGCCGGCGACAGCGTCTTCGGCGCGACGATGAATACGACTGGAGCCCTTCGGCTGATCGCGACCAAGGTCGGCGCCGACTCGGCTCTTCAGCAGATCGTGCGGCTCGTGCAGGAGGCGCAGGGGAGCAAGGCCCCGATCGCCCGCCTGGCCGACAGGATTAGCGGCGTGTTTGTGCCCATCGTTATCGCGATCGCCCTCGTGACGTTCGTGGTCTGGTGGTTTGCATCGCCGGTGGACTCCCGTCTGAGCATGGCGCTGGTCACGGCCGTCTCCGTGCTCATCATCGCCTGCCCGTGCGCCCTGGGGCTGGCTACCCCGACGGCGATCATGGTGGGAACCGGGCGCGGCGCGGAGAAGGGCATCCTGATCAAGGGCGGCGAGGCGCTGGAGACCGCCCACAAGCTGACCGCCATCGTGCTCGACAAGACAGGCACCATCACGCACGGCAAGCCCGCCGTGACGGACGTCATCCCTGCACCCGGGGGTCAGCTCGATGAACGCGAGCTGCTTCGGCTGGCCGCATCGGCCGAGCAGTACAGCGAGCACCCGCTCGCGGCGGCGATCGTGCGTGAAGCCGCGGCACGCGGACTGCCCCTCACCGAGCCGATCGGCTTCCAGGCCGTGGTCGGGCATGGGATCGAGGCCACGGTGGAATGCCGCGGCGTATTGGTCGGCAAGGCGGCGTTGCTTGAGCAGCGCGGCATCCGCTCCACGCTGGCGGAGAGTGCCGCGGGTCTGGCGGCGATGGGGCGCACGCCCATGTTCGTCGCCGTGGACGGGCGCGAAGCCGGGATCGTTGCGGTCGCCGACACGGTGCGGCCCGAGTCGAAGGAGGCTATCGCCACCATGCACGCCCTGGGGCTGCGTGTGGTCATGATGACCGGCGACAACCAACGGACGGCCGCGGCGGTCGCTTCGCAGGTCGGCGTCGACGTCGTCTTCGCCGACGTTCTGCCCAAGGACAAGGCGGACAAGGTCAAGGCCCTCCAGGCCGAGGGTCACGTCGTGGGCATGGTCGGCGACGGCATCAACGACGCCCCGGCGCTCGCGCAGGCTGACGTGGGCCTCGCGGTCGGAACCGGCACCGACGTGGCGATGGAGTCCGCGGATATCACGCTGATGCGTGGAGACCTCAGGGCCGTTCCCCAGGCGATTGCCCTGTCGCACGCCACCATGCGCACGATCAGGCAGAACCTCTTCTGGGCTTTCATCTACAACGTTGTCGGCATCCCCATCGCGGCGGGCGTGCTGTTCCCGTTCACGGGCTGGCTGCTCTCGCCGATCATCGCCAGCGTGGCGATGGCTTTCAGCAGCGTGAGCGTGGTACTCAACAGCTTGCGATTGCGAGCCCAACGGCTCGATGGATGAGGCTCGATCCACAGTTCACTCGCTGTGCCGGAAGTGCGTGTCCGCCGTCAGGGTGACCGCCAAGTGTGAAGAATCCCATCGGCAGGAGGACGCCGAGGTGCTGGACGGCCCGACGATTACGCAGAGCGGAACTGGAAACGCTTGATGTACGGCCGTCGCAGGCTGAGGAACACCGCGGCCGCCTCGGGCCGATGAATCAATTAGACTACGGCACTCGACCGCATCGGCTGCGGCGCATCCACCTCGGCAAGGTCGACCGTGGCCGTTAGCCCCAGCCGTTCGCGGGTGAGAACACGGTTGCGCTCGGCGCGGCCGGTCAGGATTCTCCGTTTCTTCGAGCTTCTCAACAGGCGTGGTCCGGCGCGCTCCCCACGCCCTGCTCAGTGTCCGAACTGGGAATGTGGACACCCTCGACTGTTATGTAGTAATACAGCCGCGGGCAATAAGCATGTTCGGCAACTCCTCGGGCAGGCCATATGCGAAGTCCTCGTGAACTTTATTGGTTGTTGAAAGGGTCGGAATACTTATTCGGTGACGTGCATCGCGATTGTTCCTGCGACGTCGGAGGGACTTAATTCGTGCCCCCGTGTTACTTGGACCCGCAATCGGCCGGGGCGCACGCTCTACGCGGGCCAGCAGCCAATTGCGGAATGTTGGTCTGGCGCCAAGCGGTTAGGCGGCCTCACCATCCGGCCCGATTTGCCTCGAAACCTGCCTTGCCTTGGCCGTATGTCGAGCCACTGCTGTGTGGCCGTCGACGAGTCCGCCGGGCGTTCCGAGCGACGCGTGGACGGCCCAACACGGAGCAGCATCGATGACAGAGGCATCCGCAACGAAGCACACCTCTCCCGCACCGGCGAAGGCACCCGGGGGCAACGCCCGGACCGCGGCGCGGCGCAGCACGCGACCACAGTCGCCCGCCGGACGCACGGCGCACTCACACCAGGTCGACGCCCCGGTTCCAACAACCCCCGCAA
>Ga0163153_10006482_pt1 | contig 13152 bp, 11 predicted proteins | sample OliLakLV19MP6IB1_FD_148629 | JGI IMG/M metagenome (GOLD analysis project Ga0163153, IMG submission 148629) | Freshwater microbial mat bacterial communities from Lake Vanda, McMurdo Dry Valleys, Antarctica - Oligotrophic Lake LV.19.MP6.IB-1 | ecosystem: Environmental > Aquatic > Freshwater >... | reverse complement strand
ACTGGGGCGCCGACATCAAGTTCATGTGGTCGCGCGTCGGCAAGTCCGCGATCGAGCTCCTTATCGTCATCGCATTTCCGCTCGTGATCTGGATCGCCTTCAAGCTCGGCGTGAATCCTGTGGTGGGCACTGGCGTGGCGCTGGTGTTGCTGTTCCTGGCGGACTGGAAATTCAAGTTCGAGGCGGTGCTGCCCATCATGACGCCGGTGCTGCTGATCGGCGGCATGACGACCGGCATCTTCACCCCCACCGAAGGCGCGGTGGCGGCGTCCATATGGGCGCTGTTCCTCGGGCTCTTCTGGTACCGCACGCTGACGATCAAGATGCTGGTGAAGGTCTCGATGGAGACGATCGAGACCACCGCCACTGTGCTCTTCATCGTCGCCGCGGCATCGATCTTCGGTTGGCTGCTCACGGCCACCCGCGTCACCGACATGGTCACCGCGTGGGTGCTGGGCTTCACCAGTTCACCGTGGGTGTTCCTGCTGCTCGTGAACCTGCTGCTGCTCTTCGTCGGCTGCTTCCTTGAGCCCACCGCGGCCATCCTGATCGCCATACCGGTGCTGATGCCGGCGGTGACGCAGCTCGGCATCGACCCCGTGCACTTCGGCCTGGTGGTAGTGCTGAACCTGATGATCGGGTTGCTCCATCCACCGATGGGGATGGTGCTGTTCGTGCTGGCGCGGGTGGCGCGAATGTCGCTGGAACGCACGACCATGGCGATCCTGCCATGGCTGGTGCCGTTGATCGGCAGCCTGATCCTGATCACCTACGTGCCGGCCATCTCACTGTGGTTGCCGACGCTGGTCTATCGCTAGAGAGCGCGCGTGCACACGATCGAACGCGTCGAGATTCTCCAGGTCGACATCCCGCCAGCGGTGGTGCGCAGTGACGCCATCCAGTCCTTCGTGACGCAGGAGACACCGATCGTGCGCATCACCTGCGCTGACGGTGTTGTCGGCACCGGCTACACGTATACGATCGGCACCGGCGGCTCGTCGGTCTGCGCACTGTTGCGCGACCACCTCGCCCCCGCGCTGATCGGCCGCGACGCCGCGCAGATCGAGGCGCTGTGGAAAGATCTCTTCTTCCTGACGCATGCCACGGCGGTGGGCGCCATCACCAGCCTCGCGCTGGCGGCGATCGACACGGCGCTGTGGGATATCCGCTGCCGTCGCGCGGCGCTGCCGCTGTGGAAGATGGCGGGAGGTGCGCAGAAGCAGGTGCCGGTGTACTCGACCGAGGGCGGGTGGCTGCAGTTGTCGCAGCAACAGTTAGTCGACGAGGCGCTCATCGCGCAGGCGCGTGGCTTTCGGGGCGCCAAGGTCAAGGTCGGCAAGCCGACGCTCGCGGAAGACGTCGCGCGCCTCGAGGCAGTACGCGCTGCCGTAGGCAGCGGCTTCGAAGTGATGGTCGACGCCAACCAGGCCTTCACCGTGGCCGAGGCGTTGCGGCGCGCGTATGCGATGCGCGACGTGATGCTGGCGTGGTTCGAGGAACCACTCCCGGCGGAAGACTTGGGCGGCCATGTCGAACTGGCCGCGAAGGCCACGATGCCCATCGCGGTGGGCGAGTCGTTGTATCACCCGGCGCATTTCCGCGAGTACATGCAGCGCAATGCGTGCTCGGTCGTGCAGGTCGACTGTGCGCGTATCGGCGGTATCACGCCCTGGCTCAAGGTGGCGCACACTGCGGAGGCTTTCAACCTGCCGGTTTGCCCCCATTTCCTGATGGAGCTGCATGTGTCGCTCGCCGCCGCAGTGCCCAACGGCACGTGGGTCGAGTACATCCCGCAGCTCGATCCGATCACCACGTCGCGGCTATCGATGCGCGACGGCTACGCCATTCCGCCCGACGCACCCGGGCTAGGCATCGACTGGGACATGGGCGCGATCGAGCGCCTCGCGCTCGCTCGCGCCACCGTTCAATAGAGGAACCATCATGCTGACACGCAGCGCATTGACCATCCGTCTCCACCCCAACGACGATGTCGTGATCGCGCGCACGCAACTCGTGGGGGGCACCAACCTGCTCGACGAGAAGATCACGATCTCGGGCCTCATCCCGCCCGGCCACAAGGTGGCGTCGCGCGCGATCAAGTCGGGCGACCCGGTGCGCCGCTACAACCAGATCATCGGCTTCGCCAGCCGCGACATCAAACCGGGCGAGCACGTCCATCTCAACAACCTGGTAATGGGGTCCTTCGATCGCGACTATGCGTTCGGCGCCGATGCCAAGCCGACGCAATACGTGCAGCCGGCGGCCACGTTCATGGGCATCGTTCGCGCCGACGGCCGCGTGGCCACCCGCAACTACATCGGCATCCTGTCCACGGTGAATTGCTCGGCGACGGTGTCCCGCGGGGTGGCGGATCACTTCACGCGCGAACGCCTGGCTGCCTATCCCAATGTCGATGGCGTGGTTGCCTTGACGCACGGCTCCGGCTGCGGCATGGATACGCACGGCGAGGGCATGACGCTGCTGCGCCGCACGCTGGGCGGCTATGCTCGCCATCCCAACTTCGCCGGCGTGCTGATGATCGGCCTCGGCTGCGAGTCGAACCAGATCAGCTCGCTGCTGGGCGCACAAAACCTGAAGGAAGGCGAGCTGCTGCGCACGTTCAGCATCCAGGACACGGGCGGCACGGCCAAGACGATCGCGCACGGCATCAAGATCATCGAGGAGATGCTGCCGCACGCCAATCAGGTGTCGCGGCAACCGGTACCGGCATCCCACATCACGATCGGCCTGCAGTGCGGCGGCTCCGACGGCTACTCGGGCATCACCGCCAATCCCGCGCTGGGCGCGGCCGTCGACTTGCTGGTTCGCCATGGCGGCACCGCAATTCTTTCGGAAACGCCCGAAATCTACGGCGCGGAGCACCTGTTGACGCGCCGCGCGGTCGCGCGTGAAGTCGGCGAGAAACTGGTGTCGCGGATCAAGTGGTGGGAGGACTACACCACGCGTGAAAAGGGCGAGATGAACAACAACCCGTCGCCGGGCAACAAGGCGGGCGGCTTGACCACCATCCTCGAGAAATCGCTGGGGGCGGTGGCGAAGGGCGGCACCACCAACCTCGTCGCCGTCTACGAATATGCCGAGCCGGTGACGGCGCATGGCTTCGTCTACATGGATACGCCGGGCTACGACCCGGTGTCGGCCACCGGGCAGGTGGCGGGGGGCGCCAACATGATCGTGTTCACGACGGGCCGCGGCTCCGCGTACGGCTGCGCGCCGGCGCCGTCGCTCAAGCTTTCGACCAACACGCCGCTGTGGATCAAGCAGGAAGAGGACATCGACTTGAATTGTGGCGCGATCGCGGATGGCGAGGCATCGGTGGAAGGATTGGGCGAACGATTGTTCGGGATGATCCTTGCCACCGCCTCGGGCGCCAAGTCGAAGAGTGAACAACATGGCTACGGGCAAAGCGAGTTCGTGCCGTGGTATCTCGGTGCGGTGATGTGACGCCGCCATTCGGCGGCGGAGGCAACGAATCAGCGCCAGGGAAGCGGATGGGTTTTGGCCGAGTTGACACTCGTCCGCGTCGCCCGTAGTCTCAACCCGGTCTGCAGCGAACAAGATGGCTCTATGCCGCGTCGCGCAACATCGTCAACAACGGAGGAGTCTCATGAAGCAGGTCATCAAGCTTTTGGCGGCAGTGGTCGCACTCGGCATTCTCGCCGCACCAGTCGCCGCGCAGGAAAAACTCAACGTCTGGTTTACCAAGGGTTTTTACAAGGCGGAAGACGACGCGCTCGACGAAGTCGTCAAGAAGTTCGAGGCGAAGACCGGCGTCAAGGTCGAGCTGTCGCGCTACGCCGTGCAGGACATCATTCCCAAGACGGTCGCGGCGCTTGATGCCGGCAATCCGCCTGATGTGGCCTTTGGCCATACGTACGACTTCCAGGTCACCGCCAAGTGGGCCTTCGACGGCAAGCTCGAGGACATCTCGTCGATCATGACGCCGATCAAGGACCGGTTCCTCAAGAACACCGTCGAAACAACGTACCTCTTCAACGACAAGACCAAGAAGAAGGCGTACTACGCATTTCCGCTCGAGCAGCAGACGATCCACATCCAGTACTGGAAGGACATGCTGACGGAGGCGGGGTTCAAGGCTTCGGATATCCCCACCACGTGGAAGGGGTATTGGGACTTCTGGTGCGACAAGGTCCAGCCGGCGCATCGCAGCAAGACCGGCAAGCGTACGTATGCCGTCGGTCAGCCGATGGGTGTCGACTCCACCGATTCGTTCTTTTCGTTCCTGACGGTGATGGATGCCTACAACGTCAAGCTGGTCGACGACAACGGCAAGATCCTGGTGGATGACCCCAAGGTCCGCGCGGGTCTCATTGCGGCGGTCAAGGAGTACACCGATCTGCGCACGCGCGGCTGCACCCCGCCGTCATCGACGAGTTGGAAGGATCCTGACAACAACGTGGCGTTTCACAACAAAACCATCCTGATGACCCACAACGCGACCATTTCCATCGCGTCGAAGCATCTCGATGACGCCACCAACATGACGTTGACGGCGGAACAGCGCGCCCAGGCCAAGAAGAACTACGAAGAGCTGATTGCGACCGCGGCCTTCCCACGCAAGCCCGACGGTTCGCCGATGGTGTATCGCGCGGCGATCAAGACCGGCGTGATTTTCGTCGACTCCAAGAACAAGGCACGCGCGAAGGAATTTGTATCGTTCCTGCTGCAGGACGAAAACATGATTCCGTTCGTTGAAGGCGCGTTGGGCCGCTGGTACCCGGTGACCAAGGCAGGTGCGGCACGGCCATTTTGGCAGGGGGACCAGCATCGCAAGGCGGTGGCTGCGCAATTCACCGCCGGCACGGTGCCGTTCGAGTTCACCAAGAACTACAAGTTCACGGTGCTCAACAACGAGAACGTGTGGGCGAAGGCCATGAGTCGGGTCAGCAACGACGGCTGGACGCCTGACAAGGCCGTCGACGAAATGATCGTTCGCATCAAGCAGGTCGCAGGCTGATCACCTGAGGTTGGTCCTGGCGCTTTCCGACGTCAATGTCGGAGAGCGTCGGGGTGAGTGGACCTGCAGCGGCAGGCGCTGACCCCGGCGCGCGTGTTGCCACCAAGTTCGACATTCGAGGCCCATGTCCACGATTGCACTACCGCAGGTCCAGCCGGCAGCCCCCACCGGGCCCGACCGGAAGCCGCTATCGCCGTGGCTCGTCTGGGGTCTGCTTCTGCTCACGCCCTATGTGCTCGTGTTCCTGGTATTTGTCGTCTATCCCGTTCTGTACGGGCTGTGGCTCGCGCGCGACCCGCAGAGCTACGTCAAGCTCTTCGAAGATCCGGTGTTCTTCCGTTCCATGTTCAACACCGCGCTTTTTTTGCTGATCGCCGTCAATCTCAAATTCGTGCTCGCGATGGTGGTCTCGGGGCTGCTGGTGCAACCCCGATGGTGGATCAAGATTCTTGCGGTGCTGTTCATCCTGCCGTGGGCGGTTCCCTCGATACCGACGATTCTGTCCTTCCGGTTCATGTTCAATCCGGAATGGGGCGTGATCAATACGCTGATTTTCAAGCTCACGGGCGCGGATGGCCCCAACTGGCTCAACAATCATTACATTGCGCTCGGTGGCGCGATGCTGGTGCACATCTGGAAATCGCTGCCGTTCTGGACGCTGATCCTGATTGCAGGGCGCCTCGCCATTCCGGGCGAACAATACGAGGCCGCCAGCGTGGATGGCGCCTCGTCGTGGCAAAGATTCAAGTTCGTCACCTGGCCATCGATGCAGACGCTCTATGTCACGTCGACCCTGCTGTCGATGATCTTTACGTTGGGGGATTTCAATAGCGTCTACCTGTTGACGGGCGGTGGTCCGGCCGACTTGACGCATGTCATGGCCACACTCGGCATCCGGTACCTGCGTCTCGACCAGGTGGACATGGCCATGGCGACCATCGTTTGCGCGATGCCCTTTGTGCTGCCATTGGTCTACTTCATGATGAAGCGGCTGTCCAAGTGAACGACGTGGCGGAAACGCGCAGATCACCGCTGATTGCCGTTTCGGTGAGCTCGCCGGGTGTTGCCGGCAGGCGCTTCAACTGGCACAAGGTAGGTACCGAGACCAAGCTGCTCCTGATCGGCATTCCCGTCTTTCTCTGGACGATGCTGCCGATCTACCACATCTTTCTGTTTTCGATTTCGACGAAGGAAGAGGCGTTTGCGGGCAAGCTCTGGCCTGACAACCCGACGATCCGTAATTTCGAAGTGGTGTTCAGCCAGCAGCACTATTTTCTCAATCACTTCTGGCAACAGCTGTGGAACTCGCTGTGGATAGCCGCCGCAACCGGCGTGATCACGCTGTTGATCGCCACCACCGCGGCCTTTGCCATCAGCCGCATCAAGGTCAAGGGCGGTCGCATGGTGATGAACTTCGCCTTGCTGACCTACTTCATCCCGGCGGCATTTCTCGCGGTGCCGATGTACAAGGCGATGAGCACGTATGGTCTGCTCAACAATCAATGGTCGCTGGTGCTGGCAATGGTCACCATCGCCTCGCCGTACGCCATCTGGGTGCTGAAGCAGGCGTCGGACAAGCTGCCTTTCGAACTCGACGAAGCCGCCCGTATCGATGGCGCGTCGCCGTTGCAGTTGTTCCGGTTGGTCTACCTGCCGCTGATGCTGCCGTCGATGGTGGCGGTCGGAACCTACGCGTTGTTGCTTGCATGGAACGAGTACCTGTACGCATTCCTGCTGTTGTCCAACGAAAAGGATGTCCCGCTGTCGGTCGCGCTTGGACACTTTCTGTCCGCGGACGATTCGCCGTGGGAACTGTTGATGACCACGGGGTTGATCTACGCATTGCCGCCCGCGGCGATCTACTACGCGTTCAAGCGCTACATGGTAGGCGGGCTCACCGCCGGTGCAGTCAAGTCCTGATCACGGAGTCTGTCGATGGCAACGGTCTCGTTCAATGGTGTCGAAAAAGCGTATGGCGCCACCAAGGTATTGCATGGCGTGAGCTTCGACATTCACGATGGTGAATTCGTTGTGCTCGTCGGGCCCTCGGGTTGCGGTAAATCGACGCTGTTGCGGATGCTGGCCGGGCTGGAGGAGATCACCGGCGGCACCATCGCCATCGATGGCCGGGTGGTCAATGACGTCGAGTCGAAGGACCGCGACATCGCGATGGTGTTCCAGAGTTACGCGCTGTACCCGCACATGACGGTCGGCGAAAACATGGGGTTCAGCCTGAAGCTGCGCAAGGCCGACCCGAAGGTGATGGAGGAGCGGGTGGCGAATGCATCGCGCATCCTCAACCTCGACCCGTATCTCAAGCGGTATCCGCGCGAACTCTCCGGCGGCCAGCGGCAGCGCGTGGCCATGGGCCGCGCGATCGTCCGCGACCCGAAGGTCTTCCTGTTCGACGAGCCGCTGTCCAACCTCGATGCCAAGCTGCGTGTCGCCATGCGGGCGGAGATCAAGGCGCTGCACCAGCGCCTGAAGACCACCACGGTGTACGTCACGCACGACCAGGTGGAAGCCATGACGATGGCCGATCGCATCGTCGTGATGCACGACGGCCGCATCGAGCAGATCGGCGCACCGCTCGATCTGTACGATCATCCGGTCAACCTGTTCGTCGCGCAGTTCATCGGCTCGCCGGCGATGAATGTCGTCAACGGCAAGGTGAAGCGTGCGGGCGGGCAGGCGGTCGTCGAGTCGGGTGGCGGCATGGCGTGGCCGCTGTACGGGAGTCCCGGCGCGGAAGGCCAGGCCGTGGCCTACGGCATTCGCCCGGGCGATCTCACGCTGACCGGCGTGGACGCGCCCAACGCGGTGGCGGGGGAAATCGTCGTCGTCGAGCCCACCGGCGCCGAAACTGAACTTGTCATCCTGGCCGGCGACGCGACGTTCACGCTGGTCACCCATGGGCGCACCTCCGTCAATCCGGGTGACCGCATCGGCCTGGCCGTTGATCCCGGCAAGGTGCATGTCTTCGATCAAGGCACGGGCATGCGGCTTGCCGCATAGCGATGCGAATCCGTATTCAATTTGTAGGCGAGGCTTCAGCCTCGCAGCATCAAATCCGTAGGCGAGGCTTCAGCCTCGCTGCATTGTCCCCGCGAGGCTGAAGCCTCGCCTACATCAATCCACCAATCCACCAATCCATCAATCCATCAATCCATCCATCGATCCATCCACCTGACCACGTTCACACGACCCATGAGCAAAACCTCTCCCAAGAAGAAGCGTGTCCTCCGATCCCAGCAGTGGTTCGGCCTCGACGATCGCGACGCGATCACGCACCGGTCCTGGATGAAGAACCAGGGCATCCCCAACGACCAGTTCGATGGCCGGCCCGTGATCGGCATCTGCAACACGTGGTCGGAGGTCACGCCTTGCAACGCGCACTTCCGTGACCTGGCCGAGCAGGTCAAGCGCGGCGTGTGGGACGAGGGCGGCTTCCCCCTCGAGTTCCCGGTGATGAGCCTCGGCGAAACACTGATGCGACCCACGACGATGCTCTTCCGCAACCAGACGTCGATGGACGTGGAGGAATCGATCCGCGCCAACCCCTTCGATGGCGTCGTGCTGCTGATGGGCTGCGACAAGACCACGCCCGCGCTGCTGATGGGCGCAGCATCGTGCGACCTGCCGACCATCGGCGTCTCCGGCGGTCCGATGCTGAACGGCAAATATCGCGGCACCGATATCGGTTCCGGCACGATGGTGTGGAAGGTCACCGAGATGCTGAAGACCGGCGAGATGAAGCCCGCCGACATGCTCGAAGTAGAGTCCTGCATGTCGCGCTCGCCGGGACATTGCATGACGATGGGCACCGCGTCGACGATGGCCTCGATGGTGGAGGCGCTCGGCATGGGCCTGCCGACCAATGCCGCCATTCCCGCTGTGGATTCGCGCCGCAAGGTGCTGGCGCGGGAGGCCGGGCGGCGCATCGTCCACATGGTGCACGAGGATCTGCGGATGTCGCAGATCCTCACGAAGCAAGCCTTCGAGAACGCGATCATGGTCAATGGCGCGATCGGCGGATCGACCAATGCCGTCGTGCACCTGCTGGCCATCGCGGGCCGCATGGGCATCAAGCTGTCGCTTGAGGATTGGGATCGCCTCGGCCGTGACGTGCCGTGCCTCGTCAACTTGATGCCCTCGGGCAAGTACCTGATGGAAGATTTCTACTACGCCGGCGGCCTGCCGGTGGTGATCAGGGAGCTCGGCAAGTACCTGCACAAGAAGGCGCTGACGGTCAACGGCAAGACGATCTGGGAAAACAGCAAGGACGCGGCCAACTACAATACTGATGTGATCACGCCGATCGCCAAGCCGTTCAAGCCGCTCGGTGGCATCGCGGTGCTGCGCGGTAACCTGGCACCGGATGGCTGCGTGCTGAAGCCTTCCGCCGCCACGCCCAAGCTTCTGAAGCACAAAGGCCGTGCGGTGGTGTTCGAGAACATCGAGGACCTGCACACGCGCATCGACGACCCGAAGCTCGACGTCGATCCGTCGTCGGTGCTGGTGCTGAAGAACTGCGGGCCGAAAGGCTACCCCGGCTTCCCGGAGGTGGGCAACTTTGCGCTGCCCGCCAAGATTCTCAAGCAGGGCGTCACCGACATGATCCGCATTTCCGATGCGCGGATGTCGGGCACGGCGTATGGCACCGTGGTGCTGCACACCGCGCCGGAGGCGGCTGCGGGCGGTCCCCTGGCGCTGGTGCGCAACGGCGACCTGATCGAGATTGACGTTGCCAAGCGCAAGATCCACCTGCACGTGTCGGATGCGGACCTGGCCAAGCGCAAGCTGAAATGGAAGCCGCTGCCGCCGCACGCGACGCGCGGCTGGGTCAAGCTCTACTGCGAGACGGTGCTGCAGGCCGACAGTGGTGTCGACCTCGACTTCCTTGTCGGCAAGTCGGGCGCGACGGTAGGCAAGGTCAGCCACTGAGGATCGGGAGTGGGCGGCTGCATGTTCTTGTCGCGCCACGCATGACGCGGCGATAATCTATGCATGGCTGTCGCCCCCGATTACCTCAATCCTGGCTTGTCCGACGGTTTGCGCCGAGTGCGCATGCCGGTGGTCGAAGCCACGGCCGAATCATTGCGCGGCTACGGCGTCCTGGTCGACGACCGCGACGCGTGCAAGGTGGAGATCGTCCGCTGGCCCGCCCGGGGTTGGCGCACCGTCGACGAGGATTCCGGCGACGAAGGCGGCACCACCACCGGCGTGTTCGTCAGCGAATGGAAGGGCGATATCCTGTACGGCCGCAACGAGGCCGTCGGGGGTCACTACGTGCTGGCCTATGCGACGGAGCCATCCGTGGTGGACGTCACGCACACGCGCGACCCCGCGCTGATGTTGCTGTGGCACTGCAACTATCATCCGGATGGCGGTCAGATCTTTTTTCCGCTCGACGCGCGGCCGTACTACGTGCCGCTGGCGCTGCCGGGCGACGACGTCAAGCCGGAGGATTTCGTGTGCTTCCGCTGCGATGGCCGGCGCGGACTCTATATTCATCCGGATGTCTGGCACGACGGTGTGTTCGCGCGGTCGGGCACGCAGCGCTTCTTCGACCGGCAGGGCGCCGTGCACGCGCGCGTGTCGATCGATTTCGCGCGCGAGTTCGGGTGCCTGCTCGAGGCGCTGCTGGACTGAAGTCCGCGTCGATCATGTAGGCGAGGCTTCAGCCTCGCGGGTTTGACGCGCGATTGTCCCAGCGAGGCTGAAGCCTCGCCTACAGCACGCCTGCGACACACCTACGGATTCGGCTTGTCGTCCGGCAGCGCGGCCAGCGTGACGGCCGCGGCGGTGCTCGCCATCGTGGCGCCCACCCGGATCGTGCGGTAGACCAACCCCGTGATCGACGCCTGGACGAACTCGATCATTCGCACCGGCATGGCGATGGGCGTGATCCGCTGGAGAATCGCGTACGGGTAGCGCGCGATCTCGTTGTGCACCTTTTCGGTCTCGCTGACGGCCGCGTGCACGCTGTCGTGCACCAGGTGATTCAGCCCTTCCAGCTTGCGACGGGTTGGTTTGTCCATGGCCAATCGTGTCACGCGGGGGCGATGGCGGCAAGGATCGCCGCATAGACGGTCGGATCGCGTGCCAGTTGCATGTGGTGGATACCAGGAAAGACCGTCACGTCCGGATGCCGTTCCCCCGGCGGGGCGCCCTCCGGACCCTCGGGGACCCGGACCAGTCCGTCCCCGAAGGTCTTGCTGACCGCATCCTCCGGATTGCTGGTCAGCGTTCCGACCAGGCGATGATGCCGGGCCGTGGGGAGCCATGGCAGCGGCGCCTGCGCTCCTGCATCACCGGTGCCGGCCTTCGCTTCCCCATCGTGCAGGTCCCGTACGCCCGCGCTGCGCACGTCCAGCATGCGTCCGACCAGGCGCGCGATCGGATTGCGTGAGGAGGTCATGGCGACCGTCGCGCCCTGCGCGAAGCGCTCGAGGTCCGCGCCGTCGTGCGGCGTGCCAAGATAGAAAATGTGCCGGATGCGCGACAGCCAGAGGGCATTGGCTTCCGCACCGAACTGGCACGCGGAGCGAATGACGAGTCCGCCCATGCTGTGCCCGATCAGCACGATGTCGTCGATAGCGCGCGGATACGCGTCGGCCAACGTGGTCAGCAGGCTTGCCAATGCCGCGCCATTGTCCGCAACGGGCATGCCGGTGTTGTAGCGCACCGAGAACGGCGTGAACCCGAGATCGCGCTGTAGCCGGGTGGCGTAGGTTGCGCCGTCTTCGCGCGAGCGCCAGACGTCCTCGTTGCAGCACCAGCCGTGCACCAGCACCACCACCTTGCCGGTGAGCACGGGCTGCGCCACCTGCAACGCGTGCGCGTTGACGACCAGGGGCGCGCCGTCCTGCACGAACGACATCGGTATAGCGAGGCCGTTGCCCCGCCGGTCCAGGTAATCGCCCACCACGCCATTCAGGATGCTGATCCCGCGCTCAGGCCAGCCCGTCGAGGGTCGGGCGGAAACGGCTTTCTGCGTCACGCCGGCGCGATGGCGTTGCGCAGGTCCTGGGCGCTGAATCCCTCGAGCACTTTGCCGGTCTTGGCGAACAGGTAAAGCACCACCCCGAAGATCGCCTTGAGCGCGGACATCACCACGCCGACGGCAAGCAACCACGCAATGCACGCGACCACTACCAGGGCATAAGGCGCGAAGCCATCGATCTCGCTGATGCCGAGGAACACGACCATCGCCACACCGATCAGGATGGCGGGCAGAACCAGCAGGAAGCCGATCAAGCCGTAGCCCACACCACTGACCACCTGCTGGCCCCACGACTTGCGCACCATGGCCGTCGAATCGGTGATGGCCTCGATCGCGCCCTTGCGCTCGATCACAATCAGCGGCACCACAAAAAACGTGATCAATGTCCAGGCGATGCCCGCCAGACCGGCGACGAGTCGGCCCAGGAAGCCCGCACGCGACTGGATGGCCTGCAGGATGACGCCCACCGTGGCCGCAGCCATCGCCCACATCGCTATCTGCGGTGCGCAGCTCGCAGCTTCGCGGAGGCTGCCGCCCAGAGTGGGTTGATCACCGCGCAGCCGGGTGACGACAAAATCGACGAGGGCGGCATTGAAGAAGTAGATGACGAAGAAGTTGCACAGGTAGTAGAAGAACCCGATGGCGTACGTGCCGAAACTGGCCGAAGGTCCGCCCGCCGGCATCGTGGCGATGAACGGCACGATGAAGGCGGCCAGCACCAGCATGGTTGCAATACCCGAAATGATGGGTAGCACCAGCAGCGCCTTATCCTGCATCAGGATGCGCCAGGATGACTTCATCAGTTCCCAGGTTGTTGCGATCTTGTCCATCGAGTCCTCGAAGGGTGAGTCCGGTTGTGTTGTGCGTGGTGCTGCTTCAACGCCTCCTTGAGGCGTTGTGCGCGGCGCCGATCAGGTCGAGGTCCGCCTTCACCTGCACTTGGCTCCGTTCGTAGACGATCTCGCGGCCCATCGCGCTGCCGACATAGGCCATGCCGTTGCGCGTGGGCGTCAGCACGCACTTCACGTTGTGGATGCCCGTGCCCAGCACCACTTCGATGGCCTCGGCCCGCTTGCTGAAGATCACCACCTCCAGGAACTGTCCCGATTCCGTGACGCGGACCTTGATTTTCTCGTCATTCATGGCA
>Ga0163153_10006481_pt1 | contig 13154 bp, 20 predicted proteins | sample OliLakLV19MP6IB1_FD_148629 | JGI IMG/M metagenome (GOLD analysis project Ga0163153, IMG submission 148629) | Freshwater microbial mat bacterial communities from Lake Vanda, McMurdo Dry Valleys, Antarctica - Oligotrophic Lake LV.19.MP6.IB-1 | ecosystem: Environmental > Aquatic > Freshwater >... | reverse complement strand
GCTAGACCAAACATGATGAGTAGCGCGTACTTGAATGCACCAGTCGTAGCGATGTAGATAGCCTTGTCACCCTTTCCGTCTTTTCCGTCTTGAGCGTAACCTGTAGCTACAGTGACCAACTGTTCAGTAGGCTTGTCAACATTGGTTAACGTTACCTCTACGGTGACGGTCGCACTATTCGCACCGATGACACTGTTGCACGTCGTCGCTGTTAGGTGAACACCGGCACTGGTGAGTTCAGGTTTAACTACGTCGAGGATGTCCTTAAGTACTGCATACTTGTAGTCCTTAAAACTATTAAACCCTGTTTTTGAGACGGTAGTAACCTTCTCTTGGACAATTAAAAGTCTTTGGTAAAGACTAAGACTCTGTTCCACGTTTCGTTTCCTCTAATAGTGCTGTGAACGCGCTCTCAACCTCTCCGATAACATCTGACATCAAGTCCTGTACCAACGCTTCTTTAGCTAGTCTGACGCTCTCCTCAAGCACGTCAATAAGATACAAGATATCTTTTACCTCATCACAGTCCTGTTGGTCGTCATACAACTCTAGGATAAACTCTGTCAGGTTCTCAAACGCTTTCTTCTCTAGGTATGCTCTGCTGACACTCATTTCTCGTTCTCCTCTTTTTGCTTGTATTCTGTTTGTCGTAAAATATGACTGCACTCTTCGTAGATAGCCCATGCTCCTTCTCCTTCAGTACTTAGCTCACAGTTGTCCATCCTTTCTTTGAGTGCTTTCTTAAGCTTTATGAAAACGTCCTCATCACGATACTCTTTGATATGCTCCTCTAACTTAAACTGTCTGATAAGTTCCCTGACTGACTCTACTCCTAACGTCGCCTGATAGATGAGTTCTCTACCTTCAGTACTAAAGTCATTGGTTGCATAAACCTGTCTGAGCGTCGCCAGAGAAGCAGAAAGAACACTTATCAAAAGGTTTACGTTTTTTAAGGAAAACCTAACGACTGGATAGTTTACGTCTTGTGTTCTCTGCGCTGGTCGTGAACGTGTTTTCGTCCCACCGTTAGGGCGCTTCATTGGGTTTTTACCTCTTGTGAGAGTGTATGGCGGGATGAGTGGTATCATTTCAAACTCCAGTTATCGACGATGTTAAACGTAGCTGCAATGGGTACCCCTGAAAGCACGTATTCTGAGAATACTTTAGTGAGATGTGCCGCACCTTCTATGGCATCCTCATCCTTAATGAGACAGATAAGCTCATCGTGTACGACGGCACAAGGAAAGATATCTACTCTCGAAGTCCCAAGACCCCTGAGAGTGAGAAGTTTGAAAAGCCCTGCGCCTGTACCTTGGATGACTGCGTTAAAGCATTCACGCTTTGCAGCAGAAAGTAAGCTAGCGTCAGGCGAAGTAATGTCTTCGTAGTGGTATCTAGTACCCAACAAACCGTAAACAAAACCGTACCGACTTTTCCGACCCGACTCAGTGTAGACATAATAACCTCTCTTTTTACTCGCCCATTTCCAAACCTTCGGCATCAACGTTTCAAACAAGACCTTGTAGTCTTTTCTAATGATGTTGAAAAACTTCTTAGCTACAGGCACTGGCTTATCAATAGTAAGCGCGAACCTGTTTAACCATGCACCGTAGACTAAAGCAAAGAAACCGTTCTTAGTTGGTGAGCGACTATCCATACCCCAAGCTGCTTGGTTGATGGCGTGAATGTCATCGCCTGCTCTGATAGCATCGGCAACACGCGAGTCACCCACAGAGTCCAGGAGAACCGCTAGGATACGTACTTCGATAGAGGACAAGTCACCGATAACAAGTGAGTACCCCGTTGGAGCGGTAAAGCATCGCCGTATACGCTTTCCATCCGGAGTCCGAGCGGGTATGTTTTGCAAGTTTGGGTGACTGCTTGATAGTCTTGTGGTCTTCGTCGTGCACTGGTTATACGATGTATTGATGTAACCATCTTGTTCTTTTGCCTTAATGAGGACAGGTTCGATGAACGTTCCGATGAGCTTGTCTAGCTTACTCCTTTCGCTGAGTGCGGCTACGATAGGGTGCTCTTTGTCAAGGGGTTCGAGAATATTTGCAGATGTAACCGGACAACCTCCTTTCGTGTACTCTGTGGGTTTCCATCCTTTCGCCAACAGTACCCAAGATATGTGAGTGCCCGACTGTGGGTTGAAGGGTATAAGCCCACAATGGTCATAAACTGTTTCTCCGAGCCGTTTGTATTCTCCATTCTTGTATGCTTTTGGTACTACTACTGGACTGTTATTAACCCACTTGATACTTGATGGCACTAAACCACCAACTCTTTCTAGCTCTAGGTCTAAGGGTATCAACCGTTCCCTTAGCTCATCACCGAGCGCTCGTAGTTGCTCAGTATCTACGAACATACCATTAGCTTCCATCGCCATTACGACTTCAACGTAGGGTAGTTCGATGTCATAGTAAGCACCAGAGACACGACTATCGAGAGTAAACTGATGCAGACACCAGTCGTAGAGTAACCAAGTAATGTCTAAGTCTCTCAGGTTGTAAAGCTCCATGACAGGGTTAAACCCTAGCTTAAACGCTTCACTCTTAGAGGCATCACTCGGCAGTAGTCCAGCCCCGATGAGCTCTTTTAGGTAGTCAACCTTTGGTTTACCAAACCGTTGACCCCAGACACTCAGACTATTGAACTGAGACGACATAGGCTTAAGGCAGTATGCCATCAGCATCGTATCGTCGTAACATCCTTTAGGTATCGTTACTCCCTGAGTCCTGAGCACTGCAACATCAAAAGATGCGTTGTGAAACACTAACCGATACTCATCACTATCGATAAGTTTTTGTAACTCCTCTACACCTTCCTTACCGGGTAACGAATGGTAGAAGCTTGATGAGCGCAAGCCAACACAATGTAAAGGAATATCTGCATCGACAGTAGCTGCTAAGCTGGCACACTCAACATCGACGACCAGACGGTTTTTCATTTCAGCACTCTCGCTGAGACTCACCGATGGCGGCAGCGGAACAGAGTAGAAAGGATACGAGCGTTGCGTTTATTGCCACAGACGAAAGCGTTAGTGCGTCGAGTGGAGTAGCAGCGACTACTAGACCGTTTCCACACTGCTGGATGACTTCAAAGATAGCGATGAGTGGCACATTGCCGAGCTTACTTATGAGTGGTTCTGCTACAAGCTTGTGCTCGACCGTCGGCGCATCCTCAACGCTGACGAAAGCATCACACTCATGGAACGCACGGGCAATGTCTATGTGTTCGGGTGAGAATGTTTTTGAGAAAAGCGTTTCAATGTTTTTGTGCATGTCAGTTATTCTTCCTCTGTGCTCTCTTTGTGACTGCTTGCCGTAGCTCTTCCACTTCTTCAGCGTCCCAGTTGCCACCCGTAGGTGTGTCTTTACACTCTTTCATCACTGTAGTCCGATAGAGGTGCCCAAGGGTTATCAAAGACTTGCTCTAAAACACTATCATCTTCACGTCTGCTTGCGCTCAGTGCAATGAGCACAGTACTCATAACGCCTAGCCGACCAGACGCTAACAAAACTTTCTTGTTTGTGCTTGTCTCATTATCGATAATAGCGTTTGCGATGAGAAACGCATCATGGATAATGCCTTTAGCAAGCAACTGACGTTCGAGTAAGGGGGCTTCACCAGGTTGTTTACAGTCTTCAATACACTTTGAAAACTTATGTTCCATTGTGACATCCTGACTAGCGACTACAAGTTCGCTATCTTTGTAGCTAAGTAAAAACTCGGTGAGTGTCATAATGTTGCCTCTGCTGTGTTTACTGGAAAGGTTAAAGGTGTGCTCATTGCTAGCAGCTTATCAGATAGCTTGTACGAACCAAGCCTGACCCAAAGAAGCTGTTCTTTATCGTAGTAGTATGTGCTGAGTGACTCTAGAGGAAGCCTGAGTAGGTTTTGGGTAGATGCAAGCGGATGCGCTCGTGCCTGACGAGAGTATAGCCAGTATGTAGTAGAACTATTAAACGTGACTATGTACTGGTTGTTCAAAGACGTGAAGAGCCATACCATTCCTTGCGTGTCGATGAAGGATGAAACCGTAACTGGACTACCTACGTCACTTGTATCTTGTATCTCTTCGCGAGTAACTTTCTCTTTCTCTTTCTCTTCTGGCTTTGTGTTTGGTTGTGGGACTAGCATGTATCTTTTTTCTCATCCATGAATTCCTGTTCTTTTTATAGTATAGCAAATCGGGGAAGCACTGTCAATAGGTATAATTACCTAATTTATGAGTCAGTTGAGCCACGCTTAGTAATGACCTTGACGGTCGATGGTACTGGCATACCGTTGTGTTCGCGATAGCCACAGAGTCCGCAAGCCGTAGAGCCATCACTGAACACTGTGAGCGTGTTTCCAACGCGCAAGCCAAGATACTCACACTGTGAGCACTCAGTGACAGCGATAGGACGACGTTTAGCATATCTTTCTATCATTTGTTTTCCTTTTTATGGGGATAAAGATACCAAGCGGGTGGTACAAGTGTACCAACGGCGTATTCAAAACCATGTTTTTCAGCCCAAGCTATCATACTCTCAGTTTTGTACATGAACAACAACAAGAGCGTGTGTTCCGGGTATTGTCTGGTAAAAGCTAAAAGTTTAGCCTTGTCGCCCGGTCTAAAGTACCCCTTCGTTTCGATGTAGATACCGTTCGGTAAACAGAAGTCTGGTGTGTACGTGTGCTGCTGAACATATCTAAACTTCGCAGGCTCATAGATGAGTCCGGCGTTCTCTTGGTACACGCTTCTTTCGTACCCGCTCTTGACTACTGTCCCGTCCGTCGCTGTCAGGTTTGGTTTCTGTTTTGGTTTCGTCAGGTCTAGTTTCTGTTTTGGTTGCTTCTGTTTTGGTTTCTTCTGGTTTGGTTTCATCATTCGCTTGCGCTGGTTTACGTTCATACCCTATTTCTTCATCCATCTCGTCGTCCTCACCCGGAGCTTCAGTGAGTTCAAACCTGTAGTCGATGTATTTAAAGTATAAACAACCATTCTTACCGATAAACCTATCTACCTTGCCTGTCCAGAGTTCTGTCAGCCCTGTTTTAAAGTCTCGGTGTATTAATAATACAATGTCAACTACTTGCTTTAGACCCCTTGAACCTCGCAGCATGTCAGCAGTTGGACGTTTGGCGTTGTTCATCGAGTTAATGTGACTCACAACGAGCATCGTTATTCTATGCTCTAGTGCACTTGCTTTAAGCGCATACATTAACTCATCAATATCTTTCCAACCACCACCAGACTGGGCTTGAGTAGCCGCTGTAACATGGTCTAACACTACAAGGTTTGTCTTGTACGCACGTACCATTACTTCTATTTTTTGTACCAAGTAGTCTTTACTCAGACTACCAAACTTATTAAGAAACTGTACGCGGTCAGTGATGAAGACCATTGCTTCGCGCATTTCTTCTCGACTCGGGCGCACCGCCTTCGGGTCACTGATAATAGCTCGTCTAAGGTGTATCTCTACGAGTTTTAGCAGTACCTGCTCAGGTGTCATCTCTAGAGGGATAAAAAACACATTTAAGCCCTCTTTGATGGCGTTGTACGTCATGTTCAAGACCATAGTCGTCTTGCCTGTCCCGGTGTCTCCTGCAAGCATCATTATCTTACCTGGTGTCCAACCACCAGCGAGTCCGTCTAACGGTTCCCAACCAGTGGTAACACCGAACATGACACCAGCATCGTCCGCAAGCTCAAGCGCTTTGTCCATCAGGTTGCCACTATCCATCACGTCTACTGGCTTTAACTGTGCACTTGTCTTTAAGAGGGACTTGAGTCCGCGTTCCGAGTCTTTCTTAAGGACATCACAGGCATCTTTGCACCCACTTGGATAGTTAACGATGTATGTTTTAAGTGGAGGTAACATACCACAAGCCACTTCTAGCGCGTCTCTGCCGGCACTGTCGTTATCGAGAGCGATGTAAATGCGGTCGAAGGACGTGACCAAACGTTCCATGATGGCGACTAACACCTTCTCAACCCACTGGGTACCAGGAATACCCCATACCGTTGCTTCTCCTACTGCTTGCTTCCACGCTAGGGTATCACTCTCGCCCTCAGTGAGTATCAGTGTTTTGTTACCTCCTGTCTGTAAGCCGAAGACGGTAAAAGCATCGCCGTTTACGGTTTTTACAAACTTTTTGGTGGGTTGCGCCTCTTCTTTATCTAAGTCTCTATACTTGAAACCTACAAGCCTACCGCTACTGATGTCGTAGTACGGGAACCGGATGGAACCCGTGTCCAGTGGGTAAGGTGTGCCGTCCTCATCGTGGTCAAGTATGGGGACATTACTTTGGTTCACCTTTGTTACCCACTCGACTCCGTACGTCTTTAACGTTTCGAGCTTAATACCTTTTGACTGCCAACCAAGCATTTCATGAGTGTGCTGGTCAGGAATGGACTGTAGTTTCATGTTGACTCCAAACTTTTTTGCAAAGAAACCGTGGTCGTTTGTTGAGTCGGCACTATAGCCACAACTCAGACAGTAGACATTGCCTGAGTACACAGCGAGGTTATCCCCATTCCTGTCTCTCCCTTTTGCGTGACACTTAGGGCATTGTTCGTGCCGTAAGAACGTACCTTTTGGTTTAAGCTTCTTCGTAACCCTTTTCGTCTGTAGCATAGGACGCGATAAGAACCTCAGGCGGCTCATTTGTAGGGGATAAACCTAGAACAACCTCGACAAACCCGGTACACAGTATTCTGCCACTGTAAGGTCGTTTAAGCAGTGTGTTGAGAGCATAGCGCACAAAGTCTATGTAGTAAGAGCGTGTACCAGCGGCTCTCAATGCCCAAATAGCGTTATAGTACCGTTGCACGTCGTCGTCACTGTTAGCGAACAGTCGCTTACTAAAACGGATGTGCGTGAGTGTCACATCGCTTGCTAAGTCGTCCATCGTACAGCATCCTATACCGCTCTCCGTGAGCTCATAAAAGCTAGAGCCTATCTGAAGCCCACAGTGAGCGTACTCGTAGCCCATTACCGAGTTAACGAACCAGCGCACCAACTGGTACGCTACTGGTTGCTTTTCGTGCTTAATAGCAACGATGCGTACTATCATTTAGTCCTTCTTTGGTGGTATTCTGCAAGCCATATTCACACGGCACGTACCGTCGAAGCCATTCGTAAACGCACTGCCAGCAGTACCATTCTTTATTGCAGCTTCCCAAGCGTCGAGGAAAGCGGATGCGAGTCTTCTCTTAGCTGCTTCTTCCTTATGTCCTAGAAGTCCTGGTCGAAAGTCACAACCCATGTACCTACGTTCTAGAAGCTTTCCGTTTTCACCACCTTCGTAATACTCTTCTATCCAAGCGTTTTGAACTGGGCATAACTCAATGGGAACGTCTTGATGTAGCTGTCTTGGTAACACCGTGTTGTAAACCGTTACTCGTAGGACATTTGGTGCTGGTTGTGCATAGACGTTAGAGGTAACAAGTGTTAGTACTGTAGCGCAAGCGGATGCGAGAAGCATTGTAACTTTCATTGGTGTAAACTCCAGTTTATTGAGGCTTTTCTAAGGTCTATCTTTGGTTCTACGTAGCCAGCAGGCGGCATAACTTCGTTCCTTCGGGGTTTAAAACCCTTCTTACGTTGGGTTCTAGGCAGTGAGCCTTGGCTAACTACTTGTATTGGGTTGCCTTGCATGTAGGCAACAAGGTTCATAGCTTCTTCTAACGTGATGTTGTTCTTCACGCTATTAGCGAACATGCTAATAACCTGCACATTTCCAATGACGTAGCCTTTAGTGCTGTCTACTCTGTCGAGTGAAGGGATATTTCGAGTGTCCCTCTCTCTGCCACCAACGGCATAGACAAGCTCTGTGCCCAAAACCGGGCATCTTTCTACCCAAGTGATATGTTCGATACCGATGTTAAAGTCGGTACCGCTCTGCTTTGCGTGTGACTTTTTATTGGTAAAGAGCTTTCTCTTATACCCGTTTTCATCGAACTGGTTATAGGTTTCGTTAGTGCATACTTTGCACTCACTACGATGACACGTCTTAGACGCTTCTTGTTTGTAGTAGTCGTTAAGCGGTTTGGTTTTCTTGCAAATACGACAGACTAACGTAAAAGTTAACGGGTCACGAGTACTCATGTACGCAATGTACTTAGCTGATGGTGGTTTCATTCTTCTCTCCTTATTGTTGATGAACTAATAGCTTGTAGTCTGTACTGATACGTAACCGACCGCTTGAGAGCGACGTAGATGCCACGATAGTACAGTTCGCCAGAGTTAAGTTTTACTTCCTTTGAAGTACCATACTTCATGAGGTAAAGTAAGAAGCGACGACTGACGTTAATAACTAGGTCTTTCTTTGGGAAAAGACTTAAGTTATAGTTGATGTCCTCATCTAACTCTTGAATGGTTATTCTCTCAAAAACATTCATTCTCTTTCTTCCTTGGGCTTAGCTCAACTGTATTTCCTAACCGAATAGCTCGTCTGTGTTCTTTGAGGAAGTCTCCTAGTGCTGGTTGAGCACTTATGAGCTTGTACTTTTCCCAACTCATGTAAATAGTAAACGAGTTGTCGTCGAATAGTACTAGATAGTTCGTCTCTGCGTTGCTCTCTACGTCGTTACTCAACATTTGTAGCTCCTCTCTGGTAATAAACTTGACGTGTTTGTACTTGTCGTGGTTGTTTGCTTCAACACTGTAGAAAGTCATTTTTCTCTCCTGTATGGGTCACTGAGAAGGAATAGGTGGTTTGGGTTACAGCACTGTCGGTTTTGGCAACGAGATGCGACCGCATCATATTTACCTACTCTACCTTTAGACATCTGGTAAGCCAACCGTTGTGGGTTAAACGTGAACCCTTGGAGACTATGAGTAGCCTCAGGATAAACCATACAACCATCGTCGTTGGTTACACACTGACTAAACAATGAGTTTTTCATCTCTGGAAGAAAACCCTTGTTCACTAGCTTAGCTCTTCCATCGTTACCGCCATAAACTCTTTCTTCTTTCATACACTCTCCATCGTTATGTTTGTCAATGAAAACTTAAAACAAGACTGAGAACTGATATCAAGTATCAAGTGGGTTAATAACAGTCCAGTACCAACGCTTCTTTTGCTAGTGCAACGCTCTCCTCAAGCACGTCAATAAGATACAGGATATCTTTTAAGTCCTCATCACGAGTATACTTCTCTTCAACCGTGTTGTACTCTTGGTTTTTATACAACTCTAGGAGAAGGTCTTTCAGGTTCTGAAACGCTTTCTTCTCATCCGCTTGTGCTAAGTATGCTGCATTGGTACTCATTTTTTTGTTCCTTTTGATTCATGAATAGAACACGCGCTTAACCTCTCCGATAACCTCTACCAGCAAGTCCTTTAGTAACCCTTCTCTGGTTAGTACAACGCTCTCCTCAAGCACGTCAATAAGATACAAGACATCTTCTAACTTATCACAGTTCTCAAGCACGTCAATAAGATACAAGACATCTTTTACCCCACGACGGTTTTCGTACAAGTCTCGGATAAACTCCCTCAAGTTCTCAAACACTTTCTTCTCATCCGCTTGCTCTAAGTATGCTGCATTGGTACTCATTTTTTTGTTCCTTTTGTGTTGCTTACCTTCTAATCATAGCAAGCTTTAATCGTAGTGTCAATAGGTAAATATACCTATTTAAAGAACTCAATAATAATACTAACGGTAAGGGAAAAGAGTACAAACCAATGAAGGGGAGTAACGAGAATGAGCACATAGTTCATGTACAAAGCTGAGAGTATGAGTAACAAAGAAAGGTTTACTAGCAGCATAGGTTTAAGTCCTTGAATGGTAAGAGAGTAACAAAACATAAAGCATAAGGTACCTATTCTTTGTTACTATTAAAGCATAACCTATTCTTTGTTACCTCTAACACTAACTAATACTTTGTTACCTCTAACACTAACCACTACCTTGTTACTCTTAATACTAACTAATACTTTGTTACTCCTAAACTATCGTTTGTTACTCCTAAACTATTCTTTGTTACTCATAACCTATTCTTTGTTACTCCTAAACTATTCTTTGTTACTCTTAATACTATTAAGTAAGTAAGTATCGAGTAAGATACTATACGTAAGTAAGTGTAAGTAAGTAACAATAACTGAGTAGGTGTAAGTAAGTACAAGTAGATAAGTATTAAGTAAGTAACTATTAAGTCGTTGAGTATTAAGTACGTACTTAATAAGTACTTGAATATTAGGTAGATACTCATTAAGTACATACTCATTAAGTAGATAAGTATTACGTAGATACTTATTATCTAAGTAAGTATTAATGAGATAGTTATTAAGTAAGTACATAAGAGTAAGAGTAAGAGTAAGAGTAGATACTTACTATAGTTATTTACTTACTATAGTTATTAAGAGTAAGAGTAGTAAGTATTAATGTAGTAAGTATTAAGAAGATATTTAGATTATAGCAATGCTTTTTCAATCTGTCAAGTCTCTTTACCAAATCTTCACAATCGGTAATCGTGGGAGTGTGATCGCAATTCATTCATGAATCATACTTGCCAATCTCCCTCATTTGTTGCCTCTAGTGCCTCTAGAATCGCCTCAGACAGATTCTAGTGTCTCTTTGGTACTACGACATGGTTAGGAGCTTACCGTCCGTTGTAGGGCATCCTCGAAGGGGCAACCCATGTACCTGCTACCGTGTAAAATGTCAGAGAGGGGACTTTTGAGTATAGTCCCCATATTTTTTCACACCTAAGGTCATCTAGTTTGATAGTTCCATCAAAACCTCCATTAGCTCGGTAAAGACGATAAAGTTAGCGATACCGCTGTCTCCCATCTTTACCGTATACTCGTTGTTCTCAATAATGATAAAAGGAAACTGATAGCCTACTGTTGCCTTTACCGTCTCCTGCAAGACGAAGATGTCATCCTCTAGTAAACGTTTACTAGCTTCAGTTGGTTTCTGTAACGTAGGGCGTAGGAGTGCCATTACTCCTAAGTCTGGAAAACATAAGTCCGGTGTTGACCAGTACAACCCGCCTTTCGATGGGTATCTGAAGGTGTCGAAAGCTAACTCGCCTAGTACAGATGTACTAAGTGGGAACTCTTGTTTCGTCTTGAAGTAGATATCATTTGCCACTAGCGTACTGATGGTTTCCGCTCGGAACTTGTACCTTAAAGTCGTAGTCATCTTAACGGCACTCAGTACAGGTTTTATAGGTATCCAGCACTAACCAACCGGTGTATACACCAGCGTTGTGTTCTGCTGCTGCACTTCTGTATAGAAGGTCATTCCTCACGAACTGCTGAGTCAGTGGTTTCACCTTAATGGTATACAGGATGTTATCCATCTGCGACCACGCTTTCTTCTTGCCCTTCCACGTGTAGGGACACCACATCATCACGTGAGATAGGATGTTACTGATGGCTCTATAGCGCCAGTATGTTTCACCGCTGATACCATCGACTTCTGCCGAGTCTGTGTAACAAACGAACGACTGCCCTAGTACGAACATAGGGGTCACTAACCCGCCTTTAACGTTCATTTGCTCATCGTTTCTAAAAAGAATAGGTCTAAACTGTACGCTGTACATGCTCCATAGTGTCTCTAAGTCTTTTGTGATGGTCGCTACTTCTTTTTCTGAAAGCACTCTACCCAAGTTCTTCCGGTACCACAGACTGATACTCTTACAACCGACTGTATCTAAACTCATCGTCGTTACCTTTTGCGTGTTGTGTTTGCTTAAACTTGATATGTTCCGTACTGGCTCAGTACCAGTTTTGTGTTGGCAATGCTTTTGTCGTTGCATCGGTTGTATTCGTCTACTGCACTTCTGTACAGGATGTCACTTCTCACAAACTGCATGGTCACTGGGTTTGATGCGATGGCAGACAGGATGCCATTCATATGCTCCCATGCCTTCTTTTTCCCCTTCCAGTGGTAGCCTTCCCAAAGAATGACTTGGGAGATGACCGTACTTAAGGCTTTATATCTCCAGTAGGTCACGCCGTTAACGCCGTGCACATTCCTTTCTTCCTCATCCATGTAGCAGGTAAACGCACCACTGAGGCGAGGATATTTGTTAGCTTCATCTGTCTTACCTTGGAAAGTTATCTCTCCTAGCATCGGGACGCATACCCGCCACAGTGCATCGAGGTTAGCTTCAACCTTAGCGACTTCCCACGCATTCAACACTTCAGATGGTTGTCTTCTGTACCAGTGTGCAACCGTTTTGTAGTTCAGTGTTTCAAGTGTCATTTTTTTCCCCTTATGGATACTCGTTTGTTGGTGGTAGATGGGTTAGTTACTTCCCCATTCTCATTTAGGCAGTTCTCAGTGGTCGCTTGCCTTTCTTCTTAGCTGGTGGTGCATCCGCTTGCGCTTCTGGTGCATCTGTCGTTGCTACTGGTGCTTCTGGTGCTGGTGCTACTGGTGCTTCTGGTGCGGTCGCTGGTGCAAAGTACTCATCGAAGTACAAGCCGCCCATTATCTTCATACTGACTTCTGCGTAGTTCCTAGCGACCTTTCCGTCTACTGCTGCTGATAGTGCACCATAGTGGTTCACTAGATAGTTCCAGAACATCCCGAGCCATTCAGCGACTGTGTCCTCGACGACAGTCTTGGTCAGCAGAGCTTGCACAAAGTGCTTAGCCACGACGTGAACCGTCTGCGGGTTAAACCGGTTATGCTCCTTGCGGTTCATACTTACCACGAGTGATGTAAGTAGCGTTATCCGCTCAGTCTTTGATACCTCCATGTTGAAGATGACACTCGTCGCCTCAGCTAACGATGCTCCTGCTTCGATGCCTGTCTGAAGTCTGGCAGTGATGCCCTTCTCCGACGCTCTCATCGTCCTGGAAGCATTGTCGGTTTCCACTAGCTTGTACAGAACACTCTCGTGCTCTACAAACTGAAGGACGCACTCCACAAGACTCAACTCTGTATCGTTCCCTAAAACGATATCGTTTATGTACAATATTGCCGCTGTCCGGTTGCGTCCTCCGGTGATATACATTTCGCCGTCGCATTGCGTAAGCGTGACTGGTTGATAGAGACACTCATCTTTGAGTATCGACTGTACTATCTTTGACACCGCTGTTGCGGATACTGGTTCCTGTTCAAACTTGTGCTCGGTCAACGCCAGTGCCACTCTGAGCTCGTCTACTGTCACTTCAACCAGTGCGCCCATATCGCGCTTGA
>Ga0163153_10006480_pt1 | contig 13155 bp, 10 predicted proteins | sample OliLakLV19MP6IB1_FD_148629 | JGI IMG/M metagenome (GOLD analysis project Ga0163153, IMG submission 148629) | Freshwater microbial mat bacterial communities from Lake Vanda, McMurdo Dry Valleys, Antarctica - Oligotrophic Lake LV.19.MP6.IB-1 | ecosystem: Environmental > Aquatic > Freshwater >... | reverse complement strand
ACGGAACCGACGGGCGGTCGGCGGATCGGTCCGATCCGCTACCGACTTCCGGGTAGGTTGCTGGAGCCGGCGAGCAATCGCCGGCCTAGAGAAATGGTCGTCGCCGGTCGTGGGCAACCGCGGCCGGGACAGAACCCGGCTTACAGGTCCACTTCGAGCTCTCTTTTTCGACGCCTCGCCGACTCGTTGCGCTTCTTCGGCAAGTCGTTCTGCTCGTCGATGATCTTCACGAGCTTGGCGATGCAGAGCTGGTTAATGCTGATCTCGTGGCCCAGCGCCTCGGCCTTGAGCGACTCGTGCAGACTCTCCGGCATTCGGACGGTGATCACGCGGATGGCCTCGCGCGACGGCTCGCGTTCCGTCGCCCGGCGCCGAAGTTCCGAGAGCATCTGCTTGATCTCAGCGTACTCCTCGGTCCGCTCGAAGGCGGCCATGGCTTCCGGCGTGTCGTAGACCTGGCGGACGATGCCGCCGATGCCCAGAACCTCCTTGAAGAAGATCACCCAGTCCGGCCCCTGCTCGAAGAGTTCACTGGCGACTCGGATGACGTCGTTCCCTCGTTGTTTCATCGTCACTCCCTTTTCCAAACACGGCTGTGGATCACTTTTCCGAGCGGTTCCTCCCGCTCGAACGTGACCATCATTTCAGTGCTGGCAAGGCTTCCTCCGATGTCATTGTACCGCTAGCACTTACGTCGATTCGTCGAGTGTGCCTATTTGCGTGGCATTCTGCCGACGAACCCGGCAGCCGCGCGGCTGCCCGGTTCTTGTGCAGTGCGACTTTTCCCATTTCTCGGAGTGTCCGGTTCAAAGCGGTTGAAATGGACGAAAACAGACGACTGATGTGAAGCTGGAGAAGACACCGGCGCGCAAAAAAAGCCGCCCGCAGTTTCTTGCGGGCGGCGCGTCTTCGTTTCAGGATTGCTCCAGCCACCGCGGCCCTAAGCCGCGGTGTTTGACGGAGGGACTACGACAACTCGTCGCGGACCTTTTCGAGCAGCTTCTTGGTGGCCTTGATGCCATCCGGCTCGGAGATCTTGCTGCCCTCGTATTCGATCCCGACCCAGCCGTGGTAGCCGTGCTTGAGGACGATTTCCATGATCTTCTTGTAGTCGGTCTCGATGCAGTTGCCGTCGGCGTCGAAGTCGTGGCTCTTGGCGCTCACGGCCTTGGCATACGGCATCATCTCGTCCGTCCCCTTGTAGCGGTCGTATGTTTTGCCGTCGCCAAGGTTGAAATTGCCGAAGTCCGGCAGCGTCCCGCAATTGGGGTGATCGACCAGCTTCATCACGCCGGCCAACCAACTGCCGTCCGAACTCAGGCCGCCGTGGTTTTCGACGATCACGCCGATCCCATGGCTCGCCCCGTACTCGCTCAACTGCCGCAGGCCATCGGCGGCCAGCTTTTGCTGTTCCTCGAAGGTCCCCTCGGCGTGGGCGTTTACCCGGATCGAGTGGCAACCGAGGAACTTGGCCGCGTCGACCCATTGGTGGTGGTTCTTGACGGCCTTCTTCCGCTCGGCTTCGTCCGGATCGCCGAGGTGCCCTTCCCCGTCGATCATGATCAGCACGTGGGCCACGCCCAGGTCGTCGCCGCGCTGCTTGAGGTCGGCCAGGTACTTGGTGTCTTTGGCCTTGTTCTTGAAGAACTGATTGACGTATTCAACGCCTTCGATGCCGAATTCTTCCTTGGCGACCTTGGAGAAATCCAGGTTGTCCAGCTTCTTCTCACCCAAGGCGCGGTGCAGCGACCATTCGGCGAGGGAGATCTTGTAGAGCGGCTCCTTGTCGCCAGGGAAAGCGAGTCCCCGAGTGGCGGTCAGAGAGCCAAGGGCCAAGCCGAGACCAGTGGCCCCGGCGGCCTTCACGAAATCACGACGGTCCAACGACGTGGGCATGTGCGATACCTCTCAACGATGAAGCGATTGCGGGCGAGACGCCGCGAACAGGCGGGGCCAGGATTGCCGCAAGTATAGACCCCGCCCCAGCGGGTCGCAACGCGCGCCGGAACGCCCACTGGGAGAATTGTCCACCGCGGCTAGAATCCGGCGACGCCACGAGATCATCTCCCTGACATGTTGAAAAACCCGCATGAAGATCGACTGGTACTACCACCGCAAGAACTGCCAAAGCTGTGCCCGGGCGGACGCGTTTCTCGAAGCAGCGGAGGCGACCATCACCGAGCAAGTCGACGCCCGCAAAACGCGTCTCGGTCCCGAAGAGGCCGTGGCCCTAGCCCGAGAAGCGAGTCACGTCTGGGCGACCAAAGGGAAGAAGGTGCTCCATTTCGACATGAAAAAGTCGCCGCCGACCGACGCGGAATTGAAGTCAGCCCTGATCGGCCCCAGCGGCAACCTCCGCGCCCCAACCTTCCGCCGCGGCAAGCAGTTGTTCGTGGGGATGAACGAGGAGGAGTTCGGAAAGGTGCTGGGGTAAGCAATCCAGGTGATGCCACGACACACGAACGTCAACATGATCTAGCCCCGGTAGGGGCGACAGACAATAGCCAGGGGTGCAAACCCTCATCCTTACCCACATTTTTGTCGGTTTTCCGCGTATTGCATGACGATCGCGAGTTTGTTGAAGCCGTGCCAGATGGTTTGCCAGCCGGGTTCGCCGTCGTGTTTGCGGTTGAGGAATCCGCCGAGGCTGGCGAGTTGGCGGAAGAAGTCGCGGACCGTGGCCTGGAGTTTCAGGCGAGGACGCATCCGTGCCAAAGTCGCGAGCCAGTTGGCGGGCGCCAGCTCGCGCGCCGGGCGGTCGGGTTCGCTGCGCGCGACCGCGCGAAGTTCCAGCAGCCGCACGGCGACGATCGCCATCATGCCGACCATCGCCTCCAGGCGTTCGCTGGTTTCGTATTGTCGCTCTTCCACGCGGCAGCCGGTCTTGAGCGCCTTGTGATATTCCTCGATCAGCCATCGCCGTTCGTAGAACTCGATCACCTGCCAGGCGTCGTCGATGCTGTTCACGGCGTGCGAAGTGTACAGCACCCACTGCAACGGAGCTTGATCTTTCGGCGGCGAGACTTCGCGCACCTCGACGGCCCACATCGCGATCGCGCTGATGCCGAGTTGCTTTAACCAAGGACTGCAATGCTGCGGCGCGGGCATCAACACCAGACCGTGGCGCACGGAGACCTTCGCCGTCCGCGCCTGGCGACCGCGCTGCGCCGTCACCTTCAACTCGTACGTTCCCGCCTCGGGCAACGTGGTGAGATGATCGCACAACGCCGCGTCGTTTCCGTCGGGCGCGACGATGCGGCGACGCTGTTGAGCGACTCGCACGACCCAATCCGCGCGTTGTTGCAAGAGATGACAGTAGACTTCGAAGTTGTCCGCGCCGCGATCGAAGACGTGCGTCCATCGCGCGACCGGCGGCGGCGCGCCGACTTGATCGATCACGCGCCCCCAGACTTCCGATTCGCGCTCGCGTTGCACGCGATCGTAGCGCGATTCCTGTTGGTCGCGCGGCCGGCGATAAAAGATCTCCTGCCCCGCCAGACCCGCTAACTCCGCGCTCTCGGCGCGAACCATCAGCGACGAATGCAGAAAAAAGCCCCGTCCGCCGCCATCGCCTGTCGGACCGAGCCCGGCGATTTCACGATGAATCCCGAACTCCAACTCCGTCGTGTCGCCCAACAGCAGCCAGTGCCCCGCCGCGCATTGACGGGTGCGTTCGTAATGCGGTGCGGTCAGGGCTTGAAACGTCACGTCTTCCTCGTCGAACAGCCGATAGGCCGCTTTGCAATGTTTCCACTCGATCGTCTGTCGTGGCGTGCTCGCGCTCGGGTCCGCGGCCACTTGCGACGCCAACCTCACTGCTCGTCGCGTCCGCCGCAGATCCCCCAACCGGCACTCTCCGAATTCATGCTGCGCCCACACCTCGGGCGCCAGGTTCTCGCGCTCCATCTCGATCGCCTTCGCTCTGCAGTTGCCAATCTCCCTCCCTGGCAACCCGCCGAACCAGCCCGTGGTCCGCGACTCTCCTCACTACGGCCGCGAACCTCCCAAAGATCATCCCGACCTAACCACCACCCCCACCTCAACTTCTCGCCACCCCAGCCCTCACGACTCGGCTCCCAAAGCGATAAAACTGTGGGTAAACATGAGCGCTGGCGCCCCTGGAAAATGGCGCCATACCCATCATTGAGCCCCGCCGGGGCGGCACACGTACGCGCGGCTGCATTTGTGTCGCCCCCTGGGGGCTCAACGCAGTCCGTGGAAATCGCATCCAGGGGTTTCGCTGCGCTTCACCCCTGGCTATTATCTGTCGCCCCTTTCGGGGCTGAGGACTGCCTCGCTGCGCGTAGGGGACTGCGGAGCTGCGCGCAATTGGTGTAGCCGCGAACTATCGATGTACCAGGCGACCGACGCATGACGAACCGCAACGAACTAGGACATGCGACGATTTCCAAACTGATGGACGACCTGCGTTCTGAGGAGTTGCAACTCCAACTAGGCGGCGGCGCCAAAGCCATCGAGCGGCAACATGCCAAAGGGCGGCTCACGGCGCGGGAGCGAATTGCCAAGCTGCTTGATCCTGGCGCCGAGTTCCTGGAGTTCAATCTCTGGGCTGGGTGGAAGATGTACGACGCCTGGGGAGGCGCGCCGGCGGCTGGCGTGGTGTGCGGCGTGGGCATCGTCGCCGGGCGGCGGCAGATGATCATTGCCAACGACGCCACGGTGAAGGCCGGGGCGTTTTTTCCGGCGACGGCCAAGAAGGTGCTCCGCGCACAAAAGATCGCCTGGCAGAATCGTTTGCCGCTGATTTATCTCGTCGACTCCGCCGGCGTGTTTCTGCCGTTGCAGGAGGACGTGTTTCCGGACGAGGACGATTTCGGCCGCATCTTCCGCAATAACGCGGTGATCTCGGCCGCAGGCTTGGGGCAGGTCGCCGCGATCATGGGCAATTGCGTGGCCGGTGGCGGATATCTGCCGGTGCTTTGCGACAAGTTGCTGATGACCGAAGGTTCCGGGCTGTATCTGGCGGGGCCGGCGCTGGTGAAAAGCGCCATCGGGCAGATCGCTACGAGCGAGGAGCTCGGCGGCGCGAAGATGCACGCGCAAGTCAGCGGCACCATCGACTACCGCGAACCGAACGACGAAGCGTGCCTGGAGCGCTTGCGACGGCTCGCGGCGAACATCGCGCCGGACAGCGCGTTGCCGTCCGCGCCGTTCGTGCGTCATGCGAGTTCACCGGCAACACGGCCCGGGAGTGATCTGTACGATCTCGTGGATCCGAACCCGCGGCACGATTATGAAGTGCGCGAAGTGCTGAAGTGCATTGTCGACGCCGAGACGTTCGACGAGTACAAGCCGGAGTACGGGGCCACGCTGGTGACCGGCACCGCACGGATCGGCGGCTTCCCGGTCGGGATCGTCGCCAATCAGCATCATCCCGTGCGCCCGCCTGAAGGCCCGATCGAATTCGGCGGCGTGATTTACGTCGAGAGCGCCGAGAAGGCGGCGCGGTTCATCTTGACCTGCAATCAGGACTGGCTGCCGATCATCTTTCTGCAGGACGTAAACGGCTTCATGGTCGGCCGCGACAGCGAACGCGAGGGGATCATCCGCGCTGGCGCCAAACTGGTGAATGCGATCAGCAACAGCCGCGTGCCAAAACTGACCGTGATCACGGGCGGCTCGTTCGGCGCAGGCAACTACGCGCTCTGCGGCAAGGCGTTCGATCCGCGACTGATCTACGCCTGGCCCACCGCGCGGTGCGCCGTGATGGGGGGCGAACAGGCGACATCCACGCTCTTGGACATCACCATCGCCAGCCTGGAACGCCAAGGGCACCAGGTCGACGCGCAAGAGCTCGCTGAACTGCGCGACAAAGTGAAATCCGACTACGAACGCCAAATGGATGTCCGCTACGCCGCCGCCCGCGGCTGGATCGACCGCATCATCGACCCAGCGAAGACGCGGGAGGAACTGATCGCGGGGTTAGAGATCGTGACGCGATACGCCAGCGAAGAACCGATGAAGCTCGGGGTGTTTCAGGTGTAGTAGTTTGAAGTTTTCAGTGTTCAGTTTTCAGTGAGAAATTCGGAGTCCTCACTGAAAACTGAACACTGAAAACTTCAAACTCCCCTCCTACTTCTTTTTCGTCTGCGGTTTCCCTTGCTGTGCCTTTTCCTGTTTCGCCCAGGAGTCTTTCAGCGACACCGAGCGGTTGAAGACCAGTTTTCCTGGTGTTGAGTCCTTGGTGTCGACGCAGAAGTAGCCTTGGCGTTCGAACTGGCAGCGGTCGCCGGGTTGGGCGTTGGCCAGGAAGGGTTCGACCGGGACGTTCGAGAGGAGTTCGAGCGAGTTTGGGTTGAGATTCGCACGGTAGTCCTGACCGGCCGGGACGTCGTCCGGGTCGGGCTTCGAGAACAAATGGTCGTACAGCCGCACTTCCGCGCGCGCTGCGTGCTTGGCGGAAACCCAGTGAATCGTGCCTTGCACCTTGCGGCCGTCGGGGGCGTTGCCGCCGCGCGTGGCCGGGTCGTAGGTGCAACGCAGCTCCGTCACGTTCCCCGCGGCGTCCTTCACCGCTTCGGTGCAGGTGATGAAATACGCGTAACGCAGCCGCACTTCCTTGCCGGGGGCGAGGCGATAAAAACCCTTCGGCGGGTCTTCACGGAAATCATCCTGCTCGATGTAGATCTCGCGCGCAAACGGCACCTTGCGCGTGCCCATCGACGGATCTTCGGGATTGTTGATCGCTTCCAACTCGTCGACCTGGTCTTCCGGATAGTTGGTGATCACCACCTTGAGCGGCCGCAACACCGCCATCGCCCGCTGGGCGCGCTTGTTGAGGTCGTCGCGCAGGGCGTTTTCCAGCACGAGCATGTCGATCGTACTGTTGAATTTGGCGACACCGATGCGCTCGCAAAAGCTCCGCATGGCCTCGGGCGTGTAGCCGCGACGGCGCAGGCCGCGGATGGTGAGCATCCGCGGATCGTCCCAGCCGGAGACGTGCTTCTCGCGGACCAGTTCCAGCAGCCGGCGCTTGCTCATCATCGCGTAGGTGAGATTGAGCCGCGCGAATTCGATCTGCTGCGGCGCGTAGATGCCCAGTTCCTTGATGAACCAATCGTACAGCGGCCGGTGATTCTCGAACTCCAGCGTGCAGATGCTGTGTGTGATGCGTTCCAGGGAATCGGATTGACCGTGCGTGTAGTCGTACATCGGATAGATGCACCACTGGTCGCCGGTGCGGTGATGCGTCGCATGCAGGATGCGATACAACACAGGATCGCGCAGGTTCACGTTCGGCGACGCCATATCGACTTTGGCGCGCAGAGTCCGCGCGCCGTCCGGGAATTCGCCGGCTTTCATCCGCGCGAACAGGTCGAGATTCTCTTCCACCGAGCGCTCGCGATACGGGCTGTTCGTGCCCGGCGCGGTGAGCGTGCCACGATGTTCGCGCATGGCGTCGGCATTCAAGTCGCAAACGTAAGCCTTGCCGGCCTTGATGAGTTGGACGGCCCAATCGTAAAGCTGCGGAAAATAGTCCGAGGCGTAGAACGGCTGCTCATTCCACTCGAAGCCCAGCCAGCGGACGTCCTCCTCGATCGACTGGACGTACTCCTCTTCTTCCTTGGTGGGGTTCGTGTCGTCGAATCGCAGGTTGCACTTGCCGCCGAATTCCTGCGCCAGCCCGAAGTTCAGGCAGATGCTCTTGGCGTGGCCGATGTGCAGGTAGCCGTTCGGCTCCGGCGGAAAACGGGTATGGACGCGGCCGGCGTGCTTGCCGGTGCGGTTGTCTTCGTCAATGATCTCGCGGATAAAGTCCCGCGGTCGAGCAGCTTCGTTCGTCGATTCCATAGCGCAACGGCGTTCCTTCTAGGAGCTAACCACGGAGACACGGAGGACACGGAGACGGGCCGCCTGGTCTCAAGGCAAAAGTTTAACGGAGGGGCGAAGTTTGTCGTAGGGCGCGCCGTTCGCAGGGAAACGGCGATTCTTTTCTAAGTACACTGCATCAAGTTCAATTCGACGGGTGCCACTGGCGGCTTGCCCGCCAGTGCGGGTTCGATTCCGCAGTCAGGCCCGACTTTGGCACTGGCGGACAAGCCGCCAGTGGCACCCCACATCGATCCTTCTGCAGGCGTGCTCAGCTTCCTCGCCGGCCGCGGTATTTCCGGCTCGCTTCTTCCAGCGTGGCCCGTTCCTTGGCCGTGAGGCTGGCTTCGCCTTCGCGTTGGATTTTGTCCAACAGGGTGTCCACCTGGTTTTCCAGGTCATCCCGCCGAGCGGCTTCTGGCTCGCGATGCACCCGCATCTTGAGCACTCGGGGGAACTCCGCGCCCCCTTTACGCCGGCGCGGCAGGAAACTGAGCCAACTTCCTAGGTGCCATTGGTATTTCTGATAGAGGAAACCGGAAATGGATCCGGCGATGTGTGCTGTGTAAGCAATCGGTGGACCGCTCGCCTCTCGACCGCCACCCACGAACATTCCTTGAAGCGAAATCACGTCCTTCAACACGAGAAAGCCGACGAACAGCCAAATTGGAACCGGGATAAACCAAACATAGATCGTGCGATGCGGGTGCCGCATCGCATAAAGAACCGCTACGCCCATGACGCCACCGGACGCCCCCACCAACAGTGACGGAGCGCCTTTAAAGAAGACGTACTGTGCTGCGACCCAGCCCAGACCCGCCAATACAATTGCGCTGAGGTAAAACCACAGAAATTCCTTGCGGCCCAAGGTTGACTCAAGGTCCTGGCCGAAGAGCCAGAGGGCGTACATGTTGAACAGGATGTGAAACACGTCGTCGGGACTATGCGTGAAGCCGTAGGTGAGCAGCTTCCAGATCGTCCAAGGGGCGCGCCAGAAATCTGGCTCAATACCCATGACCTGCACGACGCTGTTTTGCATGCCGGGCATTGGCGGCCGGCCAAAGAGGATTTCCACCACATACACCGCGACGTTGATCAAAATCAGGTTGATCACCATCGACCGGGCGCCTCCTTCGAGCCACCCGCGGCGGTCCTCCTGATAGTAGTCGCGGTCGTAAATGCCCATCGGATCGCAGTTTCGGCTGGCGGCGCGGAATCCGGGCGCAAGGCGGCCCGTATCCATAAACTTAGGGCGGAGCGGGGGTTTTTCAAGTGCAACCGGGAGCAGGCGAAGGGTACAAAGCGGTCAGAACAGGGGGCAGCGGCGAGATTCCCCCCTACTCCACCTACTTACTACTTCACCTACTCCACCTCCTTCCTTGCTAGACTGACGCTATCCCCCGCACCCCGTCGCATTGAAATCCCATGCCCATCGACACGGTCACGGCCTCGGAACTTCTGGAGCACTTGGAAGGGCTCAATCGGCTCCTGGACGTCGCCCGGGTGCTGGCCGCCGAGATCAATTTGACCACGGTGCTGGAGACCATCACGCACGAGGCCTGCAAGGCGCTCGATTGCGATCGCGCCAGCCTGTTCCAGTTCGACGCCAAGCGCGACGAATTGTTCACGCTGGTGACCACGGAGCTGGAAATCGCTGAAATTCGCCACTCGCTCGACCATGGCATCACCGGCCACGTGGCGCGGACGCGGGAACTAGCGAACGTGTCCGATCCTTATCAGGACGCCCGCTGGAACCGCGCAGTCGATCGCGCCACCGGCTACAACACGCGCAACATCCTGGCCATCGCCCTCAGCTCGCCGCGCGACAACCGGTTGCTCGGCGTCTTGCAATTGTTGAACAAGAATAACGGCGCCTTCTCGCGCTTCGACGAGCAATTGGTCCAGGCCTTCAGTCAGCACGCGGCCGTCGCGCTCGATCGGGCGCTGCTGGTCGACGAATTGCATCACAGTCAGGCGATTGAGACATCGTTGAACGTCGCCCGCGATATTCAGCGCGGCTTTATGCCGAGCCGGTTGCCCGAGATCCCTGGGTACGACGTCGCCAGTTGGTGGTTCCCCAATCAAGCGGTCGGCGGCGATTATTGCGATGTCGTTCCGCTGCGCGACGGCCGTATCGGCCTCGTGGTGGCTGACGTCAGCGGCCATGGACTCGGCCCGAGTTTGCTGATGGCCTCGGTCCGCGCGGCGTTGCGGGCGCTAATCCTCGAACACTCCTCGCCCGAAGTTTTGCTCGGCATGTTGGGGCGTTCGATGGCGGACGACCTGCAAGACGGCCGGTTCGTGACCATGATCCTCTCGGCCCTCGACCCGGAGAATCACACGGTCGAATACGCCAATGCCGGCCACGCTCCGGCGATGCACTATTGCCGGGAATCGAACGCCTTCACCACGCTCGAAACCACGGGCATGCCGATCGGCGTGCTGGATCGCCCCGAGTATCCGCAAGGCCCGCCGGTGGTGATGCACAGCGGCGACTTGCTGTTCCTCTGCACGGACGGCATCGTGGAATCGATGGACGCCGCCGGCGAACAATTCGGCATGAAACGCCTGGAAGCGATCCTGCGCGAACACCACGCGCAACCGCTGCCGGACCTGGTCCGCTACGTCGGCGCGTGCGTGGAACAACATTTTGAAGGCGACTACCCGCCGGACGATTTGACGATTCTGGCGGTACGGCGGAAGTGAATTGTTCAGGACAGCGAATATGAAACGCTGGCGAATTCCACGACTACGCTTCAGCCTGCGGACCTTCCTGGTCTTGATCTGCATCATCGGCGCGCTCTTAGGATTGGCGGCGCATCGGATTGAAACCGGAAAGCAGCGCTGGGCGACGATCGCGGAGTTGCAGCGGTTAGGCGTGCATGTCAGTTTCCATGACGACGATACCTATATCGATTGGACGCCTGCGGTCATCGCGGATATGACGTGGTGGCAGACTATGCACTACGCCAATCACACGTTGCGACTCAGTTCCGTTCAATTCACATCACGGACTCCGGCACCGCGGGCCTTCGAGCTGCTGCGGGATTTTCCGAGTATCGAAAATGTCCATTTGATGGGGGAAGGCGCTGATGACGGCATCTTGGGCGAGTTAGTCCGTCATAAGAAGATTGTGTATCTCGACCTGTCTAAATCATGCATCACCGATGAAGGGCTGGCGCGACTAACCGAATTGCCCAAATTGAGGGGGATTGAACTCCCTCCTGGAATTGGCGATGCAGGCTTCATCCATGTGGCGAAAGTACCCAACCTGCTCGGAATCCGGGGCGCCGGCGGCCCGGTCACGGACGAGGGCCTAAAGCATCTACGAGGCCTCACTGGGATGTATGAACTTGGCCTGCGCGACACCCGCATCACCGACGAAGGCGTGGCGTATTTGGCTGGAATGAAAAATCTCGTGGCGTTAGATTTGTCCGGCACTCGCGTCACGGGCCAATGTGCTGCGACCTTCGTTGACTGCACGAATCTGCGACGTCTGGAACTTAGTCGCACTCGTTTCGATGACGCCGGGCTGGCCGCAATCGGCAGTTTTCCGGTCTTGCAGGACTTAACGCTTGCGGAAACAGACGTCACCGACTCTGGCATGATCTTTCTGCCCGGCCCGCACTTGTTGACCTGTCTCGATTTGTCGAACACGAAAGTCACGCCCGCTGGGCTGGCGAACCTCACCGAGTGCCCTGAATTGAACTTCTTGCAGATCCGCGGCCTACCGGTTTCGGACGCCGACGCACCGATGCTCGCCAACGTACCGTTTCTGTACGAACTCGATTGCCGAGAGACTGGCATTACAATGGCCGGGGAAGCGGTGTTGCTCAAGAGCAAGGTGAAATGTCAGCCATGGGTGCGCCGATGGTAGACCAAATCGACGCGACGGTTGCCGCGAAACCGCGGCCAGCCACGAAGCGCTGGCGAATCCCCCGACTGCGCTTCAGCCTGCGGACTTTTCTGGTGCTGATCTGCCTCATCGGCGCGCTCTTGGGGTTGGCGGCGCACCGGATTGAAAAGGGCAAGCAGCGTTGGGCGAAGATTGCGGAGTTGCAAAAGCTCGGCGTGGGCGTTGGCTTCACGGAAGACTACCGGCAATGGACTCCCGATGTCATCGGGAACATGAATTGGTGGCAGAGCTGGCGCGAGGCCGATCGGGCGCAGAACTTAAGCGTGGTGATGTTCGGTCAAGAATCGCCGGCGCCGCGAGCGTTCGAGTTGATCCGTGATTTCCCCGGTATCGCGATCGTCCATCTTGATGGCCAGGAAGTTGACGACCGACTGATGGCCGAGCTGGTGCGGCATCGCAACATCGTCCATCTTGACTTGCAACGGTCCCAAATCACTGACGAGGGTCTCGCCCGGCTATTGGAACTTCCCAATCTGAATTCACTTGCGCTACCGCCAGGTACGACCGACGCCGGTCTGGCGCACGTCGCCCAACTGACGCAACTTCGTCGACTGGTAGCTCGCAATACCAAGATCACCGACGCGGGCCTGAAAAACTTCGTAGGGCGTCGCGGCGTGGACTTCCTAGATCTGAGTAACACTCCCGTCACCGATGAAGGCGTCTCGCATCTCGTCGGCATGAAGTCGCTGATTCAGCTTGACCTTTCCGGGACGCGCGTGACCGGCGCCTGTGGCGAGCATCTGAGCGGACTTGCGCAATTGACGCGCGTGGAGTTGAATCAAACGCAGTTCGATGATGCTGGACTGGAGAACATCAGCAAACTGCCGTTGTATCGACTATCACTGGCCGGAACCAAGATCACCGACACAGGGCTACGCCACCTGCATGGCGCCGAACTCTGCGACATCGACCTTTCCAACACCGCCGTCTCCGGTGATGGACTTCGTCACCTCGCTGATTGCTTTGAACTTGAATCAATTAAGTTGAACGGCACTCTCATCGACGACGCCGACGTTCCGGTCCTGTTGCAGTTCACTGTGCCCACGCAATTGCAGCTCAAGGACACGCTGCTGACGCCAGCAGGCGAGTCCTTGTTCTGGCAAGGCAAGCTTCAGAACGGACCGTAAGCGAAACGCCCGATCCGGGCAACGCTTCTCCCCAGCCTCCGCCCGCCCTATACTACCGGTAGGCATTCATTTCTCAGCACAATCGGACCGCTGCGCCGTTGTTGCGCGTCGCGCGCGGAGGGGTGGCTTCGCATTTTTGCTGCGCCGCGCTATTGCTGCATCGGTTTCGTCGTGTCGCTCGCGCTCTCGGGTAGCGTGGCGCTGGGGCAATTTGGCGTCGGCGGGGCTTTTGAACTCTCCGAGTTGGTTCAACTCGACGAACTGACCAGCGCCGGCACGGGC
>Ga0163153_10006472_pt1 | contig 13169 bp, 12 predicted proteins | sample OliLakLV19MP6IB1_FD_148629 | JGI IMG/M metagenome (GOLD analysis project Ga0163153, IMG submission 148629) | Freshwater microbial mat bacterial communities from Lake Vanda, McMurdo Dry Valleys, Antarctica - Oligotrophic Lake LV.19.MP6.IB-1 | ecosystem: Environmental > Aquatic > Freshwater >... | reverse complement strand
GCACGTTGCTGTCGAGATGTCCGGGAGGGGCCTGTCCTACTCGGCCAGCAGGCGCCGCAGCACGTACGGGAGGATCCCGCCGTGGCGGACGTACTCGCGCTCGCGCGGCGTGTCGAGGCGGAGCGTGGCGCGGAACTCGACGCCGTCCGCCGTGACCGTCACCTCACGCGCGTGGCCGTTCTCGACCCCGGTGACCGAGAACTCCTCGCGGCCCGTCAGCCCGAGCGAGGCGAGGCTCTCGCCGGGGAGGTACTGCAGCGGCAGGATCCCCATCATCAGCAGGTTCGAGCGGTGGATCCGCTCGTAGCTCTCTGCGATGACCGCTCTGACTCCGAGCAGGTTCGGGCCCTTGGCGGCCCAGTCGCGCGACGAGCCCGATCCGTACTCCTTGCCGGCGAGCACGATCGTGGGGACGCCGTCTGCGAGATACCGCTGCGCCGCCTCGAAGATCGTCGTCTCGTCGCCGCCCGGAAGGAGGGCGGTCCACGTTCCCTCCGAACCGGGAACGAGTTGGTTGCGCAGCCGCACGTTCGCGAATGTGCCGCGCACCATCACTTCGTGGTTGCCGCGGCGCGAGCCGTAGGAGTTGAAGTCGCCGCGCTCGACGCCGTGCCCCGTGAGGTAGTCGCCCGCCGGTGAGTCGAGCTTGATCGAGCCGGCGGGGGAGATGTGGTCGGTCGTGACAGAGTCGCCGATCGAGACGAGGCAGCGCGCGCCGCTGATGTCCTCGATCGTTCCCGCGGCCGGGGCCATACCGTCGAAGTACGGCGGCCGGCGCACGTACGTCGATGTGTCCTCCCAGTCGAACAGCTCCCCGGTCGGAACGGGCAGCTCACGCCAGGCATCCTCGCCCTCGTAGACGTTCGCGTACGTCTGGAGAAACATGTCGCGCCCGATCGCGGCCTCGATCGTCGCCTGCACCTCGTCGGGCGAGGGCCAGAGATCGGCGAGATAGACGGGCGCGCCGTCCGGGTCGTGCCCGAGTGGCTCCGTCGTGATGTCGATGTCCATCCGTCCGGCGAGCGCGTAGGCGACGACGAGCGGCGGCGAGGCGAGGTAGTTCGCCTTCACCTCGGGATGGATGCGCGCCTCGAAGTTCCGGTTGCCGGAGAGAACGGCGCAGGCGACGAGGTCGCCGCTCGTGATGGCTTCGGAGACCTCGGCCGGCAGCGGCCCGGAGTTCCCGATGCACGTCGTGCAGCCGTAGCCGACGGTGTTGAAGCCGAGTGCCTCGAGGTACGGCGTCAGGCCCGCCTTCTCGTAGTACTCGGTTACCACCTTCGAACCGGGCGCGAGGCTCGTCTTCACCCAGGGCTTGCGGGTCAATCGGCGCTCGACGGCCTTCTTCGCGAGCAGACCGGCGCCGATCATCACGGCCGGGTTGGAGGTGTTCGTGCAGGAGGTGATCGCCGCGATCACGACGACACCGTGATCGATCTCGACGGTCTCGCCGTCGAGCGTCAGCTCGACTCCTGTGCGTTCGGGGGTGGCAGTCAGTGCGGGCGCGTCGCTCGCGTCCATCGACTCCTCGCTCGCCTCGTCGACCCGGCCGTTGCCTTCGGTGACTCCGAACGACGGCAGCGCCGCCGAGAAGGCGTTGCGCGCCTCGTGAAGCGGGATTCGGTCCTGCGGGCGTCGTGGCCCTGCGATGGAGGGCTCCACGGTGGAGAGGTCGAGCTCGACGACCTGGGAATACGTGGACTGCTCGTCCGGGGTATGCCAGAGCCCGGTCTCCTTGCAGTAGGCCTCGACGAGGGCCACCTTCTCCTCGCTGCGACCGGTGAGGCGCAGGTAGCGAAGCGTCTCGTCGTCGACCGGGAAGAAGCCGCACGTGGCACCGTACTCCGGGGACATGTTCCCGATCGTGGCGCGGTCGGCGAGGGGCAGGCTCGTGACGCCGTGGCCGAAGTACTCGACGAACTTGCCGACGACTCCGGTCTGGCGGAGGATCTGGGTGACCGTGAGCACGAGGTCGGTGGCCGTTGCACCCCGGGGCAGCGCGCCGTGGAGCCGGAAGCCGACGACCTGCGGCACGAGCATCGAGATCGCCTCGCCGAGCATCGCGGCCTCGGCCTCGATCCCGCCGACGCCCCACCCGAGCACGCCGAGCCCGTTGATCATCGTCGTGTGCGAGTCGGTTCCCACCACCGTGTCGGGGAATGCCTGTCCGTCGCGCTCCTCGATCACGCGCGCGAGAAACTCGAGGTTGACCTGGTGGCAGATGCCGGTGTTCGGCGGCACGGCCTTGAAGTTCGCGAAAGCACCCTGGCCCCAACGGAGGAAGGCGTAGCGCTCGCGGTTACGGCTGAACTCGAGGGCGGAGTTGCGTTCGATCGAGAAGCGGGTCGCGAAGTCGTCGACCTGGACCGAGTGGTCGATCACGAGCTCGACCGGAATCAGCGGGTTGATCTTCTGCGGATCCCCACCGAGGTCGGCCATCGCGGTGCGCATCGCTGCGAGATCGACGACCGCGGGGACGCCGGTGAAGTCCTGCAGAAGGACGCGCGCCGGGTTGTAGGAGATCTCCTGAGATGGCTCGGCCGTCGCATCCCAGGCGGCGACCGCCTCCACGTCGCGCGCTGTGACCGTGACGCCGTTCTCGCGGCGGAGGACGTTTTCGAGCAGGATCCGGAGCGTGTACGGGAGGCGCGCGACGTCGTAGCGCGCCTGGAGCGCGTCGCCGCGGAAGATCTCGAGCTCGCGGCCACCGACCGAGAGCGTGGAGCGCGAGCCGAATGAGTCGGGGTGGGCCATGGTTCTGATTGTAGTGGTGGGAAGCCTGGGGCAGGTCTTCCACGTTCCACGTCGATCAGCGCTCGAGCTGCCCGACCCCTCAGGCGATGGAACGTGGAAGACCTGACCCCGGTTCGCGGCCCACGACCAGTACGACGTTCCCCGTCTTCTCGCCCGTCTCGACGTACCGCGTCGCCTCGACCACATCCTCGAGCGGGTACGTGCGATCGATGACCGTCCGATACTTCCCCTCCTCGATCAGGCCCTTCACATGAAGGACGTCATCTTTCGAGTAGACGGGAATCGGGAGGATCACCTTCTTGTCGCCGATCCAGCGGGTGCCGAGGATCAGGAACGGCACGTGCCACATGAAGCCGAGGTCCGTCTCGAGAAATGTGCCGCCCTCGTTCAGAGAACCGCGACAGCGGCGGAACGAATGCTTGCCGACCGCATCGAAGATCACGTCGTAGGTCTGGCCGTTCTTCGTGAAGTCCTCCTGGAGGTAGTCGATCACCTCGTCGGCCCCGAGCGAGCGCACGAGCTCGAGGTTCTCGGTGTTGCCGACGGCCGTGACATGCGCGCCGGTCGCCTTCGCGAGTTGCACCGCCGCAGTGCCGATCGCCCCGGTGGCGCCGTAGACGAGGATCCTCTTTCCTTCGCGCAGGTCGACCTTCTTCAGGCAGGCGCGGGAGATGCTCGCGCCGTCGGAGGTTGCGGCGGCCTCCTCGAAGGTCATGCCGACGGGCTTGTGGGCGATCGCGTCGCCCTCGGGAACGCAGACGAACTCGGCATTCGAGCCTCCCCGGAAGCCGAAGACCTCGTCCCCGACGGAGAATCCCGTGACGTCCGCGCCCACGGTCTCGACGACGCCGGCGAACTCGGTGCCGACGACGGTTCTCCGCGGGCGGCGCAACCCGGTGAAGAATCGGCTGATGAACGGCTTCGCCGAGCGGAACCCGCAGTCGGAGCGAGTCACGCTCGAGGCGTGGACATTGACCCGAACCTCGCCCTTCTTCGGGATGGGGCGCTCGACGTCTCTCACGTGGAGTACGTCGGGCGGCCCGTATCTCTCTGCGACTACAGCTCTCATCGGGCTACTTCCTCTCGTCTCGTTGCGTGCGGTGGATGGGGCCGCCGTGACTCCAGGCTTTCCCGGGCCGATAGAGCTCGGCGGGCCTGCCGCCGGCCGAGCCGGGTTTCGTCCGGCGGCCGGTCGGGACGACCCAGCCCTCCTCGGCCACGATGCTCCGTCGGAAGTTCGCCGCGTCGAGCTGGACGTCCCAGACGGCCTCGTAGACAGCGCGCAGCTCGGCGAGGGTGAACGTCGGACCGACGAACGCTGTCGCGATGCCCGTGAGCTCGAGCTCGACGCGGACCCGCTCGATCGCGTCACGCAGGATCCGGAGGTGGTCGAACGCGAGCTCGACCTTGCCGTTGAGCAGATCCGAGACCGGAAGCAGCGCGGCCGCTGCAGCGTCAGAACCACCCGCAACGTCGCGCAGATCGCGCAGGACAGCGAGGTACGCAACCGTGACGACGTTCATGCGGGGGTCGCGTTCGGGATCGCCGTAGGCGCCGAACTGGGTGAGGAGGCTCGCCGCGTCGACGCCCGTCTCCTCGTGCAGCTCCCGTCGCGCCGCTGCATCGAGCGTCTCAGTGGGTCGCTTGAAGCCGCCAGGGATCGCCCACATTCCCTCGAACGGAGCCTCGCCTCTGCAGACGAGCAGGGCCTGGAGGAGGCCCTCGGACATGGTGAGGATCACGACGTCGACCGTGACGGCGAACGCCGGGAAGTCCGACGGGTCGTAGCTCATCGGCGCGCGCTCGTTCCTAGTTTTAGTCATAACGACTATTACCTTACAGGACGAACGCCCCTAGCGCAAGGTCACTCGATGTGATCGAAGTAGGACGAGGCTGCGCGGCGGTAGCCGCGGAGATCCGCGGTGTCGACGACGACCTTGCCGAGGAGCTCGAACGCCTCCCGCTCCCGACCTCCACTCCACAGTGCGAGCGTCAGGAAGACGCGGAGCGCGTCGTCGTCCGGATACTCGACCGTCGCCTCGCGTAGCAATCCGATTGCGTCGGCATGTCGGAGCACGTTGCGGTAGCTCGAGCCGAGCCCGAGCAGTGCCTGCTGGCGCCACGGATCGCCGAGGTCGAGCTCGAGCGCCTCCTCGTAGCAGGGGATCGCCTCCTCCTCGCGTCCCGCGCGATCGTGGTGGCAGGCTTCGTCGAAGCGCTGGCGGGCGAGCTCTTTCACGCGAGCTCATCCAGCTCGTCGTCCGGCACCACGCGCTGGATGTCCTCGAACAGCACTCGCTCCTCGAGACGAACGTGATCGTGGAGAAGCGAGCCGAGCGACTCCAGCGTCTCGGGCCTCACCTCACCCGCGGCGACCTGGGCGCGCAACGCCCGCGCGAGTCCCTGCAGCTCCATGTGCTCACGGAGAATCCGCTCGACGAGAGGTGCAGGGCCGGCATGTCGTTCGTAGACGGGGAACACGACCTCCTCCTCGCGGCGGAAGTGGTCGGTGGTCGGGCCGAAGAATTGCGTCACATAGGTCGAGCCGAACGCGAGCCTCTGCTCGGCGTCGCCGCTCGCCGCTCGCCGCAACCCTCGTGCGAGCGACAGCTCGTGATGGTGCTCGCGCGACAGTGACGCGAGCGCGGGATGGCGCTTCATGCGGGACCACGCAGCTTGTCGACGCCACGCTCGGTCAAGGTCGCCTTCGTGGGGTCGAAGTGGCGCGCGATCGCGGAGCCGTAGGGGCGCGAGACCCGAGCGGCGTAAGCGCCGAAGCCCTCGGTGCGAAGCGGCGCGAGGTCCTCGTTGTAGGGGTCGAGGACGTGCTGGCGACCGACGTGTCTGGCCGAGTTGAAGAACGCGATCCCGACGCCGGTCGAGACCTCGAGCAGGGTTCGCCGCTCGCGAGCGGCTTCCGCGCGAAGACCGTCGAAGAGCGACGCCATCTCGGTGGGCGAGGGAAGCCCGCTCGCATCGGTGCGCAGATCGGAGAGTGAGCGACGAAGCGCGGCAAGCTCGAGCGGTGGAATGTCGATCAGGCGTGCAGCCGTCCCCGTTCCACCGGCGAGCGCAGCGAGGAGCTCGTCGACCGAGCGGAGGTGGGCCTCCTCGGCGAGCACCCCCGCGACCTTCAGCTCCCGGACGAACGCGTCGAGATAGGTGCGCGTGCCGTTCGTGACGTCCGCTCCGGCCGCGAGGAGCCAGAGGGGGGAGAAGCCGAAGGCTGCAATCGAGCCGATCTCGACGACGTTGCCCGCGCCCTTGCGCACCATCAGCTTCGTCGCGTTCGGCTCGTACTCGTTTACGACTCCCGCTCGAGCCTCGACGCCGCCGACGACCTCGATCGCAACGCGGAGAAGGTTCTTCGCGGTCGCCTCGTAGAGACGCGAGCGGCGGACGAGCCGGGGCAGAACGACTTCCGCCGTCTCGTGGACGCCGCCTCCGACGAGCGCGAAGACAGACCGCACCGCGCGCTCGGGGAACGACAGAAGGAAGGCAATCCGGCCGGCCATAGCTACCTCCTCGTCAACGCCGCCGCCTGAACGGTGGCGGCAACCGGAGGGAACATCGCTTGAACTCTGGGCTTTGCTTCGACCACGGTGCGTTTCTGGAACGTACCTGCCATGGTGTGCAGCCCGCGAACTCGCCGATGTCAAAGGCGCGGGCCAGAATCTAAGCTACCTCCCAATCCAACCGACCCCACTTCGCCGTGATGCGTGACGAGGGGAGGTAGCTAGCATCATTGCCGATGGCTGCAAATACGATCCTCGCGCTGCTCGATCATGTCTTCCCCGGAGGGGACGTGGCAGTCGAGGATCGCACCGGCGGCGGCGACCACTTCCAGGTCACCGTCACCTCGGAGAGGTTCAACGGCCTGTCGTTGATCGAGCAGCACAAGCTCGTCAACGCAGCGCTCGCCGCCCCGCTCGCCGACGGCACCATCCATGAGCTTCGCATTCGAACGAAGGGAACCGCATGAGCACGCTGCACGATCAGATCAAGCAGGTCATCGACACCGAGCCCGTCACGGTCTTCATCAAGGGAACGCCCGAGGCGCCCGCCTGTGGCAACTCGATGCGCGCGATGCAGGCGCTGTGGCAGGCCGGCGCACCGATCGTCGCCGTGGACGTCCTTCCCGATCCACGCATCCGGCAGGAGCTGACCTCGCTCAGCGAGTGGCCGACGATCCCGCAGGTGTTCGTGAAGGGCGAGCTGATCGGTGGCGCCGACATCACCGAGGAGATGCACGCTTCGGGCGCGCTCAAGGAGAAGATCGACGAGGCGCTCGGCGAGCACACCCAGTTCGTGCGCACGGTCGAGCTCGCGCTCGACTAGCCGCGCGAAGGTGGACGAGGCATGCGCCTCGCCCCTACGGGTTCGGGGTGGTTGTGGTCGTAGCGGCGACGCGTATGCGTCGCCCGGGGGCAGGCGAGGAGCCGGGCTCGTGGCGCACCGTCGCGTCGGGACGCGTCACCCCTCCGGGCGCGGCGACCAGTGCCGGAAGGCGCTCTCGACGTGCTCGCGCATCAGCTCGGCGGCGCGGTCGGCGTCGCCCGCCACGAAGGCCGCGAGGATCGCCTCGTGCTCCTCGACGTCATGATCCTGCCACTGCGCCGAGCGGCGCCGTTGCGCGAGGAGCCGGCGGCCGACGTCTGCGATCCACAGTCCCTCGAGCAGCTTCGTGAAGGCGTTGTTCCGCGTCGCTCCCGCCACGGCGAAGTGGAAGGCCCGGCTCGCATCGTGCACCTCGTCTGAGGTCCTCGCGGATGACTCGGCGCTGATCGACTCGCGCATCAGCTCCAGATCCGCGTCGTTGCAGCGCGTAGCTGCAAGCCGTGCGATCTCCGGCTCGAGGGCAAGCCGCGCCTCGAGTCGCTGACGCACATCATCGAGCCCGCTCTCGGCGACGAAGAAGCCACGGTTGACCTCGAAGTAGACGAGACCGTCGCCCGCAAGCCGCCGGAGCGCCTCGCGCACGGAGCCGCGCGAGATGCCGAGACTGTCCGCGAGCTCTCCCTGCGCGAGGCGCGATCCCGGCTCGAGCGTGCCCGCGACGATCAGCGAGCGAATCTCGTCGTAGGCGAGGCCGACGACCGAGCGCACCCGCAACGGCTGGGCGGGATGGGGATCGACGTCGGCTTGGCGAAGAGTTGACATTCGATGTTCGAACGTTATATCGTCGCAGCGACCGGGACGCAAGCAGGCCGGAGGCGTCCCACCGACACGGGAGGGTTGATCGCATGAGCCAGGCCTCGGAGGGCGACGGCGCACAGGGAACGCTCGGCAAGAAGAACCTCACGACCATGCACGCCGTCGCGCAGGCACTCGCGATCGGGCCGATGTTCTCCGTTGCGCTCATCCTCGGCGGCGTCTCGCGGCCCGACATCGGCGCCGGTTGGAATGCGACGCTCGCGGTCCTGCTCGCCGGCCTCGGCGTGCTCGCGATCGCTTACACGATCTCGCTGTATGCCCGGAAGTACGCAGGCGCCGGGGCGGTGTACGAGTACCTCACGCACGGCGCCCATCCTTGGGTCGGTGTGTTCACCGCCGGCTTCTTCTTCGTCGGTGCGCTCTTCCTCGGCGGCGGTGGCATCTACCTCGGGCTGAGCGTGCTGATCGACGGGTTCTGGACGACCCATGTTTCCGACACGGGGCCGGCGTGGTGGATCTGGGGCATGATCGCGCTCGGCATCGTGCTCGTGCTCAACTACTACGGCATTCGCCTCGCGATCAGGGCCATGCTCACCTTCGCGCTCGTCTCCTTCGTCCCGATGGTGATTCTCGCGTTCATCATCATCGGCAAGGGCGGGAAAGAGGGGAACACCCTGACGATGTTCAACCCGGGCGAGACGTCCGTGTTCGGGATCACCGGCGGCGGGGTGCTCGGCGGGATCCTGCTCGGCATCCTGCTCTTCGTCGGCTTCGAGGCGGCGGCCTCGATCGGCGAGGAGTCCGAGGATCCGCATCGCTCGATCCCCCGCGCCTTGATCGGGACCGTCGCCGTGGCGGCGAGCTTCTACGTCCTCATGTCCTACGCGTTCTCGATCGGGTACGGCGAGAAGGCCGTGAGCGAGGGCCTCTGGGCGTTCTCCCCGGGACCGGTCAGCGAGATGGCGACGATCTACGTCGGGTCGTGGTTCGCGACGCTCCTCGAGCTCGTCGTCATCCTCGATGCCATGGCGCTCGCGCTCGCGATCTGCGTGATGATCGGCCGCGGCTTCTTCGCCCTCGGGCGTGACGGGTTGCTCCCGGCGTTCTTCGCGAAGACGTCGCGCCGCGACACGCCGTGGGTCGGAAACCTGATGGTCGCGGTCGGCGGCATCGGCCTGACGCTCCTCGTGTTTGCGACGGACTACGCCACACAGTTCGGATTCGTCGACGAGGCTGGGGCGTTCGTCCCGTTCTTCCCGAACGACCAGTTCGCGACCTTCATCCTCTCCGCCACGATCGGCTCGTTCGCGATCGAGCTCGTGTATCTCGTTCTCGCGATCGCTGCATTCCGGCTCGTTCCGAAGAGCGGGAACAAGCCGTGGCAGTACCTCATCGTCGCGGTGGCGGTGGCGACGCCGATCCTCGGGTTCTACGGCGCGCTGAATCCCGAGCCGCACGACAACTCGAACTTCAACTGGGTTGCGGCTGCGTGGACGATCGGCCTCCTCGTGCTCGCGTTGATCTGGTTCGTGATCCTCATCGTCACGCGCCGGGACAAGATCGACGGCGCGGCAGCACACGCGGCCGAGCATCACGGCGTCGCACCGCTCGACGAGACGCTCGCGTACGAGCCTGCCGGCGACACGACGCCGCTGTAGCCGGGAGGCGACCATGACCGAGCTCGCCTGGAACAGTGTCGGCGCAGCGGAGGAGGCCCCCGTGGGCTTCCTCCGCCGGGTCGAGGTCGAGGGTGCGGCGGTATGCCTCGGGAAGACGGCTGACGGGTGGGTCGCCTTCCAGGACACGTGCACGCACGAGGACTGCTCGCTCTCCGACGGCGAGCTCGACGGCGGCGTGATCGTCTGTCCCTGCCATGCGTCGGAGTTCGACCTTCGCACCGGAGACGTGCTCTGCCCACCTGCGCTCGATCCGCTCCCGATCTTCGAGGCGCGCGTCGAGGAGGGGGAACTCCAGGTGCGGCTCGGCCCGCCGCCCGCTGCTGCCGAGGCGGTGCACGAGCGGGAGGACCACGTTCCGGAAGCCGTCGCTCGCGCCGCGACGAGCTCCGCCCCCTCGGTTGAAGGCCTCGTTCTCGACGATATCGACCTGACCGATCTCGGCGTCTGGGAGCAGGGCGTGCCCTACGAGTGGCTGACGCTGCTCCGCCGTGAGGCGCCGCTCCACTGGCAGCCGGAAGCCGACGGCCGCGGCTTCTGGGTGTTCACCCGCTACGACGACATCGTGCAGATGTCGAAGGACTGGGAGACGTACTCCTCCGAGACCGGCGGGACATCGCTCGAGGACCTGACCCCCGAGGAGGTCGAGGCAAGGAAGTCGATGCTCGACACCGACCCGCCGGCGCACACGCGGCTCCGCGCGCTCGTCAACAAGGGCTTTACCCCGCGAGTCGTCAACACCTACGAGGAGCGGATCCGCGCGCTCGCGAGCGGCATCCTTGTGCAGGCGTTCGAGCGCGACTCGTTCGACTGGGTCGAGGACGTCGCCTCGGAGATCCCGATGTGGGTGTTCTCCGAGATCATGGGGCTGCCAGTCGACGATCGACGCCTTCTGATCGAGCTCGGCGACAAGCTGCTCGGCAACACCGACCCCGAGGTCGTGGGTGAGGAGAACCTGCTCGAGCTGACGTCGAACGATCCTTCGATCCGGCTGCTGCCGTTCTCGAGCCCCTTTGCGCCGGAGTTGATCGACTACGGCTGCCGGCTCGGCGCTGCCCGGCGCACCGATCCCCGTGACGACATCACGACGAAGCTCGTCGAGGCAGAGCTCGACGGCTCGCGGCTCTCCGAGCACGAGTTCGGGCTCTTCTTCATCCTTCTCACCACGGCGGGGAACGAGACGACGCGGCACACGATCAGCCTCGGCCTTCTCGACCTGCTCGCTCATCCCGACGAGGTCGCGCGACTGATCGCCGACCCTTCGCTCGCCGGGACGGCGGCCGACGAGATCCTTCGACGTGCCCACCCCGTCCATCACTTCAGGCGCACCGCCACGTGCGACGTCACCGTTCACGGCCGCAGGATCAAGGCCGGCGATAAGGTGACGATGTGGTACGCCGCCGGCAACTACGACGAGGAGAAGTTCGCGGATCCGTACCGGCTCGACCTCGGGCGACAGCCGAACCGCCACCTCACGTTCGGCCTCGGAGGACCCCACTTCTGTCTCGGAGCACACCTCGCGAAGCTCGAGGTGAGGATCTGGCTCGAGGAGATGATTCCCTACCTCGACCGCATCGAGCTCGCAGGAGAACCGACGCGCCTGCGCTCGAACTTCTTCAACGGCATCAAGCGTCTGCCCGTGCAGGTGCGCCCCTGACTACCAAGGCTGAGGAGGCATCGAGTTGAGCTTGCACCAGGAGGCCGAGTCGGCCGCGAGGACAATGAGAGGCCTCGGCGTGCGCGCTGTCCGGTTGCTCTACACGGACCTGCACGGCGTTGCGCGCGGCAAGGACATCCCGATCGGGCACTTCGCCGGCATGTGCGAGGAGGGCGTCTCGTTTTGTGCCGCGGTGATGGGAACCGACCTCCGGCACACGCCGGTCGTCGGCGGCGAGGAGGGGTACATCGACCTCGCGATTCGTCCCGACCTCGACACGCTGCGCTCGGTCCCGTGGCAGCCGGAGGTTGCCTGGTGCCTCGGCGAGGCGTGGACCCTCGACGGCGCCGATCACTTCCCGTCCTGCCCGCGGGCGTTGCTCCAGCGGGTCGTCGACGCGTACGCGGAGCGCGGCCTCGAGCCGATCGTTGCGCCCGAGCTCGAGTTCTTCCTCGCCGAGCGCGATGCCGACGCTCCGAACGGGCTTCGCCGCTACGTCGACGAGTTCTCCCGGGTCTACACCGTGGGGGCCGTCTCCGACCCACGAGAGATCGTCCTCCGGATGCTGCTCTGGTGTGATGAGCTCGGCCTGCAGGCGTTCGCCGCGAACCACGAGTTCATGAACTCGCAGTACGAGATCAACGTCAAGCACTCCGGCGCCCTCGACGCGGCCGATCGCGCCTTCATGCTGAAGGCGGCAGTCAAGGAGATCGCCGTGCGCGAGGGGATGCTCGCCACGTTCATGGGCCGCCCATTCGCAGACCAGGGTGGCTCGGGCTTTCACGTCCATCTCTCGCTCAACGACACGAACGGCAAGAACGCCTTCGCCGACGAGGGAGGGCCGGATGGTCTCAGCCCGCTTGCGGCGAACTTCATCGCCGGCGTCATCGATCACGCGCAGGGACTGCAGGCGATCCTCGGGCCGACGATCAACTCCTACAAGCGTATCCTCCCGGACAGCCTCGCTCCGACGCATGCGAACTGGGGCCACGACAATCGCACCGCGTTCTGCCGCGTCCCGAACGAGCGCGGCTCGAGGGCACGGGTCGAGGTGCGCACCGCCGACGGGGCGGCCTGCGCACACCTGATGATCGCCGCGCTCCTGCTCGCCGGGCTCGACGGCATCGAACGCGATCTTGCTCCGCCCGATCCGGTCGTGGGGGATGCATACCGGATGGACGAAGCCCACGCCGGCTCGGCGCTCCCCTCCGATCTCGGCACTGCGCTCGATGCCCTCGAGGCCGACACCGCGCTCACGGAGAAGATCGGCAAGGGTCTCGTCTCCACCTTCGTCGCGATGAAGCGGTTCGAGGTCGAGCGGTTCACCGAGGCCGTCGGCGAGCTCGACGTCGAGGTCGTTAGCCAGTGGGAGATCGAGGAATATGCTGCCCATCTCTAGCCCCGAGGGACGCTGCGTCAGCGTCGAGCACGACGGTGAAGCACGCTGGGGACGCCGTGTCGGCCCGGAGATCGTCCTCTCCGACGGTCTCCGGATTCCCGAGGAGGCGGCGCACTATCTCGCCCCCGCACACCCGTCGAAGATCCTCGCCGTCCATCTCACGTACGGGAGCCGCGTGCGGGAGTACGAGGCGAAGACGCCGCCCGAGCCGTCCTACTTCATGAAACCGCCGTCGACGCTGAACGGCCATCGTCAGCCCGTGCTCATGGCGCGGGGCTCGCGGTTCCTCAACTACGAGGGCGAGCTCGCCGTGATCATCGGGCGCCGGATGAAGGGCGTACCGATCGACGAGGTGCTCGACTACGTCGGCGGCTATACGTGCGCGAACGACGTCGGCATGCACGACTTCCGGCACGCCGACCGCGGCGCGATGCTGCGCGTCAAGGGCCACGACGGCTTCCTCCCGCTCGGGCCGGAACTCGTGCCCGCGGCGGAGTTCGATCCGACCGACTTCACGCTGCGCACCTAT
>Ga0163153_10006471_pt1 | contig 13169 bp, 13 predicted proteins | sample OliLakLV19MP6IB1_FD_148629 | JGI IMG/M metagenome (GOLD analysis project Ga0163153, IMG submission 148629) | Freshwater microbial mat bacterial communities from Lake Vanda, McMurdo Dry Valleys, Antarctica - Oligotrophic Lake LV.19.MP6.IB-1 | ecosystem: Environmental > Aquatic > Freshwater >... | reverse complement strand
CACGGGTTGCCACTGGCCCCACCACCAATGGACAAAAGCGCGGCCCAGGTAGAAGCCATCGGCGAGTTGTACAATTTCGTCCATGGTGCGCGCTACACTCAGGCGCGGATTCATCGGCAGATCATAGTCGAGGCGCAGCACGGGCAACGAGGTGTTGATGATGCTGGCTGTCAGCGTGGTGCGAAAGGGGAAGACGCGCCAAGTTGACGGGGTATCTTCGACATAGGTGCGATAGCCGGGCCAGAAGAGGCGTGTGCGGCGGAGCAGGCTGCGCAAATAGATGTCATCACCGACGTGCTGAGGGGCGTCAAAGGTCTTGCCTAGCCAGAAGCGCCAGCGTGCCGCGATCCCATCTGCCAGCGTAGTCAGGCCGGGGGCAATGTCAAAGGCGAGTAACTGACCGGCGTAGCGTCCATCAAGCATCTCTTCCGGGGGATCGCCGTCGCGGAAGAGATCGCGTAGGGAAGCAAAGGCCCGCCGCTGGTCGGTTTTTAGCACGGTTTGGATCGCCTGTACATAGGTGAGTGCCGTTGCCATGTCACTATCTTGGGTGTCAGTTGGCTGTGGATGAAAGCTGCGATTAGGGTCCATAGGTCGGCCTCGGCGGGTCAAAATGAGGATTGGGTATTGGGTAATTGGGTATTGGGTAATTGGGTATTGGATAGTAGGTGATTGAGCTTGTCGAAATCACCTACTATCCAATACCCAATCTCTTTATCTCTTTATCCCACTACTTTATCACGTCAACTGTACTTACACTCCTTTATTCACCCCAATTCCCATTGCTGCGGAAGTCGAGACCACGGTGGGGCAGCGCCAGGTAGGGGAAGCTGTCCTGGAAGGGCTTGTCGTTGGTGTCGATCCCATCATTCAACACATCGATCAGAGCGGGATTGAACTCGAAGGTATCATCGGTCAGCACCGGATAGGCGGCGCCGGCGACGGCCAACAGTTCAATCTCGGTAATGTCATCCCGCAGGCGACGGCCATTAGGGAAACCACAGGCGTCACCACCCAAGAGACCCAGGGCATAGTTTGGTTCGGGTGAGCAGAGGCTGCCTTCGACGCCGGGGCGGAACGCTTCGGCCAAGTTGATGCGCAGCATTTCTGCCGGCTGCACATTCTTGGGGCGATTGACATTGGTTCCTGCGGGCACAGTCACTTTGCCACCAGGGGTGATTAGGTCAAAATCTTTGGTGGTGGTCATGCCGGTGAAGAAGATCGAGACCAGATCATTGCGTTCCTTTTCCGGCATTGGCACATTGTAGAGCGCATTGAGTAGCGTGCCTAGTTCTGGCGTGAAGACGCTATTGGCCAGCAGTTCACCCGCATAGGTTTCGCTGGTGTAGAGATCATAATCCTGTTCCGGCTTCAGGCTGTTAAAGGCATCCTTGAGCGCCAGGGGCAGCACGACTTCGTTGACCAAAGGCATGCCCAGGCGGGAAATTTGCACGGGGTCGCCGATGGTCTGAATTTTGCCGGCGCCAAAGAGACGCACCGCGGGACGGCTACTGGTGGCCCAGACACCAATCACAGTTTCTTCGCCACCCTTGAGCAGGCGCTCAATCGGAATCTGCAGTGCGATGCTGTGGACGTTGAAACCGGCCAGCCCATCAATGCCCTGGCTGGGGCCGTCTTCATACCCCACGGGTGCGGCTTGCGTGCGCAGCGAGAGCAGATCAAAGATCGAACCCAAATCAATCCAGAAGGCATCGTCGGTGGGGCCGGCAAAGACCATCATTTCACCTTCATCGACGGCAATACTCTGGATCGATTCTTGCCAAAGCGCGGCATAGTCAGGCGTGGACTTCGGGCCGATATGGGCGGGTACAACGGGCAACCCTTCGGCCAACACGGTGCTTTTGCCGTTGACAATTTCTTCCACCGTGTAGGTCTGGCGCAAGTTCAGATCCTCATCATCCAGAGAAGTGATGGGTCCGGTGTTGTAGAGAAAGGTGGCATCCTTGGCAATCGTACTCTGGAAGGTAAAGCGATAGGTAATGTGTGACTTAGCATCGCCGACATTATCTATATGCAATTCATAGATGACATCATCGGCAAAGCTGTAATAGTACGGCCCGCCTTGGGGCCCTTCAAAGGGAATCCACGAGCCGATCAACGTGACCGTATCTGGCTTATCCGGGCTGACAAAGGCATAGAGATCGGTGCTGTCCGCTAGGGGGTCGCGGGCAATGAGCGGCGCTTCGCGGTGGCTGGAGGCGCTGACATCGCTGCTTTGGCTGACGAGCACACTACTCAACAACAGCAGCAAGGTGAGAAGAACATAGGTTGCGTTGGCAATACGCAATGGTATTCTACGCATAGACGGTGAAACCATAAAATATCTCCTTGTTTGTAAAAACTGGTAACACGTAGCATTTTCCATAGGCTTTGGGTAAATCGTGATGCTGTACAGCGATAGCTAGCATAACGTCTCCGACTGTTCACTTTCCAGGCCAGAAACTGTTCACTTTTTGTTCAAAACTACCTAGAGTAGAGGCGCGGATTCTGATAACGCGGATCAGTTGGTGAATGCCGCAACAATCCGCGTTATCAAAATCCGCGCCTCTACCACAGTGACGCGAATTGTCGAGATCCGCACAATCGGCTAGAATTACCTGACTACCGAACAAACCGATGAACGAACCGTTAAAAGGAAACTACTCATGACTCAAACTCCAATCCGTGTGGGTATTGCCGGCTTGGGCCGTAGCGGCTGGGATATTCATGCGCATCTGTTGGCGCCAATCGGCCAACACTTTCAAGTCATAGCCGTGGTTGATGCTGACGCGGCGCGGCGCGAAGAGGCCATCGAACGCTTTGATTGTCAAGCCTATGCAGGCTATACCGACCTACTGCATGATCCGACCGTGGAATTGGTAGTCGTTTCGCTGCCGAGCTTTGCCCATGCCCAGGCCGCAGTCGATGCCATGCAGGCCGGCAAACATGTTATCTGCGAAAAGCCTATGGCAACTACTTTAGCCGATGCCGATCGTATGATCGCCGCGGCGGAAGTGACGGGGAAGGTGCTGACCATTTTTCAACAGCGGCGCTACAATCCCGATTTTCTCAAGGTCAAAGCAGTGATCGACTCTGGCTTATTAGGGCGCATTGTCCAGATCCGGATCACCGAATCGCGCTTTAGCCGACGCTGGGATTGGCAGACGTTGCAAAAATTTGGTGGCGGCAGCCTCAACAACACGGGGCCACACTTTCTGGATCAAGCGCTTCAACTCTTTGGCGACCATGAAATTGGTGAAGTTTTTTGTCACCTCGATCGCACCTTGACGCTAGGCGACGCCGACGATCATCTCAAGTTGGTGCTCAAAGGGCCAGGCGCACCAACACTCGACATTGAGATCAGCAGTTGTCATGCCTATCCGTCGGAAACATGGAACATCATGGGGACGCGGGGCGGTCTGGCCGGCAGCACACGCCAGTTGCGCTGGAAATGGATTGTCGATGCAGAGTTGCCGGCGCGTGAATTAGATATCCGCCCTACACCGAATCGTAGCTATAACCGGGATGAGTTGATCTGGCATGAAGATAGCTGGGAGATGAGTGGCACACTGAATGAAGAATACACCAATTTCTACCATGATCTGTATGGCACCCTTCGCGAGAGCAAGCCACTGGCGATTACACCGCAGAGTGTGCGCCGTGTCATGTGGTTGCAAGAAGAATGCCACCGGCTCAACCCAATGACACAGGAGATATTTTGATGACAACCCTTTATCCACTGGCCTGGAGCACGCTTGGCTCGCCGGGCTGGTCCTTTGAACACACGGTTGAACAGGCGGCGGCCAATGGCTACGCTGCCTTAGAGGTGCGGCTACTCGATGGGCAGATCATTCCGTCAGATCTATCGGCCGAGCGACGCCGCCAAATCAAAGCGGTGCTAAAGCAACATGGGGTCAGCCTGATTGGGTTGGGGCTTTCTACGCGTTTTTCGTCGCCCGATGCAGCAGAGCGCCAAGCGAATCTTGAGGAATTACGTCGCTATGTCGAATTGGCCAATGCGTTGGAAGCGCCGATGGTGCGCACCTTTGGTGGCAATGTGGCGGAAGGACAGAGCCTTGATCAAACCATTGATTGGGTGGCGCAAGGTTTGCTCGGTGCAGTTGCCACGGCGGAAGCGCAGGGAGTCACGGTTGTACTGGAAACCCACGATGCCTTTTGTCGCGGCGCCGAGGTGGCGCGTGTGCTGGCGCAGGTAGATAGCCCCTATGTCGCCGCGGTGTGGGATATTCATCACCCCTATCGCATGGGCGAGTCGATTGAAGAAACCTGGCAGTTGATTGGGTCGCGCGTCAAGCATGTGCATATCAAAGATGGCATCAAGCGCGCCGATGGATCGTGGCAACTGGTGTTGCTGGGCCAGGGTGAATTGCCTTGCCGAGAAACGATCCGGTTGTTACATGAAAACGGCTATCGCGGCTATCTTAGCGCCGAATGGGAGAAAAAGTGGCATCCCGAAATTGAGGAACCAGAGGTGGCCATGCCACAGCACGCGCAGATGATGCAACAATGGATGCAGGGTGTAGGTAATTAGGTGATTAGGTGATTGAGATGGATGAGACACTGCTCAATAATCTACGGACAGCCTATGATCGCAAAGTCGAAGAACGAGCGGGTAAAACGATAGAAGCGTGGAAAGTGGCAGAGCGGGCGCGCTTTCTGGCCATGCTTCAGGCCGAGGGCAAGCAGACGCTGTTGGAGATCGGCATGGGGACAGGGCGGGATAGTCGCTTTTTTCAACAACTGCTACCTATGGCATGCTCGGATGGATTGCTTACACCCTCTTACCAAACATGCTACCATATTCCATTACCGCGTAGCATACCACAAATTGAAAAATCGCGGCAAGTGGCGTTTTTAAAAAAATGACTTTCAGCCTTAGGACTTAGCAAAAATCTACCAAATTGTAAATCAAAAGTGTAAGGTGGCTTAGTAGCCAGACGAAGGAATTAGGTGTACAATAGGCAAAGAAATTTACGCATTTACTCTTAGATTCGTCTATACTGTGTGCTACAGAAAATGTGTAAGAGTGTTTTAGGATCGATTGCTTGAGTAAAGTCATGAAGCAGAAGCAGACAAAAGCCCCAGCCGACACCACTGTTGTCGTGGCGATGAGTGGGGGAGTTGACAGCTCAGTGGCGGCGGCATTGCTGGTTGAGCAGGGGTATAATTGTATCGGTGTGATGATGCGTCTCTGGGCAGAGATGGGGGAGGGCGAAGGCTCTACCAACAAATGCTGTAGCCTGGAGAGTGTCCATGACGCGCGCCGGGTGGCTGACCAATTGGGCATGCCCTTTTATCTGATCAATGTGGAAAAGCCTTTTAAACAAAAGGTGGTCGATTTTTTTATTGACAGCCACAGCGCCGGTTTGACACCTAATCCCTGCATCGAGTGCAACCGGCATATCCGCTTTGATTATTTACTCAACTATGCGCGACAACTGGGCGCCGACTATCTGGCAACCGGTCATTATGCGCGTCTGCGTCGTCTGCCCGATGGCACCGTTCATCTGCTTAAAGCGGTGGATGAGCAGAAGGATCAGAGCTATGTGCTCAGCGTGATGGGGCAGGCGGAGTTGCGCGATGTGCTTTTCCCGGTTGGCGATTATCCTAAGCCGGAGATTCGCCGGATCGCCGCGGCGCACGGACTGCCGATTGCCAGCAAACATGATTCGATGGATCTCTGTTTCATCTTTGATGACGATTACCGCCGCTTTCTGCGCGATTGGGCCACCGAGGCGATGCGACCAGGGCGCATTGTGGATCGCCAGGGCCAGAGCTATGGTGAGCATCAGGGGTTGCCCAGCTATACGATTGGACAGCGGAAAGGGCTGGGGATCAGCGGCGCCAGCGAACCTATGTTTGTGCTTGAACTTGACCATGCCAACAATACACTGATTGTGGGAACCTTTGCCGAGCTGGGACGAAGTCAGTTGGTGGCCACGCAGGTCAACTGGACGCTGGATGCGCCGCCAATAGATGGGTTGCGCGCCCAATGCAAGATTCGCTACCGCGCTCAGGCCATTGCCTGCACCTTGCATCCTCAACCCCACGCCAGCAGTGAGGTACTGGTCCATTTTGCTGAGCCATTGCGTGATATTACACCCGGTCAAGGCGCTGTATTCTATGTGGATGACCTCTGCTTGGGCGGGGGAATTATTGCAAGATGATAGCGGATGTGTTACCGGCAGTCGTACTGGGAGCGCTTCTTTGTCTCGGCTATGCCGCACTGCTCCATCTCTGGATCGGTCGCAATCTACGTGATCTGTTGATCAGTCTGTTGATGGCGGCCATGGGTTTTGGCTTTGGTCAGGTGCTGGGCCTTTTCCTGCAAACGCCGATCTTGCAAATGGGTCAACTGCATCTAGTAGAGGCATCGTTGGGTGCCTGGTTGTTAATGGGCGTGGCTCGTTTGATTGCGCCCTAAGTGAGCGTCCAAAATAATTTTCTGATTTACACCTGACAGGTTTTCCAAAACCTGTCAGGTGTGGCGGAACTTATTTTTAGATGAATACGAAGTAAAGGAATTTCATGGTTGCTGCTACTATTCGCGATATAGCGATCATTATCATTGCGCTGCAAAGTATTGTGATTGGCATTTTATTGGGTGTGTTGGTTTGGCAGGTCTGGCGTCTGATCAAAATGATTCAGACTGAAATCAAGCCAATTCTAACCGACGCCCAAGAGACAGTGAATACTGTGCGTGGTACAACGGCCTTTATGAGCGACACCGTGGTCGAGCCGGTAGTCAAAACGAGTCGCACGCTTGTCGGCCTGCGGCGCACTGTGCAATCGCTGACTGCCGATTTGCGACCAAAACGTCGCTGACTGGGGAATAAGATTCGTGTTCAGCCACCGCTCGTTACAGGTGCTCATTCTGCTGACTGAGTTCCGTGATACCCAGCAAGTCACCGATTTTTGCGAGACCCATAACCTGCGTTATTGGGTGGCAGAAAATCTCATCCAGGTACATGCCTTATTGGCGGAGCAGCCCTTCGATCTTATTTTTCTTGATTTGAACTTGCCTGATCTGTCCTGGCAGCGGCTCGTCCGCACCATCCGGGAGCAACATCCCCAAGTGCAAATGATTGGCGTGGTGCAACAATCCCACCCCTTATCAGAAACACAACTCTACCAAGCCGGCATTCACTTTGTGCTGCCCAAACCACTCACCGCCGAACGGATTGAGCAGATGCTCCTCCGTTCTCCAAGTTATCAAGCACAAACTTTAGGCTTGAGTCAGTTCTTGTTGCTGCCCAGCAAGTTGCGCTTTCCTGTGCGTTTCAAGATTGTTTTACCCTATCTATTGCTCTCGGCGATTGTGATGATCATCGGGTTGCTCTTGATGAGCCGGATTGTCGTGGATACCATGGAGGAGCGTTTCCAGCGCCAGTTGGTGGATGCTGGGATCATGGCCGCTGACCACATGGTGAAAGAAGAACAGGCCCTATTGGCAACCTGGCGTGCCGTGGCCTTTACAGCCCAGGCGCCCCAATTGGTGGCGCAAGGTGATGCGGAAGCGTTGCGCGCCCTGATTCTGCCGACAGTGATCAATGATGGCGTGGATGCAGTCGATTTTATCGCGCTCAATCAAAAGGACACGCTGCTTTCCCTACGTCAAAGTGATAAACCGACAATTTATACGGCGTTGAGCGGTGTTTCTTTTGCCGATGTTCCCTTTGTACAAGACGCCCTCCTTCACTATAGACAACGCGATTATAAGCGTTATGCTGGGCTTTTCCAGGAACACGCACGTGATTTCCTTTATGTTGTCGGCCCCGTGGTCGATCCACAACAAACATTAGTTGGCGTTCTCCTCGTCGGTGCCGATGTTACACGGCTGGCTGCTACGATGAAACAGGGTGTGCTGGCCAATATCACCTTTTATGACCAGCGCGGCAACACCATCGATTCCACCTTAGCGTCCATTGCCATGCCGCCACCACTGGCATCGGATCAGGTCGTGGCCATTGTACATAATGGCGATCAAGCGAGCTTGGTACGTAGCGTGGTAGCGGGGAGCAGCGACTATCATGAAGTCTTGGGCATCTGGCATAGCAGCCGGGGCGATCAACTCGGCTTTTATGGGGCGGCCTTGACACGCGCTTTGTTGATTCAGATTGCCGGTGATTACCGCTTTCAGCTTGCGCTTTGGGTGATTTTGGCCTTCTTGGTCGTCACCATTCTCGGTCTTTACTTGGCGAATCGGATTACGATGCCGCTGCTGCAGTTGATTCGTGCTTCGCGCGCCGTTGCCGGCGGGAATCTTGCTACTCAAGTTGATGTGACGGGCAATGATGAAATTGGGCTGCTGACCGCCTCCTTTAACCAGATGGTCCAACAACTGCGCGAAAGTGTGATCTATCGCGATCTGTTGGGACGCGCCGTCTCCTTGCCGGTACGCGACCAGTTGCGCCAGGCTTTTCATGCCGGTGATCTGCGCTTGTCCGGTCAGAATGTGATGACGACGGTACTCATCAGTGACATTCGTAATTTCACAGCTATCTCGGAACAGGCGGACTCGACCACAGTTCTGCGTTGGTTGAATGAATATTTCAGCGAACTCGTGCCGGTCATCAGTGGCAACAATGGCGTGCTCAGCTCCTTTGCCGGCGATTCACTTGTCGCCTTTTTTGGTGTCCTGCCCAAGCCGGTCTCCCAAGCCGAGGGCGCCTATCAAGCCTGTTTGGCGGCAACCCAGATGTGTTCCTTGATTGGCCGGCTCAATGCGCGGCGCCAACAGCGTGGCGATCCACCGCTGATTACGGGCATTGCGCTCCATTCCGGTGTCGCTACGGCCGGTGGATTAGGCTCTGCTGAGCGCATTCAATATACCATTGTTGGTGACACCGTGAACGCGGCAAGCCGGCTTGGCGAGTTTGCCAAAGGTTTTACGGACAATACCATCTTGATCAGCCGGCAAACGGTGGATGTGCTGGGGCCGCGCTGTAGTGATTTTCTTATCGATCCGCTGGGTCAATATGAAATACGCGGCAAGTCTGCCCCGATGGTGGTCTGTCGTCTCCGCGCCTATGATCTTGCACCTGAAGTGACTATGGCGGAATCTGTACCGGATCTGCACTGGAGCTTGGTGCAATGATGGTTGACCGCCAACCCTGGTTTTATAAATGGTATAGGCACATACGCCGCGAGAGCGCCTTTTTGCCCAAACGGCTGGTGGGGATCACCTCCCTTCTCTTTGCACTCTATGTAGCCCTGCTGCTCCGTGCCGAGTTCAGTGGGCGACCCTTTGGGATTGGGTTGGTTGATGTCATCCTACAGTCGAAATTAATCGCCGATTATGAACAGATTGCGGGACCGTCTGCACCCTTTGCCCCCCTCCAATTGGCGATCATCGAAGCAAAAATTTGGGATGAAAATCCTTATTTGTCAGAAGAAGATGTCGCATCACTGGTGCAAGCTGCCATTACAGCAGCCAATGCGCCGATTGTTACAGCTACGCCCACACCCCATCTGTATACGCAAGCTGTTCTCAAAGCTGCCATTGTGGTTAGCGGAAGTTTGGCAATGGGCAAACCCGTGGCGACGGTTACGCCAGCATGGACAAGTGGGGGGGTAACCGTAGAGAGTGTTAGTGCCAATGGCGTGATTGCGAATATTTCTACCACGCTGCCCCCGGCCCTCTCCTTGCGCGATCAAAGATCCAATGGGGTCAATGGGGTGGGGGTCAACCCAGTTGCACAAGTTCACCCTGTCAACACGCCACTTACTCTGTCAACTGGAACAGTAGCGCAACCATTACAACCATCAATAGAGCAGGGTGCTCTTATGCCACCGTCGGACGCGTCTCATAGTGTACTAGAGGAAAGTTCCCCCGATCAAACTATGGACACAGTGTTTGTTCCTGTGATTGCTTCTGTGATTGCGCCTATGATTCCCCTAGGTATTGCAACAACCGTGGCTCTCGCCACAGAGGCCGTAACACAAGAAGCTACTTTACCGTCAACCATCGCGACAGATACAGTGATAGCTGTGCTGTCTATGCCGTCACAGCCGATCTCCGCCGACACAATGATGCCCACCCCATTCGCCGACTCATCGGCTGTAGTGGCTGCCACGCCCACAAGTTGGCCAACACCAACGAGTACGCCATTCCCAACGTGGACCCCAACGCTAATCAACACACCAACAGCAACCTGGACAACCACGAGCGTTGTCGGTGTTATCCCTACATCGACTGTAACACCAACTATCACGGTAGCAGTGACACCAACCGCTACAGGCACGCCTACAAGTACATCAATCGCCTTTGCGCCAGTCGCCACAACCGATCCACTGATTGGCATAGCGACATTAACCTCAACACCGACTACCACGTCATCAGCAACCACATCACCAACGATGTCGCCAACCGCCACGCCAACGGTAAGCGCGCCGACAACCATTATCAACCTGACGGCGCATGTGGAGAATGATAAAGTGTATCTGGCGTGGCCAGACAATTCAGTGGCTGGGGTTGTGGGCTATCATCTCTATCGAAGCACTATCACTGCGCTGGGCATAGGCGAACGCGTCAACCCTACATTGCTGTCAGCACCGTCCTATATAGATACGGTTATCTTGGATGGCAGCCAATATGCGTATGTAGCAACGGCAGTCAATCAATGGAATCTGGAATCGCTGCCTGGTCCAGCCGTAACCGTTACTGTGGCGGATCAGGTGGCACCACGCACGCCAACCCAGTTTTCGGCAAGTTTGAACGGTAGTCAAATTCAATTGTGGTGGAGAGCGAATGAGGAACCAGATCTGGCGGGGTATAATGTCTATCGTAGCAACCGCTTGCCCATTGATAAAACAGGAGGGCCAATCAATGGCGCTACGCTTTTAGTAACGTCTTCTTACTTGGATATGATTGTGCTGGATGGTCAGACCTACTATTATAGTTTCACCGCCGTTGATCGGACCGGGAATGAATCGTTACCCAGTATTGAAACCCAGATGCCTACGATTGATTTGGTAGCGCCCACCGCACCAACAGGACTGAAGATCACCTTGCAAGGGGCGACGGCATTAGTCCAGTGGCAAGCCAATCCAGAAGCGGATATTATGGGCTATCGCCTCTATCGTTCGGCAGCCTTGCCAGTCGATCTGTCAATGGCCCCGCTTCATAGCGAGCCACTGCTCACCACCCTCCACTATGCGGATCAAACCATTCAGGAGGGCAATCTGTATTATTATGTACTCGTCGCCGTTGATATGAGCCAAAATCGGTCAGCGCCTAGCGCAGCGGTTGTACTGTCTGTGCTGAAGTGAGTTGAAGATTTGGTCACGCTACGGCAAATTCGGTATAAGGACGCATGGAGGGATGATGAAAAGCCAACACAATGTCTTCTTTGGGGACGCCTGCTTCGAGCAGATCGGTGGCGATCCCATGCTCAGTGCCATCAATCTCAATGTAGAATTTGTCATTATGTAGACGAACATACAAGGCGGTGTTCCAAACATGTTTGCGATCCGCCCATCCGACAGTGTGGAGCAGGTAGTGATCGCGTTCTTCATCAAAGACCGTGAACATCTCAACGCCTGGTTCATTGGCCCGCTGCAGCAGGTCAACATATTCCCGTAAGATACGCTTAATGGATTGACGATAGGTCGCTAACTTTGCATCCATGCAATGATCTCCTTTCGTTCAGGATTCACAACGAGCAACGGTACTTGGTATTTATGCAACAGCATTTGAATTGCCTTACTCTCCACAATAACGCCATAGGCCACGTCACTGGTGGCAAGGTACAGTTTGCGATCTGGTTCTACATTTTCAAGAAAAGTGAGATAGACGATGTATTGGCCAAGCGCATCTTCCACATCCTGCATAACGGAGCGATTGATAAAACTTTTGGGCTCAACCGGATCTCATGTGGTTGACAGCGTCGAATCAATTCGACGCCTGCTATGCCAAACCTGCTTAAGCAGGTTTTTCGTGGCAGCCGCCGGTTTCAACCGGTGGTATCCTTGTCAACCACATGGATTCCAAATGAGCCTTTTTTCCAACCCGCGTTCGGCACCGATCAGAACACGCTCTGCGCCTAAATCGGTCAACACATATTTGTCTTCATATTTCAACGTCAGCGGATCAGCCGTAATTGTCCACCCGTCGTTTTCCAGCGCTTTGCGCACCGGTTCATGAATAATATCTTTTGCTGCCATGACTGTCACTGCCGTCTCCAAAATGTTCAACGTTTTACAGCTAAACAAGCTCCGCAGGTCGTTTGGTCATGGTGACTGAGGTGTTTACCACTGTAACTATGCTGTCAGTTAAGGCTGATGCCGTCAATAGGACAAGTGTGATCCAAAGTAGATCGGCGGCGAGCAAATGCACGATCTGCATAAAGACGGGGGCTTTGAGCGCCACATTGATCGCTCCCAAAAGCAGTTGCACCGCAAAGAGCGCAATCAAACTGCGCCCCCAGCGTTGTGTGTCCGGGTTGGGACGGCGCACCATCACCATCCAAGCGACGACGACCACCACCATACCCACCCCAATCGCCAGCAAGGGATGATAGATCCGCAGCGCGATGAGTTGTGCCACCAAGGCGGATTCTGTGGGCGAGATGCCGCCAGTGATGGCTAGTGTATCGCCCAGCGCGGTAATCCCACCACTGACTCCTAACACGATCATCACCACCCAAGCCAGTTGCAGCAACCAGCCCACCATGCCTTGACCGCGCCACTGCCACGGTTGATGACCAGATGCCCACCAAGCCGTCAACGTGAGCGCGGCGAGGAGAAAGAAGGTGTTGACCAGATGACCGGACATCCAAAAGGCGCGCGCCAAGGACTGGTTAAAGGCCACATATTCAAAGAGCACCAGCCCGGCGCCGATCAACGCCTCGGTGATGATAAAGAACAGCGAAGCCCACGCGCCTTTGCGCACAGGATGACCAACAGGAAAACGCCGCAAGGCCCACACCAACAAGATCACTACACCCAGCAGCGCCAGACCACTGGTAAGCCGATGTGAAAGCTCAATCAACGTCTCCATCCGTGGCGAACGAAGGGCCAACTCCCCATTACACAGCGGCCAATGGCTGCCACAGCCCGCCCCCGAACCCGTGGCCCGCACCACTGCCCCCCATAGAATGACCAATAAGTTATACCCCAACACGCCCCACGCAAAGGAGGCAAAACGT
>Ga0163153_10006470_pt1 | contig 13170 bp, 9 predicted proteins | sample OliLakLV19MP6IB1_FD_148629 | JGI IMG/M metagenome (GOLD analysis project Ga0163153, IMG submission 148629) | Freshwater microbial mat bacterial communities from Lake Vanda, McMurdo Dry Valleys, Antarctica - Oligotrophic Lake LV.19.MP6.IB-1 | ecosystem: Environmental > Aquatic > Freshwater > Lake... | reverse complement strand
GCTATGAGAAACTACAAATGCTCTGCGAGGGGTTTGCTCTCAGAGGGTTCGCCGAGAGAGACAACTAAGTGCAATATGTCCCGGAGTCTTTATGGGTAAAGGGCAGGGCTAGCCTTGCCCTTTACCCGTAATGGGCGCGGAAGAGTCACCCGTCTCTCAGCGCGAACCCGGAGGACATGAACTGCAAAGCGGCGTAGCCCTGCCAGAGAAGTTGGTGACCGGGAGGCGGATCGTTGTTACGACCGAGATATCCGCCAATTTTGGCGACCAGGCGTACGGCATCACCCAGCACGATTGCGCGCTTCTGGTGCAGGAGACGCTTCATGGCGTGATACGCGCCGACGAACTGCGATTTCAGGGGCCGGGTGACATCGAGCGGTTTCTCACCAAACTCCAAAGCCGGATCGATTCGGAGGCGCAGTGCTGTCATTGGGAAGGATTTGATCTCGAAATTCTGGGCGACACTCCGGACCAGGCCTGCATCCTGTGCGAGGCGCTCCTCGACATGCGCGAGTCGCGAAAGTTCAAAGCGTCGGAGATTTTCGACCTGTCAAAGTATTCCGAACGCATCGGAGGGTTTGGTGTAGAGAAGCCATACTACTCACCGTTCATCGCCCGCAAGAGTGACGAAGGCGGATGGTTCCCGGAGAATGTCGAAATTGGTCTGTGCTATACGCCGGACGGCGGTGGCGACACAGTCGCCATCGTCCTCGACGAGCAGTCTATAGGCCACTTTCCCGAAGCGGTCAGGAACGCGGAAGAGGAGAAGCAGGAAACTTTCATTTTCCCCGGTTGCCCCAAGCCTTTGCCGGTCGCTTGGGCGAAAGAGGCACTCGAAACCTTGGGAGACGCTCGCGGAGCCGTAGCCGCCGGATCGTTCGACCCGCACAAGCCGTCATCGAAGGATCGGACCTTGGAACATAAGGGTCTTGTGGTCAAGCCTAATGTCGACAGGCTCGACTACGAAGAACGCCGCGAGGCCCTTATCCCTTCACGTGATCCGCCGCTCTTGCCATCGGCGTTGCTGGACGGGATCTGTCTCAAGGATCATCAGTTGGACGGCGTGGCTTGGCTTCAACATCTTTGGCGAAACTCGCCATCGGCCTGCCGTGGCGCTCTGTTGGCCGACGACATGGGTCTGGGAAAGACGATTCAACTACTGACCTTCATCGCTTCCGTCCTCGAGCGTGAGCCCGGTGTTAATCCGTTCTTGGTAGTAGCTCCGGTGTCGCTGCTGGACAATTGGAAAGAAGAAATATTCAAATTCTTCGCGCCCGATACCTTCAAAGTGTTAACGCTCTACGGGTCCACCCTCGCACAGAAGCGAATCCCCAAGCGAGAGTTGGATGAGGAACTAATTAATGCCGGCGCGACTCGGCTACTAACGCAGGATTGGGTGGGGACGGCGCAAATCGTGTTGACGACCTACGAAACCTTGCGCGATCTGGAATTCTCCCTGGCTAGGCAGGGCTGGTCGGTCATGATCTGCGACGAAGCGCAGAAGATCAAGAAGCCGAACGCCTTAGTCACGCGTGCGGCCAAAAAGCAAAACGCACGCCTCAAAATTGCTTGTACAGGTACGCCCGTGGAGAATTCATTGATCGACATCTGGTGTCTTTTCGATTTCGTCCAACCTGGGCTTCTCGGGCCGTTGAAGGGTTTTGGAGAGCGATATCGAAAGCCCATTGAAGTCAAGACTGACGACCAGAAGCTGCGGCTTGACGAGCTCCGCGCACTCATCGAACCGCAGAAATTGCGTCGCATGAAGGCGGAGGTCGCCAAAGACCTTCCCACAAAAAACGAGGACTCGTACGAATTACCGATTTCCAATCGGCAACGAGGCTACTATGCGGACGCCATAGCGGCGTTTCGAAGTCGAGAGGATCGCGGCCACGCCGACGGCATTCAGGCGCCGTTAGGACTTTTACAATATTTGCGGCGGCTCTGCTCCGATCCTCGCCGTCCGGGCCTCGTCTCAAATGACTCGGAATCGATCATCGATATCGAGCGGGACTCCCCTAAGATGTTCTGGCTGATGGGGCAGCTTCGGGCGATTGAGGGCCAGGCTGAGAAAGTGATTATTTTCTGCGAGTTTCGTGACCTGCAACGGACGATCCAGCGTGCCGTCAGCGAGCGATTCGGCTTCGTCCCGGATGTGATCAACGGCGATACCACGACTGACTCCGCAAATGCGAACAACCGCCAGAAGCGAATTAAAGCGTTTCAAGAAAAACCGGGTTTTGGTGTGATCGTGCTTTCGCCCTTGGCGGTTGGCTTCGGCGTCAATATCCAAGCCGCTAATCACGTCGTCCATTTCACCAGAACTTGGAACCCGGCCAAGGAAGACCAGGCTACTGACCGGGCATATCGTATCGGCCAGGAAAAAGACGTGCACGTCTACTATCCAGTGGTAGTGGCCAATGACTTTCTGACCTTCGACGCCAAGCTACACTTACTCCTCGATTGGAAGCGCGGGCTGTCGACCGATATGCTTGATGGCACCGGCGATCTGAGTCCCGCCGAGTTTGGCGACTTGCAGGCTCCCGGCGGCGGTAACGCATTCGGGGACGAGTCCATCCAGCCAGAAGACATCGGCTCAATGGACTGCGATGCGTTTGAAGCATTCTGCGCTCTCCTGTGGAGTAAGAGGGGATACTCGCCAACCATGCGCACGCCTCGCGTCGGCGACGGGGGCGTCGATATCTTAGCGATTAATGGAGCGCGAGGCGTTCTGATTCAGTGTAAGAGCTCTGCGATCGAAGGCCGCGAGTTAGGTTGGGAGGCCATTAAAGATGTCGCGGCTGGCGCTGCGGCGTATGCTGCCCGTCATCCCGGCATTAGTTTCTCTCTGGTGGCTGCGACGAACCAGCGGTTTAACGGGACGGCCAGGCGTCAAGCCGAGGTTCACCACGTGGAGGTTGTCGAAGGACCGGATCTAGCCAGGTTACTGGTGGAATTCCCAATGCGGCGCGGGGAACTGATGCGCTTTTTGCTCGCAGGCTGGTCTGCTGTTTCGTAGCCCGCTCAGCCTTCCGAAAAGTTGGCGTCAATCGTCGCCGCGAGTCAAGAATCGACGGTAATTTCATTCAGATATTTCTGTCCGAAATAAGGCCCGATACGTGCCGATTTCGCACTGGCTCGGCGTTCGCCAACTGGTTATAGAACAGTACGCACAGGTCACAACTTCGACTCCTCCAGCTTGTTCGCGCAACAGAAACGGGTGTTCCAAGTAAGAGTACATCCGAAAGGGAATCGCCTCAACTCAACGGTTATCAATACGGTGCCTGTGGCGGCATTGGATGAGGATCGTTTTGTTTCGTGAAAAATCGTAACATAGGCGAATGAAAATTGTGGCGTGGTGGTGTCGCGTGGTAACGGCATATCGCCAGGCGACGATCACGACCTTATCGGGTACCTTATATCGACCCCATGCGGTCCATGTGGGTGCGACCGGGCGATCTACTTCAGCGAGATTCGTCCCTCATCGCTATTCGCCTTGCGTCTCACCATCTCCGTTCAGGATAGCCAGTTCGGAATAGGGGCACGCCAAGGGGAAGTCCTCCTCGACAATTCCGGTCTCCGCGCTAGCGAAAGTCACCGCAGTGGGATAGGCGTCGGCGATCAGGTTCGCCAATTGCGGCCGCAGACTCGGGTTTTCGTCCAGGAGTCGATTCACGCGGCGGCGTTGCTCTTTGATCGTCGCATCCCAACTGGAAATACGTTTTTCCAATTGATACTCCACCTTCAGCATGTGTTGGACAAGGACTGCGGTGCGGTTTATGAGTTGTTGCCGTTCCGCCCTTCCCAACGCTTCGATCTCCTCGGCAATATTTGCCGCATCGAAGTCTTGACTACCGGAGCGTAGCCGATGAGATTGCTCGACCGTCCAGGCGTGAAAGTCCAGATCGTAGAGGGTTGCCATAATTCATCCTATCCTCGGGTTTGCTTCGTGCTCCAACACTTTCGCGCCGAAATTGCAGGCGAAATCTTGCCCAGTCACAAGACATGCATATTAATTGTCAAACCCCAATCTCCAACATTCCAAACCACTTAACCAAATCACTAAACCCCCAACCCTCACAGTTGCTCTAGACACACCCCTCACAGTAGAACCAGAATGCTACTTCACTCGACCAAAGCGAGCGCCGAATCCGCCCGGATCAACGGCGCTAAATCCACGGGCCCGAAATCGCCCCAAGGAATGTACCGTTCGCAGTCCGCCAGCTTCAAACACGGCCTCTATGCCGTTCGCGACTGCATGATGCCCGGCGAAACCAACGAAGAATTCGCCGAAATCCAGGCCCAAATGCACCATTATTGGCAGACCCAAGGCTTCTACGACGAACAACTCGTCGAAGAACTCGTCGGCATCCTCTGGGAATCCAAACGCCTGCAAGCCTCCAAAAACGGTTACCTCCACGACGCGTTGGCCGGTATAACCAAGAATTCGCCGCACTGCCGCGACCAGGCCAAACTCAACCTCGAAGCCGAGAAGAAAGTCACCGTAACCGGCGGCAGCATGGACCGCTTCAACGCCCGCCACGCTCACTTCGGCCGCGAACGCCATCGCATCGAGCGCGAACTGCTCCGGCTCGAAAAACGCTCCTGTACCAGCGGACCGTCCCAGATGTCGTTGATAATAAACAACCGCCAACACCCGGATATCCCGGCCACCGGCGACGCCAAGTCCGTCGACGGGCACCTCTCCGAGTCCCCCTACGTCGTCGAAGCCGGTACCGAACCATTGCCCGAAACTTTCGTGGAAACAGAAACCAAGCCCGAGGCCAAGGAAGCCGAACCGCAAGACATCCTCAAATTGGGCCGAAGCGTCGCTCGATTTCCAACCCGGCGCCTTCCAAACCGAAATCATGACCGAAACCAATTCGCGCATCATGGTCCTCGGTCCGCGTCAAACCGGCAAGTCAACCGCCGCCGCCGTCCGCGTCTTATTCGAAGCCATGTCTCACGACAACGCACTAATCCTGTTCGCCGGCGCCTCCGGCCGCCAGTCCGGTAAAATCATGGAAAAGGCCCGCCAATTGGCCAAATCCATTGACCTCGCTATCCTCTCGCCGCCGTCCAAATGCGAAGGCTTCACCCTCGCCAACGGCTCGCAAATCGTGTCGCTCCCCGACAACGAGAAAATCATCCGCTGTTTCTCCGCGCCGCGTCTCATCGTCGTCGATGAAGCCGCCTTCGCCTCACCGGAAATTCATGGCCTTGGAACCTATGCTGAGTGTCTCCAATGGGACAATCATGTTACTAAGTACGCCGAACGGACAGACCGAATATTACTACGAGCAATGGCACGCCAAACCAACTAACTGGGCCAAGATCAAAGGCACGCTGTCGAAGGCTGTCCCAGTATCAAACCGCAAGCCATCGAAGCCATTCGAAAATCGATGGAAAAGGAAGTGTTTCAACAGGAATTCGAGTATAAGTTCATCGCCCCCGGCGGTCAGTTCATCAGCCGCGAGACATTCCGTAAATGTCTCCGCAATTACTTTGACCCATTCCTGCCGGACTTAGACCTCGAAAACGACTAACCCGCGCCGCCGATCTTGGTTCACCCCATCGTCGGAAGGCCGGAGATGTTCTTTGACAACTGAATATACACAGGGCCAAGCCACCCTCGACTCGCCCGAGCCGCGTCCAAAAACTCGAGCGAGTCGTGGGGAAGGGAAATCTTTCCCAATCCCCGCTATCCTAGCGGAATGGTATTGGAAATCATCCACTGCAACACAACACATGCTTAAGCCCTCTCTGAATTGGCTCCTCATTTTTGTACCGATCACCGTCTGGCTCCATTTCGCCATGCCCGATGCCCATACACAGACCTTTCTCTGTGCCTGCATCGCCATTCTGCCGCTGGCCGGCTGGCTTGGCAAAGGAACGGAAAACCTCGCCCATCACACCGGCGAAGCTGTTGGCGGTTTGCTCAACGCCACTTTCGGCAACGCCGCCGAGTTAATTATCGCCATCGCCGCCATGCGCAGCGGCCTCTACGATGTCGTTAAGGCCTCGCTCACCGGTTCCATCATAGGCAACATTTTGCTCGTCGGCGGCCTGTCGATGCTCCTGGGCGGCATCAAATACAAGACGCAAACCTTCAACCGGATGGCCGCGCAGAACCAGGCCACAATGCTGCTCCTCGCGGCCGTCTCGCTCATCCTCCCCGCCGCGTATCACTTTCTTGCCGGACCCGCCGCCGCCGCCCACGAAAGCGGCCTCAGTATGGAGATCTCCGTGATTCTCCTCGTCGTATACGTCCTCAGCCTTGCCTTCACTCTCATCACCCATAAACAGTTGTTCGGCGGCGAGGGCAGGGAAGCGCATGGCGGCGAAGAACAGCCCTGGACCGTCGGTAAATCGATCGCCGTCCTCGCCGGCGCCACGGCCCTCATCGCCTGGATCAGTGAGATCCTCGTCGGCTCCGTTCAACATGCCGCCGACAACTTCGGCATGACCAGCGTCTTTGTCGGCGTCATCATCGTCGCCATCATCGGCAACGCCGCCGAGCATTCCACCGCCATCCTCGTCGCCCGCAAAAACCGCATGGACCTGGCGCTTGGCATCGCCATCGGCTCCAGCATTCAGATCGCCCTCTTCGTCGCCCCTCTCCTCGTTCTGCTTAGTTACTTCATCGCCCCGTCGCCCATGAATCTGGTCTTCACGCCCGCCGAAGTTATCGCGGTGACGCTCAGCGTTCTCATCTGCGCGCAGGTGGCCAATGACGGCGAGTCAAACTGGATGGAGGGTGTTCAGATGCTCGCCGTCTATGCCATCTTGGGCTTGATGTTCTACTTCCTGCCCGAAACTCGCGCTCAGTAGCGCGCTAAAAACTCAACTTCAGCGCCAACTGCACGAACCGCGGATCGAGCGTGGAACCCACCCGTCCAAACGAGGCGCTCGCCAGGTTCACATCCGGCGCCGCGAAGTTCGTCTGATTGAACAGATTGTAGAACTCGCTGCGAAATGTGAGCCGCGCCCCCTCGTTGATCACCGGCAACCGGAAACTCTTCGCCAGCACCAGGTTCGTTTGCCGCAACGGGAACCCGTAAACGACATTTCGTCCCAGTGTGCCAAACGGCGCCGTCACCGCCGGAGTCGCCAGCGCCGCCCGGTTGAAATAGCCCAGGTGCCGGTCCGTGCCCATGTTCGACAGTAGATCGCCGCCCACATAGTTCGGCCGCAACGCGACGTTACCCAGGAAGTCCGGTTGGCCGTCGGAAAGAATCCCCGCCGCGTCCGGATAGCGAATGTTCAGCGGCTGGCCGCTCAACAAGCTCACAATCGCCGACGCTTCCCATCCGCCGATAACCGCGTCCAGAGCGCCCGGCATGCTTTTGCCGAACCGGCGGCCCTGCCCAAACGGCATCTGGTAAACAAACGAGGTCGTCGAATTGAATCGCTGGTCAAAGCTCGACGCTCCTTTGTCGTTCAGCGGATTGCGAATGTCCTGGGGATTGGGGCTCCCTCCATTAGGAGTGTCCAGCACTTGGCCCACATTGTCGATCGCCTTCGCCCACGTGAACGCGCTCAGCAGCGTCAGATCGCGCCCGCGATGTTCGAACTTCAACTGCATCGCGTGGTAATTCGAGAAACCCGTCGGCTGTACCGATGTGATGTTGTTGAAACCCTGGAACGGCCGTCGCGCGAGCAGCGTGCCCAGCGTCGTCAATCCCCGCGAAAGCTCATCCGCCGTTATCGGCCGTGCCTGGTTCAGATCGCCCAGAATCGGCAGCCGCGAGCCTTTGTTGCCCACATACGCCGCGTCAATCAGCGTGTCTTTGAACAGCGTCCGCTGCACCGTGAAGTGCCAGTTTTGCACGTAGCCCCACGGCGTCTCCCGGTCGATGTGCAGGATTACATTGCTCGGTGGCGTCACCGGATAGCCCTGCTCGCGCGTCCGGAAGCAATTCGCGAAGCTATTCCCCGTGCAGAGGTTGTTCAAGTTCGCCGGGCTGTTCGTCGTCGAAAAGCGCGTTACAAACGGCGCGTTCGTATTCATCAATTCAGCCGACGCCATCCGGTTCCAGAAGTTCCACCCCAGCCCGTATCCCCCGCGGATCACGGTCTTGCCGTCCAACTGGTAGGCCGCCCCCAACCGCGGCGCGAATGTGTTCTTCGGCTGCCGCTGCAAGCTCCGGTCATCGTCCGTCGCCAACACGATCCTGTTTGCACTCGGGTCGAAATTAGACAATTTGTTATCGGCGTCGAACACAGGCGTCATCAGGTCATAGCGCAGGCCAAGGTTCAGCGTCAGCTTCCGGTTCACCTTCCAGTCGTCCTGCACAAAGAAGAAGTTGCCGCGCTGCCGCACCTTCGCTTCCACCTGCGTCGCGAGTTGATAGGAGCTTCGCGCCCCGCCAAAGAAGTCCGCCAGGTTGTACCAACTATTGCTGACCCCTGTCGGAACGTTTGCGGCCGGCCTCGAGTAACCGCCGCCGAACGCGTCAATCCCGTACAGCGGATTCGTGTCGTCCACCAGGATGTTCAATCCCAGCCATTCATATCCCGCCTTCAAGCTATGCGCCCCGGCGATCTTCGCGTAGGTGCCGCGCAAATTGATCGTCGTCGGAAACTGCGCCTGCGGATTCGTCGACTGCCGGCCATAGCGCGGAAAGCCCACGATATCCTGCGGCGTTATCCCGCCTCGAACCTTATCGCCCTCCGGCAAACCGGTGATGCCAAACAACTCTCGCATCGACGCCGTGCCCACCGCAGCCGGCGTCCGGTCCATTCCCAGTCGCGATACCGAGAACCGGAAATCCACCACTTCCGTCGCCGATTTCGTCCACGTCACGCCCATCGTACCGGCCTGATTGAAGGTATCCAAATTTCCCAGATTGTTCCCGCCGGCCGCGCCCGGAATCAACGCCGGAGCCACGATGTTCTGCCGTCGCTGCGCGTACCGGAAGAAGCTCTGCACGCTCGGCGCAAATTGATGATCCAGCTTCACCGCACCCTTGTCATCATCCAGCGCGTTACGGTCAAAATTGCCGAAATTGTTCGCAATTCCCAGGTTTCCAACCGCGATTCCCGGGGCTGGCCGATTCGGCTGCGGCAGCGTGTCCATCACAAATCGCGCTAACGTCGTCATCGGCACCGGCTGGCCCGCCGGGATTACCGTTCCCCCGGCAATCGTCTGTCCGTTCGACGCCGTGTAGGTCACCGGCACCCGCACGTCCACCGGCAGAATGCCCTGCCGCATCTGCGCGTTCGGCAGCGAACTCAACGCGAACGGCGCGATCCGCCACCGGCTGCCCTCATAATCGGCGAAGAAAAACGTCCGGTTCTTCACCAGCGGACCGCCAAAGACAAATCCAAACTGATTCCGGCTGTTTTGCGGTTTCAGATTGTCGACCGGCTTGAAAAACCCCGTCGCGTTCAGTCTGTTGTTCTGCAGAAAACTCCACAACGAGCCATGATATTCATTCGTCCCCGACTTCGACGCCACGTTCATCACCGCGCCGCCTGTCCGTCCAAATTCCGCCGAATAGGCATTCACCATCATCCGGAACTCCGCCACCGAATCCGGCGACGGTTGCACCGCTTGATTCGAAAAGCCCTGGTTCGTCGTCCCGTAAAAATTGTTGTCTACTCCGTCCAGCACGAAGTTGTTAAACACGGAGCGAAGACCGTTCACGTTGTACGCGCCCTCGCGCCGGAACGCCACCGAACCTGAGTTCGAGGAGTTCGATTCCCTCACGCCGGGGCTTAAGAGCGCAAAGCTCGAATAAGTCCGGCCCAGCACCGGGAACGACACAATCTGCCTCGCCTGAATCACTTGCCCCTTCGACGAGCTATCGGACTCCAACAGCGGTGTCACCGCCACCACATTTACCGTCTCCGTTACCGAACTCACCTGCAACGTCAAATCCACTCGCTGGCGCGCATTCACCGTCAGATTTACGTCCTCGGCCACCGCGTTCGAAAATCCTTGCTGTTCCGCCGTAATGCGATAACTGCCAATACGCAACGCGGGAAACAGGAAATTCCCGTCGTCGCCCGTCTTGATGCTGGCCGCAATGCCCGTCAGCTTATTCTCCGCTTTGATGTTGGCTCCGGAAACTAGGCCCCCTTTGGCATCCCGGACCGTCCCCAGAATCACCGCGTTATCGAACTGAGCCGGCAAAGTCAGCGCCGTCAATAGAAATAAACCCGAAAGTATTCGCACGTTTTCGTAACTCCTTGAAAGTCGAGAATCTCTTTTGAGACTAACGGCCCGGGTTGGCAATCGCATCACAGTCCGATGAAAATACGGTTGCGGAGCAATCACCATTATCGCCAACCAGACCGCCAGCATCATTGACAGTAAGGTTCCGTAATGGGACCGTGAGCCGAACCGTCATGCTTTAGCCCTCGACCGAAAGAAGTACGCCCGGCTCGCGAATCGCATTATCGTTAAGGCCATCGAGATGGAGGAAGAGCACGTCCGCATGATCGCCGCCGTGCAGTTGCTAATGGAGAAAGGCGAGGACCGCCTATCGCCGGAAGAGGCGGCGCTACTCGAAATCATGGCTATCCTTATTTAAGCCTACGATGATCGCTATTACGTTCTCCCGCCGGTGACGCCTAATGAGATGCTTGCGTCTTTGATGGAGACCAGCGGACGAAAGGCCAAGGACTTGCTGCACGTGGATCGGTAAGCGCTCAAACAGCAAGGAGCAGGCCAAAAAGCTTGCGGCGGTGTTCAACGTCACGGTCGATAAGTTCGTCTGAATCGTCGCATCGGTTTGTATACAATGTGAGCTAATTATGCTCTCGCGCTTCGCCCTTACCCTCCTGGCCCTCGCGGCCGCCATCGCGTTCGCCCAAACCCAGACCGCCTCCCTCCGCGGCGTGGTCCAGGACTCCTCCGGCGCAGTCGTTCCCAACGCCCAACTCACGCTCACGAACATCGATCAAAACCGGCCCTGGAGCGCCGCCTCCAACGATTCCGGCGCCTTCGTTTTCTTCCAGATTCCCCCCGGCAACTACCGCCTGCAAGCCGAGGCCAATGGCTTCAAACGCTTCACTCGTGAAGGCCTGATTCTCCAGGTCGCCCAGGTCGCCGAAATCACCATCCCCATGGAACTTGGCGCCGTGAATGAAGTCCTCCTCGTGACTGCGGAAACTCCGCTACTCGAAACCGCCAGTTCCACGCTTGGCGAAGTCGTCAACTCACTCACCAGCGAAAATCTTCCCCTCAACGGCCGCAACGTCCTCCAACTCGTCGCCCTCACTCCCGGCATCAACGCCAACAGCAGCTTTCGCAACTCCGGCTCGGGTGGCGGCAGCATCGCCGCCGTCGGTTTCTCCGCCAACGGCGGCCGCAATGTCTCCACCGCCGTCATGCTCGATGGGTCGCCGCAGGAAGTTATGGGCTACAACCAGCCCGCCTACGTCCCCTCGCCCGACGCCTTGCAGGAGTTTAAGGTGCAGACCAACTCCATGTCCGCGGAGTACGGCCGCACTGGCGGCGCCGTCATAAATATGGTCCATCGCTCCGGCACCAGCCAATTCCATGGCGTTCTCTACGAATTCCTCCGCAACAACGTCTTCGACGCCAACGGCTTTTTCAGCAACCTTAACGGCCGCAATAAAGCACCCTTCCGCTATAACCAGTTCGGGGCCACGGCCGGAGGTCCCCTCACCCGCTCCCGCCAGACCACCTTCTTCTTTTTCAACTATGAAGGGATTCGCCAGGTAAACCCCGGCTCGGCCACTTTTTCGGTCCCCACCGCCGCCATGCGTCAGGGCGACTTTTCCGCAATCAATGGCATCATCTACGATCCCGCTACCATCAACGCCGCCGGCGAGCGCCAGCCCTTCGCCGCCAATCGAATCCCCTCCACCCGGCTCAATCCTGTCGGTCAAAAAATGATCTCTTATTACCCTACCGCCAACCGCGCTGGATTAATCAATAACTTCTTCTCTCAAGCCGGAAGTAACACTGCCCGCAATAACGCCACCGTCAAAATCGACCGTCGCATCTCCGATCGCCAAAACCTTTTCGGCCGCTTCTCCTGGGAGAGCGGCACTTCCAACAACGCCAACCACTACGGCAACGCCGCCACCGGGTCCCCTGGATTCAATGGCGTCCGCAATAAGAGCGGCACGCTCGATGACTCTTATCTGTATCGGGGCTGGATCTTCCACGGAAATTACGGCTATTCTTACCATGCCAATCCCCGCGGCCCTCTCGACAACACCATAACATCCACGGAACTTGGCTTCCCCGCCGCCGTCGAAGCCGCCGCCCAATTCCCAATCTTCCCCACGGTCGCCGTCACCGGCTACAGCCAACTCGGCCCTGAAGCGAGCTATATCATCGGCAATAAGTTTGAAACCCATACCTGGACTGGTGACGCATCTCGATTAGTAGGAACCCATACCATCAAGACCGGCGGTACCTACAGGCTCAATCGCGCCTCAAACTTCCGGCCCAATAATCCCAACGGCAGTTACAATTTCAATGACGGCTTTACGCGGCGTTTCTTTAATCGGGCCGGCGGCGGCGATGCCGTCGCCTCCATGCTCCTCGGCCTGGCCGGCGGCGGCCAGATGCGCTTCGAACCCGCTATCTCCCTACAGGTCGCCTACGCTGCCTTTTACGTCCAAGACGACTGGCGCGTCAACAATCGGCTAACGCTCAACCTCGGCCTCCGCTGGGATACCGACTTGCCAATGACGGAGCGCTTCGACCGCACCTCCTGGTTCGATCTCAACGCGCAACTCCCTCTAGCCATCCCCAGTCTTCAACCCCAGCGCGGCGGCCTCGTCTTCGCCGGCTCCCGCACGCCCGGCGCGCCTCGCGGCATTAAGGATATCGATCGCAATAACTTCGCCCCACGCGTCGGCCTCGCCTATAAACTAACGCCCCGCCTTGTACTGAGAACCGGCGCCGGCTTCTTCTATTCGCCTACGACCGGCACCGGCCCCAGTCCCGCCGCCGCTGGCGCCCTCGGCTTCAACGCCATTACGCCTTTCAACTCCAGCATTGACGGCGGCCGGACCCCTTACACCACGCTCAGCAATCCGTTCCCCGATGGCTTTATCGCCCCTGAAAATGGCGCCAATGGCCTCCTCACGTTTATCGGCCAGGGCATCAACGCCAACCTCCGTTACGACCGCGTGCCCTACACCGTCCAATGGAATTTCAACCTCCAACACGAACTCCCCGGC